>Ga0302325_10024213_pt1 | contig 12635 bp, 10 predicted proteins | sample Palsa_T0_2_FD_201948 | JGI IMG/M metagenome (GOLD analysis project Ga0302325, IMG submission 201948) | Peat permafrost microbial communities from Stordalen Mire near Abisko, Sweden - Palsa_T0_2 | ecosystem: Environmental > Terrestrial > Soil > Palsa > Peat permafrost | place: Sweden: Abisko...
TGCATGCTCTGGTGATTCCCCCTCAAGAAATTCCGGGGATTCATCCACGGCGGTTGCAAGCGCTGTTGCTGGACCCACTTCGTATTCTTCCGATTGTTCCATTTTGAGATTCCGTAGCCTCTCTGACTAGTGCTCGCCCTATGATGCCTCGCTTGTCCTGATTTGTCTCAAGGGGGCTTTGGACGACCTTTAGGGCAAGGCCGCGTAGAAGAGTGCCAATGAATTGGATGCAAAATGGGCGGCTCAGGTTTCTCACAAGGTGGGATGGAGGCCTGCCGCAGGCTCGAATTGCGATGATCCCGGATACGTTGCCTGCTAGTACGAACGCAGTAGGCGGCTCGCCGCCGGGGCATGGAGTGGGCCGCTCCAGGTGGCCCAATTTGGAGGAGGCCACGGAGACTTGCGATCCCCGCAACGCCGCCGCAAATGACAAACTCCATAAAATCAATCATATACGCTCTACGACGCGAGCCGCCGAGAGTAGCAGGATGGCGATGAGTTGTGCGCATGTGGACGTACTGGGCGCTCTACCAGGTTCCGAGCAACCGGATATCCGCGGCGGTTGCCGGTTGACAGGCGCCCCACAGATTTTGGCTGCCGACCTTCTCGAATGCGGCTATGATGGCTGCGGGACTCTTGAATTACTCCATGATCGGCGAAATCCTCGACGCCAAATACCGCATCGACAAGCAACTCGGCGCGGGCGGCATGGGCAATGTTTATCTGGCAACGCACCTCGGAACGACTCGTGTCGTCGCAGTCAAAGTGATCGCTCCGAGGTGGGCGGCGGAGCCGCAGTTTATCGCCCGTTTCCAGCGTGAAGCCCAGGCGTGCGGGCGCCTGCGCCATCCGAACATCGTCAATGTCACGGACTTCGGAATCGCCAAAGCCGCGCGCGGTGACATGCCGTACCTGGTGATGGAGTTTCTCGACGGACAGACGCTCTCGGATTTCCAGAAGGCTAATACGCAGGTCGCCCTGCCGCTGATCGCGGACCTTCTGGACCAGATTGGATTGGCGCTGGCGGAGGCACACCGGCATGGAATCGTGCATCGCGATCTGAAGCCTGACAACATCTGGCTGGAACCGAACGGCCGCGGCGGGTACACGGTGAAAGTGCTCGACTTCGGAGTGGCCAAAGTGAATCTGCTCGGCGAGTGGACTCCGCGCTTGAAAGAGATGTCGGAGGTGAGCGCCGCGACGACGGTCATTCCTCGGCCCACGATACCCGTCGACGAATTGGAAACGGCCACCATCGACATGAGGGAGGCGCCCCAGTCATCGAAAGTAAGCACGGCAGCCGGGGAGACCGAGACTCTCGCTATCGTACCTACTCCGTCAGGCCCATCCTCAGGATCGTTCGACAGCGGCGCAGGCGCGCATACCATGCCGGGCAGCTTGATCGGAACCCCCGCGTACATGTCGCCGGAGCAGGCCTTGGGAAAGGAGATCGATTTCCGTTCTGACATCTATAGTTTGGCGGTGGTGGCCTACTCTCTGGTTTGCGGCGAATTGCCCTTTACCGGAAAGACCAGCGAGTTGTTCGAATTTCACCAGACAGGTAATCCTCTCCCGCCCGTGAGCATCCGCAAGATTCCGCGCGACGTATCGGACGCGATTCTCGCCGGACTCGCGCGCAATCCCGCGGACCGCCCGGCTTCCGCAATCGAATTTACACGGCGGTTCCATAACGCAGTGGATGCCGAATTCTTCGCGCTACGGAGATCGAAAGCGTTCCTGCTGCAACATCTCACGGCATACGCTCTTTTGCTATTGCCCATCTACACCGTCATCTTGTCGCTGACCGCCCTGCTGGTTTCATTCAGCAAAAAGCTGCTGCCGGTTGCCGCGGCGCGAATCGTGCTGGTCCCACTGGCGGCAGCCATACTTTTCATCTTTTCCGACAACCTGCTTCGCGCTGCCGCCGCACTCATGGCGATGGACGAACAAACCCGCGTCAGGAAGTTCCTATCGTTCCGAGTCTTCTGGAAGCTTATTAGAACGCTGCCGGTTCTGGTGGTAACGCAGGCCCGATCGCTGTGGTTCTTCGGGCCCGGCTGGGTGATCGGCGATAGCCTGTGGCCAGTGATTTGCGTGGTTGAAAAGCTCTCGGGGAAAGCCGCCATTCAGCGCTCGCGCGATCTGATGACCGGCTTGCGGTCCGCCGGACGTGCCCTCGCGATCCGACACTTGGCGCTCGCCGCATTCGCGATTGCAGAGGTGATCAAATCGGTTGGCTTCCTTTGGCAGCATGGCCAGATCGAGCAGCCGAATGTAGTCATTACCGCAACGTGGTTCCCCGTGTTTGCGCTCTTTGCCGGAGCTCCGCTGTTTCTGTACGACCGGACGGCTGCCAATGAAAGTGGCCCGCTGCTGCAGTTAGACCGCACGCCAGAAGTGCGAATCACCGCGCGAGCGTTCTCCACCAGCTCGATCATATGGCTGGCGGCTGGGGCGATCTACTTGATATATCAGCCGATCAAGCTATGGCTGTTCGGTGCGCGCTGACCGCCGGGAAAAAGTGCTCACTTGAGCAGCCGCCGCCGCGCAAGTCCTGTATTTTCAGCACCAGCATCTCGAAAAACTGCTCAACTTGAGCAGTTTTGACCCGGTACGCCGGCTCAGCAAAGCAGTGGTGATACGGTTGTGGCTCCCCCTTCACTCTAATGATGCGAGGGCGGTGCAGAGCTCCTATCCCCCACGCCAAGATTCTCCCGAGGAAAACAAATTGACACTTATCAAACGAACATCACTATTGCTGTCACTATCGCTGTGGCTCCTGGCCTCAAGCGCTTTTGGCATAACGAGTAAACCATCTGAAATTGCCTATGTCGATGCGGCTGGCAACCAGCGCATATATAGCTTCGCAGGCGGGAACAACGGCCACCTTGTGGTCAACTACTGGGATGGCTTTTCCTGGCATTGGGCCGATCAGGGGTTGCCTGCCGGTTCTCCCGCCGTGACCAATCCGTCCGCGATCACTTATGTGAGCGGTGGGAATCAAATGATCTATGCCTTTGCCCAAGGCAGTATGGGCCATCTGGTGGTCAACTATTGGGATGGCTTTAACTGGCATTGGGCGGATCAAGGTCTGCCAGCGGGTGTTTCAGAGGTAACCAATCCGACCGCTATAACCTACGTGAGCGGCGGTCATCAACTGATCTATGTCTTTGCCGCCGCGAACAATGGCCATCTGGTGGTGAACTACTGGGACGGCTTTGCCTGGCATTGGGCCGATCAGGGGATTCCGGCCGGCACTCCCGGCATATCGAATCCGAGCGCTATCACCTACCTCAGCGGCGGGTCGCAACGGATCTATATCTTTGCCGCGGCGCTTAGCGGCCATCTGGTGGTGAACTACTGGGATGGCTCCGCCTGGCATTGGGCCGATCAAGGAGTAAGTGCCGGCAGTACCATGGTGTACGATCCCTCCGTAATCACTTATACAAGCGGCGGGCTGCAGCGAATCTATGCCTTCGCCCAGGGCAGCAATGGCCATCTGGTAGTGAACTACTGGGATGGATCCGCGTGGCATTGGGCCGACCAGGGAGTAAGTGCGGGCAGTACCATCGTGTCCTATCCGTCCGCTATCACTTACGTAAGTGCCGGCGTGCAACGAATCTACGCCTTTGCCCAGGCGAGCGATGGTCATCTGGTGGTGAACTACTGGAATGGCTCCGCCTGGTATTGGGCCGATCAGGGCCTCGCCGACGGTTACCTTTTCAGCTATCCGAGCGCAATCACTTATCTAAGTGCCGGCGTTCAATTTATTTACGTCTTCGGTGAAGCGAGTAACAACAATCTGGTAGTAAATTACTGGAATGGCTACGGCTGGTATTGGGCAGACCAGGGAACCATGTAGGCAAGCCGGGCGCGGTCGGGCCGGCTCAAGGCGGCTCGACGCGCCGTACCGTTGTACAATCCCCTTGATGAGAATTACCGCTATCGATACCTACATTGCCGGCAACCCCTGGAAGAACTGGGTGTTCACCAAAGTGTCCACCGACGAAGGCATTCATGGGGTGGGCGAAGGCACTCTGAACGGCTTCGGCAAGACAGTCGAGGCCGCCATCCACGAATTGAAGCCGCTGGCCATCGGCATGGATCCGTTCCAGGTGGAAACCATTTCACAGCGCCTGGTGCGCGATGTCTATTCGGAAGGCGCGCAGATCCACATGTGCGCCGTGGCAGCCATCGAGATCGCCCTTTGGGACATCATCGGCAAAGCCTGCAATCAGCCGATTTACAACCTGTGGGGCGGGCAGTGCCACGAAAAACTGCGGGTCTACGCCAACGGCTGGTATCGCGGCCCGCGCACTCCGGAGAGCTTCGGCGCAAAGGCCAAACAAGTCGCGGCGCGCGGCTATACGGCCCTCAAGTTCGATCCCTTCGGCACCAGTTGGCGCTTCCTTTCGCGCCACGATTTCGACCTCTCCGTGGACATCATACGCGCGGTGCGCGATGCCGTGGGGCCGGCCGTCGATCTGTTAATTGAAGCGCATTGCCGCTTCAATGTGGCCACCGCGGTGGAGTTCGCCGAAGCGATCCACCAGTTCCGGCCGGCATGGTTCGAAGAGCCGGTGCCGCATACCAATATCCAGGCGATGGTAGAAGTGGCGCGGCGCAGTCCGGTACCCGTCGCCACCGGAGAAAGCCTGTCGAGCAAGCAGCAATTCGCGGAGCTGTTGAAGCACAACGTGGTGAGTATTCTGCAGCCGGAGCCGCTGAACCTGGGCGGACTCTTCGCCGCGCGCAAAATCGCGGACATGGTGGACGCGCATTTCGGCATGATCGCGCCGCACAGCGCGCAGGGGCCGGTTTGTTCGGCGGCCTGCGTACAACTGAATGCCTCGATCCCGAATTTTTTCATCCATGAGCTGTTCGACGAATTCAACGAGCCTTGGGAGCGGGAGATCGTGACTGACGCCGTGCACCAGGTGAATGGCTATCTCGAAATACCCAATCGGCCGGGCCTGGGCATCGATCTGAACATCGAGGAGATTCTGAAGCACCCTTATCAGCAGGAGAATTATCTGCCTCTGTTCAAGCCCGGTTGGGAAAAGCGGGAGCGGCAAACCGCGTCGCATTGATTAAGCCGCATTGATTAAACCGCATTGATTAAACATAGACGCGCCGCACGCGCGCGCTGATGCTGGACAGAATGTTGTAGGAAATCGTTCCCGCCACGCGGGCGATCTGTTGCGCGTCGAGGGTCACATCTCCCTCGGTTCCCAGCAGCGTCACCGCATCGCCCGGCTCTAGGTTCATGGCGTGGCTCACGTCGATGGTGGTCAGGTCCATCGAAACAGTCCCCAGAATGGGCGTGAGCTGGCCGGCAGCGATGACCTTGCCGCGATTCGAGAGCCGGTGGAACACGCCATCCGCATAGCCCGCGGCCAGAATGGCGATGCGCATGGCATGCGGTGCGCGGAAGGTGCCGCCGTAGCCCACCAGCGTCCCTTCCGGAATATCTTTCACGGCCAGAATTTTCGCTTTCCAGGCCAGCGCCGGCTGCACGTCCAGGATCTGCTTTCGCGCGGCGCCCCTCGCGGGAGAAACGTAACCGTACAGCGCATGCCCCGCCCGCACCATGTTGTACCACGCATCCGTACGCGCGTACCCGATGGCGTTGGTGCTCGATAAATGCGCGTAGTCGATCGCTATACCGGCTTCGCGCAGCGCGGCGTAGCATGCATTGAAGCGGGCCACCTGCTGGTCCGTCTGCGGCGAAGTGAAATCCGCCGCCGAGGCAAAATGGGTCATCAGGCCTTCCATACGGGCGAAGCGCAATGCGTGCAGCGCCGCCACGATCTCCCCCGGCCGCGCCCGCGTGCCGAGCCGCCCCATGCCGCTATCGATCTTCAAATGGAACGCCAGCGGATGGCCCGACCGCTGCGCCATGCGGTCGAGTTCCGCCAGGTCGTCGAGCGAATGCGCGGTGGGCGTGAGATTGTACTCGACCAGAGCCTCCCGCTCCGACGGCAGGAAGCCTGCCATTACCAGCATGCGTGCGGCGATCCCGGCGCATCGAAGCGCCACGCCTTCATCCACCGAGCTTACCGCCAGCCATTTAGCGCCCTCGCGGATCAGGGTGCGCGAAACCTCCAGCGCACCGTGCCCGTAAGCGTCCGCTTTCACCACCGCCATCACCTCCACGCCCGGCCCCACCGCCGCGCGCACACTGCGATAGTTGCGGGCGATCTGATCGAGCGAAACCAGGACGTAGGAGCGATAGGGCGGTGACATCATTTCATTATCGACGTGAATAAACTCTCATATTCGGAAGCCACCGCATCCCAGCAATAATGCTGCCGCACCCGTTCGAGCGCACGCCGGCGCAGCTCGTTACGCTCTTCCTCGCGCATGGCCAGCGTCATCTCGATCTTGCCCTGAAGATCGTCCAGATCGTTCTCAAACGGGATGCCGGCATCGCCCGCGGCATTGCCCATAACTTCGGCGTTTTCCGCATTATTCCGGTAGAGCACCAGCGCTCCCCGGCCCATGGCCTCGATCAAAGCAGGATGCGTGCCGCCCACCTCTGTAGCGTGAATATAGGCGAAACAATGCGAACCCAGTTCATGGTATCCCTGCCCATAAATGGCGCCGGGCATCACCACGCGCGGATCTCTCGTATCGCGGACCTGCTGGATGTAATCCCGCGCGTATGGCGCATCGCCGATCAACGCCAGCCGCATGTCCGTGTGCACGCGCTCGAACGCCTGCCGGACTTCCAGTGGATGGTTTTCCGGCTCCATGCGGCTCACATAGAGGAAATAGCGGCCCGGCTCCAGCCCTAAGCGGATCAGGGCCCCGGTGGATTCCACTTTGCCGGTTTCCGCACCATAGGGAATGAACGTGGTGCGCTTATGGTAGCGCCGCCGATAGTAGTCTTGAATGGCGCGCGCGTCAGTCACCACCTCGCTCGGAAAAACGATGGCCAGCCACTCGGAGATGAGATACCATGCTTTCGCCGCGCGGTTCCATTTTTTGCGATGGCGCTCCAATCCGTCCACATTCAGCGCCACCGGGATTCCCAGCAGCCGCGGGAGGAGCGTAAAGACGGCGTTGGCGCCATTGCAGTAGAGCGCCACATCGGCGCGGTGAGCCAGCAGGTGCGCGGTCGAGATCAGCGTGTGCGCGATGGTATCGAAATACTTGTGGCGAATGGTAGGCAGGTATTGCAGGTGGACGCCGCGATAAACCGGCTCGCCGTAGCGTGCGCGGCAGTAAACCGTAACAGTATGCCCGCGCGCCGCAAGCCTTACGGAAAGCTCTTCCGCGAAGGTTTCGAATCCGCCGTAGCTGGCTGGAATTCCACGCGTACCGAGGATGGCAATGCGCATCTCCCGGGTATTCTAAATCCCCGCGAGCGTCATGATGTCTTGGCCGCCTGCGAACGGGAGACCAGCGGCTGCGCCTTCTTCGGAGCCCGCACGCTCACCGGGCTGTATTTGAACCAATTGGCGATGTACTCGTGATCCACGCGGCGCCGTTTCTGGATCTCGGCGCGCTTGGCCACCACCCGCCTCCAGTTCCTGGCCAGGAACCAGAAAGCCCTCAGCGAGCTGTGTTCCCACAACAGGCAGCACATCACCACTTGAATGTCCCGCGCCGTAATCGAGAACCAGTTTCGCAAATAAAGGTTCGGGGATATATTCTTGATGCGCATCAGGAACCGGTTCTTGACGGAGTGCATGTTGATCTCGGGCGGCAGCGCCCGGCGATTTCCCGGCAGAACCTTGCGCACGTGATATCCGCGCGCGTATGGCACGTAGATGCATTTCCAGCCCATCAACTGCGACCGCCAGGCCACATCGGCGTCTTCGCGGTAGACAAAAAAATCGGAGTCGAAGAATTCTCCGTCGAGCGAAATGTCGTCGATCGTCTCGCGGCGATAGAGCGCCGCGGCGGCGGTTGCCCCAAACACGTACTCGTATTGCAGGTAGTGGCCGTTGTCTACTTCCTGGCTGCCGCGGTCCAGGTGCCGGAGCATGGGGTTGAAATAGATCCCGGTCGAATCCACCACCGGCTTAGCGGGAATCTCAAAGGTGGAGGACATAGTCAGCAGCTTGCCGCAAACCGCCCCGATGCTGGGATCGAAATTGCCCGCGTCCACCAGCGCCTGGATGAAGTTCGGCAGCAGCAATACGTCCGGATTCAGGGTCAGGACCCAGTCGCCGCTGGAGAGGCGGATGGCCTGGTTCTGGGCGGCTGCGAAGCCGGCGTTCTCCTCGTTATATACAATCTGGCAGCGGCTTTCGAAGTGTTCCAGGATATCGATGGTGCCGTCGGTAGAGGCATTATCGATGACAATGATTTCCTTGTTCGGGTACCTCTGCGCGAGCACCGAATCCAGGCATCTCTTGATAAAGCGGCCGCTGTTGTAGGTTACGATCGTGACGGATACGAAGTCGATATGGGCCATGAACTCGAACCTGAATAAACGCCGATCATTTGTACATCCGTTCGCCCCAGATTAGGGAAAAGACAACCAAACGGCTCAACCCGCCGGCCGGATCAGTTGTCTGCCGGCCAGAGCCATCACTTTGCCGTACACTGCGATTGGCTTCACGCTCCGCAAAGCTGCCATCCCCAGAATCATCCTGAAAATGGAGCCGAGGAAGACAGCCAAACAAATCATTCTATACGTACCAGAACGGTAATGCTTCGCGGAAAACCGCAGTAAACTACGATACCAGTAAAGTTGGCGATTCTCCAGTGAAATCTTCGCAAGGCTATGACCGCCTGTATGTTTAGCCACTGCCTGGGGAGTATAGTACATGTAGTAACCCCTCTCCCTGGCCCTCCAGCAGTAGTCTACGTCTTCGAACCACAGCGGATAAAATTGTTCGTCAAATCCGCCGAGTTCCTCCCAGACCTCGCGGCGGAGCATCAGGAACGCGCCCGCCGGTTGTTCTACTGCAGCGGGCTCGCAGAAATCAAACTCTAAGCAACGGTAGTGCCAATTGATCGGATTGCGCGGCCAGCATCGATTGACCAGCAGCGCCTCACAAATCAGAGCGGCCGGTGAGGGCAGGCTGCGTACCGCAAACCCGACTTGGGGCTGTCCCGCAGCGTCCACCAGTTTACCGCACGCGCCTGCCACGCGCTCATCCCGGCAGCGCTGGCACAGAGCTGTGAGGCCGGTCTCCAAACGCGCATCCGGATTCAGCAGCAGCACCAAGGGCGTCTCGAGCGAATGGATGCCCTGATTGACGGCCGCCGCAAATCCCCTGTTCTCCTGATTGGCGATCAGCCTCACGCCACGCATAGTCACTTCGCGGCAGGTCTGGTCCGCGGAGGCGTTATCCACAACTACGATATCGGCCCCGGTTACCGACACAGCGGCCATGGCGGCATCCAGGCATGCGCCGATCTCGTTTCCGGATTCGTGTGTTACGATCACGATGCCCGCCTCAGGCATTTGTCACTTTGCCCCACCGGCGGTGAGTAGAAAATACAGGGTCCAGTAGAGATCGGCTCCCGACTGCCGCTGCACGCGGTGGATCTCCCGCTCGCTCGCATACAATGTTTCTGCGACGACTTTGCCGGCGGCCGCGTTGCGAAATTCTCCGAACCGGCGAAATCCCTCCACTTTGCCGACGACCCATGGCCGGCCGGCTCCGTGCCTTACCGCCACCAGCCCCCAGAGGGTCTGCGCTACGGCGATGGGCCATGCGTAGCGCCACAACAGCCCGCCCGAATAATGTTTGGCGATCAGGAAAACCTGGTTGCGCGCGATGCGCCTGGTAATTTCCGGATGCCAGCGGCCCAGCGTAGCGCTGCCCTGGTGCCAGGCCACCGCATCCGGCGCGTAGCGCCCCGCGCAACCCGCCAGCGCGCAGCGCAGTCCGAAATCGACGTCCTCCAGATACGATTCGAAGCGCTCATCGAGCATACCGGCCTGTTGGAACAATGCGGCGCGAAACAGGGCGGCGGTAAACGGCGCGGACCAGATCTGGCAAGGCTCGCGAAACGCGGGTCCATCCTGGCGCGCGTGTCCCACCCGCCACGGCGTGCCTCCCCGGCACAGCGCGTCATAAGTAGCGTCGATGCGGTCGGGCGCGGCCGCCTGCAGAATTCTGCCGGTCGCAAACCAGACGCCGGGTTGAAGCGCGGCCGCCAGCCTTTCGAGCCAGTCCGGCGCCAGATCGACATCGTTGTTCACGATGGCTACCAGCGGCGTGCGGCTCTCGCGGATTCCACGATTCACGGCTTTCGCAAAACCGCCGTGCGCGCCCATGCGTACGGTCCTGGCCCCCAGGCTCTCCGCTAATTCGGCCGAACCATCCAGCGAGCCATCGTCCACCACCATCGCTTCGGCGATCGGATAAGTCTGCGCGCGCAGCCCGCCCAGAAAACGCTCCAGCAGATCGCGGCGGTTCCACACCGGCACAATGACGGTTACGCTGCCGCTCATGCTCTCATCTGGCGGTCCACCCACCGTCGATCAACAGGGTGTGGCCGGTGATCAGAGAAGCGGCCGGAGACGCCAGGAACACCACCGCGCCGGCCACGTCCATGGGCTCGCCAATGCGATGCAGCGCCGCGATGCGTTCGATCACGTCGGCGCGAAACGCCGGGTCGGCCAGCACTTCCTCGGTGCCCGGCGTGTGTATGAAGGTGGGCGCCACAGCGTTCACCGTGATGTTGTATTTACCCCATTCCACCGCAAGACATTTGGTTAAGTGCGCAATCGCAGCTTTGGTCATGCAGTAGACCGACTCCTCCGGCAGCGCCGCAAAGCCCGCTTGAGAACTCATATTGACGATGCGGCCGCCATGCTGCCGGATCATCACTTGGCCGGCCGCCTGGCTGGCGAAGAAAGTTCCCTTCAGGTTCACTGCCAGCGTCAGATCGAAATCATCCTCGCGCACGTTTTCCGCCAGGTTCCCGGGTGCGATGCCGGCGTTGTTGACCAGAATATCGAGGCGTCCGAAATGCGCTACGGTGTCGTCCACCGCGCTCCGAATCTCCGGGATGCTCGTCATATTCATCTGCAGCGGCAGCGCCCGCCGGCCCAGGTCTGAAATCTCGCGCGGCAGGTCGCCATGCGCGTGCAAGTCGCGCAAGCCCAGAGCCACGTCCGCGCCGGCATGTGCGAGTGCCAGGGATATGGCGCGCCCCAACCCACGGGCTGCTCCGGTGACCAGGGCCGTTTGACCGGTCAGATCGAACCGCGGGAAGGGACTAGTCATGAGAGTCCGGGCAGCCGGCTCGAAGCATGTACGCGCGCCAGATGTACGAAGCCTTCCGCGGCGCCGCAGCCGGCCTCGCGGCCGCGATAATTTTCCATCACTTCATGGTAGTCCCGATAGATGCGCTCGCCATCCTGGCTCTTATGCGCGAACAGCGCCGCCTTCTTCTTTTCCCGCACCGCTCCGATATCGATGTAGTCGGTCGGATGAAAGCCCATGGTCTGCGCTCCCAGGTCGACTTCGTAGTAATAGAGCTCGAATCGTCCCCGCGCGGCCCGCCAGGCGCGAAATGAGAGGATGCTGGCGGCCTGATGATCCGGGTGCGTGTCGATCGGCCATTGGGTGAAGACCAGGTCTGGGTCCTCCGCTTCGATCAGCCTTCCAAACGACTCGGCGGCGCCCTTATCCACCACCGTGTCGCCATCGATCTGGCCGGCGAACACCGCTTTAGCTCCCAGGATCTTACAGGCGGCTGCGCACTCTGCCGAGCGAATGGCGGCGGCTTCCTCGTGAGACATACGCGGAATGCCCGCTTCGCCGCGTGTCAGATAAATGATGGTGACGTGGTGCCCCAGCTCGGCGTAGCGCGCCAGGCTGCCGCCGCAGCCGGATTCCGGGTCGTCCGGATGGCCGCCCGCACAAACGATTTTCAGCGCGCGGCTGGAAGAAGGCTGGCCGGCGGCAAGTGCGGCGAGCGGCAGCGGTAGGATTTGACGTCGTGACAGTTCCATGGCGGACTAACCTTCTCCGATCAACTCATATACCGTAATCTCCGGCGGAGCGCCGATGCGCATGGGCACTCCGATTGTCCCAATGCCCCGGTTCACATAAAGCTGTCCGCCCGGCTTTTCGAACCAGCCGGCCACGTAGGGCGTCACCAGGCGACTGGGGGCGATCTCCGGACTGACAAATTCAAGCGCCACTTGACCGCCGTGCGTGTGTCCGGCCAGGCTCAGGTCAATGCCCAACTCGGCAGCCCGATCGAACGTATCGGGGTTGTGACTCATCAGAATGTTGACCGTGTGCGGCGCCACCAGGCTTTCCACGCCTTCGAGATAACTCCGCACAAAGCGTTCGTTGCCCGGCGTCGGCGTGTGCCGCCGGGTCGCGTAATCGACTCCCATCAGATTCAGGCTTTCGCCGCCGGTCGAGATGGGCACGCGGGCCTGGCGCAAAATCCGTATGCCGGCCTGCGCAAACAGAAGCGTGATCGAATCCTCCGTGCCCGACCAAGCCTCATGGTTCCCCAGGCAGCCGAAGACTCCGAAGGGTGCCTTGAGGCCGGCCAACGCCTCGACCACCGCCCGCTGGGTCGATGGATCCCAGGTGACGAAGTCGCCGGTAAGCGCCACTAGGTCAGGTTTCAGCGCATTGGCGATCCCGACATATTTGCGGATCTCAGCCTCGGTCATGAAGGGGCCGATGTGGATGTCGGAA
>Ga0302325_10024216_pt1 | contig 12635 bp, 10 predicted proteins | sample Palsa_T0_2_FD_201948 | JGI IMG/M metagenome (GOLD analysis project Ga0302325, IMG submission 201948) | Peat permafrost microbial communities from Stordalen Mire near Abisko, Sweden - Palsa_T0_2 | ecosystem: Environmental > Terrestrial > Soil > Palsa > Peat permafrost | place: Sweden: Abisko...
TACTCACGTGGCGCTAACGGTTACGAGCCTCGAACGGAGTGTGCCTTGGTACAAGGCTCTGTTCGGCTCGGACCCGATCCTTGACGAGGACACAGGTCCTTTCAAGCGTGTCGCTTGGCTTACGGGCGACACAATCGTCGGTCTAACTCAATTCCCTGATTTGAACAGCACTCAGCCGTTCATCGAGCGCCGGCCGGGTCTCGATCATCTGGCTTTCGGCTGTGCCAACCGCGATGAGTTAAGAGCGTGGGAAATCCGCCTGAGCGAGCTCGGCATCCCCAACGGTGGCATCGTGGACGCACCTTCCTACTCGGCATTGTCATTTCGAGACCCCGACAACATCGCACTCGAGTTCTTCGCACCTCGGGGCTAGGACGGGCGGGTATCCCCGACTGCTATCCGACGCTGAACGGCCATCCCCTAACACCGGTTCGGTGGTCGTCATCTTCCGTCGGATGAGCGTTCGGTGCTGCCTCTGGCAAGCGGTACCGAACCCATGGCGTGACCGCTAGCAACTTCCGGATCTGCGTGCCCTGGCAGGTTGGCTCTCTTGGCCGCCTTACCAGGCGGGATCACCGTACCAGTGCGGTGACGCGCCGTCTGCCAGAGAGGAATTAGTCCGAAGGAGACAGACTCACCTCCGACCTGACCCATCCGCTATCAATCAGCGACGCGAATACTGCGCAGGTGGCTCCGGCCCGGTTAACCGACCCCGACGCAACCCTCTCGGACACAGAGGGAGACACCGGGAGCGCATACCCCCGAGTACCGGATACCCAAGCCCCGTCGGAACCTACAGGTCATCCCACCAGGCGACGTGATCGATCTGTCGGATAGCTTCAAAGAGTCCCGCCCACCGGAGGATGCTGTGATGCAAGCCGTCACCGTTCGAGACCGCGACGCCGGCGTCAGCGGACTCTCAGTTACGGACATGCCCTACCCACACGCCGCCCAGAACGATGTCATCGTGCGGGTGCATGCCGCCGGGTTCACCCCCGGGGAGCTGGACTGGTCGGGGACGTGGACTGACCGCGCCGGGCGCGACCGGACGCCGAGCGTGCCCGGCCACGAGCTGTCGGGAGTCGTCGTCGAGTTGGGGTACGGAACCACCGGCCTCACCGTCGGCCAGCGGTGTTCGGACTGACCGACTGGACCCGCAACGGCTCCCTGGCCGAGTACAGCGCAGTGGAGGCCCGCAACCTCGCTCCTCTCCCGGCTGACATCGACCATGCCGTGGCCGCTGCTCTGCCCATCTCGGGGTTGACGGCATGGCAGGGGCTGATCGACCACGCCCGCCTCACGACAGGCCAGACCACCCTGATCCACGGTGCCGCTGGCGGTGTCGGCTCGATCGCCGTACAGCTCGCTCGCGAGGTCGGAGCCAAAGTGATTGGCACCGGTCGGGCCGCGGACCGCGACACAGCCCTCGGCGTGGGAGTGGATGCCTTCTTGGACCTCGAGGCCGACAAGCTGGAAGACGCCGGCGAGGTTGACGTGGTCTTCGACGTGATCGGCGGCGACATACTCGACCGCTCGGCTGCGCTGGTGCGCGCCGGCGGCACGCTCGTCACCACGATAAGGGTGCCCACGGTCCAGCCCAAGGACGAGCGCGCCATCTTCTTCGTAGTCGAAGCCGACCGCTCCCGGCTCGCGGACCTCGCCCAGCGACTCAGGGACGGACGGCTCAAGCCGATCATCGGGGCGATACGACCGCTCAGCGAAGCGCCCGCAGCCTTCCACCCCGACCAGCGCACCCCCGGCAAGACCATCATCCGGATCACCGAAGGTGGATAGCCAGCTTCGGGTCGGACAGGATCGGCCCGACTCCCAGGCGGTATCACCGCTTGCGTGCGGGTGCCGCTCCGTCTGTGAGTGCCGAATCAGCCCGAAGGTGATGGACTCGCCTCCGACCTGACGCATCCGCTATCGCTCAGCGCGTGACGCGAATACTGCGCGGGTCACCAATCGGCCCGGTTACCCGACTCCGGTGCAGCCTGTCGGACGCAGATGAAGACACGGGGGATATGCGTGGCTTCGACGATGGGAGGCTTGGTGCCAGACGTCGATCGGTACCAGCGCTTTCAGGATGGGGTACGGCTGAGGTTAGGCGCGCTTCTCAGCTGCCTGGATCATGCTGAGCCCTCGCTTCACGTCGCCGAGGTGATGAACGGAGTCGTGGAGTGCGTGTTCGAGCAGTCGTCGCACGTCCATGCGTGACCCTCCAATCGTTAGTCCCCGCGACCACACCTGGGTTCCGGCATCGTCGGCCAGCCGAGCCATGCGGATCGCTTCGCCCTCCAACCCATCGACCACATGAATGGGATCAGCGTCGCGATAGGACGCGGCCGCGGACTGGATCAAGTCCTCCCCGTCAATGGCCGGGAAGATCGGCTCCTCGGTCGTCAGAGCTTGTTCGACGCCAAAGGCGTGTAATGCAGTTACGTCGCGGCTGTGGGCGGCGTACTCAATGGCACTCCAGACCTCTGGCTCGGGGCGCACCCAAAGCTCACTACCGCGAGCGTCCAAGAGCGTCCGCCAGTTTGATCCGAGAGCCCGGAGCGCTGTGAGCAAGGCACGATCGTCGTAGCTGGCTCCGTCAAAGCCGCACGCAGCACAAATCTCATGGTCCACGGGAACAGGCTACGACTCGGCGTTCCACGCGCGTGCTTTCCCCGTTGAGAGGCCGGGCGGGTCGACTCTCGACCGGGATCGTCGGGCCGCGATTACAGATCGAACCGCCCCGGGGCCTGGGTTCGATACCAATTCGGGCGGCATCCCTGCACCGAGTACCGTGCGCCCTGACCCCGTCGCCAGTGCGACCCTCTGGCCCGTCGGCATCGTTACGTAGAAATACGTACTATCTCCTCCCGACCCTCAGAAAAGGCGAAACTAGAGATGGCTGTGCTTGTCATCGCCGAGAACTCGGGCGGCACCGCCGAGATCGACGAAGCGGTAGTGAAAGCGCTCAACCCATTCACCGATCCTCCTTTGGGTGCTCGCCTCCGCATGGCGGGACCGATGGATGGCGGCTGGCGGGTCCTTAGCCTGTGGGAGTCACGAGAGGCGTTTCAGTCGTTCTTGGACAAGCGCCTCAAGCCAGCCTTGGAAGGGGCCGGGCGCCCACAACCACAGTTCACCTTCTGGGATATCGAAACCAGTTGGCAACCGGGTTCGGGTACAGCTTTATAGCGCCGGGAGGAGCGCGGCCCCTCTGGCGTCCCTGACCGGTTTGACCGCACGGGAACGCTCTCGGGCCGCGAATGCTGCTCGGGTCGACGCCAGGGCCATGCGAGCTGATCGGCACGTCCGACTCGGGGTCAAGGGGATACACGACGCGCACGGGATCCCGACTACCGGTCGCCCCACAGCCCTCGCCGACGGCTCTCAGAACCTGGGTGGGGAACGGCACTTTGTGAGCGCCCCTCTGGCGGTCCTACCGCTCCGTCACCGGACCGTGCTTGCGAGAGCGAGCACCCGAAGCGAGATCGGGGAGTGCCTTCCAACCCGGCAGGTGGTCCCCGATTTCCCGTGGCTTGAATAGCTGGTCCTCGCCTACTGTGGTGTTCCCCGGCGGGGAGGGGTTGGATGGCGACGGAAAGTGTGACGATCCTGTTCACCGATGTGGTGGGCTCGACCGAGTTGTCCCAACGCTTGTCGGCGGAGGCCGCCGACGAAGTCCGTCACAGGCACTTCTCGATCCTCCGCCAGGCCATCGCCGAGACAGGGGGCACTGAGGTCAAGAACCTGGGTGACGGGCTCATGGTCGTCTTCGCCTCGGCCTCGGCCGCGCTAGCCGCAGCAGTGGCTATGCAGCAGGGTGTGGAGCGGGACAACCGTGGCCAGGAGCACTCGGTCGGCCTGCGGGTAGGAGTCAGCAGCGGTGAGGTTACCCGAGAGGATGACGATTACTTCGGGGACCCGGTCATCGAGGCGGCCCGGCTTTGTACCGCCTGCGAGAGTGGACAGGTTCTCGCCGCCGACATCGTGCGGGCGATGGCGGGACGACGCAGCCGTCATCAGTGCCGGTCACTCGGCGAACTGACCCTCAAGGGCCTACCTGACCCGGTCGAGACCGTTGAGGTGACGTGGGAGCCTCTAGGAGGAACCGACACCGACACCGACAGCGCTGTCCCGCTGCCCGATCATCTCGCGCGGAGCCCCGCCGTGGGTGTGATCGGCCGCGACGCGGAGACGCAGGCGATCGCAGACACCATCAAGCGCGTGGCTGGAGCTGAGGGGCGCGAAGTGTTTCTTATATCGGGCGAGGCCGGTATGGGAAAGACTACCCTCGCGGCCGCGGCGGCCCGGTTCGCCTTCGAGAACGGCGCCTGCGTGCTTTTCGGCCGTTGTGGAGAGGATCTCGCCAGTCCGTATCAACTCTTCGCAGAATCTCTTGGCCACTACGTCACTCACGCTCCCGAAGATCAGCTTCGAGCCCACGTAGTGGACCACGGGTCAGAACTGTCTCGGCTGGTCCCGGCCCTGGCCAGCCGTATCAGGGACCTCCCGTCGTCGAGAGTCACCGACGCCGACACCGAGCGCTACCTACTCTTCGCAGCTGTGGTAGATCTGCTGGCGACGGTGTCGGCGCACCAGCCAGTCGTCCTCGTGCTCGATGACCTCCAGTGGGCAGATAACGGAAGTCTGCTGCTTTTGCGTCACCTCGCGGCAGCACAGCAAGAAATGCGGGTGCTCGTGGTCGGCACCTATCGTGACAGCGAGTTGTCTCGCTCCCATCCGCTCACCGACACCCTTGCGACCCTTCATCGACAGCACGGCGTTTCCCGTATCGAGCTGGCCGGGCTCGATGACAGCGGGGTGTTGTCCTACCTGGAGGCCGCCGCAGGTCAGACTCTCGATGATGCCGGGGTTAGCCTTGCCCACGCCGTGTATCGCGAGACCGACGGCAATCCGTTCTTTGTGAGCGAGGTTCTGCGCCACCTTTCTGAGACCGGAGCCATTTACCAGGATGCCGCAGGGCGGTGGACCTCCGATGACTCCCTCGAGCAGATGGTTCTTCCCGACAGTGTGCGCGTCGTCATAGGCGCCCGGGTCGGACGGCTGGGACAAGACGCCGAGCGGGTGCTGTCCATGGCGGCGGTCATCGGTCGCGATTTCGACTTGGATCTCCTGGCCCAGGCCACGAAGACCTCGGAGGACGAGCTGCTCGACATCCTGGATGCTGCCGCCGCGGCGTCCCTGGTGCGGGAACTGGCCGACGCCCCCGGTCATTACAACTTCGCACACTCCCTCATCCAGCACACGTTGTATGAGGACTTGGGTCTCACCCGGAGAGCTCGGGCGCACCGGCAGGTGGGAGAGGCGCTCGAGAAACTGTGCGGCGACCATCCAGGGAGTCGGGTGGGTGAACTGGCTCGCCACTGGATCAGCGCCACCCAACCCATCGACCTCACCAAGGCCATCAACTACTCGCGCCAGGCTGGTGATGCCGCCCTGGCCGCCCTGGCACCCGCCGATGCCTTGGCTTACTACTCCCAGGCCCTCGACCTCTACCCTCAGGTCACTGACCCTGATCCCGTTCTCGCCCTTGACCTGGCCACCGGCCTCGGCACGGCCCAGCGCCAGACCGGTGACGCCGCCTTTCGTGACACCCTCCTCGGCGCTGCTCGTCGAGCCGCCGCCTTCGACGACACCGAACGCCTCGTGGCTGCTTCCCTGGCCAACAGCCGAGGCTTCTACAGCAACGTGGGTGGCATAGACACCGACAAGGTCGAGGTCCTGGAAATAGCCCTAACGCGGCTTCCCGCCAACGCTCCTGACCGGGCACTGGTACTCGCAACGTTGTGCTCAGAACTGGCATATGGCAGTTCGCTGGAACGTCGCCGGGCCTTGGCCGACGAGGCGATTTCCATAGCCGAATCTAGTCGTGACGATGCCATCATCGTGCGCGTCCTCAACGATGTTTTTGTGCCGCTAGATGTGCCGTTGCTGCACAAGGAGTTGGCGACGTGGACAGCCGACGGTCTGGCTCGAGCGGAGCAACTCGGTGACCCGGTACTGCTGTTCTGGGCGGCTCGCTCCCGCTCAGTAGTTGCGGAAAGCGCAGGGGATCTAGAGGAGCTCGACCGCTGTATCGACAAAATGGGGTCTCTAGCCGAGCAGCTCAAAGAGCCGACCTGGAACTGGATTTCCACCTACCGGCGGGCCGCCCGAGCGCTGATCGCCGGAGACTTCCAAGTCGCCGAGAGCCTGGCCAACGAAGCCCTCAAGATCGGCACCGAGGGCGGGCAGCCCGATGCCACCTCCTTTTGGGGCGCCCAGCTCGTCGCAGTCAACCACCAACGCGGAACCATGGGGGAGCTTGTAACCCTGATTGAGCAGTTGGCCGCTCAGGCGCCCAGTGCCGCCGGACTAGCAACTGCGGCACTGGCGCGCGCATACGCCGAAACAGATCGCATTACCGAGGCCCGTGATCTTCTTGAAAAACTCTCTGAGGCCGGCTTTGATCTCCCACTTGATCAACTCTGGCTTGCCGGAATGGTTTGTTATGCCGAAGCCGCTATCTCCGTCGGCGATCCCAAATACGCGGCAGCCCTTCTGGACCGGCTAGTTCCCTGGGCTGCGCAGCTGGCCGGATATGGCACTACGAACTCAGGCCCGGTCAGCGCCTACCTGGGCGGCCTTGCTACCGTCCTTCGCCAATACGACGAGGCCGATGGCTACTTCACCCAGTCGGCAGCAACGAGCGACCGTACTGGTGCGAAATTCTTCGGGGCCAGGACGGACCTCTGGTGGGGGAAGATGTTCGCCGAACGCAACGCTGCTGGGGACGCCGAGAAGGCTCAAGATCTTCTCACCGAGGCGCACGGCGCGGCAGTGGCCAATGGGTACGCGAACGTTGAGCGGCGCGCCGCTGAAGCATTGCAACTGTTAGAGCAGTGACTGATTGAGTCACCGAACTCCGGCGACTCCTGCCTGTCGCGAGCACCGGAACCTGTTGCTAGCACTCACGCGAACATGTCGGGTACGGGGCGCCCTGGTAGGGGCCCCGGCTGGGGCCCAAGGCCGGACGGGATCACCCGGACCCGGATGTACATCCGACGGCGCCGTCGAACAGCTTCGCTCCGGCTGCGATTCATCCGGAGCATCCGGGATCATTCGGCGTTGCGATTATGTGCGGCGTGGCTCTCGTAGAGAGTTGGTCTGTCGGGTGCGTCCGACTGGTCCGAGGCGTTCTTAGGGACCGATTGTACCCCCGAGTACCGGATACCCTCCGGCAAGCCGGGTTGAGGTCAGGACCTCGACCGATACCGGCCTTGTCGAGCGGGCCACCTTCCCACAATCAGTGGTTCTTCTCCCGGTAGGGCATCATAAACCATGCGCTCTAGATGGATAAACGGCGTGACCGGCTCCATCATTGCGTTTGCGATTGGAGCATTGTTCTTGGCAGGAGGGATCTACGGCTTTGCCGAGCATTCGGCATCAAAAGTGTCGCAGACGGTCGATTGGCCCGATTGGCTCTGTATCGCTGTGATCTGTATCGGTGTGATCTTTCTCGGCTTGCTTGTCGTGGACACCGTGAGGCGCACGAGGGCAAGGAGAAGCCGAGAGTTAGCGGTTCGCCCGCCTCCGGCACCATCAGCCACTCAGTCAGAGCCACCGACGATGAGAGTACGGCGCGCCCATGGGCGAGCGCGCATCCATTTGGATAGTGTCCTAAGACGTGTCCGTAGGATCGGGTCCTGCATGGCAATACCTTCAGTTGGCGGTCAGCCGAGAACCATCGCCAGGTGGTCAATGGCCTATTTCAAGCTGGCTGCATCGGGGTCAGGGAAAGGCCCCCGAAGAAATAGAGGGGACTGATCCCGCGACCCTGCTTAATGAACTGGGGCGCGACGGCTGGGAGCTTGTCGGGCCTCCCGAAGTCCTGAACGTAGTTTCAACGCAAACGGATTCTGGAGGCACTACCCGTGATCGCGAACAATGGGTTGAGCGGCGGTTCTGGCTGAAGAGGCTCAGAGAGTCATGAAGCAGGAGGGCCGACCCCTCCCTGCTCCGCCTGAGACTGGGCGCAAGGCATCCCCGATGCGTGCCCGGAACTGTCCTCCACTTGGCTCGCGAAACGCGTGTCTCTAGAGCCGCATCGCAAAGATGAGTCTCTCTCTGCCGTCCAAGGATTCAACGCGTTCGAGCGCCATGCCCAACTTGCGTGCAACCGACTGCGAGGGAACGTTTTCTGCCCCGATGATTGCGATTAGCCGTTCCCGCTGTAAAACGTCACGGGCGTAGTCGCAGACACAGAGTCCGGCTTCAGTGGCAAGACCACGATTCCAAAGGTCTCGGCGGATGTGCCAACCGGCCTCAAGGTCGCGCCCATCCCCGTAACTGACGCGCTGCCAGGTCAACCCGCAATCCCCTATGACTTCGTCCGTTTCTTTCAGCACAAGCGCCCACAGGCCATACCCATGTACCTTGTAGTTACGGAGGTTCCAGTCAATCCAAGTCGTCATTTGCTCCCGCGTGAACGGCGAGGGATAGAACCGCATGGCGTCGGCATCACCAAAAACCTTGAGTAGTGGGTCGACGTCTTCCAGCTGCATCTGCCGCGACCGGAGTCGGGCCGTCTCGCACGGTGCACCTGCCCCGTCAAATGTCTTGGCCATTGTCAAAGGAAGGCTAGAAGTGACAGGGCAAGGCGACAAGGGAGTCCAGCTACTACTGCCTCTCCGGGGCTAATTACCTGCTCACGTTTGACACCCTGATGACGTCCGCTACGACCTGCCGGTGATTCCGGTATCACCCGGTCCAGGATGATGAGCGACGCTCCGTCTGCCAGAGACGAGTCAGTCCGAAGGTGACGGACTCGCCTCGGAACCGACCCATCCGCTATTCCTCAGGCGCGACGCGAATACTGCGCGGGTCGCCGTCCCGACCGGGCTACCCGACTCCGACGCAATCCTGTTGCCACAGATGGATACACGGCAGCGCATAGCCCCGAATATGCGCTCCCAGAGCCTCGCCTCTGGAAAGTGGTAGTTCCTCTGGACCGCTTGACGGTGGTCATGGGAGGATGACTTTGTGAGGAAGGTCTTCCTTGCGGCTGCGCTCGTCGCGACACTTGCCAGTTGTGGGTCCGGGCCAGCACCGAAGGGAGCACTCACTGGATATGCAGCGGGGTGCAACCCAACGGCTCCTGTGACTCTCGACGTATATTCGAGCCTCTATCCGGGTGAGTTGCGAGCAGCCTTGCAGCGTGTGGAGTCCTTGGGCGAAAACTCAGGTGAGCCCGTCGTGGCAAGGACCGCGATCCCCAGTGGCGCCACTTACCGTTTCAACCTCGCTCCAGGACGCTACGTGGCAGCAGTCGGGCAGGACGCTCACTCTGTGACTGTCTCAAGCGGTCACGCCACGCGCCTCGACTTTCCAAGTTCTTGCCTCGGACTGACTGGCACCGGAGTAGCCCTGGTGAGCCCAGGCGGCGCATAACCCCGACTACCGGTCGCCCTACAGCCCTCGCCGATGCCTCTCAGACCCCGGTCGGGGATCGACACATCCAGCCCGCGGCACCTGGATACAGGTTGTGAAGGCGAATTGCCCGATGGCGCGCAGCGGTGCACCTGGACGATGCGAGACACCGGCGAGGTTTCTGTGCAGGACCGACACCTCAGTCAGATATACAAGATCGTCTCTGACGAGAGGGCGACGACCTGTGCACTCTTTCGTACGTCGCGCACGTAATGGAGCAGGTGATTGTACGAGAATCTCAGCTGATTCATTACGTGATTTGCGATGGGAGGACCAATGAGCCCACTTGAAGGAGATATCTGGCGTTATATTCGCGACTCCGGGGCCGTGAATCGGGTCAAGACCTACTACCTGAGTGGGAGGTTCACGGGTCGACGGTTCGATCGTCTAGGTGGTGGGGGCGACGCGCCGGAGGTGGCGCACCGATTCACGGGTGATGACTTGGTGGCTGTTTCTCTTCTGAGCGTGCAGATTCCAGGCCAAGCAGCCATCAATATCCTGGAGGACACGTCAGTCGCAGAAGGGTTGATTGAGATTCCATGTGGCGTCGACCTCTGGAATGCTCCCATCGGTGTTGTGGAACCCTCATCGGCTGCCGACCAGATCTTCGGGCGTCTCAAGGGAATCAACGGAGTTGGGTGGGTTACCGCCCACAAGTTGTTGGCGAGGAAGCGGCCGCAGTTGCTGCCGGTCTACGACAGGGTCGTAAAGGGCATGCTCCAGCCCCGAAGCCCAAAGTTCTGGATCCCGCTCTGGGAAACGCTGCAGGATCCTGCCATTCCAGAACGCCTCAAGGAGATTCGCGTAGCGGCAGGGCTGGACGAGAGCATCTCACTCCTCCGTGTCCTGGATGTGGCGCTGTGGATGGCTTCTTCACAACCGAACTCGACCTGAATCACATTTTAGGCGCAGTGGTTCTAGACCACCAGGCCGTGGAGCACACACCGTCGACAAGCGCATCGTCCGGGAACGTCGTCGAGGGCGGTCGCTGCGGAAGATCGCCGAGGGGCTGAACGAGGCGGGAGTCAGCACAGCTCACGGAGGGGGTAAGTGGCACGCCTCGACGGTCAAGGCGGTGCTGGAACGGATCGGCTGACGATCTGCCACTGCCTGGGAACGAATGAAGACGCCGATGCGTCGAACTCCGTTGATGAGGTGGGTACTCGCCGCAGCGATGGCCATTAGCAGCATGGGATTCGCTGCCTGTACCGGAACGCCCCCCTCGAAGACCGCGCCGACCTCGGCCCCAACAACGTCCACCTCAACCTCCTCGCCACTCCCAGCAGGGTGGGAGACCGTCACCTACCACGGCGTGGGAATCGACGTTCCCAACAACTGGGCTGTGGAGCTGTGGCGTCCTACCTGCGGGGTGGCGGTACCCACCGTCTTCATCGGACCTGCCAAGCCGTTCGCCATCGCTTGTGCGTCAGACCCTCCGATGGGAGCAGAGGTCGTCCTCGGCGCCCTTCCTATGAGTGGGTCGAAAACGGTGTCGACCAAGCTGAACGGGATCATGGCCTACGTTGCCACCCAGTATGAGGTGTACCACGGCAACCTCGGAGCGACGATTACCAACATCTGGGTGTCGCTGCCGACAAAGGACATGAACATCTCCGTGTCGGTGGGGGAATCCCCGGCCATTCCTGGGGGAGCGCCTGGTCGCGCCGAGCAGATTGTGCAGACCATCCACCAAGTGTCGTGAGCAGCATCGGCGACGCTGGGGATTCTTCAGTTCGACCAAGTTCGGCGATCTCACAGCTTCTCGAGGTGGCCATCGGTCGAGGTCGACAACGATCCGAAGTGTCCCCGAGCACTGCGAAACCTCAGCCGGGACCATCCACGGGGTGGGGGTCACATTTCTGCCCGTCGACGACTCGTGGTGACGGTGAGTCGGCCTGTAGGCGGGGTTCTGTTCGCCCTTGCGGACGAGGTGGCCATCCATCTCAGCGGCCTACCTGGGGACTGCCCACATGGAGCGGGCGGGCTACCCATGTCCCACGTTCGGCCTTGCTCCGGGTGGGGTTTACCAAGCCGGCCGAGTCACCCCGGCCGCTGGTGCGCTCTTGCCGCACCGTTTCACCCTTGCCTGTTCGGGCTTGCGCCCGCCATCGGCGGTCTGCTTTCTGTTGCACTTTCCTTCGGGTCGCCCCGACTGGCCGTTAGCCAGCACCCTGCCCTGTGGAGCCCCGACCTTCCTCGCCACGGTCCCCGTCCGAGGACGAGCCCGTGGCGCGGCCACCCGGCCGACTCACCGTCCCGGTCAGTTTGCCAGGTTGGCGCTCCCGACGACACCGTCCTCCTGGTCCTGGAAGGACCGCCGCGGATCAACCCCTCGCTAGGGTTGCACCGCATGGACCCGCAGGCCGAGCGCCTCGCCTTGGTGGAGCAGCCCGAACCACTCTCCATCGCGGCCCTCTACCGCCAGGTGCAGGCGGCAGTCACCGCGTCCTTCCCGCGCGGTCATCTGCAGTGGGTGCGAGGCGAGATCCAGAGCATCTCCGACCGCACGGGCCACTGCTATATGGACCTCGTCGACCCCGATGCACCCCGAGGTCGCGACACCCCGGTCTTGAAGGTCAATTGCTGGGGGAGGACCTGGGGACCGCTCAAGGCGACACTCGGGCGTCAGGGAATCGTCCTCGAGCCCGGGGTGGTGGTGTCGTTGCGGGGCAGGGTGGAGTTCTACCCTCCCAAGGGCCAGATCAATTTCATCGCGACGGAGGTCGACGTCACGGCACTGCTCGGCCGGCTCGCCGCTCGCCGGGCTGCTCTTCTGCACACCCTCGAGAGCGAGGGCCTGCTACGCCGCAACCAGGCGTTGGCAGTTCCCGTCGTCCCGTTGCGGATCGCGCTGGTGGCGAGCCCGGGATCGGAGGGATACAACGACTTCGTGGGCCAGCTGCGCGATTCGGATCTGGCCTTCTCGGTCGTCTTGTTCCGCGCCAATGTCCAAGGGGCCGGCGCTCCGGCCTCAGTCGCCCGAGCCCTCCACGCCGTGTCGGGCTCGGATTGTGACATCGCGGTGCTCGTACGAGGTGGTGGTTCGCGTGGAGACCTGGCTGCCTTCGACGCCGAGCCTGTCGCGCGCGCCATCGCCTCGATGGCGTTGCCGTTGTGGACCGGGATCGGGCACACCGGGGACCAGTCGG
>Ga0302325_10024218_pt1 | contig 12634 bp, 11 predicted proteins | sample Palsa_T0_2_FD_201948 | JGI IMG/M metagenome (GOLD analysis project Ga0302325, IMG submission 201948) | Peat permafrost microbial communities from Stordalen Mire near Abisko, Sweden - Palsa_T0_2 | ecosystem: Environmental > Terrestrial > Soil > Palsa > Peat permafrost | place: Sweden: Abisko...
GCAACCCCGGCCGGGCTGTAGGGGGCGTCGATCGTGGTGGGGGTCGGGGTGCCCGGGCTGGTCGGGTCAAACGTGACCTGCTGCCCGTCCTGATCGACGGCGGTGCACTGGGTGGCGGTCGGGCACGCAATCCCATTCAGGATGGTGGTGTCGATCGTGGTGGGGGTCGGGGTGCCCGGGCTGGCAGGGTCAAACGTCACCTGCTGCCCGATGCCGTCGACGGCGGTGCACTGGGCAGCGGACGGGCACGCCACCCCACGCAAGGACTGGTGGCCGTTATCGTCGATCGCTGCCGGCCTCGACCACGACAACTGCGCAAACGAAGCCGCCGGCAGCCAGCACGCCACACCACACAACGCAACCAGCACGACCAACAGCCGCCGAACAGCCACCGGCACAACACAACCCCGAACCCGCGCGATCATCGATCCCCGCCCTCCCCTTCTTAGATACCCGACCGAGCCCGGTCCGCGGCTTAGAACACCCATCACCTCAAACCAACACCCACCCTCGCAACGCGTGCGGGCCGATGCGCGCGGCATCCTACACCCGGGAGCGCCGCAGCAGACGCCCCCGACGCCCCGCTGACGATCCGACGGCTGCCCCTCTGCAAGGAACTCAACGACGCCCGTCACGGCCGCCGAGACTTACGATGCCCGCGCGGGCACGAATGCGGGGGTCGACCCGCGCTTCGCGACGCACCTGCTCTTCGCCTCAGGAGCAGAAGCAGGCGCGAGTCCTCTCTCGGCGGTTCGTCGCACCTGCATTCTCACGAACGACCGGTCGTGTCAGCGCGGTCTGGTGGCCGGCGGTCGGCTGCTCCTTCGGCCCGGCCGCGTCCGATAGCAGCAGTCCAAACGAGGTGGCTGCCTGGGTGACCAAGTAGAAGCGGGCGTCGAGGAGTCCGGCGTCGGAGATCTGTCGGCGAGGAGGCGCACAGCGGTCTGGATCCCCTACGGGCTGCTCGGATCAGTCGAAGCTGACCTCGTCAGACGGGATGACTCTGAGGGTGACGCCGTCGACCGCGAGGTTGGCGAAGGTCTGGTTGTGATGGGCGATGATCTGTTGGCGGCTGAGCAGCCCGTCAGAGGACGTCGTGTGGCCATCGCCAACGAGCTCGACGTCATAACCCATCGAGGCCGCGCGGCGCGCGGTTGTGTCCACGCAGTACTCCGTCTGCGCTCCGACGAGCACCATCCGGGTGACTGACGCCTCCCGCAACAGGTCGTCGAGATTCGTCTCGCAAAACGCGTCAGACCAGCGTTTCTCGACGAGAAGGTCGTCCGGTCCTGGCTCGACCATCGGATCCAGGGCCCAACCCGAGCGGCTGCGATGCAGCGGATGGTCGATGGTCGGCCCGCAATGCTGGATGAGCACCACGAGCACACTAGCGTCACGCGCCTGTCGCGCCAGACGACCGATCACCGGCAGTACCTCGCTCCCGTCAGTCTCAAACCCATCGATCAGGCCCTGCTGCACGTCTACGACGGCCAGCGCCGCTGCCCCTGCCATGAAGCGTCCTCGCGTTCGTCGTGCCCGGCAGGGCCAGTATGGGGGCTGATCAGTGGTAGGCCCTCCGTGCCAACCCCCCGAGCTGGACAGCCTCGGAGCGCTGCCATCGGTGAGCAGGGCTGCTGCTCCCACGAAATCTGGGGGCGTCTCGCCGCTGTCTGCGCGGTCCTCACCGGCTTCGGCTTCGTGCCCGCCGGCGTCACGAGCAGTAGTCGCGACGAGACGACCCCGTGGGCGACGATGCGGCAGTGTGCGGAACGCGGTCGGCCGGGCCGCTCGTTGTCGCCGGTCGCTTGGTGGCCAAGCGCTTACAACACAGCGCGCCGGGCGGCGAAGGCGCTCGACTTGGTGACCTCGCGCGTTGTCGCATATCTGGGCCGGGTGCTGGGAGTGGTGCGTTAGCTCGGGCGGATGGCTCGGTAGTAGGAGAGTCGCCCGATGTGCTTGTCGACGTGTCCGGTTTCGCTTGCGTTGCTGAATCCGGCCTGGTTGATCATGGTCAGGATGCGGTCGTCCCAGTTGTCCTTGAGCGTGGGGCTGTGACGCCCAAGCCTGGCGAGGCCGTGCAGGTGGTGGCGGTCGCCGCCGAAGTCCATCAGGTGCAGCGACCCGCGGGGGCGCAGGACGCGCAGGCTTTCGCGCAACGAGGCGACACGCAGCTCGGCGTCGAGGTGGTGGAACATCAGCGATGAGAGGACCAAGCACTTCCGCCGCGACCACACGCTGACCCCAGCCAACTGGCGACGACAAACCCGCCCAACCAGACAATCGGGCAGAGCCTCACCGCACCCGCAGTAGGCCGGCGGTCCTTGAGTCCAAAGCCCAGGCAATGACGATGCGCGAGCCCGGCCGCTTGGGTCGCGAATTGAGACAGACCAAGACTGCTGCAATCACGAGCAGGGCCCACGACGGCCGCGGGTGCCGCCCACACCAGGCTGCTGCTGTGCGTCGGACGCGCGACCGACCTCGTGGTAGCCGGCGCTCAGTGTTTGGGCATAGTGCGGGGGAGCCCGAAGTGGGGGAACACGCTGCTGTCGGCGAAGAAGGTGATCTCGGCGATGTTGCTTCCCGCGAGCGTGAGCACGAGCAGCCCAGAGGCGCGCGCGATGTCTGTTTGCGGGCACGGGATGTAGCAGCCGAACGCGGGTTGACCGTTGGCCCGGGTCGGCACGAGCCGCAGCGGCGTCTGGTGGAGCGCGCCGCGAACCCGTAGGAAGTTTCCGATCGCCGCACCGCCTTGGTATTGGTAGGGGTAGGGCGGCATCGTCAGCCAGGCATCGTCGGTCAGCAACGCGACGACAGTGTCGATGTCGCCGTCCTCGATCGCGTTCGCAAACTGCCCCACCACCTCGCGCTCGCGCCGGGAGTTAGGCAGCGGCGCTCGGTCTCGCGCGGTAGCGGGCAGGCGGCTCTCGAGCGCGGCACGAGCGCGGCGCAGCAGGCTGTTCACGGCGGGTTCGCCCGTGTCGAGGATCGCGGCGACCTCTGCGGCACGGAAGCCGAGGACGTCGCGTAGGACGAGAACGGCCCGCTGCTGTGGTGAGAGATATTGCAGGCCGGCCACGAACGCGAGGGCTGTCGCTTCGCTGTGCTCGTAGCGGGCCTCGGGCCCGGGTGCGTCGTCGGCGATTGCGTCGATCAGCGCGTCGGGGTAGGGCTCGAGCCAGATCGGCTCGGTGATGCGGCTGGGTGTGGGCGGATCGTTCAACGGTTCGAGGCGCTGTGGCCGGCGCGCGTTCGCTCGCAGCGCGTCCAGCGATCGGTTGGTGGCAATTCGGTACAGCCAGGTCCGGATCGAGGCCCTCTCGGTGAACTGGTCCAGTCCGCGCCACGCGGCCAGCAGTGTCTCTGGACCAGGTCCTCTGCGTCCTGGGTCGAGCCGACGATTCTGTAGCAGTGCAGTTGGAGCTCATGGCGGTGGGGGTCGGTGAGTTCACGAAACGCGTTCTCGTCCCCGGCACGGGCCAGCGTGAGCGTGCGTTGGGTCATGTCCGCATCCTCGCATTGAACCTCGGGTTGGTGGCCATCGCTTTATAGACGTCGCGGGCGGCGGAAATTCGTCGCTGAATTTCGCGGCGTCCCGACGCCTACAGAGGTGATGACCACAACGAGCAACACCGCATAGGAGGCCGTAATGACAATCGCAGACAAACCAGTTCTGCTGACCCCAAACATCAAGCGCTGGCGCGCGTTCGCGCTGTTGGCGGTGGCCTTCTTCATGGTGGTCATCGATCTGACGATCGTCAACACGTCGTTGCCGACGATCGGCCGGGATCTGCGCTTCAGTGAGACCAGCCTGCAATGGGTGGTGACCGCCTACTCGCTCACGTTCGGCGGCTTTTTGCTGCTCGGCGGGCGTGCCGCGGATCTGCTTGGCCGCCGCCGGGTCTTGATGCTCGGCCTGTCCGTGTTCACGGCGGCGTCGCTGGCGTGCGGGCTCGCGACCGGCGAGGCGTTCCTGATCGGAAGCCGGGCGGTTCAGGGTCTGGGCGCGGCGGTCATGCTGCCCTCTGCCCTGTCGATCGTGATGAACATGTTCCAAGAGGGCGCCGAGCGCAACAAGGCGCTCGGGATCTGGGGCGCGCTCGGTGCCACCGGCGCGACCGTGGGGCTGATCACCGGCGGGGTTCTCACCCGGTACGCCGGATGGCAGTACATCTTCTATCTCAACGTCCCGATCGGGGCCGCCGCGCTGGCGCTCGCACCGCGGATCGTCCCCGACAGCCGGCTCGCCACGACGCGCCGGCGGTTCGACGTGCTCGGCGCAATCTCCGGCACAGGCGCGCTGGTGCTGCTCGTGTACGCGATCTCCCAGGCACCGCAGTACGGCTGGGGCGCCACGAGAACGATCGCGGTGCTCGCGGCGTCCGCGGCTCTGCTCGTTGCGTTCCTGGTGATCGAGGCCCGGGCGAAGGACCCCCTGCTGCCGCTGTCGATATTCCGGCTGCGCACTCTCGCCGGTGCGAACACCGCGGGGCTGCTGCTGGGCGGCAGCTTCTTCGGGTTGTTCTTCGTCGGCACCCTGTACATGCAGCAGGTGCTTCACTACAGCGCGCTTCAGAGCGGGGTAGCGTGGCTGGCCACGTCATTGACGTCGATCGCGCTCGCCGGTCTCTCGCAGCTGCTGGTGACCCGCGTGGGAGCTAAGGTCGTAATGGCGATCGGGATGACGCTGATCGGCGCGGGCGTGATCTGGGCGACCCAGGTGCCCGTCCACGGGCACTACCTGGCCAACCTCGCGGGCCCGATGGTGGTCGCCGGCGCCGGGACGGCGTTCGCGTTCATCCCGGTCTCGATCGCCGCGCTCGCGGGCATTCAGGAGCACCAGGCCGGGCTCGCGTCCGGGCTTTTGAACACCTCCCAGCAGATCGGCGGCGCGATCGGGATCGCGATCGCCTCAGGCGTCGCAGCGAGCCACACCAAGACGCTGGTCCATGCCGGCAACGCCGCACCCACGGCGCTCACCGGCGGCTTCCAGTCCGCGTTCTGGGTGCTTGGCGCGGTCGCGCTGCTCGCGCTCCCCGCGATCTTCGTGCTCATCCGCGGCGACGAGCTCACAGACGCCATGGCCAAGACCGCGGTCAGCGAGCCCCAGCCAGCACTCGCTGGCGCCGACTGACCCTCAACACCAAGCCCGATCCCAAACCGCAAAGGAGACGCCACCATGTCCACGTCAACGCCAAACACCGCCGATGCCCGGCACCAAGAAGGTGTGGCCAGCACCGTCTGGTCCGCGATGGGTCAGGCGCGATCTCGACGGAGGGCGGTCAGACCCAGGGATCGGTCGTCTCGCGCACGCCGACGCGCACAGGATTCGCTGCTGATTCGAAGCGCTGCTGCTCTGAGCCCTGCAAGCCGTGAAGCGGAAGTCGCCGGCGCGGTGCCGTATCGCCGACAACGGGGCACTCGGTCTGAACAGGAGACCGCCCGCGATAGAAATGACTCAATGCCTCGACAGCTCATCGGCAGCGATCGCCTGACCCACGCTGTGCCATATCACTATGCGGCCGCCGTCACCGGCGTGACGTTCGTGTTCTCGGCAGGGGCCCCGCCCTCTCGATGGTGACGGGCGTGTGGTCGGCGCCGACGACAGCATCGGCCAGACCCGGCAGTCGGTAGAAAACCTCAGGGTCGCCCTAGAGGACGCAGGCTGCACGCAAGCCGATGTCGTCAAGACAACGATCTTTGCGGCGTCGTCATCACGCGATGACCTGGTTCTGGCATGGAACGAGTCCGAGAGCGTCTACGGCACGGACGGGCCGCCAAGCACGCTGCCCGGCGTCGCAGCGCTTGGCTGGCCTGAGCAGCTTGGTTACTGAAGCGCGGGACTACCGAGCAGCGCGACGACGACCCGAGCTCACTCGTTCACCTCGATGATGAACGGCTGGCGTGGTTATTCGCTGTAGAACGCGCGTAGCTCGATCGCGTGATACCGGGCGATCGGATGCGCGGCCGCGAGTTCGATCGCCTGCTGGCGGTCAGCACAGCTGAGGACGTCGATGCCGCCGATGAACTCCTGGATGTCGAGGAACGGCCCGTCGCTGAGCCGCAGCTCCCCGTCACAGAAGCGCAGCGTCGTTGCCGACTCCGGGCCGACCAGCGCGTTGCCCAGCACGAACACACCGCGTGCCTCCAGACGCTGGCGCCAGATGTCGCTCTCCTGCATGACCGTCTGATCGCCCACCGGCGCTGCTGAGCTCCCGCCGATCCAGGAGATCAGCAGGTACGGTTGGCCCGCCGAGTCGTCGCCCCGCGCGAACGCCGACGCCCCGGGTCCCAGCCGCACCTCGTCCCACGGCCGGATCTCGAATGGGAGAAACCGGGCCACCGGGCTCTTGGCCTCCACTTCGATCGCCTCGTCGAGGTCTGCACACTCCAGGAGGTCAAGGCCCGCCACGTGCTCCTTGGTCTCAGCGAACGGGCCGTCGGTGACCAGTGTCTCGCCGCCGCGCACGCGGACCGTCGCGGCCGTCTCCGGCAATTCCAGCTCCCGACCGAAAAGCCGTACGCCACGGCTGTCCATCTCCTTCAGATAGGCGGGGAGGTCACGGTTCATGACCGCCACGGCCTCCTGCGGCATCCGGCCCGGGCTGCCGATGAACGCCACGTACTTCACCTCAGCCTCGCTTCCCGTAGACGTAACGAATGATCGCCTGCTCCCGCGCCGCCTGCACACGTTGGTTGATCTGTCGGTGGGTGTGCTTCATATCGCCGCCCTTCGGTCTGGATTTGGCCCCTACAAACCAGACGACGAACGGTACCCGCCCAGAAGGACACCGAACCCTCCAAGCCGGGCTCCCACTGGAGGTCCCGTGCGATTCATCGGTCTCGACGTCCGCCCCGATTTCTGGGAGATCGCGATCTCAGAGGGCAGCAAGGCCCGCTCGGTCGGGCGGGTGAACAGCACCCCGGAGGCGCTGACGACGCTGGGGAACAGTCTCGCGCCGCAGGACAAGGTGATCCTCGAGAGCACCGGCAACGCCCTGGAGGTCGCCCGGATCCTCGAGCCGTTCGTCTCTGAAGTGGTGATCGCTAACCCGATGCACGTCCGCGCGATCGGCCACGCCAAGGTCAAAAACGACCAGTTCTACGCCCGCACCCTGGCCGAACTGATCCCCCCTGGCACGCCGGCATCCAGCCACCCAGCTAGCCTACCCGCACCGCCCACCAGTTTCCAGGACACCGGCCAGCCCGTGCCCGACTCACCGCTCGCCCCCATCTCGTCAGCCCCACGGAGCTTCAAGCCCGAATCGCAGCCGCGCAGCAGCAGCTGCTCCTGACCGACGGGGATCTCTTGGTCGGCTGAAGGGAAGCCGCGATTTCGTGGCCGCTCGGGTGACGAAGGGGCGTCTCGGCCGGGGTTAGGTCCCCGCTCCTTGATTGCGCGCCATCCGGGTCTCTCGGTGGCGCGCGCAAGATGCCCGCAGTCGTGTGAAGGCAGGTCGGCCAGTACGGTCCTGCGACGCGTCGTCCACGGTCAGGTCACCGCAGCACCATGGAAACGACCAGCGCGAAAGGTGAAGCCGCTCCGTCCCGCAGGCAGCAACGGCTCACGCCCAACCATGAAGACCGGGCGAGATGCTCGGCTCGGATCCGCCGCGCACCAGTGTGTGAATTCGGCGCCTCGATCGCTTGCGTCATCGAGACGACGCCAGGCAGGGTCGCCAGCCGTCGGTTGAGCGAATGGTCAACGAACAAGTGGACGCGCTCGCCGGGCCCCGGTGAGGTCCCCTTGTCGAGAAGACCTCGGCACCGTCACCGCGCGTAGTCAACTGCGCATCATCTTCTGCGCGTCGCTTATCAGCGCCGCGCCGCGGATGTCCTCTGGCTGCCAGTCGTCAGGCCCGAAGTAGCGCGTCGCGACGTTCCCGATGGCTCCATCGGCCGCGCTGGCTGCCACGCCGACCGCAGGTGCGAACAGGCTTGCACCGGCTGCGGCGGGACGTAAGACACAGAGGGCCGTGTCACACCACTTCAGTGTCTTCTTCGCTCGGACGGCGGCGTTGTAGCCTTTGAGCAACTCGTCGAATTCTGCAACCTTTGCGGCCGTCGGGATCGCCTTCGGATCGTATTTGGCAATCCAGCGACGTAGCGCCGAGCGCTTGGCGCTGACGGTTTCGTCCTCGAGGAGCTTGCGCGCGGCGACAAGCGCCTCATGGTCCCGGCGGTCATCCGGCCTTCGGGGAGCGGCGTCTTGAACGGGAAGGACGAACTCGCCGACGATCACGGTTGCCAGCCGGCCCTGATCGACGAGTGACCGTCGTTGAACTGGGTTGAGGTCCTCGACCGCATGTGGTTTGGCCGCACGCTCGACTTCGGTTGTGCGCCTGACGAACGGAAAGGACTTCTCAACCCGCCAGTGGCGATCGAAGCGGTCAGCATTGGCGTAGGCGCTCAGCACGCGTGCGTCGGCTCCATTGAGCAACTTGGCACCCTGATCGCGAGCCAGCACGAGCCGCGTGTCGCCGTAGGGATCGCCGCCGCCTTCGCGAACGGTGCGGTCGCCGTCTGCCGTCATCTCGAGATCGCCTCCCACCCAGCTGGCGGTGTCGTTTTCCTCGTCGCCTTGCATCACGTCCCACTTGGCGCGGAGCTCCGGAGTCCACTGGACTCGCTTGACGTAGTCGCCAAGCTCCTTGAGAAGCAGTTGCTGACGTTCAGGCCGCCATTTCGCATCCTCCCACCGTTTCCATTCGGCAGGATCGTTCGATGGCGGAACAGGCACAACCAACCGGTCGTACAGAATGAGATCAGCTATGAACGCGTACGGCTGTTTGTGATCTGCAACCGAGTAAGTACCCCAGAGCTGCTCCGCCATATTCCTGCGGGATTCTCTCTAGAGCACAGCCATGCGTCAAGACCCGATGTGGCTGCGTTGCGCCGGACTGCCGCTGAGCAATCCGGGAGCAACGGCCACCGCCCGTGCAACCGACCGCGGACCGATACCTCTCGCACGATGGACGCAGGTCCCACGCTGATGTGGCCGCACACCTGAGATCGCCAGAAGCAGAAGCGGCTCGGCGACCTCGACCGCGTCTCCAAGAGACCCGCTTCCACGAACCTGCGGCCGTCTCGGCGTCTCCGATGGCGCCGGCCGCGGCTTCCGCTCGATGTGTTCGAAGCACCGAAGCAGCCACGATCATCGCGCCCGGTCCGGCAACAGAAGTCCGTAGCCCGGTGTTGGATCCTAGATCCGGCGGTCGGGGTGCGAACGAGACCAGGCACGGTGTGGTTCGGCTAGCGCGGGTTGATCGTCAGCCGGGTGAGGTCGTCGAGGTCGGGGCCGAGGGTATGCAGAGTCCAGGCCGTCTCATCGGTCGTCTCGGCGGCGACGCAGAGCCGGTCGAACGTGACCGCGAGTCCTCGCATCCAGACGTCAGACAGCCAGCTGAACGGCAGTGAGACATCGACCCCGCCTGAAGTGCGGACGATCCTGCGCTTCTCCCCTGGTCCGATCATGGTGAGCTCGATCGCGAGCCGAGGCTCACCGAGCCATACGCGCAGCGTCCTGAGGGCCCGTCCGTACAGAGCGGCCTCGAGCTGGGGGCGGGCGTTCTTAAGAGCAGCGTGTCCGGTTCGCAAGCGACGGGCCCAGATCGCGGCGGTCGTGGCCTGCAGCCGGTCGGGCAGTCTGCCGCCGGTGGCGAGCAGCCGTAGGGTCTGCTCGTCGGTTTGCCGGCGCGGGCCGCTGTAGTCGAACCTGAGTTGGTCGACGTCGATGTCAAGCGGGTCGGTCGTACCGCGAGAGGCGAGCGTGAGCACGTGTGGATCGTCGCGCCGTCGAGACCATGTGCGCAGCAGCTCAAAGCACGGGATCTTCTCGCCGGCGAGTACGGCCAGCGTGACCTCCCCCTCAGCATCGTCGTGGTCGACGGCGATCAGCTCACCGGCCTCCCAACGCACGGTGTGGATGTCTCCGCCGCAAGCGACTGTGGCCTCGGTCGCCGGGATACCGGCCCACCAATCGCTCATCGGCTGTCCTCCCCGCTCTCAAGTGAGACCGAGACGATCGCTTGGTACGAGTCGACGCACATCAGCAGGTCAAGGCGCTTCGCGCGTGGATCCAGGGCCGGCCAGTAGCGCATCGTTCCTTGCGCCCCGTTGTCACTGATGCTCCGGTCGGCTGGGCCCCCGAGATAGTGGTTTCCGCGGTCATCCCGCGCCCACCAGGCGACCGGCAGCTCGTCGAGAGCACCGACGCCCAGCACGTTGGGGGCGACCTCAAACTCGACCTCGAAACCGGCCGGGCCAGAGGTGATCGAGTTCGCGGCAAACTGGACCCCATCACACGACGGGGTCAGCGCGTCGAGAACCAGCGTGCAATCCGGACCATCGTCTCGGCCGAGACGGCGCAGCAGAGATCCCCACGGCTCGACCAAGCAGCGGGTAGACCCGCCCGGCAGGGGCCGCTGATGCAGGGGACGACGGGGCATACGTGCTTCGACGTCCCGCAAGTCGGAAAGCACCCGCGACCCTTCGTCAACTGCGCCCGCGGCCAGCAGCGCCTCGATCAGGGGCTCCAGATCGGTGGTCAGCCCGGACCACTCGGGCACCGCGAGACGTCGCCAGAGAAACCGCTCCACCGGACTTCGGTCCTCGAGCGCGTCGATGCGGACCTCCGAACGCGCCGTGCGACGGTCAAGACCGACCCGGGTGCCGTCGATCTCAAGCCACGCAGCCTCCGGGGCGATCGTTCCGCGCAACTCCAACTCTCCGTCCACGTAACCGTCGCCATCTCCGCCTCCGCTGCCCGACCGGACGACGAGTCGGTTGCCCTCAGAGTCAACTATCTCGGGGGGCTTGACCCTCCACGAGAAACCGACAGGTCGACTGAACAAGCGTGCACGTTGACCTGAACTCGGAGCTTCGAGGTGCTGGCGGTAACGCAACCTGCCCCCGTCGGCGGTGACGGCAAGGTCGCGCAGCAGCAGCTGACCTGCACCGACCGGGATCTCCTGCTCGATCACCATCGTCTGTCGCGGTACCAGGCCGCCGCCGTTACGGCGTCGGGGCGGCGGGCCGAAATGAACAAAGCCGGGCCGATCGGCCCGAATGCGGGTCGCGGTGGCGTAGTCATCGATCACCCGCCACGCCTGCTCGGCGCCAATCGTTCCCGCGGCCACCAGCGCCGCGGCGACGTCCCTAAGCGCTGACCGATGGCGATGCTGGTCCTGATCGGGATCAGCAAGCAATCGCTCGCCCAACAGGCGCAAATAGGTCTCGGCGTCGAAAGCCACCATCAGCACCCAGCGTGGCAGACCCGCACCAGACCCACCGGCAGGATTCACGGGAGCGCATCCGATACACGCCATCCTCTCGACGTCACGCCACGTCGGCGTCGAAGCTTCCGCTACGACCGGCCAAGGCCTCAAGCCAGAGCCGGAGCGACGCTCCCGAACGGCGACGACAAGGGAGAAGTTAACGCGCCCGGCGATCTGACTGCTCACGTCGTTCCGCTGGGGCAGTGTGGACGGGCCGAGTTGCTCCGCGTGAAAGCTTCCGCGGTCGGCGGATTGCGCGCATCTTGAGCGGGCGTCACGCGCGATCAGCGGCCAAGCCGCAAGACCGACACCGTGTTGTCGAGGTTGGCGACGTAGGCGGTGCCGGCGCCGGGATCAACGGCGAGCGCAGACGGGTAGTTGCCGACGGCATCTTCGACCGGGGGCTTCCGACATCCACCGTGGTCGTGGCGGTTGCAGGTTGCACCGTCGATCACCGAGACGCTCCCGTCATGAAGGTTGGCGGAGTAGACGCTATGGCTTGACCGGTCGACCGCGAGGCTGATCGCGCCAAAGCCGACCGAGGTGGCGGGAGGCCTCTGATGGCAGCCGCTGTGACGCACCGCGTTGCAGGTCGCGCCGTTGATCACCGAGACGGTGGCGGCGTAGTCGCCCTCGGCGTGGTTGGGGATGTAGATGGTGTCGGTGCCGGGGTCGACGGCGGGTGCGCGGGGGTCGTCGCCGACGGTGATCTTCGCGGGCTTCTGGCCACACCCGGCGTGGTCGGCGGCATCGCACGTGGCGCCGTCCAGGACGTACACGGTGTGCGCGTCCTGAGCTGCCCAGATGACGTTGGTGGCGTAGAGCGTGTTCGTCTTCGGGTTGACCGCCAGGTACAGGCTCGACTTGCCAAGCCCTCCGCCGGACTCTCCCAGCTTCAGCTCACCGGGCTTCTGGTCGCATCCGGTGGTCGTCGTGGCGTTGCAGGTGGCACCGTTGAGCACGTTCACGATGTCGTGTCGGTGAGCGGTCGCGACAGTCGCGTAGATCGTGTCGGTGACCGGGTTGACCGCCAGCTCGTTCGGCAAGCCGGCACTCAGCTGAAGCGTCCTGAGGTGCGAGCACCCTGTGGTCCGCGTCGCGTTGCAGCGCCGCGCGTTAATCACGGTGATGTGGCCCGTGGAGTGCGGGCCGAAGGTAGTCACGTAGATCGTGCCCGTCCTGGGGTTCGTCGCGACGGCGGCCGGGTACTTCCCGACCTTGGCGTCCGCCGTTGTGTGGGCGCATCCAGCGGTCCGATCGGCGTTGCAGCGACGCGTGTTGATCATCGCGAGCTCGTCCGTGCCCGAGGTGACGTAGGCCGTGTGTACGGCGTCGTCGGTCGCGACTGCCCCGGCTTCGGG
>Ga0302325_10024219_pt1 | contig 12634 bp, 8 predicted proteins | sample Palsa_T0_2_FD_201948 | JGI IMG/M metagenome (GOLD analysis project Ga0302325, IMG submission 201948) | Peat permafrost microbial communities from Stordalen Mire near Abisko, Sweden - Palsa_T0_2 | ecosystem: Environmental > Terrestrial > Soil > Palsa > Peat permafrost | place: Sweden: Abisko...
CTCATCCCTGGCTTGTGGGATATGCATGTCCACGGCGCGTCAGACGCCCGCGCTCCCTGGAGCCACCTTCTTTTTCTGGCTAACGGAGTTGTCGGCGTCCGTGACATGTCAGGTCCGCCTGACGCCCATGCGTGGCGCGCTAAGCAGGCTGCCAACGAAGATCCATCGCCGGCCCTCTACCTCGGCAGTCCCATCGTCGATGGCCCAAATCCCGTCTGGCCCGAGTCCATTGTTGTCACCGATGAAGCTCAAGGGCGCGCAGTCGTGGAACAACAGCAGGAGCGTGGGGCGGACTTCATCAAGGTGTACAGCAGATTACCCCGCGACGCCTACTTCGCGATCGCCGACGAAGCCAACAAGTGTGGTATTCCGTTCGAAGGGCATGTTCCGGAATCGGTGACGGCGGCAGAAGCGTCCGACGCCGGCCAGAAGAGCATTGAGCACCTGACACGCGTGGCTGACGCCTGCTCAAAAGAAGAGAAGTCAATCGATTCCGAGATGCAGCGGCAAGAAGCGGTGTTTCGGGCTCCAGGCGCGACCATGGCGCAAAAGATCGACTCAGGGAAAAGCATCATTCGCCTTAACACGCGCGTCGTTGAAACCTTTGATGAAGCCACCGCGCAGTCCTTGTTTGGGATGTTCGTGAAGAATAGAACCTGGCAATGTCCCACCCTCACTTTGCTGCGAGCGCAGATCGACGATCCGCTGCCCGCGAATGACCCGCGCTTGAAATATTTGAGCAAAGAGGTGCGAGCGAAATGGGATGCCGGTTATTACAAGAACGTTCCTCCCGGGCCTCGAGCCGCAATCGTCAAATTGAGCAGGCTTCAATTTGACGAATCCGTGAAGCTTGTCGGGCTCATGTACCGAGCCGGGGTTCCCATCCTCGCCGGCACTGACACCATGAATCCTCAATGCTTCCCCGGCTTTGGCATCCATGATGAGCTCGCACTACTGGTCGATGCCGGATTATCTCCCCTTGCCGCTCTCCAGACCGCCACTCGAAATGCCGCCGAGTTTATGGGGCAACTTGACCGCCGCGGAACCATTGAGGTGGGTAAGACTGCCGATCTTGTCTTACTCGACAAGGACCCGCTCGCCGACATTCAAAACACGCGCTCGATTCAGGCGGTTGTGCTAAGCGGCAAGCTTTACTCGCGCGCAGCCCTCGATACGATGCTGGCGAAGGCTCAGACGCTCGCGAGCAGTCAGGATGCGAGCGCCTCCAGAAAATGAATCGAATGCTGTCTTCCCGGAACAGAAGGTTGAATTGCATCGAGTTTGCCGGGTGCCAGATATCTCGGTTTTGAGACATGGGTTTTCAGAGCGCCACCCGCAGTGTGTCAGTGCTGGCTGGGACCGTCGACCCGCAGTGCGAGCGACTCCATCACGACGGCGGACAATCGCCGCAAATCGCCGGAAAGTGCTTGTCCCAACGTTTTCGCGTTATGGTCGCTCTGACCTTCCGCTGCGATATACGCAACATTGATGAGGCTCTGCAGGGGATTGTTGATTCGGTGCGCCAGCTTGTTCGCCATCGCAGCGGCGCCCATAGCTTTCGCTTGCTCCAACAACGCCTGCTGTTGCCTCCGATGCCGAACAGCCATGGCCGCGAAGTCTGCCAGGACTCGCATCAGCTGGCCGTCGTCCTTGTCAAACGCCGCGGTGCGGCCATGGGCCATAATAAAGATCGTTCCCCGTGTCTCCTCCACCTGCCACGGAAGGAGAATGCCGTCGGTCACCAGCGGGGCTTGAATCCCCATGATGTCGAAGAAACGCTGGCTGACTCGAAAGAGTTGCGGCTTGCCCCGCTCCAGGCAGATCCCGCAGGCGCTGGGATAGCGCGGAAGCACCGCGTTCAGGAACCCATTGTATTGACCGGCCGTCGCAACCCAGTGGTAAAAGTTCGCGTCACTCTTTTCATCGGTTTCGATGCTGATCCCCGCGCTGTCGGCGCCGCACAGGTCCACTGCCGCATTGACCAATTCTTGCAGGATCGTATCGGGACTCTGCACGAAAGAGTGGGTGAGCCGGCGCAGCCCTTCCATCTGCATGGCAATGTCCCGCGTGTGCAGTCTCCGCGCCGCAAACTCCGTGTTCGTGTCGAGGTCCAGCACTTCGAGCCCAGTGTCCTCCTGGACACTTGCCGCGTCAGCAGCAGCCCCGTTCCTAAGCGCGGAAAAAGCGTCCACAAGTCTGCCCCTGATGGTGCCAACCGCGATGCCCGTTTCTTCGGCAATCTCAAGCGGGGTCTTACCATCAAAGAAGGCCATCTCCAATACCTGGCGGTCCGCATCGGGCAGCAGCAAGACCAGAGCATGCGGCCTCTGCATCAATCGGCTTACTTCCCTATGGCTGATGGGATCGAAGAGACGGCTAAGAGCGGGCTCTTCGCTGGACTCGATAAATCTCCGCCGCCGCATGCTGTGGATTGCAAGGTTCCTCGATAACAACCCCAGCCTTCCATCCAGTCTGCCTGGCTCCGAAGCACACCGCCGCGGCGTCAGCCAGATCTGCATGAAAATGTTTTGGACTACCTCTTCCGCTAAAGCTGAATCATGACACACTCGAAACGCGACGGAATAAACCAGGGTTGAATACCGGTCATAGATCGAGGCCATTGCCCGCTCATCGCCCGCCCCGACCCTCTCCAGCAAGTCAAAATCGTCAGGGTTGATCTCTTGTGGGGTCGGCATTCCGGACGCAGTTCGCGATATCGTCCTGATCATTTCGCCATCCAATTCGTTGCAGCGCATCTTTGTATCGACGCTCCCGGATTCATCGACCGCCGGCTGGATGAACTGGTCACCGTGGCGTTGCAGCGCATTTTTATCGAGTGCGGGGTCCATTCGACTCCACGCGACCTTGAAACCCTTCGGGAAACGACGTGGTCGTCATCTTCCGCGCGCCCTTCGGAGCCATTGAGCGGGAAGAACGCGCACACTTACCCTACGGCCCAACTCCGCGTAGGTCTGGTCATTTTTGCACAGTATGAGAGCATGGGCTTTGGGAGAGGTGTGCCCATAGGAGAAACAGCTTGGTCAATTTGGGGCTCCCCAAGCGCGTGTCCGACTGCCGATCGGTGCCCCTAAACCCTATATCCTAAGCCCTGTTTTTGACACACGACCTTCGCCTCATACCGAGGAACGAAGTCTCACTCCATCAGCCGCCGAGGCACAGGTCTTTGAGCGGTTCAGCACCCTCTAACCCCGCCCATCCTCTCGATAAATCTCGGCAATCTCCCCCGCATACCGCGCCTGAATCACCCGCCGCTTCAGCTTCATGCTTGGAGTCAGTTCCCCACCCTCAACCGACCATTCCTCCGCCACCAGCCGAAACCGCTTCAGCGTCTCAAAATGCGCCAAATCCGCATTCACCCGCTCGACGATCGCATGATACTCAGCCACCACCAACGGCGAAGCAAGCAACGTCTTCCGGTCCGAAAACGCAATTCCCTTTTCCCGCGCCCAAACCTCCAAAGCCGCGAAATTCGGAGAAAGAATCACGCTCACAAACTTGTGCTTGTCCCCCACCAGGGCCGCCTGCCCCACCAGCAAATTCGCCTTCAGCTTGTTCTCGATCGGCTGCGGAGCAACAAACTTCCCTCCCGAAGTCTTCAACAACTCCTTCTTCCGGTCTGTCACATACAGAAAACCATCGCCATCGAACCGGGCAATGTCCCCAGTGAGGAACCATCCATCCGCCGTAAAAGTAGCAGCCGTAGCCTCCGGCTTCCGCCAATATCCCTTGAAGACCGCAGGCCCGCGAACCAGCAATTCCCCATCGACCGCCAGCTTGCACTCCATATTCGGCAACGGCTTCCCCACCGACCCAATCCGGTAAGCCCCCGGCTTATTCAGCGCGATCACCGGCGAAGTCTCCGTCAACCCATAGCCCTCCAGAATCCGAATCCCCGCATCCGCAAACCAGCCCGCCGTATCCATGCCCAGCGGAGCGCCGCCCGAGATAAAGAACCGCGCCTGCCCTCCAAAAGCCGCGTGGATCTTCGTCAAAACCAGCTTCGCCGCCAGCCGCCACATCGCCGACTTCGGCAGCCGGTCCTTCAAAATCTCCTCCCGATGCCGCCGCCCCGTAGAGATCGCCCACGCCAGCAAACGCTTCTTCACCGCAGAATGAGAAGCCCGCCGCTCCACCTCCTGCCGAATCTTCTCGTACACCCGCGGCACCGCCACCAGAATGCTAGGCTGCACCGTCGTCATCGCCCTCGGCAGCGCCTCGAAGCTCGAACAATAGGCGATCGTCACCCCCTGCGCGAACAGCGCAAGGTCCAGGTGCCGCGCCGTAATATGCGAGAGCGGCAGGAACGAGATGGACCGGTCGGACTCGCGAAACCCAATCCCCACCGTCGAATAATTCAAGTTCGTCGCCAGGTTGCCATGCGTCAACATCACGCCCTTCGGCTCGCCAGTCGTCCCCGACGTATAGATAATCGTCGCCAGGTCATCCGGAGTGATCAGCCCCGCCCGCCCATCGAACTCCGCATCCCGTTCGCCCAAAATCTCAGCAGGCATCAGCGAAGAAAAAGTAACCGCGTCCCATTCCTCCGCCGGCCCAAACTCATCCATCACCACAATGCGCTCAAGGGCCGTCCGGCCGCGAACCGACGCCACCTTCTCATACTGGGCCCGCGTCGAAACCACCGCCACCCGGCTCCCCGAATCCACCAGCAATTGCGCCGTCTGGTCCGCCGTCAGCCCCTGATAAATCGGCACATCCACCGCCCCGATCGCCAGCGCCGCAAAATCCGCAATCGCCCACTCCCACCGGTTCTCGCCCAAAATCGCAATCCGGTCGCCCTTCCCAATCCCCCACTCCAGAAAGGCCTGCGCCAAAGCACGAACCCGCGCATAAATCTCCCCCGAAGAGATCGGCCGCCAACTCCCATCGTGATGCTGAGCAAGCATCGCCTCATCACGGTCACGAGCCGTCAGCCGAAGAAAAACATCATTCGCCGTCTCCAGCCCAAACGAAGCAGGCGCGACAGCAGAATCAACGGGATGGTGGGCAACAGAAGACACAGGCTTTTATCGCAAAGCAGACACGACTCTCGACTTTACCGATCACCAGCAAAAATGGCAAAGATGAGGAAATTTCGCTTTTGACGGGGCCTGCCTTCAGCCAGGCCATAACTCCCGTTCAATAAATGTGGCTTCAGCCACGGAGGGAATGTCCATCGAACGAAGCTGACCTCCCCTAATTCGACCGAAGAGCCTCGACAGGATCCGCCGAAGCCGCCCGCCAAGCCGGAATCCCCGAAGCCACCAAAGCCATCACCATCATCGTCCCCGATGCCAAAACATAAACCAACGGATCGGTAGCACTCACCCCAAACAAAAACGAACCAACCAGCCGCGAAACCGCCACCGACCCCAACAGCCCAATCCCGCACCCGAACAAAGCCAACCTCGCCCCCGAAACCAGCACCAACCGCGCAATCCCCACTCGCTGGGCACCCAACGCCATCCGGACCCCAATCTCCTGCGTTCGCAGCGACACCGAGAATGCCACCACCGCATAAATCCCCGTCACCGCCAACAGCAAAGCGCCCACCGCGAACGCGCCAATCAACCCCGTATTGAACCTCCGCGGGGCCTCAATATTCGCCAGCACCTCGCTCATCGGCTGTACCTCCCGCAAAGGCAGCGTCGGGTCGATCTCAGCCACAGTCGATCGCAGAATGTCAGCCATCTGCTCCGGAGCCAGCGCCGAACGAAGCGTAATATACCCACCCGCTGCCTCGGTCCGGCTCGCCGCCGCTGTCGCGCCATTCAAAATGACCGGCTGTTGAGCGGGAATATAGAACTGGTCCCGGCTCGCCTCATCCCGCGACCCCACCTTCGTGTCCGCCACCACCCCAACCACTGTCGCCCACGGATAAGGCCGTTTCGGATTTCCCGCATGCATGCGCTTCCCAATCGCCCGTTCTCCCGGCCAAGAATGTTTCGCCATGGACTCATTCACAATCACCACCGGAACTCCATCCGAACGATCGGCCGAGGTAAACGTCCGTCCATCCAGCACCGGAATTTCCATAGCCCGAAAATAGTCCCCAGAGATGCTGGCGAAAACAGCAAACTGCAGCTTCCATTTCGCCACCGGAACACCCTCAATCGTGAACCCCGACCCCGCCCAGCCTCCTGATCCTGGAAGGTCATCCGTGATCCCGGCTGCCACTACACCCGGCTTCGCGGAAAGCCTCGCAACCACTTCGCGATCGAAGTTCTCCACCGAATCATTATTGGGATACTGCCTCTCGGGAAGCGCATAGCGAGCCACCAATACATGGTCGGGACGATACCCCGGATCCACCGCCCGCATCTTCTCAAAACTCCGCAAAAAAGCACCCGAAACCGTTAGCAGCACCAAAGCAATCGCAATCTCCGCCACCACCAGCGCCGAACGCAGCCACGCGTGGCTCGAAGCCCCCGTGCCCGTTCGCGCACCCTCTTTCAGGCTGTCCGTCAAGTTGGTCCGCAACGCCGCAAACGCTGGCGCAAGGCTGCAAACCGCTCCCGTCACCACCGCGACCAACAACGCGAATCCAACCACGCCGCCATCCATCGCCACCGAATCGATGCGCGGCATCGACTCCGGCAGCAACCGCAAAGCAACCCGAATAGCAATCGCCGCCAAAGCCAACCCCAGCAATCCACCCATAACGCTTAACAGCAGTCCCTCGCACAACGACTCGCGAACGATCACCGCCGAACTCGCGCCCAGCGCCAGCCGCACCGCATATTCCCGTCGTCGCCGAATCGCCCGCACCAGCAACAATCCCGCCACATTCGCACAAGCAATCAGCAACACCACCGCGACCGCCAGGAACAGCGTCCGCAGCAACGGACGCACATCCGCCACAACAAATTCAAGCAGCGGACTCACATCCCCGCGAATGCGGATCGCCGACATCGCCGCCGGAAACGTCCGCATCACCTCCTGCGCCACCCGATCGGCATCCTGCGCGCCCTGTGCAACCGTCACCCCATCCCGCAGCCGAGCCACCATCTGATAGCTCCACGACCCCGAGTTCAAATCCGAAAGCTCCGCATCCGTCAGGCTCAAAGGTACCCAAAGCTGAGCCTGATCGAGATGTCCCGCCCGCAGCGGAAACTCAAAACCCCGAGGCATCACGCCAATAATCGTGTGCGGCCTTCCATCCAGCGTGATCGAACTGCCCAGCACGCCCTGATCCCGATGAAAGCGATTCAGCCAAAGCGAATAGCTGATGACCGTGAATGGCGCGTGCGCCTTCTCTTCCTGCTCGGTAAACACCCGCCCAAGCAAAGGCTCAACCCCAAGCGTCGGAAAAACCCCAGCACCCAGCCGCGCCCCATGCAATTCTTCAGGAGTAGCGCCTCCTGGAACTTCATAAGTCGAATCCGCATAGCCGCCAAGCGAGGAAAACGCCCGCGTCGAACTCAAATAGGTATCGATCTCCCGGGCCGTGACCGCGATACCTTTGCTGTCTCCAAGGTGATCGCCTAAAAGCACGATCCGGTCCGCATCCTTAAACGGCAGAGGACGCAGCAAAACTCCTTCCACCAACGAAAAAATCGCAGTAGTCGCGCCAATCCCCAGCGCCAGCGTAAGCATCACCGTCAAGCTGAAGCCCGGAGTCTTCCCTAACTGCCTAAAAGCAACTCGAAGATTCCGTCCCAGCGTGCGCATATATTTCGCTCCCGGTATGTCTTTCTCCGGTTAGACCAGCGAGCCATAAGGAAGAAAGCGCCAAGCAAGAAAACTCAACAGACGTTGCCCAATCCTCAATCCGCCACCATCAATTCCCCCGGCACGATCGGCCGCGTCCGCAATAGCAATCCCCGCGAAGCCGCAATCCCCATCGTCACCAACACCCCCACATAAACCATCAGCTTCACCAGGCTCGTGGTCCGAGAAATCGGCAGCGTCTTCCAAAGCACCAGCAAGACTGCCTGCGCCACCACCACCGCCCACACCGAGCCATAAAAATACCGCCGCTCCGTCCCCTCACCCTTCGTCGAAGAGCCCACCCGAGGCAACAGACCCGCCAAACCCATCAGCAGAATCAAAGCGCACAGCGGAGCATACCCATACCAATAAATCTGCTGGATGTACCACCCGCCCGTAGCCACCGCCAGCGCCAGCCCCTCCAGGTTCAACAACGCAAAACTCAACACCGCATTCCACGCAAACGTATAGCAAACCCGCCGGTACAAAGGGTTCGGCTTATCTTCATCGAACCGCAAAATATAAGGTCGCGGCTCCGAACCCGGCAATTTCCCCCGCACTGCCGCGATTCCCGTCCCCACCAGCACGGCGATCAGCCACAACAAATTTCCCCGCCCAAACCCATGCGCAAACAGCGAAAAAGTCAAAGGCCCCGGAGCGAGAAAAAATACCCAAATCCAAATCGGCCAATGCGCCAAACGGTAGAGCCGCGTGTTCCGCTCCCGCATCTTCCGCGCCGCCGCAAACTCCACCTTCCCGCGATATTCCATCCAATCCCCAACTCATTTCCCGACCCAATATCCGCGAGTCTCTCAAAGCCCCGCTCAACCGTCAATCCACCGAAAAAGGATGCCCCAATTGGAACAAATAAATTCTAAGGAAAAATCTCCGATTCCCTTGACATTTTGCGTCTGCATATTTATACATAAAGAAGTAGTTTTTATACATTTCGAGTTTGCTAAGGGAAGCCGCAGCGGCCACTTCATAGGGGCCGCAATTTTATTGTTTACAAAAATGAAGCCGCAAAGACATACCGTGATCCGCGAAATCGTCGCCTCGGCGCCCATCGTGAGCCAGCACGAGCTGCGCCGCAAGCTCGTCCGCCGCGGTTTCGACGTCACTCAGGCCACACTTTCTCGCGACATCCGCGAAATGCGCCTCTACAAAGGCCCCAGCGGCTACACTCTGCCCAACGGCAACGGTTTCGAAGAGGAAAGTAACGAACCAACCATCGAAGACGTCCTCGGCCGCTTCGCCCTCAAGGCCAAGCAGGCCCAGAATCAGCTCGTCATCATCACCACCCAGGGCGGTGCACAACCGGTAGCCCTCTCGATCGATCATGAGGAGTGGCCCGAAGTTGTCGGTACCATCGCCGGAGATGACACCGTATTAATCATCTGCCCCGACAATAAACAAGCGTCGAAATTACTATTGCGCCTCGAAGAGATCATCAACTAATGTCCCAAGTAAAAGTACAAACCGCGGTAGTTGGAGTCGGCGGATATTCCGGCCAGGAACTCGCCCGCATCCTCCTTCATCACCCTCAGTTGAAGGGCACGCCACCCGTCTTCGCCGGACGCCCCGAAGCCAACACCGCCAAAGCTGAATCGCTTGTCCCACTCACAGCCATCCATCCGCGGCTCATGGACAACAACGGCTCCGCCGGCCTCGTCATCGAACCATTCTCCTGGGACCTGCTCGAGTCGAGAAAAGTCGAAGTCCTCTTCCTCGCCACCCCTCACGAGCAGTCTCGCGAATGGGCCCCCGAAGCCCTCAAACGCAACATCCGCGTCATCGATCTCAGCGGTGCATGGCGCTTGAACGAAGCCGGTAACCGCGCCGTCTACAAATTTGAAGACGAGGCCAGCGACACCGCCGTCGCCGTCCAGGCAAAGTCCATCTACGGTATGCCCGAACTGCACCGCGACGAAATCCGCGATGCCCAATTGGTCGCCAACCCAGGCTGCTACGCAACCTCGATCATCCTCGCGCTCAAACCGCTCGTCGACGCCAACCTTCTCGATCTCGATCGCGGCATCGTCTGCGACTCCAAGTCCGGAGTCTCCGGCGCGGGCAAAGCCCCCACCGCGAAAACCCATTTCATGTACGCCGCCGACAACCTCTCCGCCTATGGAGTCTTCGGCCATCGCCACACCGGGGAATTACTCGAGCAATTGCAACTGTCACCGGCACAAATCGTCTTTACCCCGCACCTGCTCCCCATTCCACGTGGAATTTTGTCCACCATCTACGTCTGGTTCAAAGAAGCGACCAATGCCGAAGCAATCCAAACTCGCTTTCTTGAATTTTTCGCCAACAGTCCCATGGTCCGGGTCTTCCCCAACGGAGAGCTCCCCCAGATCCAATACTCGGCCTACACCAACTTCTGCGACATCGGTTTCCAACTCGCGAAAGACGGCAAACGCTGCGTCATCGTCTCCTGCCTCGACAACCTGCTCAAAGGCGCAGCCGGCCAGGCGGTACAAAACTTAAACCTGATGTGCGGTTGGCAAGAATCGGAAGGCCTGGTCTAAGCGGCCAGAGGAGAACCAAATGAAATTTGTAGTCAAGCTGGGCGGTGCCGCCCTCGAAGATCCAGAAATGCTCCATCGCTGTGCCCAGGCTGTCGCCGAACTCGCCCGTGACGGCCATCAGGTCGCCCTCGTCCACGGCGGCGGCGTCCAGCTCACCCGCACTCTCAAAGCCATGGGCAAGACCAGCGAATTCATCGCCGGCCTCCGCGTCACCGACGCCGTCACCCGCGACACCGCGCTCATGGTTCTCGCCGGCCACGTCAACAAGTCCCTCGTCGCCTCGCTCGGCGCGCACGGCCAGTCCGCCGTCGGCCTCTCCGGCGGCGACGGCCTCATCTTCCGCGCCCGTAAAAAACGCACCGCCCCCGACCTCGGCTATGTCGGCGAAATCGCCGCCTCCGATCCGCGCTGGCTCGACGCCATTTGGAAGATGGGATCCGTCCCCGTCCTCTCCAGCATGGCCCTCGGCTTCGATGGCGAATACTACAACATCAACGCCGACGAAATGGCCGCCGCCTGCGCCATGTGCTGCAACGCCGATGCCCTCGTCTTCCTCACCGACGTTCCCGGAGTCCGCGGCCCCGATGGCGACGTCCTCCGCTGGCTCAGCATCGATCAGATCGCCGCGCTCACCAAAGATGAAGTCATTAGCGGCGGCATGCTCCCCAAACTCAGCGCCTGCCGCGAAGCCTTGCTCCACGGCGTCAAGCGAGTAAGAATCATGCCGGCCGCCGAGGCTGGCGTCCTCCCCGACCTATGCAGCGCAAAACTAACCCACGGAACCGAGGTGATGGTCGCATGAGCGCCCCAACGAAAATGCAGCAAATCAAAGCAGCTGAAGCCACGCTCCTGTTGCCCACCTATGAACGCAACCCGATCCTCTTCAGCTCGGGCGAAGGCGTCTACCTGACCGACGAACAAGGGGAGAAATACCTCGACCTGCTCAGCGGCATCGGCGTCAACGCCCTCGGCTACAGTCATCCCGCGATCGAGAACGCCATCGCCGAGCAGAGCAAAAAGCTCATCCACATTTCGAACCTCTTCTATCACCCCGGCCAGGCCGAGCTCGCCCTACGCCTCACCGAGATGACTGGCCTCGATCGCGCCTTCTTCGCCAACACCGGCACCGAGGCCTGGGAAGCCGCGATGAAAGTCGCGCGCGCCTACGCCGGCCTGCTCCGCGCCGAAAACAAAGGAACAGGGGGCAAACAAATCGGCACGAAGTTCCTCGCCATCGAGAACAGCTTCCACGGCCGCACCTACGGCTCCGTCTCGACAACACACAAAGCCAAGTATCGTGAACCCTTCCAGCCCGTAGTCCCCGGCGTCGAGTTCGTCCGCTTCAACGACGTCGCTGATCTACGCGCCAAATTCTCTACCGACGTCTGCGCTATTCTCCTCGAGCCCATCCAGGGCGAAGGCGGCATCCGCCCTGTGTCGCTCGAATTCTTCAAAGCTGCGCGCGAACTCACCCAATCGACCGGAGCGTTATTAGTCGCCGATGAAATCCAATCCGGCCTCGGCCGCACCGGCAAGTGGTTTGCCTACCAGCATTACGGCATCACGCCCGACATCACCACCATCGCCAAGCCGTTAGCTGGCGGCCTGCCGCTCGGCGCCATGCTCTGCACCGAAGAAGTTGCCCGTGCCATCCATCCCGGTATGCACGGCACCACTTTCGGAGGAGGCCCGCTCGCCTGCGCCGTAGCCATTGCCGTCATCGATCACATCAAGAGCACTAATCTGCTCGAACATGTCACCATCACCGGCACATACTTCAAAGAAGGCCTAAAGAAGCTGCAATCGAAACACTCTTCCATCGTCGAAGTTCGCGGCGAAGGCCTCATGTTAGCCGCCCAGCTCGACTCCGCAGAACTAGCCAAAGCCGTGTTCGCCAAACTCCTCGAGCGCCGCATCCTCATCAATCGCACCGACGAAACCGTCCTCCGCTTCCTGCCGCCCTTCATCCTGCAGCAGCAGCACGTCGACATCGCGCTAAAAGCGATAGACGAAATCCTCACTGAACTCAAAGCATCCGCCACGCAGCCTTCGCAAGAGGCCGTCACTCAAGGAGGTAGATAGTTGGCCACCACCGCAATCGCTGAAAGATTGGATCATCTCAACACCACCGCTGCGGAATCGTTAGCCGGCCGCGACCTCTGCTCGATCGCCGATTTCACCAGCAACGAAGTCAAGGCCGTCCTCCAGCTCGCCCATCGCGTCAAAGCGAATCCCCAGGACTTCCGTTGGGCGCTCGACGCCAAGCAGCTCGTCATGTTCTTCGAGAAAGCCTCGCTGCGCACCAGGATCAGCTTCGAGACCGCCATCAACACCCTCGGCGGCAACGCCATCTTCGTCGACCAGACCCAATC
>Ga0302325_10024220_pt1 | contig 12634 bp, 10 predicted proteins | sample Palsa_T0_2_FD_201948 | JGI IMG/M metagenome (GOLD analysis project Ga0302325, IMG submission 201948) | Peat permafrost microbial communities from Stordalen Mire near Abisko, Sweden - Palsa_T0_2 | ecosystem: Environmental > Terrestrial > Soil > Palsa > Peat permafrost | place: Sweden: Abisko...
AGCCCCATGGAAGGCGACCGCTTCCTTTGCGGTGGCCGAAGACTTGGGATCTTGGTTCAGGTCGAGCAGTATCTGAAGGCGGGCGAGATACTCCGGACACGAGTAGTGCGTAGCGAGAACCTCGAGAAGCGACTCGAGTCGCTCCTCGAGCGTGGCCCCGCTGATGTCAGCGGACCGGATCTGTTCACGCAGCTCGTTCCATGCCGCGTTCAACACCTCGAGAAGGAGCCCTTCCCTGCTCTCGAATTGGTACTGAATCGTTCCCCACGTGACGCCGGCGCGTCGAGCGATGTCGTTGGAGCTCGTCTGGTAGTAGCCCTTCTCCATGATGCACTCGGCGGCGGCCTGTATGACGCGGGCTCTCGTGCTTTCGCCATCCGCTCGCGGTCGACGTCCGCTGCGGCGGGAACTTACCGGGAGGGAGCTCATCGTGATCGGAGTGACCGGCGCATCATGGATGGCCAACATATCGTCGGTCCGCCCGCAGGCGGGTCATCTCACGCTTTCGCCGGAACGCGTCGTTCGATCGGGGCCCTTGACCGAATGTCATATTGACCACTATTATTCACGGCAAAACAGTGAGGGGGTGGACGGCCGTGGTCAATCGTTTGATTTCCGCCGATTCGCACGTGCGGGTCGAGCTCGGGGCCATCCGGGAGCGGGTTCCCGCCTCGCTACGTCCGGCTTTCGACGATGCGATCGCCATGCAGGCGGCCAGCGAGAAGGAGCTCAGGGGCGGCAAGGCGTTGGACCTGTCCGACTGGGACATGGAGGCGTTCCGCGATCCGGGGTATTCCGACCCGGTAGCCCGCCTGGCCGCGATGGACCGCGATGGGGTGCAGGCGGAAGTCCTCTACTCAGAGGTTTCGGCTTTCAGGCACTTCGGTCTGGTGAAAGGGGACTGGAAGCCCATCAGTCGCGCCTTCACCGATCACCTGAGTGAGTTTGCCGCGGTCGATCCCGATCGGCTGGCCGTGTCGTACCAGGTGCCGATTATCGATGTGGATTATGCCGTGAGCGAGGTAGTTCGGCTGGCGGCTCTTGGGGCGAGGTCCGTACACCTACCGAATTTTCCCTCGGAGCTCGGGCTGCCGGACTATCACGAGACGGTCTATGACCCACTGTGGGCTGCGCTGTCAGAGACCGACATCGCGATCTCTCACCACCTCGGCAACCCTCCCCATCTCTACAAGGTGTTTCAGCGCGACCCGACGCCACAGTGTGGGATCTTCACCTCGCTGCCCGCGCTCGCGCTAGCGGAGGTCATCGCCTGGTGGATCCTGACTGGGACCCTCGAGCGTTTTCCGAAGCTCAAGATCGTCTTCGTCGAGCCCAGCCTCTATTGGGTGGCCGGGTTTCTCGCGTCACTCGATCGCAAAGCCGCAGGGCCCTACGATTTCCCCGGTCTGACGTTCAAGCCGAGCGAGTACTTCCGACGCAATATGGCCGTCACGTTCATGGATGACGAATTCGGCCTCAGGCAGCGCCATGAGCTCGGAGTCGAGAACATCCTCTGGTCGACGGACTTCCCTCACCCTGCGACGACGTGGCCGAATTCGCAAGCCGTCGTCGATCGCCAGTTTGCCGAGGTGCCGACGCCGGAGCGCGAGCTGATCTGCGCCGGGAACTCTTCGCGGCTCTACGGGCTCTAGGACGAGATGGCCGAAGGAGGCCGGGCGTGAAGATCGGACGATTCAATCGGGTGGAACTCGTCGTGCGGGAGGACGAGATCGAGGACGCAGTCAAGCAGTTCAACGAGTTGCTGGGACTCAACCTGCCGAGACCACACGCCATACAGGGCGTTCCGGTGCTCTCGGCCACGGACTTCGATGGATTCATCGAATTCGTCGCTCCGATAGACGGAGAAGGACCTTTCGGCGCCAGGCTCGCCGAACACGGCCCCGGCCAGATCGGTCCGCTGGTATGGGAGATCGACGACGTCGATGCTGCTCGGGAATGGCTGGCCGAACGTGGTTTCCGGATCAGGTACGAATATGACAGCACGGCGGGGAACGCCGACGAACAGGCGGCCAACGTGTACCAGCTCTGCTTGGACCCTACGCAGTGGTTCGGATTTTCGGTCACGCTGATGCGAAGGACTGTCGACCCTGGGCGGTAAGCGAGCGGCGTCGACATTATCGAACCCCTTGGTGGCTGGTAACGAGCGGGATATCCTCTCTTGTCGGCTACCCGGAATGAGGTGAATTTTCACCGCAGCAGCCCCGTTCTCGCAGATTTGGTGCATGTCGATCGCCAAACTGCGCAGGGTCGTGCGATTGCTCGAACAAAAGAGTCGCTGTCGTTCAAGGGTGAACCTGCGTAAACTCGCATTCCTCGAACCACGCGCCGGTTTGTGAAAGGGCCTCCTACGTCAACCAACCCATCGCCACCGCACGACGCCATCGCTGCCCTCAACGGAGTCCTGAGTGAGGTCATTGACCTGGTGTTGGATGTCAAGCAAGCAGACCGGAAGGTCCCACGAAACCATGAATTGCATGGGCAGCTCGACAAGCTCTTCGAGGATCTGAGGAACTGGGCGAGCCTTGTGATGGCTGAAGACGCGCAGCTTGGTGCGTCGCCTCTGGGGAGTATCCCCAGCGCTGCTGGTCGCACGCCGCAGAACCTTTGGTCGGGCGACCCCACGGACGAAGAAGTTCGCCGAACGATTCTCGATCACATGGACCGACTTTCGGTCCATGTGGTGGCGGCCCAGAGGGAACAAGATGACGCGGACGCGAGGGCGTTGTTGGGAAGTATTCAAGAAGAGTTGACGAGCCACGTCCGCACGTTGCGCACTCTCTGAGCCAGCGGCATCACCCGCTTCGCGAGCCGATGACCGACGTCGGCGGGGTTGCTCGCCTCAGTGGCGCAAGGCCCTCTCGAACGTCGGCCTGTCGAAGAGCACTCTTGAATCGAGCGGTTGGCCGTTCAGCCACGCAGCAGGGGTCCCCTGCGGATCCTCCGACTCGTACGCGGTCTCCCGGCTCAGCACCCACTGCTCATAGCGGGCGGTCTGTACGCCCGAGACGAAGTCAGACCCGGTGAGTCCTGCTCGAGCGCCGAGACGCAAGAGGTCCTCGGTCGTGAACCCGCCGGTTCCCTCCGGCGGCTGTTCCGCAAAGAGCGCCCGGAGGAGCTCGTCAAAGCGACCGTCCTCTGCCGCGAGCGCGAGGGCATTGTCTGCTCTCACTGACTCCGGTCCGAGGAAGCACCGCATTCGGTATTCGACGGCCAATCCGCCGGCATCAAGAGCCGCCCTGAGCACGGGTCCGTTGAGCTCTTCGAACTGTCGACAGTAAGGGCACTGCGGATCCTCGAAAAGCACCATGCCCCGACCCGCATCGGCGTTGCCCACGAGGACTCCGCCTTCGGGTGTATGGCCAGAGGGCGTGAACCCAGGATCCGTCGATGTCATTGTGTTTCCACCTCGTCCGAGACTCTCTCGCCAGGCCGGAGCTGTAGCCGACACCCCACAGTCTCTCTCAGGCGCGGTCCCTCCTCAACTGCGATCGCGGCTGATTGCCGCCTCGAGCCGGCCGGCCGACCAGGCGCCTTCGCTACCGCCATCGGCCCATGACGTCGCTTCTCACCTCGCGGCCGACCCCGAGGCGGCCTTCATTTCCGCAATGTTAATTTGCCGCAAATCAAGTTGCCTCTGAGGCATGGTGGACGTAGCGTGCACGTATGGCAGCTGAAACCACGCCGATGACGACCATCGGTGATTGCTTGCGAGCCACCCGCGAGCACCAGGGAATGACGCTCGAACGAGCCGCCGAGCTCTCGGGAATTTCGATATCCCACTTGTCCCGCCTCGAGTCCTCCGAACGCCAACCGTCGGTCGCCTCACTGCTTGCGCTCTCCGCCGCCTTTGGCGTTCCCGTCGGGACACTCTTCGGCGAAACCCAAGGGGCGACTCCGTTGACGATCTCGGAGCCTGACGAGCCCCGACGGGAGTCGAACGGCCTCGCCATCGCGTCCTGCAGCGGCTACTCCGGTTCGAGTGCCATCGACGCGCTGCGGGTCACGGTCCCGCCGGATCGTCCCGCCCCCGTACCAGCGCGGCACCCCGGCGAGGAGTGGATCTACGTGCTCAAGGGAACGCTCCGGCTCGAATACGACGGGGCACTCTATTTCCTCGAGACCGGCAACGCCGTTCACTTCAACGCAGAACTTCCGCATCGCTTCGGAGCCGAGAAATCAACCGTCGAACTTCTGTTGGTAGCGGCCAAGCCCACACGCAACCTGCACCAAATCCACTAGCACCCTCGGGAGGACCGATGACTATCACCGACGTCAGCACCATCGAAGGAACCGGAACTGCCTTCAAGTTGGATGACTTCATGGCGGTTCGTGCCCGGACCCGGAAAGCCGTTCACATGATCGCCGAGCAGATCACTCCCGGCATGTCCGAGGACGAGGCCAAAGAGATCGCCCGGGCGACGCTGGGTGAGCTCGGGATGCGGCGCGGCTGGCACCACATCATCGTGCGCTGCGGACGCAACACCACTAAGGATTTCATGGAGCGCTCCGAACCTGGAGTCGTCCTCGGGGAGAACGACATATTCTTTATCGACATTGGTCCCGTTTACGGGGACTTCGAAGGTGATGCGGGCGACACCTTCGTGTTCGGCGACGACTCTCTTCACCTCAAGGCCAAATCAGATGTCCGCCAGATTTGGGAAATAGTACGTGCCAAGTGGCTCAATGAACAAATCTCTGGCGTCGAGTTGTACGAGTTCGCCATAAAGACCGCCGGAGAATTCGGTTGGAATTTGAATATGGATCTCTCAGGGCATCGTCTGTCGGATTATCCGCATTCAGCTCATTACGACGGCCCGATGGCGGAGGTCGGCTTTCGGCCCTCTCCGAGTCTGTGGGTGCTCGAAATAGCAATCGCTCATCCGGACAACACCTTCGGCGCTTTCTACGAAGACCTGCTTCTCGAAGACCAATCGTTCCCTCCTGGGACGCTCCCTCAGACTTAGTGACGTTACGCAGCCCGCCACAGGCAAGGAACCTCGTCGCAGCCGCGGCGTGGTGAAGCATCAGACATTCACTACGCCTCGGTGAGACGTAGTAGTGAATGTTCACGTCATCAATGAAGTCGCTGACACGTCAATAGGCGAGACATCCCTGCCGACATTTGCATCACATTCACCCGAGTTCATTGAGCATTAACGGTTCAGATCTTTTTCTGAAATCGTCCCTCCATAGTGTCGTAATCAAGTTGTATTCGTCCCTCCTTTATGCAAGGCAAGGAGAATCAAATGGAAACCATTCAGGAAACCAGGACACCCGAGAAGACGTCGATCGAAGGCAGCCAGGGGGCGCACCATCGACTCAAGGCCCGGGCGCTCGGGTTTCCCACGGTCATGGCGCAATCGGTAGCCCTGATCTCACCGACGATGACAGCGGTGTTGATCATTCCCCTCTGTTTCGCTGACGCGGGCCAGGGGACCTGGCTGGCCTATGCGTTCGGGACCGTGATGCTGCTATTCGTTGTCTTTTGCCTGAACCAGTTCGCCAAGCGCTCGGCGCTACCGGGCTCGATGTACGGCTATACGGCCAAGGGCCTTGGCCCGGCTGCCGGCGTCATGTCGGGCTGGTCGCTGATCTGGTGTTACGCGTTCATCGGTGTGGCCGGACTTACCGGCTTTTCTATTTTCGCCGCTCAGGTGGTGTCGTCCATGGGCATCCATACCACGATCCCGCCTGTGATCTTCTTCTGCATCTCCGCCGCCATCTGCTGGCTTGTGTCCTATAAGGACATCAAAATCTCGTCGCTCTTGACACTGTTCTTCGAGGCGCTCTCGGTCACCTGCATCATTGCGCTGGCGTGCATAATTCTCTTCAAACACGGCTTCACGCTCGACACGACACAGCTCAAGGTGCAGGGCATGACGATTCACGACCTCAGCCTGGCCATCGTCATAACCGTCTTCTCCCTGGTCGGGTTCGAGAGTGCTACCACTCTCGGCGGTGAGGCTCGCAAGCCACTGAAGAACATCCCGCGGGCGGTGATCGCCAGCCTGCTGATCACCGGAGCGTTCATGGTCTTCATGAGCTACGTAGAGGTGTTCGGGGCGGCACAGACCCACGTCGACCTGGCCAGCCTGGCCGCTCCCCTGACCTTCCTGTCCAAGGCGTACGGGGTCGCCTGGTTCAAGGTGCCGGTGGCGATCGGCGCCATGGTGAGCTTCTTCTCCCTGACCCTGTCGTGCCTGAATGCAGGATCGCGGATCATCTTCTCGATGGCCCACCACTCCGTGTTCCCGAAGGAACTGGGCCAGGTGCACGAGAAGAACCGGACTCCGTATGTGGCCATCAGTTCGTACATCTTCCTGATTCTGGCCATCCCCTGCGTCCTCGAAATCTTCACCAACCCCCTCACCACCTTCGGGGACGCCGGCACGCTGGCGGCGTTCGGGTTCATCGTGGCGTACTACCTCATCACCATTGCGGCGCCCATGTATCTGAAGAAGCGGGGCGAGCTGAAGCCGGGCAACGTGGTGATCGCGGTGATCGCCTGTCTTGCTCTCGCGGTACCAACGATCGGGAGCTTCGTCCCCGTCCCGCCATTCCCGGTCCGCATCTTCCCTTACATCTTCTTGGCCTGGATGTTGGTCGGAGGGTCCTGGCTCTACACGCTGAATCGTCGCAAGGGTCACATATTCGCTGAGATCGAGACCGACCTCGATACTTCGATGCAGGCTTCCGTGCGAAGCCACGACGAGGATATGGGCAAGGTGTTCGACGTGAACAACAACGGGAGCAGGCCCGTACCGCCGACGTTCGAAGAGCTGGAGCTGGCGCTGACCGGAGCTGCCTGATCCGGCACCAGGGACATCGGCTATTCGGCCAACAGTCGTGCTCTCGCCGCTTCGATAGCTGACTCCGTCTCGGGCGCGAGCGGCTGCGATGGCAGTGCCATGCTCTCGATGCGGCGCACGATCACCCAGGCAACGAGTGCACGGGCCACATGCTTGTCGTCGGCGGGAATGACGAACCAGGGGGCCCACTTGGTAGAGGTCGCCGTCAGGACCTCTTCATACACCGCCTGGTAGTCGGACCAAAAGCTCCGTTCCGCCAGGTCTGAGGGAGAGAACTTCCAATTCTTCGTCGGGTCATCCAGCCGGTCCAAGAGCCGGCGACGCTGTTCCTCCTTCGAGAGGTGCAAGAAGAATTTGACGACCTGCGTCCCGTTACGATCGAGGTGACGTTCGAAGGCGTTGATGTCGTCGTGGCGACGGCGCCAGAACGTGTCGTTCGGTGGCTCTCCAGTGCTGTCGGGTCGGGAAGCGAGCCGGTCAGGATGCACGCGTACCACGAGCACATCCTCGTAGTAGGACCGATTGAAGATGCCGATGTAGCCGCTCGGCGGCAAGCGGATCGCGGCGCGCCAGAGGAAGTCATGGGCCAACTCCTCCTTTGACGGTTCCTTGAACGACGTCACGACGCACGCCTGCGGGTTCATCCCCGACATCACGTGCTTGATCGTGCCGTCTTTGCCGGCCGCATCGAGGCCCTGCAAGACGATCAACAGCGAGCGGCTGTCCGTGGAGTACAGCCGCTCCTGGGCCACGGCCAGCTCGGCGGTGAAGTCGTCGAGATCCCGGTCCGCCGCCTTGTTCCCCAAAAGTTGGCTGCCGGATGTCTGCCGCGAAGCGAGGCCGGGCTGCTGCCCCGGCTCGACTCGAAGTCTTTCCCACAGGGCGTGACCTAGTCGCATCGTCGCAATGTTAGAGAAGGGACGGCTGACAACATCGGTGGTCGATGGGACCAGTGAACCAGAAATCCTTCCTGACCAGCGAAAACCCAGAGTCCGCTGGCCACGTTACCGGTTGCCCGGGCGGCCGATCGACGAGCTGCTGAGGGCAGGGTAGACATGGCAACAGGGAGTGGGGCATTGGTCGACGTGCCGCCATCGCAGTGAAGTCGACCGGGAACAGGAAATCGGAGGATCAGGATATGGACCGCTACACCGTCATTTCCGCGGATTGCCATGCCGGGGCTGCTCCATCGGACTATCGGCCGTACCTTGAGTCTCGGCTGCATGAAGAGTTCGATCTGTGGCTCGCTGGTTATGCCAACCCATTTCGTGACCTGACCGCCCCTGAGGCCAATCGGAACTGGGACAGCGCCGTCCGCCAGTCATCGCTCGAGGCCGACGGCATTGCGGGCGAGGTCGTGTACCCGAATACGGTTCCGCCTTTCTTCCCGACGAGTGGCCTGGTGACGCCGACTCCGCCGGCGTCCGAGTACGAGCGGCGGCTGGCTGGACTCAAGGCTCACAATCGCTGGTTATCAGATTGGTGCGCTGAGCTGCCGGGTCGCCGGGCCGGGATCGGTCAGATCTTGTTGAACGATGTTGACGACGCCGTGCGCGAGGTGAATTGGGTCGCCGATCATGGCCTCACTGGTGGGGTGCTCCTACCCGGCGTGCCGCCCGGCAGCGGCATCGATCCCCTGCACTCACCCGCGTACGATCCCGTGTGGCGGGCATGCGAGGAGCGGGGGGTTGTCGTCAACGTCCATGGGGGTGGTGGATCGCCGAGCGAAGGGTACTTCCCGGCGACGTTGGTGATGTTCGTCTTGGAGGCTTCGTTCTTCTCTCATCGACCGGTTTGGTCGCTGATTCTTTCGGGGGCCTTCGACCGCTTCCCGCGACTGAGGCTGGTCGTGGCCGAAGCCGGCTTGAAATGGATCCCGGGCACTCTGAAGGCGATGGACGACATGCAGGCCAAGCAGGACGAGGGACGCATCGGAGCACTGACCTTTATCGACCCGTTTCACCTCGAACGCAAACCGAGTGAGTATTGGGACAGCAATTGCTGGGTCGGGGCCAGTTTCATGACCCGCGAGGACGCCATCGACCGGGACTCCATTGGTGTCGACCACATCATGTGGGGCAGCGATTTTCCGCATGAAGAGGGAACATTTCCGTACTCGCGCCAGTCATTGGCGCACACCTACGCGGGAATGGATTCGACGGAAGTGGCTCGGATGGTCGGCGGCAACGCGGCCCACGTCTACGGGTTCGATCTCCACGCGCTCGCCCCATTGGCGGCGCAGTTCGGTCCGGAAGTTGACCTGGTACGGGCAGGGATCGATGGCATTCCTGAGACGTCGAGTCTCGCCTTCGTGCCGCGGTCGGCCTCCGTTTCCTGAGGATCGCAGGATTGAGAAGGTGGAAGCTCTGTTCGCCTCCAAGGATCCCATGCCCTTCAACGGGACGCCTCCAGGACGAGGAGGAAGGTCAACCGTGAAAAGGCTCGCACAATGTACGGGTCGGGTGCCGCGGGCCACGCTGTGACCGTCCGCGATTTCACGATCGCGGTTCCAGACGAGGAACTCGATGATCTCCGGCGGAGACTGCTGGCGACGCGCTGGCCGCGTCCTCCGCACGGAGTCGGCTGGCAGCAGGGGACCGACTTTGTATGGCTGCAAACCCTGTGCGAGTACTGGAACCAGAGTTTCGATTGGCGTGCTCAGGAACGTTTCTTGAACTCGTTCCCCCATAAGATCATCTCGGTTGGCGGAGCGGACATTCACTGCGTGGTGGCGCCCGGACGGGGGCCGCAGCCGCGCCCCCTTGTGCTTACCCACGGATGGCCCAGCTCGTTCTACGAGTTTTACAAAGTGATCGGCCCGCTCAGCGATCCGGTGGCATTCGGGGGGGACCCGATGGATGCCTTCGACGTGATTGTTCCTTCTCTTCCGGGATACGGGTTCTCTGATGCGCCCGCAACCGTCGGCTTAGGCCCAGACCAGGTTGCCGACCTGTGGGTCGACCTTGTGGCAGAGCTCGGCTATCAAGAATTCTTCGCGCATGGCGGCGACTGGGGAGCGGCGGTGACGGGATCGCTTGCCATTCGTCATCCCGATCGCTTGCTTGGCGCCCACTTCACCATGATGAGTCCGCCCATCGACCCAGGTACCCTCACCGCGGAGGATAAGGAGTGGTGGGATGAGCTCCAGATCTACCGAGACGCCGAGTGGGGCTATGTTCACCTGCAACGGACCAAGCCACAAACTCCTGCGTTCGCGCTGACCGACTCACCTGTCGGCCTGGCCGCCTGGATTTTGGAGAAGTGGTGTCGTTGGAGTGACTGTGTCGGGGAAGATGGGGAACGCGATCCGCTCCTCGTCTACAGCGCCGAGGAGTTGCTCACGAACGTCGCCATCTACTGGTTCACCGGTTCGATCGGATCCTCAATCCGTCTCTACTACGAATCGTTCGGCCCGGGTTCCAGCTACCGGGTGCCCTCGCGGATCGAAGTCCCTACGGGTGTGAGCACCTTCAAGGACCCTAACGCTCCCCCACGCCGTCTCATCGAGCCCTGGTGCAATCTCACGCATTACGCATCCTTCGACAAGGGCGGCCACTTTCCGGCGCTGGAGAACCCCGATGCCATCATCAGCGAGATTCGATCATTCGCACGCACGCTGCGATAGGGCTGCACTTGTATGTGAGGCCTGCCTGGTGAACAGGGGTGGTGGCCCTCGCCGATCCCCCGAAACCGGGAGGACCCGGATCCGCTACGATCGAACATATGTTCGCTTGGATGGAGCAGCTCAACGAGGCCCAGCTCGCAGCCGTCAGCCATGAAGGCGGGCCGCTTCGGGTCCTCGCTGGCGCCGGAACGGGCAAGACGACCGCTCTCTCTGCTCGCGTGGCGTGGCTCTTGGCGACAGGAACGCCAGCGGAACGCATTCTCCTGCTGACCTTCACGCGGAGGGCGGCGCGCCAGATGCTGGATCGGACTGGTGTGATGTTGGCCGCACAACAGCGGGACGGCCGCTCAGATCCGATGACCAGCCGTGTGACGGGGGGGACATTTCACGCCATCGCACACCGAACTCTGCGGAGGTACGCCCAAGCGCTCGGTATTCCCGAAGGATTCTCAGTGCTCGACCCTTCCGATGCCGCTGACGTTCTTGACCTGGTTCGAGAAGAGGGCTGCTACGCGCAATCCTCGGGCCAGCGGTTCCCACGCAAGGCGCTTCTCCTCGACCTCTATTCTCGTGCCGTCAACACCGGGAGCTCCCTCTCGACGGTAACCGCCGCGGTGGCGCCGTGGGCAAACGATGTCGTCGAGCAGATAATCGAGATTTGTCGCGGCTACGTCGCCAGCAAACGGGCTGGAGGCATGCTTGACTTCGACGATCTCCTCTTGCTCTGGAGGGCCGCCTCCCGTGACGATCAGTTGGGCCCACGGCTCGCCAGTTCGTTCGATCACATTCTGGTTGATGAATACCAGGACGTGAACGGATTGCAAGTAGATATTCTGAAGGGGCTTCGCCGGGCCGACGAGCGCATCACAATCGTCGGAGATGATGCGCAAGCGGTCTACTCGTTCCGGGCCGCTGAACCTCGTCACATCCTCGATTTCGAACAAGTCTTTCCGGGGGCGCGGACTATCGTTCTGAGCACCAATTACCGATCTGGCCAAGGCATTCTTGACCTGGCCAATAGTGTCGCTGCTGAAGCCCCAGAGGGGTTCTCCGTTGTGCTGCATGCCGCCAACGGCCGAGCCGGAATGCGGCCCCGCCTCGTCAGATGTGCCGACGAGGATGCTCAGGTTTCGGCGGTCTGCGAGCAGCTACTTGCGCACAGAGAGGAGGGCATGGCCCTCAAAGAGCAAGCAGTCCTGGTGCGTGCCGCACATCACTCGAATTTGCTCGAACTCGAACTTGGGCGTCGACGAATTCCCTATGTCAAATATGGGGGTTTGCGGTTCGTCGAGGCCGCCCACGTGAAAGACCTGCTGGCAGCATTCAGACTGGCCGACAACGCCTCTGACTCGCTGGCGTGGTTCCGGCTTCTGCAACTCCACGAGGGAGTTGGCCCGACCATTGCTCGACGAGCCTTGGCGGCCCTTGGGTTGAGCGACCCTGACGCCGACCCGATGAACCACGAACAAGTCCTCGAGCGATGGCCCAGAGCAGCCGAACTACTGCCAGCGACCTCTCGCCCGCAAGCCGAGGGACTTGTGGCGGCCCTTGCTCGTAGAGATGGCGACTTGGTCGCCCATGCGGAGCGTCTTCGTCTTGTCATCGTTCCGCTGATAGAAGCGACATATCCCGATTCGAGCGTTCGTCTACTCGATCTGGATTCCCTCGTCGCCGGGGCAGCCAAGGCCTCGCGGCTCTCAGACATCGCCGCAGACTTTGCCCTGGAGCCTCCGCGGTCGACGTCTGATCTGGCTGGCAATCCCACAATCGACGAGGACTGGTTGACGATTTCCACTATTCATTCAGCCAAAGGCCTCGAATGGAAGGCTGTCCACGTCCTCAACGCTACTGACGGAATGGTGCCGTCAGACATGGCATTGCGATCGCCAGAAGGTCTCGAAGAAGAGCGACGCGTCTTCTACGTTGCCTTGACCCGTGCCCGCAAAGCGCTTCATGTCTACGTTCCGCTGCGATATCACCACAGGCCCCGTGGTCGAGATGATTCCCATGGGTGGGCGCAACCTTCCCGATTCTTGTCCGCTCAGGTTCGGTCGAAGTGTGACGAAGTAGATGTGGCACACGAGCTCGCCTCCTGGACCTCAGACTCCAAGGTACAAGATGGTTTCGGCAGAGTCGGTGCCGATCTAGAGTCGCGTTGGTCGGTGCCAGAAGGTGCCGC
>Ga0302325_10024221_pt1 | contig 12634 bp, 10 predicted proteins | sample Palsa_T0_2_FD_201948 | JGI IMG/M metagenome (GOLD analysis project Ga0302325, IMG submission 201948) | Peat permafrost microbial communities from Stordalen Mire near Abisko, Sweden - Palsa_T0_2 | ecosystem: Environmental > Terrestrial > Soil > Palsa > Peat permafrost | place: Sweden: Abisko...
CAGATAAAGCGGGCCGAGGTACTTCGGGTTCATGGTGGTGCAGGAGTTTCCATTGCTGTCCACACAATGCGCGGGCTCTCCGCCCAGCGGCGATGGACGCACGCCCAGCACAAGCACGACGCGATCTGCCGGCGTGTGGGAGTCCACCTCCGCCTCGCTCGGGTTGCCGTCGAGCACCAGCGTGACAGGATGCCGCCCCGCCGCCGTGGGCGTCGAGAGGACGGCGGGCAGCGAGCCGTCTTGCCCTTCAATGCTGAGCGATCTGACCGTGTGACCGTGCCGGTCCTCGGTGCTGCGCACATCGTCCAGCGATGCGGCCATACCCGAGCCGGGCATAACCGTGATGTGGGTCAGCGAAACAACGCTGGCGCGCAGTTGCGCATGGGAGGGCGTTGGACGATGCGCCAGCAGCATTTCAGCGCGCTTGCGGTTGATGGAGTAGACCGTCTCGCCGCCGATTGAGCTTGCAACCTGACCGGTGCTGGTGCAAAGCTCTGCCTCCTTGGGCGGAGCCGGGATCGGGACGATGGCAGGCTTCGAGGCCGGCGCCTGGACTCCCTTGAGAGATTGCAGGAAGAACGCAAGGATATCCGGCATCAACGGGCCGAGATTGCCGTGCCGCCCCGGACCCACGATCCAGCGCAGCCGGTCTTCCGCGCCCATCGCGGAATAGAAGTGCTTCGCCTCCTCGTACGTGGTCTTCGCGCCGGCGAAGGGAAACATGTCCTCGGTGGTCGAGACCATCGCGTAGGGCTTGGGAGCGAAAAGCTCGATCCAGTCGGGGAAGTCGAGACCGCCCGCAATGAAGCCCGGGATGCTCTGTTCGGCGTCCTGCGGCCCATGCGAGACCAGCAGTTGCTGTTCCGAGGTCAGGTAGCAGCCCACTCCGGCTGCCTTCACGCGTTCATCCAGTGCGGCGAAATAGGCGGTCACCGTGCCGCCGCCGGAGCAGCCGTATGCCCCGATGCGGTCCGCTTCGATGTCAGGCCGGCTCTGCAGGTAATCCATCGAGCGCATCGCATCCCAGATGAAGTAACGCGCGATCTGCTCCCCGATCAGCATCGTCTGCACGCCCGCTTCGGCATGCTCATCGATGGTCTGATTGACGATGGAATTGCCCGAGGAATCCGGGTATTGCAGACGCTCTCCCTGGCCCAGAACGTCATACACCAGAACGGCGATGCCGTTGCGTGCGAAGTTTCCCGCAAACTGATACGCGCCCAGCTTCCCTGTAACGCCATGCCCCGGCGCACTGATCACCGCCGGGAACGGGCCCTTCCCGTCGGGAAGATAGAGGTTGGCGGTGACGTGGAAGCCGGGGAGGCTGTCATAGATAATCCGCTCGATGCGGAAGCCATCCCCTTGCCACGTGCCCAGCGATTGCGCGCGCAGCGGCGTCCGCTCTTTGGGCAGGCCCCCGATGAGGCTTAGAATCTTCGCCCGCACCGCCTGCTGACGAGCGAGCGCTCCGGCCTTGTCTCGGATCTGCGCCACGGCGCGTGCCCGGGTCGCCGTCTCCTTGTAGGCGATGCGGTTCAGGGAGTCGGCCAGTTGCTGTCGCGCCAGGATGGTCGGGTTGCTGGGCTCGTCCGAACGATTGTGCGGAAAGGTTTCGAGCGCAAAGCCGGGACCCGACGGATTTTGTCCCAGCATCGAAGCAGCGCCAAGCACTGCCAGGCCAGCCGCGAGACAGTGCCTCAAAAGTGCGTGGAACGGGACTGCAACCCCGGCGTAACGCGGGCTACTCAGCTCTTCCCGTGATCCCAGGTTGTGCGGCATGGCTCCCATAGTCGACTCAATGTTCGACAATTTACGCCTGAACGGATGCCGGCAGTCCTTCGATATCTCGAAAACAATTCTTAAAAAACTATTAAAGAGTGGCCCAGGCATCTTCCCAGACCCTGGAACCATTAGGGAACCTCTGAATAAGTGAGACGTCTTGAAAGGGACGGGCTTCAGCCCGTCCGCAAGTCCGCCAAAATCTATGGGGCTTCAGCCCCTGAGGGAGATCTTGAGTTCGGCGAATGCAGTGATTCAGACCATCCTTAGACGAGGGGCTAATCGTACCTGGTGTCCTGTCTCTAAAGCTCACCGCAGAAAAAAGTTCATCGCAGAAAACGTCGTCATTCTGGCGAAGCCAGAATCTCCGTAGATGATTATCCAGCTAGCTCAGGTCGGACAGCGAATCCGCGCCGTCAGGGCCGAAGGCCCGGAACATCGCAGAAAAAAGTTCATCGCAGAAAACCCCGTCATTCTGGCGCAGCCAGAATCTCGGTATTGGTACTTTGGACTACTTCCAGGCCAATTTCATGGATCCGAAACGGCGCTTTAGCGGCACTTCGGGGATCACTCTACCGACCTCCGTAGGCCCTGTCTCCATTGCAGAATGGACTCGCACACCTTTCTCCTCTATACTTATTGACTAACTGGTTAGTTAATAAGTGAAAGCAATGCTCAATCCTCGTACCCAGGCAGAACGCGCCGACCAGACACGCACCAATATCCTTGTCGCTGCTGTCAGTCAGTTCAGCGAAAACGGACTGGCGGGCGCGCGAATGGAGCCGATCGCCGAGGCAGCCGGCGTCAACAAGGCCCTCCTCTATTACTACTTTCGCAGCAAGCAGGCCCTCTACGAGGCGGCGCTGGAGTCCGTGGCCGAAGGTATGCGCGCATCCAGCCTGGCCGTGCTGGAAGGAGATTCTTCGGCTGGGGAACGCTTCCTCTTGTCGGCGCTCAACCACTTCGACCGCATTCACGCCAATCGCGAGTTCCAAAGCCTGATGCAGCAGGAGATGATTCGCCTGCATCGCGGCGAGGTCAGCGCGCTCTCCCCGTTGGTCGAGAAGGTCTTCCGCCCTTTAATGGATCGCATGCAGCAAGTACTCAAGGAAGCCATTGCCTCGGGCGAATTGATTGCTGCCGATCCCTCGCAGATTCGTTACGCGGCATTGGGAGCCAATGTTCTTTACTTTCTGTCCGCACCTTTAATGCACATGATTCAAGGGTCTGACCCGCTCGAGAAAAGCGCCCTGGAGTCGCGCCGCACCGCCGCGATTCACTATCTGGGTTTGGCCCTCTTTACCAATCGCAAACACGGGATGAAGGTGGCCAGGCGCGTACTCGCCGCCGCTCCGATGCCCCCAAATGGCGGGATTCTCCTGCCTTCCACCCCGGAATTTCACCCCGAGAACCACGTAATGAGGAACAAGTGAACGCAATGAGGAACAAGTGAACCCACGCAATCGAGTCTTCCTGATCCTGGGGTTGTTGATGCTCGGATCGCTGATCTGGTATCTGCTCACCGTCCGCCGACCCGGCGACCTGCAGCTGATCGGCACCGTCGACGCCAACGAGGTCATGGTAAACAGCAAGATCCAGGGCCGAATCCAGACCCTCACCGTGGATGAGGGCCAAAACGTAAAGGATGGCGACCTCATCGCCATCATCGAAAGCGACGACCTGACCGCTGCCCATAAAGCAGCCCAGGCCATGGCCGATAGTCAAACCTACAAACTGGGCGAGTCAACCGAAAGCGAGCGCCAGACGCGCGGTGAAGTCAGCAGCGCTACGGTCAACGCGGAGGCCCTGGTCAAAGGGGCTAAGGCTTCGCTCGCGCAGGCTCAGGCCCAATATGAACACCAGCAGGCCGATACCACCCGCACCGTAGCGCTGGCGCAGCAGCAGATCATGAGTGCGCAGGCCAAGGATGAAGCTGTCAGCAGTCTCCAGGCCTCTCAGGCCGCCGTCGACGCCGCTCGCGAAAATGTCGCCGCGGCCGAAGCCACTCTCCGCCAGGAGCAGGCTCATGAGTTGCTGGCCTCGGTTGCCGCACACACGGTCGACCAGACTCGCGGAGAGGTCGCGAACGCTCGCGCCCTCGCCGACCAGGCAAAGGTGCAGGTGGGTTACGCGCAGATCTTCGCTCCCATCAGCGGCAAGGTCAATGTCCGCGTGGCGCGCCAGGGCGAGGTCGTTGCCGCCGGAGGAACCATCGTCACCATCATGGATCTCACCCAAACCTGGATCTACGCGCCGCTGCCGGAGACCCAGGCCGACGCCGTGCAGCTCGGCGACAGCCTCCGCGTCGTCATGCCCAGCGGTGCAACCGTCCAGGGCAGGATCATCAGCAAAGCCGCTGAGGCCGACTTCGCTACACAGCGGGATGTAAACAGCCGCAAGCGGGACATCAAGACGGTGCAGCTGAAGTTGCTCATCGACAACCCCGGCGAGCGCTTTGTTCCCGGCATGACCGCCGAGGTCTATATCCCCAGGAACAAGCTGGTGAACCCATGATGGCCCAGCACGCCGGCCCCGAGATGAAGAACGGCGCCGCAATCGCTGTCGAAAATATCGTCAAACGATACGGCGACTTCGAAGCGGTCAAGGGGATCAGTTTCTCCGTCGACCAGGGTGAGATCTTCGGCCTGCTCGGCCCCAACGGCGCCGGAAAAAGCACCCTGATCCGCATGATGACCACGCTGATCCCCGTCACCGCCGGCAAAGCCATCGTCGGCGGCCATGACGTCACCCGGGATTCGGATGCTGTCCGCCGAATGATCGGCGTCATTCCCCAGGCGCTCACCAGCGACCCCGATCTCACCCTCGAAGAGAACCTCAGTATCTACGCCAAGCTCTACGGCGTGCCTCGGGCCGACCGGAAAAAGAACATGGATGAGGTTCTCGAAGCCGTCGACCTCACCAAGTGGCGCCACGCGCAGACCAAGACTCTCTCCGGCGGAATGCGCCGCCGGCTTGAGATAGCCCGAGGCCTGGTGCACGACCCACAGATTTTTTTCCTCGACGAACCCACGACCGGCCTCGATCCGGTTTCGCGCATCGCCGTCTGGGAGATGCTCAACAAGCTCAAAAAGACACGCAGCCTCACCATGCTGTTGACCACGCACTACATGGAAGAGGCCGACCGCCTTTGCGACCGCATCGCCATCGTGGATCACGGCAAGCTGGTCGCGCTCGGAACTCCGGTCGAACTAAAGCAGAGCGTTCCCGGCTCTAACGTCGTCGAAGTGCAGTTCGCGACCGAGCGCACGGATTGGCCTGAGCGTCTGGCGCGCCTCAGCGGCGTCACGGACGTGCAGTCGCAGTCGGCCGGCGTGTACCGCGTGCTCACGGCCAACGGCTCCAAAACCACCACGGAGTTGGTCGAGATGAGCGCCTCGCTCGGTGAGACGCTCACCTCGCTCAGCGTGCAGAACACCTCGCTCGACGACGTCTTTGTCCACTACACAGGCCGCCAGCTGCGCGACGAACAGGTCAAGGCAGTCTTCACCATGCCGCCCCGGCCGGGAGCCCAGCCATGAGCATCGGGAGTACAGCCTTGAGCATCGGGAGTACAGCCTTGAGCATCGGGAGACAGCCATGAATCGAATGTTCGCCATCGTCGAGCGCGAGATGCGCAAGTTCTTCCGCTCTCCGGTCCTGATGATTATGTCCATGATGGTGCCCATCATTCAGCTCATCATCATGGGCCACGCCTTTGGCGGAAAGATCGTTGGCACCCATGTCGCTGTGGTCGACTACGACCACGGCCCCCAGGCCGTCCGCCTGCGCGAGGCCTTCGACGCGGTCGCCGTCGGCCTCCGGACCTTCACCACCGTCGAGTACAAGGATGAGAATCAGGCGCGCGACGACGTTCGCACCGGCAAGATCGACGCTGCGGTCGTCATCCCGGCGCAGTATTCGCGCCGCGTCTACGCCGAGGACGCCCCCCGCCTCGGCTTCGTCGTCGATAACTCAGACCAGTTCACCGCCGATAGCCTCGAATCGGAGATGACCCTGGTTGCCGGCGCGTTGAACGCCCCCCTCCTTCAGCCCCGCTTGGCCAACACCATCGCTCTGGAGATAGTCGAGCTCTATCCCTACATCGACTACATGAAGTTCCTGCTTCCCTGCTGCGTCGCGCTCGCCATGTACATCTCGGTCATGATCGGCGGAGGCATGCTCTACATCGACGACAAGGCCCGCGGCGTGCACGAGGGATACCTGGTCACTCCCATCACCAAACTCGAACTGGTCTTCGGCCTCAATATCGCCGGCTCGATCAAGGCCGTCCTCAGTGGAATCTCCCTCGCCATCATCGGTTCGCTGATGTCCGGCCTCGGAGTCATCTTCCATCCCGCGGCCGACCTCGAACTGCTCTGCATGATCCTCGTCACTTCCATCGCCTTCAACGGAATGATGTTCCTGATGATGGTGCGCGTCGACGACCCGCTCGTTCCCCGCGCAATGTTTGGCGTACTCAATATCCTTCTGCTTTATCCATCCGGCGCCATGTACCCCACCGCTGCATTCCCGTCCTGGCTGCGCGCGCTCGCGGTTGTCGATCCGTTTACCTACGCGATTCACGGCTTCAAGGCGATCCTGCTCAAGGACGGAGGATTCGTCGCCATCCGATTCGATCTCCTCTTCCTCTTCCTCTTTGGCATCGGCACGCTGCTCATCGCAACGCCACTCTTCAAGAGGACCCTGTAGCTCAGCCACAATCAGGTCTAGAGAACCTCTAAATAAGTCCCAGTTTTGAAAGGGCGGGACTTTCAGTCCCGCCATAAGTGCGGCGATTTCAACGCGGCTTTAGCCGCTGAGGGAATGTCAGACAGTTGTTCAGACCCTCCCTAGCGAGCTAGCGCGGTGCGTCGGAAATGAGGGTTCGTAAGAGTCGCAGGGAAATCGCTGCTCTCCGGATTAGCAGCGGGCTTCAGCCCGCGGTAAATGGCACATAAGATCGTCGGGCTTTAGCCCCGGGCCCTTCTCCAGCCGCTGCGGTTGGCGCACATAATGGGCGCTGCTGAATTTCCTCGAACGTCAGTGAACCCCGCATCACTTGCCGATGCAGAAGCGCGAGAAGATAAGCCGCAGCACATCTTCGCTGGTCGTTACTCCCGTCAGCGCATCCAGGCCGCGCAGCGCCTCGTATAAATCCAGCAGCACCATCTCATGCGGAATCCCCGCCGCTACCGCCGCCCGCGCAGCGTCGAGCCCGCATACCGCTCGCTCCACCGCCTGATGCTGCCGCAGGTTAGTCAACAGCCCCGCCTGGCGCATCCCACCCGCATCGCCCGCGACCGCACCCACAATCGCCGCGCGCAACTCCCCAATCCCCTCGCCCGTCACCGCCGAGGTCCGCACCACTGCGTTTTTTTGGTTGTCATCCCGCGGCGCAGCGTAGGGACCTGCTTCTCCTTGCCCCGCCACCAGATCGCTCTTATTCCAGGCCACCAACACCGCACTCCCACCCGCCTCGCCCAGCGCCAGCACCCCGCGGTCTTCCTTCCCCATCCCAACCGTAGCATCCACCACCAGCAGCACCACGTCCGCGTCCGCCATCGCTTCGCGCGATTTCGCAATGCCCATTCGCTCCGCCTCATCCGTACCCTCGCGCAGCCCCGCCGTGTCCATCAGTTCAACGGGAATCCCCTCCATGGCAACTCGTTCCGTCACAAGATCGCGAGTCGTCCCCGGAGCCGCCGTCACAATCGCGCGATCCCGCTCCACCAGCCGGTTGAACAGGCTCGACTTCCCCGCATTCGGCCGCCCCACAATCGCCAGCCGGAACCCCTCCCGCACCACCCGCCCATACGCGAAGCTCCGCTCCAGAGCCTCCAACGGCCCGCGCACTGCGAGAATGCCCCCGGCAATCTTCCCCGCCGGCAGTATATCGATATCGTCCTCGGCAAAATCGATCCCCGCCTCCATCGCCGCGATCAGCCCCACCAGCTCCGCCTTCACCGGCGCGACCACCTTCGCCAGCGCACCGCCTAACTGCCGCGCCGCCACCCGCGCCTGTTCGAGCGTTGACGCGCCGATCAGGTCGTCCACCGCCTCCGCCTGCGTCAGGTCAATCCGCCCGGCGAGAAACGCCCGCTGCGTAAACTCCCCCGGCTCCGCCAGCCGCGCACCGCCGCCCTCCCCCGCGAACGCGCAACACTGCCGCACTAAATACTCCAGCAGCACCGGCGAACCATGCACCGCAATCTCCACCACATCCTCTCCTGTGTAGCTGTGCGGCCCCTCAAAGAACGTCACCACGCACTCATCCAGCACGGCGGCGTCTTGATTTGTCACTCCCGCCTGGTTTGTCACTCCCGCCTCGTTTGTCATTCCCGCCTCGTTTGTCATTCCCGAAGGGAATCTGCGGTTGTCCTCTCTGACATCCGCACCCACATCCACCACTACCCCGAAGCGCGCACGCCCCGCCGCCATCTCGTGCCGCAGCCTCACCAGCGGCGCCACAATCTCCCGCGCCCGCGGCCCCGAGAGCCGCACCACGCCAATCCCGCCGCGCCCGGCAGCGGTCGAGATAGCGACGATCGTATCGATATCCTGGGACACCATAGGATCCTGGGACGCCATAGGGCTTCCGCCGAGCCTTCCAATGCGAGAATACACACGCGGGAAACCCCTTTCCTGCAAAATGTACTCAGAGAGGATTCAGGAGAGCCGCCCCATGAAGCTGTCGCGCCGGAATGCCGCCCGCCTGTTCGCCGCGGCGGTTCTCATGCCGCCACGAGCGGTGCTCGGCCAGTCGGCCGTTCGGCAGGAGTTCGATGTAACCAGCGTCAAGCCGAGCCGGTCGGACGGCTGGCAGGGCATCGACACCATGCCCGGGCGCATCCAGGCGAACAGCATCACGCTCACTCGATGCATCCGCGAAGCCTATGGCGTCGGCCCGCACCAGGTCCTTGGCGGGCCGGACTGGATCGCCACCGACCGCTGGGAGATTGTGGCCCGCGCCGGCCGCCCCGTCGATGACGACGACATCCTCATGCAGATGCTCCGCGAACTGCTGGCCGACCGCTTCCGGCTCGCGCTCCATCGCGAGACCAGAACGCTGCCGGCCTACGTGCTCGAAGTCGACAAAAAGGGACCCAGGATGCAGCGGGCGGAAGCCGGCGACTCCGACACCGAGATGCACGGCGGGCGGGGTGGCCCGGCCACGCTGGAAGCGAAAAAGACCGACATGAATCGCCTCGCCGAGCTTCTCGACTGGCGGATGGACCGGCCTGTCGTGAACCGCACCGGACTCAATGGCGGCTTCAACTTCACGCTGCACTGGGCGCCGGACAATCTGCGCGATCCCGACGACGGCGCCGACGATGTCTCCATCTTTACCGCGGTCGGAGAGCAACTCGGCCTGCGCCTGCGAACCGCGAAGGCCCCCGTAGAAGTCCTCGTCATCGATCACGTCGAACGCCCGTCGGAGAACTGATCTGGCACATTCGAGGCCCGCGCGTTTTCCATCACAAGACGAATGAGGTCCGGCAATCCTATTGACATATAACGCGACACGATATACGTTATGCGTTATCATCCAGTCGTTCCAATGCGCGGAGACATACAGGCTGTTCATCACCCGGAAGAGCAGAAAGTGGGGCACAATAGTGCCCGTAGCTCTGCGGAAACTGGATCAACTCAACGCAGCAGCAGGATTGACCGATCTCGCAGTCCCTCCGGGAAACAGGCTCGAACTTCTCAAGGGACCGCGCAAAGGCCAGCACAGTATTCGCATCAACGATCAATGGCGTATCTGCTTCCTGTGGACCGCCGAGGGAGCACACAATGTTGAGATCGTGGACTACCACCGACACTCGTAAGGGAGGAACACCATGCCGACCAAGTCCATCAAGAAACCCGCGGGAGGTTGGGCCTTCGAAGGCTTCACTACCCACCCCGGCGTCATCCTGCGCGAAGACTTCCTTGTCCCAATGGGCATTACCGCTCACCAGCTCGCGCTGCGCACCCGCATGCCTGCGACCCGTATCGGGGAGATTCTTCATCAGCGCCGCGCCGTCTCTCCGGACACGGCCCTTCGCCTCGCCCGCTTCTTCGGCACATCCGCCGAGTTCTGGCTCAACCTGCAGGCCGCGCACGATCTATCCAGAATCCGCCTCGAATCCGGGCGCGCCATCCAGCACGAAGTCGAACCCTTCGAACTCGACGCATTGAGTGCCTAGGCCTCGCAGCTTGTCTTTCCCATGCCGCCGCAAACTCCGCACTCTATGTACAGCGCAATTTCTCCGTCCCATCCGGTGGGGCTGAGGTAGGTACCAGTTGACTTGCATGCGAAGCAGAGACTGTGCGCGCGAAAATAGTCCTCAAGACCTGACGGCCTGTCGGCGTCATGCTCCTGTTGGCGCCATTGTTTTATCGCCGGGCCGCTATCGGTGTAAGCCTGATATCGCGCCTGCGCCATGGGGCTCCAGCGACTGCCCTGGCCGATAACTGCCATCTCTCTGCCCTCCGAGCGCCGCCTAGCTTTTCGGCGGAGGCGGAGGCGCCGGCGGAGCAACCACCGGCAGCCCCATGCCCCCTCCACTCGCGCCCGAGTTCATACTCCCCCTCAGCCCGGCCAGAATCTGCACCATAAACTCATTCGCCGCCCCAGGATTATTCGGCAGGAAGATCGTATTGTTCCCGCCCTTCGTCCCGATATCCTTCAGCGTGTCGAAGTACTGCGTCAGCAGCACCAGCGCCATCACGTCCTCGGCCGTCGCGCCCGGCACGCTCTCCCTGAAGTTCTCAATCGAAGCGCGCAGCCCATCGATGATCGCCTGCCGCTCCGCCGCGATGCCCTTGCCCTGCAGCGCCTTCGATTCGGCCTCCGCCTCCGCCTGCTTCACCTTCAGAATCTTCTCCGCCTCGCCCCTCGCCTGCGCCGCCACCTGTGCCCGCTGCGCCGCGTTGATGTCGTTCATCGCGTCTTTCACTTTGGAGTCGGGAATGATGTCCGTCACCAGCGCCGTCGATATATTGAAGCCGTACCCGGTCATGATCGCGTCCAGCTCCGCCTTCACCGCCACCGAGATCCCCGACTGCTGATCGAACGTCTCGTCCAAGGTCAATTTCGGCACGTGCCCCAGGATCGAATTGAACACAAAGCTCTCAATCTGCTTCTGCGGCGCGCTCAGCTTATAGAACGCGTCATAGATCTTGTCCGGCAGAATCTGGTACTGCACGCTCACCGGAATCTGCACAAACACGTTGTCCTTGGTCTTCGTCTCCACCTGGAACTGCGCCTGCTTCACCTGTAGATCGACGAAGAACACCCGCTCCCCAAACGGCACCAGCGTATGCAGTCCAGGCTGCACGATCCGGTTGAACTTGCCAAACCGCTCCACCACCCCCGCGGTCGCCGTCCGCACCGTATACAGCGTCTTCGCCACCAGCACCAGCGCCACCACCGCCAGAATGGCGAACACCACCAGCCCAAACGTCACATCCATCGTTTCAAGTCCCTCGCCCAGCCCTTAACCAGTCCCGCCAAGCATACATCACCCCCATTTACCGTACGGCCCGCAACACAAAAGCCCACCCGCGAGCAGAGGTGGGCTTCGCATTGCCGGCACAGCAACCCGCCACACTGACGGCGAGAAGCCCTTGCGGCTATTTCTTCGTCTTCTGTGTCCCGCCTAACTGGTTCCTCTCAAGCCAACTTCGCAACTGCGCGGCGCGCGGCTAAAGACATCGACAAACGTGCGGTGCCGCTGAAAAGCATGCTGAACCCTACCAGCGTGCCGATCACCCACTCGGTGCTCGATGGCCAGCTCCGCCAAATCAGGATCGCGAGGACCAGCGTGACGATCCCATCGAACAGCACCCAGTTCGATCCAGGCAGCGGGCGGAGGCGAAACGACAGGATCAATTCCAACACCCCCTCCATAAACAGGTAAATCGCCAGTACCAGCGTCAGCGATGCCAGACCCGCTACCGGGTGAAGCAGCGCATAGGCGCCCACGTATAGGTAGAGAATGCCCAGCAGCAGCTCCCACACCGCGCCGCCCGTCGTTCGCGTATGCCAGGCGAATACCAGGTGGGCTGCGCCGCTGAACATAAGTAGCCAGGCAACGACTGCGAGCACCGCAATTCCTGCTACCGGCGGAATCACGATGGCTAGAACGCCAGTAAGAATCATCAGAACGCTAAGCCCGATGGACCAGCCAACTGACTCCTTCGCGATTGTGCCCAGGGACAAGGACGATGTGCTCATGGTTCCCTCCTCCTGTTGTTTCTTGGTCCGAAATTATATGTCAGGTATGTAATAAGCGATGTAAATATGCCCGACACCAAGGCGAAATTTCAAGTGATCCGTCCTCGCCGCCCTCGCCGAAGAAGACCAGCAGGAAGCGGGTGCCCCATCTCAGACAGCTTCATCGTCTGAGGTGGGGTCGACTGCCGCCGCGCATAACCCGGGTGCCGCCCATAACTCGGGTGCCCCATCCTTAGCGGCCTCATCGCTAAGGGTGGGATCCGCCGAGGCTCGTCCCGCGGTCAAGCGACCCCCCAACCCGCCCTCCGTCTCAACCGCCCCGCCCTAACTACTGGTTCGAAAAAGCCCGCGCCCAGCTTGAAGTTGAAGCCGTAGCCCGCGTCGGTCTGCTCGCCACGCAGGGTATACGCGGCGGCGCAAACCGCAACGTCCTCGAGCAAATCCAGCGGACCGGAACCATCTTCTGGGCATGGTCGGACCGTCGCTGGCTGCTTGCAGGCGCAACCGTCCACGTCTCCATGATCGCCTTCGAACGCCAGTCCACCGGCAATCCCGAGGATGCGCCCACCCCCAATGTTGCCGTCATTCCGGGCGAAGCTCGGAATCTCCGCATTTCGCCCGTCCCTGCCAACA
>Ga0302325_10024222_pt1 | contig 12633 bp, 10 predicted proteins | sample Palsa_T0_2_FD_201948 | JGI IMG/M metagenome (GOLD analysis project Ga0302325, IMG submission 201948) | Peat permafrost microbial communities from Stordalen Mire near Abisko, Sweden - Palsa_T0_2 | ecosystem: Environmental > Terrestrial > Soil > Palsa > Peat permafrost | place: Sweden: Abisko...
AAGAAGCCCGATGTGCAGTTGGACGAGAAGTGCCCGGTGTGCGGCAGCAATATGGTTTTGAAGACCGGGCGTTTCGGCGAGTTTACGGCTTGCGGAAATTATCCGACGTGCAAGCACGTGAAGCAGAAGACCATCGGCATGAAGTGCCCGGAGTGCAGCGAGGGCGAGGTGGTGGAACGGCGCTCCAAGCGGGGCAAGACGTTTTACGGCTGCAACCGCTGGCCGGACTGCAACTTTGTGACCTGGGGCAAGCCGGTGCAGGAGAAGTGTCCGGAGTGCGGCGGGCCGTATATGGTGGAGAAGTGGCTGAAGGCCGGGCCGGTGCTGCAGTGTCCTAATGCGGATTGCAAGCACAAGCAGCCTATGCTGGTGCCGGTGGAGGTTTTGGCGCAGTAGGGGGCGGTCACGCCAGTGCATTGGGCCACCGGATCGCCGAGAAATACGGTCGGCATGCGCTACCGCATCTCCGTCCCGCGAGGCAAAGTCAGCAGCCAGTATCTCCCGAATTTTTTCGTTATATGCCAGTAACTTGGTCAACCCTGTCGTGACCGAAGTGGCGGACTGGAATAGGAAAAACGGTCTGCGGGATTCTTGGGGGATCTAAACACTGAGACCGGCCTCGCAGCCGGTCTCGCGCCCTGTCTTCGAAGAGGCAGGGGGGGATAAGTACACTATTACAATAACTGCTTGATGCCATAATGTCAATGCTTGCAGGGGGGCGAAACCGGGAGTCGTATGGGGACGGGAAGGGGCAAGATGTCTCGAACAAACGTTTACATCGACGGATTCAACCTCTACTACGGCGCGCTAAAGCGCACTCCCTTCAAATGGCTTGACCTCGGCAAGCAGCATTCCCATCGGCATCGCTTGCGGGTCGCCTTCCAACCCGGCCATACGTGCCGCCTCCCATGCGTCATTGCTATAGATATCGCCCCTAAAAAAGGGTCGAGTTTTGCAAAACGACGCCCATTTGCTGGCGGATGCTGGAAACGTCCAGCGTCGTGATGTCCTGTCCATCGAAAGAGATGGCGCCGGACTCGGGCTTCTCAAAGCCGAGCAGCAGCGGGCATGTTTCGCTTTTCTTTCACCATCGCTCTCTCAGGGCTGACGGACCTGTTCCGCGGAAAGCTGATCGTGAAAATGTGCTTCGGCGGCATCGACGAAAGTGCGATAACCGTCTGGGTCGATGAATGGATTAGGTTGGGCGCCATTTTGCATGCGTTTGTACTTCTCGATCATTCCGTAATAGCCACCGTGCGCGCCCAGAAACACATCGCACTTGAGAGAACGGAGGGTCTGGAACGTCTTCTGGTAGTCCTCAGCGATGCCTGAATACGTTGGATGATTGAGGAGATGGACACCAGGATTAATCGTCGTGCCGCCCACAAAAACCACATCGTGGAGCCTGCCGGCTTCGGTCGCCTGCATCGTCCACGTTGTGCATCCGATGCTGTGGCCCGGCGTCAGGTGAGCCGTTAGCGTTACTCCGCCGAGCGTCACTCGCTCGCCGTCGGAGAACGTGTGATCCACGTGAACCGGCGGATACGTGACCTCCCGCCCCCATCGCGGATCGGTTTTTCCGCCGCTCTCGAGGACCCCGGCTTCGCGTTCGCTCGAATAGATTCTCGCCCCAGTCAGTTTCTGCAGCGCAGCCTGGCCCGCGACGTGGTCGAAATGCGCCTGACTGTTGATGAGTATCTTCACATCGGTGATCTTGAACCCAAGCTTCTCCACACTTCCGCGAATCATGGCCGGCGTATCTTCATACCCGCTGTTCAATAGGAAGTGACCATTGGGTGTTACGATCAGGTATGAGGTGATGTCCTCCGTCCCGACGTAGTAGAGGTTGTCCATAATGCGATACGCCGGGAAGGGACTGTTTCCCTCATGTGCCGTTTGCGCGAAAGCGGCGGACGCCACCACGAGGGCGAAAAAGAGACGGGAGCGGTTCACCGATTCATTATAGAGGAATGCACTGCCGGCTTTGGGGTCGGCGTCCAGGCCGAGGAGTTATGCTGGGCGAGCCTGCCTTCGGCCAGACTGTAGGTTAGACTCTCGACCTTCATTTATTCCCTTTATTAATTGGGGCAAAACAGCACCGCCGGTCCACTATACACGTGAACCGAGAAAAGCCATGAGAATCTCCACAAAACTTATTCTCTTTTATGCCGGCGTACTCGCCGCGTTTTGCATTTTAGTAGCCGTGGCCCTGATGGCGTAGATGCGAACACTATCGCGGGGCTACGAAGCGCTCCTGGACACCCAGGTCCGGCAAATAGATCAGGCCCGCACCGTTCAGGTCGGCCTTCAAGATGCAGGTGCAGGAATGGAAGGACATTCTCTTGCGCGGCCACAACGCGGACGACCTCCTTGCCCATTACACGAAACAATTTCACGACAAAGAGACGCAGGTACGTGCCGAAGCAGGCGCGCTGGCTCTCGCCAGAGCCCATGGATGAATTGAGACAGCAGGCCAAGTGATAACGTCGACTTGACTGCGGGGTCAGAGGCCAATGCCTCGGAATGGCACGCGCACATCGGCGATCTCGCCCTCACACGCGGCGCAAGCCCTCGGGCCTCGAACATCGATCTACGTTGGCGTCCGGAGCGGCTGACGCTACCAGCGCGCTGAGCTAAACAACTTCCGACCCGCACACTAGCTGGCGAGCTCGATCTCGATCTTCTTGGCCCCCACGTCCAGCTTTACAATCCGGAAGCTGCGGATCTGCCCCGCCCGCGCCGGCTCGCGTTTGCTGGCCCGCGGCCCCGACCCCGCGCCGCCCTTCCACTTCGCCGACAACATGGAAGACAGCGACGTGACATCCGCCCCGGACTGGGCCGCCTGCTCCTCCGCCGGTCCCGTCTCCGCGCCCGCGGCTTTGCAGGGCACCTGGATGCCTTCCCCCAGTTCCACCTTGGCGCGCCCGCCGGAAACCTCCGCGATGCGGCCCGTCACCACGTCGCCTTCCTTGTGCTCGGCGATATATTCGTCGATGCTGGTGGGCTGTAGCTGCTTCATGCCTAACTTGAGCCGGCGCCGCTCGCCGTCCAGTTCCAGAATCTGCGCGCGCACCGTCTGGCCCACTCTCAGCACATCCTGCGGATGGTTGATGCGCTTCTCCGCCGTTATGTCGCCCACGTGGATCATGCCTTCCACGCCCTCGGCGATCTGCACGAAAGCGCCGAATTTCGTCAGGCTGACCACCGCGCCCTCTACTACCCCGCCCACCGGATACTTCTGTTGCGCATCAGCCCACGGATCGCCCAGCGCCTGCTTCAATCCCAGCGAGATGCGCCGCTCGCCGGGGCTGACGTGCAGCACCACGGCCTCCACCGAGTCCCCCGGCTTCACCACATCGCTGGGCTTGCGTGCCTTCTTCGACCAGGACATCTCCGAAAGGTGGATCAGCCCTTCCACGCCCGGCTCCAGCTCCACGAAAGCGCCGAAATCCGTCACTCGCGTGACCGTGCCGCGTACCCGATCGGCGGTCTTGTACTTCTCGCCCACCTGTTCCCATGGGTGCGGCTGAAGCTGCTTCAGCCCCAGCGCAATGCGCCGCTTGGCCGGGTCCACTTTTAGGATCTTGACATCCACTTCCTGGCCCACCGCCAATGCGTCCGCCGGCTTGTCGACGTGCCCCCAGGCAATATCCGCCACGTGCAAAAGCCCGTCCACGCCGCCGATATCGACGAATGCGCCGTAATCGGTCAGGCTGCGGACCGTGCCGTGCATCACCGCGCCTTCCTGCAGATCCGTGAACAGCTTCGCCCGGTTGCGTGCTTCTTCCTCTTCCAGCACCACGCGCCGGTCCACCACCACGTCTTCGTCGGCCACGTCCAGTTTGATGATCCGGCAGGTGATCTCCTGGCCCACCAGCTTTTCCATTTCGGGCACGTCCTTGGCACCCGAGCGCGAAGCCGGCATGAAGGCGCGCACGCCCACATCCACGCTCACGCCGCCCTTCACCACGCCCGAAACCACGCCCGCGATGGAGCGCTTTTCGGCGAAGGCGGCCTCCAGCGACGACCAGTCCTTGGGCCGTTCCACGCGCACTTTCGAGAGATCGTAGTAGCCTTCTTCGTTGCGCCCCTTAATGGACACCGGGAACTGGTCGCCCACCTGTACGCTTACTTTGCCGGCAGGATCTTTGAAATCGGCCGCGGGCATCACGCCCTCGATCTTCTGGCCGATATCGATGAACACTTGCTCCGGTGAAACGGCGACCACCGTGCCGGTCAGACCCTGGCCGCCGGCTTCGGGTTTATGGGTGTGGGATTGTTCGTATTGGGACAGGATGTCCGCGAAGTTTTCGCCGCGTTCGGGCGTGCTTGGGGTTTCATCCTGTTCCAGCGTGGTGTTGTTGGGCATGAGACTACGTAGTTATTGTGGCATAATCCGGTCTGGGGCCGCATCGTGGCTGAACAGGAATCGTGGCGGCGCGCCGCGCAGTGGATTCAACTGGAAGACCTGGTGTGGGTGCTGCTCTTCGCTGCCATGGCGGTGCTCAGCCCGTACCACGACATCTATGAGTTCGGCCCGCTCGCGGCGCTTTGCGCGCTGCAGATTCTGGAGCCTAAGCTCGAATTTGTGGGCACCACGCGCGGCAAGGTGGTTTGGATCATCCTGAAGCTGCTGTTCTGCTATGCGTTGATCGGATTCACGTTCGGGGTCAGCAGCAGCTATTACTGGCTTCTGCTGCTGCCGGTAATCTCGGCCGGCACGTCGCTGGGGTTGATCGGCACGCTGATCTTCATCGTGCTGTCGTCCGGAGCGTATCTGTCGTTCCTGGTGTTCCTCGATCCGAGCCGGTGGGTCATCGAGCTGCAGGAGAAACGGGATATTGCCCTGCGCGTGATTTTGCTGGCAGTGGCGGGCAACCTGACCACCACCCTGGCCCAAGCGCTGCGCCGCCAGTTCGCCAAGACCAAAGCCGTGGCCGATCAGCTAGCCGAAGCCAATCGCAACTTGCAACAGGCCGAAGAAGCCGTGCGCCGTTCGGACCGTCTGGCCGCGCTGGGCCAGCTCGCGGCGGGACTGGCGCATGAGTTGCGCAATCCGCTGGGCACTATCCGCGCCTCGGCTGAGATGCTCACCCGCAGCGTCGCTTCGGAAAACGAAGTGGCCCGCGAAGTCGCCGGCTTTATTGCCGAAGAAGTGGACCGCACCAATTCGCTGGTCACCCGCTTTCTGGATTTCGTGCGGCCCCTCGAATTGCGCCCCGCGCCCGCGGACCTCGCCCAGGTGCTCGACCGCTCTGTCGCCATGGTGGAACGCGAAGCCGCCGCCCGCGAAGTCACTGTTTACAAAAACTATTCGCCGGACATCCCGCCGTTCCCGCTTGACGCGGAGCTGATGGAGCGGGTCTTCTACAACCTGTTGGCCAACGCCGCGCAGGCCACGGCTCCCGGCGGCGCGGTCACCGTGAAGACGCGCCCAGCCGGCGGCAACGCCGAGATTTCGATCATCGATCGTGGCGAGGGCATCGATCCCAAACTGATCGAGACCATCTTCAATCCTTTTTTTACGACGAAGTCCGACGGCGTCGGTCTGGGGTTGGCCATCTGTTCCAAGATTGTGGACCAGCACGGCGGCAAAATCGAGGTGGAGAGCGAGTTGGGCAAGGGCAGCGTATTCCGCGTATGTTTGCCCATTTTGCACATCGCGGAGGCCGTATCCGGCTCGAAACCGAAAGACTGAGCCTCTGCCCATGGGAAGCGGACGACTGGCTGCAATTCCGCGCCATCGCCGCCGACCCGGACGTGGTGCGCTACATCGGCGATGGTACTGCCTGGCCAGCGGAACGCTCGCGGCAGTTCGTCGAACGCCAGATGGCGCTCTACAGCGAGCGCGCCTTCTGTCTGTGGAAGCTGGTGCCCCGGCTGCACGGGTTGCAAAATGACGGTGGCGGGTTGATCGGATTCTGCGGGCTGCAGCCCTTACCTGAGTCTGAGGAGATCGAAATCGGCTGGTGGCTGGCGCGCGACTGGTGGGGCCGCGGCTTGGCCACGGAAGCTGCGCGGGTGGCCCTGCGCGACGGCTTCGAGCGTGTGGGTCTGGAACGCATCTTGGCCATCGCCCAGCCGGCCAACACGGCTTCCATCGGTGTGATGCAAAAGCTGGGGATGCGCTTTGAGCGGATGGCCGAATCGCGGGGGATTTCTGTGGCGATGTATGCGCGCTGCGTCTGCTAGGTGGGACAGGCCTTCCGGCCTGTCCCTGTCAACCTCATCAAGACTGCCGCTTACGGAGCTGCGACCAACGCGGGAATCAGCAGATTGGCCTGCGGGGATCCCAGCCCGGTGACATAGTCGTAGCCCACACCGGCCTTGCAGTCCGCGCCGCAGCTGCCGTTACTGCCCGAGGTGATGTCGTGGTAATCGGCTTCCGCATCCGGATACAGCAGCGTCTGCGGCTGGTAAAGGCGGTGCTTCGACGCCAGCGCGCGCTCGTTATTGGCGATGGCGAACAGAGCGGCCCACTGCGGAGAGCCAATGCTGGTACCACCCCACTGATTCCAGCCAAGGTAGCAGGCGGAGCCACAATTGTAGCTGCTGTATGCGGGAACGCCGGTCGATGGGTTGCCATCGTAGGCCACGTCGGGAACACCGCGTTTGCCGGTGGTCTGCACGCCCTCCTGATAGCTCGGTTCGGCCTCGTAAGCGCTTACGCCCCCGCCGCTATCGTTCCATGCGGTCTCGCTCTCCCAGGCGCCGGTGGTGGAGTTGATCGTCAGAGTGGTGCCGCCGACGGCCACCACAAACGGCGAAGCGGCCGGGTAAGAAACGCCGTGACCGCCGTCGCCGGAAGAGGCGACAAAGGTGACGCCGGTGACTTCGAAGTGAGAATCGGAGGTCGACTCGTTAGAGGCTTCACCACCGCCCCAGCTCATGGAGACCACGGTAGCGCCATTCGACACGGCTAAGTCCACCGCGGCATACAGGTCGGCATTGCTGTTGCTCTTGGCTTCCACCAGGATGATCTTGGCGGCCGGCGCGATGGCGTGCGCCCATTCGATATCGATGGCGATTTCGTTGGTCCAGCCGGTCGTGTCCGCAGGCGTGCCAGCTGCCAGGATCTTCTTGAAACAACCATTGGCGGTGGTGCACGCAGGCAATTTGAACTCTGTGTTGAATACGCCCAGGTCCGCTTCAGCGTTGGGGTCGTCATAAGCGTCGACCAGTGCAATCACCTGACCGGCGCCGTATTTGGTAATTGAGTTAAAACCATATGCAACTTTCATCTTCCCGGGAAAAGTCCCCGACGGACCCGCGTCTGGCGAGGCGTCCGGGACGATGACTCGTTGAAGGGGAGGGTGCGAAGTTCCTTGTAGAATATCGGTACCGTCCTGAGCTGCCAGCGGTAGTGCCACAGCAAGGGCAACCGCGGACAGGGAGAGGCTAAATCGCGCTCTGTTCATGCGTAAGAATCCTTTTTTGGGGTGGTTTTGGTGAAAATGGTATACCCCGACGACCATATCACCTCGTCTCGGTGGTTGCAACGCTTTGTCCCAATTTGTTAACAATTTCTTTAGTACCAGAAGTACTAGAAGTGGATTTAGGCGCTTCGAGGCGCTCGACCGGGCCGTTGACAATCTGGCCGCCACGCTGTATCCTCCAAGGCGAAACTTACCAATGTCGAAAAGACGTTCTTCAAACGGTGCCCCTGCTGTTCTCGGCAGCCTGCGCCACCACCCTCCTTTTTTCCACCGCGCCAGCGCGGGCGCAGCAGAGCTTTTCCATTTCCGCGACGCCGGCTAAGTTGTACCTAAACCAGCACGGGGTCGCCGCCAGCACCATCGCGATTCAGCCGGTGAACGGCTTCGCCGGCGCCGTCACACTGTCGGTGTCGGGCTTGCCGAAGGGAGTCGTAGCGGAGTTCAAACCCGACAGTACAACCGGCACGAGCACACTGGTGCTCGAAGCTAGTCCGGTAGCGGTAACGGGAGCCACCACCGTGACTGTGACCGGCGCCTCAGGCAGTCTCACGGAGACTATTTCTATCCCCCTGGCGGTCAGCGCCGCAACCGGCACGGGCGGACTTGGAATAGTCGTGGATCTGTCGCCGTCCTACAACGTCTACGGAATTTACACCAACGGCACGTCCTTTTCGACCGGCGGCCTGGATGGCGTCGGCTGGGCATACTCCGTGAACCTGCTGACCGAGTCGCGCAAGTTAAACGGCATACAGTTCGATTTTGGGCCGGCGGATCAACTCGATGCAGTCAGCGGCACCGGCCAACCCATCCTGCTGCCAGCGGGTCAGTTCGGCACCCTGGCGATGCTGGCCACCGGCGTCGAAGGCAATCAGACCGATCAGGTTATTAGAGTGACTTATACGGACGGCACCGTCTCGGAATTCGTACGGAACTTCAGCGACTGGTTCACGCCCCAGAATTATCTTGACGAGTACGAAGCGGTGACCATGCCATACCGCGATATGTCGGATGGCGGCCTGGACTCCCGCGGAAATTTTTATCTGTACGCGCATTTCTTCACGCTGGACAGCACCAAGACCGTGGCGAGTTTTACGTTGCCCGAAAACCGGGACGTTGTGGTCCTGGCAGTTACTTTGACGCTACCCTAACGAGTGGGGCTCAAAGCCGGCTCAAAGCCTGCAGCGGCCTCGCAGGCCGCCAGCGCGTCTATGTCTTTTACTTAATCTCAAACCGCCCAAACGCCAGCCCCAGGTCCCGCGTATCCGCGCCCACCCGCACCGTGCGGCTCACTTCCACGGTGAGGTCGATCTCACTCTTACCGACCGTCCCTTGCGGCAGCGGAAAATCGAACGTGCTTTCCGCGTTGCCCTTCGTAAACCGCGCCGTGGCCAGGGGCACGCCGTCGACAGTCACGGTCATCTCCAGCGGTCCATTCTTGATTTGGGCCGCCGGGCAAATGGCGGTCACATACAGCCGTTGACCGGTGCTGCGCGGTCCCGGCATCCGCACGCTGGCGCTGCGCCCCATCCAGCGGAATCCCGATTCGAACGGATACCAGCCCGGGCCGACTCGGTCCGTCGCCAGCGGATCGGCCAAATCGATCCGTATCGGCCCCGAAGCGGCCGCCGGGCCCGCCGGCGGTACGTATTGATGCGTGATGTTGCGCAACGGCCCGTTCCCGGAGCGGTATACCACGATCTGGTCTCTGTCCAGCCCGCGGCGGGCCTCGTCGGCGGGCAGGACAAATTTAGACACGTCGTCCAACTCCGGATGCGGCGAAATGACCGCTTCGGAGCCCGGAGCCAGATACACGTCCGGAATCCGGAGGAACAAAAAGGGCCGCTGCGCAATGGCGCCCCAGAATAGATCGTCGTCGATGCCGTCGAGCAGGATGACTTTGCCGGGATGCAACTCGTGCGCGCGCGCCACTCCCAGCACCAGCGCCTCCTGAGCCTCGCCGCGCGCGCGATACCACCGCGCGATGCGCCGCCCCACCGGAACGTGTTGCACAATAAAGCCGGCAGCCAGCAGCACACTCAAAATCCTCCAAACCGTCTGCCACCTTCTCGCCGGGGCCGTGCCCGCGCCCCACGCCCAAGCCAGCGCGTAGCCTCCCAGCATCGCCAGACACAACGCGGGCAGCGTCAGGGAGTAGTCCATGATGTGGTCGCGCAACGGAACCACGGGACCCAGCACAATGAAAAACCAGCACCACAAGACCAGCGCCAGCCGTCGCTTCCGGCGCGCCTGGTACACGGTGAACGCCAGCAGCGCTGCGGTGCAACCCGCCATCAATGCCGCGCCCGCAATCGGAGGAAGGGGAGACAGGTGACGCAGGCCGATGGGCTCGAACGACCGGCGCCAATACGACCACAAAGTGGCCGGAATGGCTGTATCGAAATGCATCGTGTAAGGCACGGTGCCGTGGTTGGGCGCCAGCACAAAATGCAGCACGCCGTAAACTGCCGACGCCGCAAAAAAGGGCAGCGTCTGCCGGAAATACTTCCGCGCGCACAGCAGCGCATAGCTGGCGGCCAGCGCCGGAAACACGATGTTGGTCTCCATGGCCAGAAAGCCCGTTAGAAACGCCGCCCATGTCCGGACATAATAGCGACGCTCGCCCGTTTCGATGTACCGCAGGAAGAAGTGCAGCGCCAGCAAAAGGAAGAAGCCGCAAGCCACCAGGATGTACTCACAGGTCCACGACATGACGGTGGCCAGCTTGCTGTTCGCCACCCAGAAAATGGCGGCCCAGAATCCGGCTGCCCGGGACCCCGTGAGCCGCGCCGTAACGGACTCGGCCAGCGCCAGGTTCGCGAACATCGTGAGGAACACCCAGATGCGGTAGGGCAGGGCATCGCTGCCGAATAGCGCGCCGAACCCGAGGAAGAACACGCGCTCGCTCAATGGCCGCCACGTGCCCTGCACGGTCGGCTCGAACAAGGTGCGCAGCAGGCCGTCCCATCCGTGCGCCTGGTTGGGCAGGTTCAGCCACACAAAGTCGTCCTGTTGGAACCATGCCAGCAATCCCGGCCAGTATAGGACCAGGCAGAAGATAGAAGGAATTGCCCAGTAGGCGGCGGTGCGGAGTTTCCGTCTCAACGGAAGATTATAAACGAGGGGCGGCGACATCTGCGTAGCTCGCCATGGCAAACTGCGCTACGATGGCCTATCCGGAGGCCCCGCATGGTTCTGTCGGATGTAGACATCAAGCGCTACATCGCAGCTGGGAAGATCAAGATTGCGCCCGATCTGCCGCCCGAGCAGTTCGGCAGTTGCTCGGTGGACTTCCGGCTGGGCAACGAGTTTAACGTCTTCGAATACAGCAGCCACCCTTATATCGATCCGCGCGACCGCACCAGCCTGCAACACATCATGCGCACCATCGAGGTGCCGCAGGATGAAATGTTCGTGCTCCAGCCCCGTGACTTCGTCCTGGCCGTGACGCTCGAATCGCTGGAATTGGATGACGATGTGCTCGGCCGCCTGGAGGGCCGTTCCAGCCTGGGGCGGATCGGCATTATCGTGCACGGTACGGCGGGACTGTTCGATCCCGGCTGGACCGGCAAGGCCACCTTGGAGCTGAGCAATCTGAGCCGTATGGCGGTGGCTCTCTATCCTGGCATGCGCATTTGCTCGTTCACCTTCGAACAACTCTCGTCGCCGTCGTCGGTGCCTTACCGCCGGAAGCCGGGCAACAAGTACGCGGGGCAGTTGCATCCGTTGGCCAGCCGGCTGGGCTCCGAAGCCGCCGAATGAAGCTGACGTTCTGGGGCGCGGCCGGCGAGGTGACCGGCTCCTTGCATCAGTTGGATGTGGACGGCAAGCGGTACCTGCTCGATTGCGGCTTGGCGCAGGGCCGGCGCAAAGAGGCCGACCGCAAGAATCGCCATCTGCCTGTGGATGCCCGATCGGTGACCGCCGTGCTGCTGTCGCACGCCCACATCGACCATAGCGGGAACCTGCCGACGCTGGTCAAAAACGGCTTCAACGGACCGATCTTCGCCACTCCGGCGACTATCGACCTGTGCGACGCCATGCTGCGCGACACGGCGCACATTCAGGAGAAGGACTCCGAGTTCGTCAACAAGCGCGCGGCACGGCGCCGTGCGGAGGGCCGCGTAAGCGCCAACGAGCCGGACCCGGAACCGCTCTTACCGTTGTTTACCATGGCGGATGCCGAGCGCACCCTGCCCTTGTTTCAGCCAGTCGGTTACTATGCTGCACAGAGCCTGGACGACCGCCTGAGCTATGAGTGCTACGACGCCGGGCACATCCTGGGATCGTCGGCGCTGGTTTTGAACCACCGGAATGGCGGGGCGCGCGTACGCTTGGCGTTTTCCGGCGACCTGGGCCGTCCCCACCTGCCCATCACGCGTCCGCCCGATGCGCTGCCGAGCGTCGACTATTTGATCCTTGAAAGCACGTACGGCGGCAGATTGCACAAGAGCGCCGCGCACGTGATCGGGAAACTGCGCGATGTGGTCAACCGGACCTGCGCGCGCGGCGGCCGCATTATCGTGCCCGCCTTCGCCGTGGGCCGCACCCAGCAACTGGTGTTGCTGCTGCACCAACTGGCCAATGCGGGCGAAATTCCCAGCATCCCTGTCTTCGTGGACAGCCCACTCGCGCTGAACGTTACCGATGTGTTCCGCAAACACATGGAGTGCTTCAACGCGGAGACCCGGGAGTACCTTCTGAACGGCCAGGATCCCTTCGGGTTCAGCCGCCTCCAATACATTCGGGAGGCCGCCGAATCGAAGAAGTTGAACGATTTGCACGGTCCGTTTATGGTCATCTCGGCTTCCGGCATGTGCGAACAGGGCCGCATTCTGCATCACCTGCGGAACAGCCTGGAAGATCCGCGCAACACGGTGCTGATCACGGGTTTTCAGGCGCAGGAAACGCTGGGGCGGAAGCTGGTGGAGAAGATGCGGGAGGTGCGTGTGTTCGGCGAGCCGGTTACGGTGCGCGCCGAAATTTCAAGTCTTGACGAGTTGAGCGCCCACGCCGACCAGGGGGAATTGATGGAGTGGCTGAAGCCGCTAGCGCCGCACTTGAAGAAGGTTATCCTGGTGCACGGCGAGCCGGCGCAGTCGCAAGCGCTGGCGGGCCTGATCCGGTCGCGGTACGGCATCGACGTGGTGGCGCCCTCCAGGGGCGAGAGTTTTTCGCTGGACCCTGAAACGTAAACAGA
>Ga0302325_10024223_pt1 | contig 12633 bp, 8 predicted proteins | sample Palsa_T0_2_FD_201948 | JGI IMG/M metagenome (GOLD analysis project Ga0302325, IMG submission 201948) | Peat permafrost microbial communities from Stordalen Mire near Abisko, Sweden - Palsa_T0_2 | ecosystem: Environmental > Terrestrial > Soil > Palsa > Peat permafrost | place: Sweden: Abisko...
GAGCCGCGCCATCCGCTCATCTTCAGCCGGGCAGACGCCCGGCCCTCGGTGCGATGCTTGGTATGCCGCCGCCTTCGCGAACGCCGTGTACCATCCGACTGGGACTCGCGTTCGCGACCTGCCGATCACGCCCGAAACGCTGCTCGCCTAGCACCGCTAGAGCAGCCGCTACCAGAGTAGCGCCACCAGAGTAGCGCTTCCTAAAGTACGGTCGTTACAGTAGCGTCGTTACACTAATGCCGTCACGCTCGTGCGGTGGTCAGCTCGCGAGTTGCAGGTGGAAGATGATGCCGAGCGCGTCGCCGACCGTGAGATCGGTCAAGTCGATCCGCTGTGGCGTCGCGTGCGGGCGGGACACTGCGTCGGGCAGCCACACGACGCGATTGTCCAGGGTGAGCGTGACGAGGCCGACCTGATCGCCGGCGCGGATCGCGGCCGCATGTGCCCGAGTCGCCTCGGCCGCGTGGAGCACGCCCCGCATCATGGCCGACGTGACGAGCGCGGCGAACAGCCCGCGTGGCGGACGCCGGCCCGCGCCGCGCCGCCGCCGTGCGTCACGGTGCTCGTGTCTCGCGTCGGAACGATCCGTCATGCGTGCGCCCCGACCGGCTCCGGCGCGGGTGCGACGCGATGGTCGTCGGCCGGCACAGGTTGTTTCCGAGCCTGGTCCGGAGGCGCGATGAGCTCGTACATGATCGGCACGAGCAACAGGGTAAGGACCAGCGAGCTGAGCACGCCGCCGATGACGACGATGCCGAGGCTCGAGCGTGCATTCGATCCCGGATCCAGCGCGAGCGCCAGTGGGATGTTGCCGGCAACGACGGAGAAGCTCGTCATCACGATCGGCCGGAAGCGCGTGTGCGCGCTCTCGCGGATCGCGTCGAGCTTCGCCTTGCCGCGCGAGCGCAGCGTGTTGGCATAGTCGACGAGCAGAATGCCGTTCTTCGTCGCGATGCCGATCAGCAGCATTACGCCGATTAGCGAGAAGAGGTTGAGCGTCTTGTGCGTGATGACCAGCGCAGTGAGCGCGCCGACCGCCGCGACCGGCACGGAGAAGAGGATGATCAGCGGCGAGCGGTAGCTGTTGTACAAGGCGACCATCAACAAGAACACGAGGATGACCGAATAGATCAGCGAGCTGCCCATTCCGCTGAGCGTCTGATTCATGAAGTCCTGTTGACCGAGCGGCGCTGGTTTCACGGATATGGTCGCCGGTAGGTTCAACGTCGGCAGCTTCTTGAAGAACGCGCTCTGCACGGACGAGAGCGACGAATTCGGCGCGAAATTCGCGTTCACATGGATCACGTTGTTGCGATCGACGCGGGTGACCAGCGGTGCAGTCGGCGTCAGCGAAAACGTCGTGAAGTCACCGAGGTGCACGATCGATCCGTTCTGCGCGCGAATCGGGATCGCGCGCAGCGTGTCCAGCTCGTGCTGGTCTTCGAGCGGGTAAATGACCTGCACTTGTTCGAGGCCCTGCGGGGTCTCGAACTGGGTGGCGACGTCGCCGCCGAACGCTGCTCCCGCTGCGTTTGCGGCGTTGCCGAGATCGACGCCCAGCGCCTGTGCCTTCTCCCTGTCGAACTCGACGGACACGGTCGGCGCCAGCAGCGTACCCGATCCGTTGACGCTGGTCGCGCCGGGAATCGACTTCAGGAGATTGACGACCCTCTGCGCTGCTGCCGTCGGATCGCCTCCATGCACGTCGGAGACGATGAGGTCGATCGGCTGTTTGTTGCCGCCGGCGGTACCCGTCGACGGCACCGCGACGGAGGTCGCTTGCGGTACCGTCTTCCGAGCGAGTTGGGCGAAGCGGCCGACCCACCAGTCGGTGCTTTCCGTCCGGTCGTCCTTGAGAAAGACCGTGATCTGCGCGACGTTCCCCTGGATCACATAGCCACCGAACGAGGCCGAATAGGCGCCCGCGCTGGTGCCTTCCGCCGACACGTCCTTCTCCTTGTCGATGGCGCGCTCGAGCTTGTATACGCCATCGCGCACGGTCGTGAGCGGCGTGCCGATCGGATACGTCAGTTGGACGTAGATCTGGCCACGGTCGGTCGCCGGGACGAACTCCTCGCCCACGACGCCGAGCGGCACGAGCGCGACCGAACCGAAGAATGAGACCGCACAGACCAGCGCGACGATCCACGGGTGGTCCATCGCCCACGGGAGGGCGCGATGCGCATACCAGGAGCGGACGCCCTCGAAGCCGTTGGTGAACCAATCCACGACCTTCGGCGGCTTCCAGTGCGAGCGCAGCGCCCACAGGCCGGCGAGCGTCGGCGTGACCGTGAACGAGATAAACAGCGACGTGAGCGTCGCGATGACGACGACGATCGCGAACTCGAAGAGCTGGCGGCCGACCTGGCCTTGGATGAACGCGATCGGCAGGAACACGACGACGTCGACGAGCGTGATGACGACCGCGGCCGCGCCGATCTCCTCCCGGCCCTCGATCGCGGCCTTCTCCGGCGGCTGATGCAGCTCTTGGAAGTGGCGCTCGATGTTCTCGAGGACGACCGTCGAGTCGTCGACCAAGATGCCGATGACGAGCGACATCGCGAGCAGCGAGATGATGTCGAGGGTTAGTCCCATCAGCCGCATGGCCGTCACTGCGATCGCGAGCGACGTGGGAATCGCGACGCAGACGACGATCGCGCTGCGCCAGGAGCGCAGGAAGAAGACCATCGCGATGCCGGTGAGCAGGATGCTCTCCATCAGCGTGCGGGTGACGATCTCGATCTGCTGCTCGGTGAACCGCGACTGCGTGTTGATCACCTTGAATTCGATGCCCGGATACTGGCGCTCGATCGACGGAAGCGCCCGCAGGACGTTCTGTGCGGAGTCGACCTCGCTGGCGTCCGACGACTTCTGGATCTGCACGAACAGGCCGGGGCGCCCATCGATCTGCGCGAATTGGCGGCGCGGCTCGTAGCCGTTGATGACGTTCGCGACGTCGGCGATGCGCCGGACCGCGTCGCTCGCCGTCCACGTGTCGACCGTCCCCGCGAGGCCGGCCAGACCCTCGAGGGGGTTGCTGACGGCGCCGCCGGAGCCGCTGGTCTGCGCGGCCCCCGTCGCCGGGATGATCGCGAGGCGGCGCACCGAGTCGAGGTTCTGGATGTCGCCGCGCACGTCGATGACCGTCTCGCGGTTCGGCTCGTAGGCGATGCCGCCCGGAACGCGGTTGTTGTCCGCGCTGACCGTGTTGATCACGTCGTTGAGCGTGAGCCCCGACGCGGCGAGTTTGGCCGGATCCACGAGGATCTCGTACGCGGGCGTCACGTCCCCGCCGACGCTCGCGTACGAGATCCCGGGAACCTGCTGGATCCGTGGGATGATGACGTTGTCCGCGTACAGCGAGAGCTCGCCTGCAGAGTACTTGTCGGAATACATCGCCAGCGTGAGGACCGTCGACTCGCTTGGGTCGCGAATCGAGACCGTCGGCGGCGTGATGTTGGTCGGCAGCTGCTTGGCGGCGGCCTGCACGGCCTTTTCCGTCAGCGACAGGTCCGTCGCGATCTCCGAGCCGAGCACGTAGGTCGCGACGATCGACGCCTGCCCCTGTTGAACGACCGAGCTGATCGTCTGCAGGTCGGTCGTGCCCGCCAAGGCCTGCTCGATCGGCGCGACGATGTTGTCGCGCATCTCCGGAACGGACGCGCCGTTGTACTGCACCGAGATCGTGATCGTCGGCTGCGACACGTTGGGGAACAGCTGCTTGACGATCGTCTGCACGGAGACGACGCCCGCGAACGTCATCAGCGCGACGAGCACGAAGACGAGCGTCGGCCGCGCGACGAAGAGGCGGGTCAGGCTCATCGGACGGACACCTTCTCGCCGTCCCCGATACCGGTCTGGCCGTCGTTGACGATCCGCGTCTGCGGCGGGATGCCGGCGACGACCGAGGTCGTGCCGTCGCTCGCGAGCTCGGTCACGTGCGCCGTCTTCACCGTCCCGTCTGCCCCGACTTCCAGGACCGAGGTGTGGTTGTCGTCGGTGAACGCCGCCGTCGGAATGCGCAGGCCGCTCACGATGGGAGCCGAGACCGTGCCCTGGACGACGGTCCCGGGGCGCAGGCGCTGATCGGGGTTCGCCAGCACGATCTTCACTTGGAAGTCCGTCGAGCCGGGTTCGATCTGGTTGAGCACGCCGACGACGCGACCCGCGACCGTCGAGTGCTTCGCGTCCGAGAGGGTGACCTTCGCGACCGCGCCCGGTGCGATCTCGGAGACTTGCGCCGAGGAGCCGCGCAGAATCGCGTAGATCGGGTCGACCTGCTGCAACGTGAAGAGTTGTCGCGTTCCGGGATACTCGCCGACGTTCAGGTTGCGGTTGACGACGACGCCGTCGATCGGCGACGCGATCGTCGCCTTCGCGATCTGCACGCGCACCTGGTCTGCCTGCGCCAGCGCGATCTGCTCCGTCGCCTTCGATTGGGCGACGGAGGATTGCTGGAGCCCCTGCTGCGCGAGCGTCGTCCCGTTCGCGGACACGGTGGACTGCGCTCCCGAGAGGGACGCCTGCGCCGAGCGCAGGGTCTGCTCGTCGTCGCGCACGGTGGTTTCCTGTTGCGAGAGCTGCTGCTGCGCGATGTATCCGTTTGCGTAGAGCTGCTGGTACCGCCGCAAGTCGATCTGGTCGCGCTGCAGGTTGGCCTCCGCCTGCTTGACCGCGGTCTCGGCGGAGCGCAGCGAGTCGACGCCCTGCGCGATGCTCAGGTTCCCCTGGAACTCGGTGTGCGTCGTGTTCGCGCTATCGCTGGCGGCCGTCGCTAAGTCCTGTTGCAAATTCGCCTGGAGGTCGGCGGTATCAAGCTGCGCGAGCACCTCGCCGCGGTGGACGCGATCGCCCTCCTGCACGTTGACGGCGTCGGCCGGCTCGGTCAGCGACGACTGCACGGCCACGTTCTGATAGGGCGCGATCACGCCCGCCAGCGTGCTGCTGGGGCGCACGCTCCCGAACGTGGCAAGCGTCGTCGCGACGCTGGGCGCGGTCGCAACCTGGGCGGCCTGCTTGTGTCCGCCGCACCCGCCGAGAGCGAGGGCAAGGCCGAGGGCAGTGGTCGCGCTGCGCACCGGCCCGAACGGGGACGACGTTCGTGGCATGGTAGTCGCCATCGTACGGGAGGCGGTGGCAAGGCGTCCTTGAGCACGCCTGGGAAGGGCGGTCCGGTAATCCCAGGGAGTTGCGCGGACCGGTTCGGAACCTCGTCATTTCCTGGGAATCCTGTGAGTGTGGTCCCAGGCGTCTGCGGTAGGATAGCCTTGTGGAGTCTGTCGGAGCTCGAGTCCTCGTCGTCGACGACGAGGCGGCCATGCGCGACCTCTTGGAGTACGGTCTGGGCCAAGCCGGTTTCGTGGTGCGTGGCGTCCCAGACGGGCGTGCCGCGCTCGATGCCGTCTCGAAGTGGACGCCCGAGATCATCGTGCTCGACGTGATGCTGCCGGAGATCGACGGGTTCACGCTGCTGCCGGCCCTGCGTCGCGTGACCGAGGTGCCGATCATCATGCTGAGCGCTAGAAGCGAGACGAGCGAGCGCATCAGCGGCCTCTCGCGCGGTGCCGACGATTACATCGCCAAGCCGTTCGAGCTCGAGGAACTGATCGCGCGCCTCCACACGGCCCTGCGCCGGCCGCGCCTCGAGCCTCGCCAGACGTTTGCGTTTGCCGACCTGACCGTCGACGTCGGCAGGCGTGTCGTCTATCGCGGGACGCGGCGCATCGATCTCACCCGGCGCGAGTTCGACCTGTTGCTCGCATTCGTGCGCAATCCCGACCGCGTGTTCTCGCGGTCCGAGCTGCTCGATATGGTGTGGGGCGTCGACCGCGACATCGTGCCGAACACGGTCGAGACGTACATCTCCTATCTGCGCGCGAAGGTCGACAGCAACGAGCCGGTTCGCCTCATCCAGACGCTGCGGGGCGTCGGCTACACGCTCCGCGCCATGCCGAGGGCCGCAGCCCGGTGAGCCCAGGCTTCTCCCGGCGCCTGGTCCTGTTCTCGACCCTGGCGCTGGCCAGCGTATTCGCGACGATCATCGCGGCGACCGCACTCTTCGCATTCTCGCTGTACACGGGGACGCTGCGCGCGCAGGTCGCGAACGAAGCCGGCGACATCCGCGCGTTCGTGTCGTCGGCGAAGAGCGCCCCGCTGACCGCGCGCGGCCTCGCCACGGCGGTCGCGCAACGGTTCTTCCGTCCCGACCTGTTCGTGACCGTCCTCGACACGCACGAGCGCTTCATCGTGCGCGCGCGCAACGTCACGTCCGAGCGCGTCCGGCTCTCGAACGTCGCGATCGACGTCATGTCGCGCAGCCGCATCCCGCAGGACGCGAGGCAAGGCGCCGTCGGGCGCGTCGCGCTTGCATTGGCGACGCTTTTCGGGCTCGGCGTGACGCGCGATCAGTTCGGCGACATCGACATCATCGTTCGTGCCAGCGACGCGACGATCGTCGACACGTTCCGCCGCTTCGCCCCGGGGTTCGCAACGGCGGAGCTCCTCGCGTGCATCGCCGCGTTCGTGCTCGCGCGCCTGCTGACGGCGGAGGCGCTGCGGCCCTTGATCGCGGTGAACGCCGCGCTCGAGCGCTTCGCGGCGGGCGACCTCACGCCGCAGCTCGTGAGTGGCGACGGCAAGGGCGATCTCGGTGCGCTGGCCCGCGCCTATAACGGAGCGATCGCGCAAATGGCTTCGGCCCTCGCCGAGCGCGAGCGCGCCGAGTCGGCGATGCATCAGTTCATCTCCGATGCCGGCCATCAGCTCAAGACGCCGCTCACCGTGATCCGCGGGTTCATCTCGGTGCTGCGCAAGGGCGAGCTGCGCAACGCTCAAGACTACCAGCGCATCCTCGAGAAGATGAACCGCCAGAGCGTCGTCATGGGGGAGATGATCGAGAAGCTCATCCTGCTCGAGAGTTGGGAGCGCGCGGACGATGCGAAGCCGTACGACGTGATCGACGTCGCGCAATTGGTCGAGGACGTGGTCACCCCGCTCGCGGAGGCGCAGCCCGGCAGGACGATGTCGTTCGAGATCGCGCCGGGGATGTCGGCGGCGATCGACCCCAGCGACTTCGCGCACGCCGTGACGAACCTCGTCGACAACGCGCTGAAGTATACGGCCGGCGCCATCCGCGTGCGCGTCGCGCGCACGGCGGGCGACGTGGTCGTCGAGGTCGCCGACGAGGGCCCCGGCATGACCATCGACGAGCTCGGGCATGCATTCGATCGCTTCTACCGCGGGGCCACGCGCCGCGAGGTGGACGGCTCCGGCCTCGGTCTGGCCATCGCGAAGCGCGCCGTCGAGCGTGCCGGCGGGTCGATCGAGGCGCACAGCGAGCCGGCCGCCGGCTCGCGCTTCACGATCCGCCTGCCGGCGTACGTCGCGGCGTAATATGTCTGCCCGCGTGCGCTTCGTCCCGGCGGCCGTCTACCACGATTCGTTCCGCGATTCGGTGATCGTTGCGTACTCCGCCGCCGATTTCATCGAGCCGTTCTGCGACGAGCGGCGCAGCACCGGGCCGATCGCGGAGATCCGGATCGACGAGTTCGATGGCGTGCCGCCGTGCGATCTGCTCGTGACGTGCGTGATGGTCGCGTGGGCGGTGACCATCTTCGTCGGGATGGGTTGCCTCGCGGCGCTGATTTGAGGCGCCTCGTTTGAAAGGGAAACGCCTCGAGGAGGCCCTGCGCGAGTACGCGCTCGCCTACCCCGAAGCGACCGAGGAATTCCCCTGGGGCGAGCGCGCGCTCAAGGTTCGCGGAAAGATCTTCGCGTTCGTCGGCAGCGTCGACGGCGACGTGCGGCTCACGCTGAAGCTGCCCGCCTCGGGTGCGGCAGCGCTCGCGGTGCCGGGCGCTGCCCGAGCGGGATACGGGCTCGGCAAGGCCGGCTGGGTGTCGCTGCGGCTCGCGACGGACGGGCTCCCCGCCGCTGGCGGTGCTTCGCGGCGAATGGGTCGACGAGAGCTACCGCGCGGTCGCGCCGAAGCGACTGGTGAAGACGCTGACTGCGCCTTGAACGCCCGGGCGCTCACGTGCTTCATTGGGTGCGATGGCGCGACGGCGTTGTGACCTCGGTCCGGCTCCTCGATCGCACTCGTCACCGGCACAGGTTGCGCGAGCGGAGTCTGCCAGTTGCCCCGGAGATGTGCGAGCACCGTAGTAACGGCTCGCGAGACTGTCCTTATAACTTGAAGCGAAGGCTGAAGTACGCGGACATCGGCTGGTGCGTCGAATCGCTGTTGTCGTTGTACGAGCCGAACGACGGCTCGTACGGATAGCGCAGGATCGTCTCGACGGTCTGGCCGGGGTTGTAGGCGTTGCCGACCGGTGAGACGAGGCCGCCCCCGACGGTCGTCCAGTTGCAGAGGTACGGCGACGCGAAGTACGTGAACTTCGTCTGCTGACCGCCGAAGCAGCGGTTGATCAGGTTCGCGAAGGTGGCGACGAACTGCACGCGCGGCGACACATCATAGGAAATGCGTAGGTGCGCCAACAGTTGCGCGGGGTTGCGGAAAGCGCCGATACCGTCGAATTGGCCTGTGTACGGATCGGGGATCGCGTTCAGTTCGCCGGCGCACGTGCTCGCGTCGTACGGTGCGCCGCCGGCGGCGCCGTACGGATAGCGCGGGTCGTGCGCGGTGCCGGCACCCGACAGGGCCGCGCAACCGAGTGCGGGGTCGATGCCCGGCACGGTCTCGGGAGCGCCGTAGCGATTGCCGGCCGCGAATTGGAACGACGGCGTCACCGCGAGCTTGTCGTGCTTGTAGTTGAGGAGCACGGTCGCGACGTACGGTACGATGTACGTGTTCGCGCCGCTTCCGATGCCCGACGGGAACGTCGAGTACGGCAGGAAATTCGCGTTCGGGTCGATCAGCGGCTGGACCGGAGCGTTCCAGTACGGGTTCGCGACGGCTCCCGGCGTCGAGCACGCCGTCGGCGCCCCGCTGCTCGTGTAGCACGCGCTCGGCGGCAGGTTGTTCGTCGGCAGCACGCCCCCGCAGCGCGAGTCGGTCCGATGCGACGCGCAGAAGGACGTGTACGCGTTGTATTGCTGGATGTCGCCGTTGATGCTCGAGACGATCGTCGTGCCGTTCGGCAGCACGCTGAAACGCACGTACGCGTTCGTGTACGCGAACGACAGCTGCCCGGCGAATCCGTTGCGGTCGAAGTCGCCCTTGTCGAGCTGGAACTCGACGCCTTCCGAGGTCTGGCGCCCGACGTTGAGCCCGGAGATGAGCCCGGCCTTGACGTTTAGGTAGAAGTTCTCGACCTGGTCCTGCGTCTGGCGGTAGAATGGGGAGAGCTTGAACGACCAGTCGGTGCCACGCAGGTGATGCTCCAGAGAGAAGTCGGAATTGTACGAGATCGACGGCCGGACTTCGTGGCCAGGCGTCGTGAAGCCGTACGAATAGAACTCCGGCCCGAGCAGGTCGGGGAGGTTCTGCTGCAGCGCGTCGTACTGCTCGTACGCCGAGCTGGGCTGCTCGTTGTATTTCCCGAAGCTGGCGCGGAGCACCGTGTCGGGCGACACCGTGTACGTTGCGCCGATCCGCGGCTGGAGCACGTCGTACGTGAACTGCTGACTCGGCGTGTTGGTCAGCGTCGGCACGATGTAGTTCGCGCCGGCGGCCGAGCACGGGCTCGTGATCGGCAGCGACGGGCTGCCCGAGCCCGACCCGCTTCCCTTCGGGCGGAGCGTCGTCTTGTCGTAGAGCTGCCCGTTCTGGGTGTCGTAGCACGTATCGTTGTTCCACGCATCGAACCAGAAGGCGCGCGCACCGCCCGTCGTATCCGCGCCCGAGAAGCCGTACTGGTCGAGCCGTAGCCCGGCGTTGATGGACAGGCGGTCGGTGGGTTTGAACTGGTCGGTGAGCGAGATCCCGTAGAAATCCGGGTGCACGAGGTTGTATTCACCGTACTGGCCGTTCTCGACCGCATAGAACGCGCAGGGTCCGCCGCCGCACGTGATCGTGCTCAGGTTCGGAAGCGCGACGCCCGACCCGATCGCGCTCAGAGACGCGAACGTCGCCGGGGCGTTGACCGTGAGCACGTCGCCCGGGTCGCAGGTCGTCGCCTTGGCGGGCCCGCTGTACCCGGAGCCGCTCGAGCTCGAGCTGTATCCGGGGATCGCGTAGCAGACGCCGTGCGTCACATCGTTCGGGTTGACGAGAACGGCGAAGCTGTCGGCGTAGCCGAACATCTGCTCGTTGTACATACGCAGCGCGTGCGACGTCGTGTAGGACCCCTGCAGCTCGAGCAGATGCTTGGGCGTGATCTGGTCTTCGAACGTCGCGCTGAGCCCGCGCGTGTGCGCGCTGAGCTCGTAGTCGCCCGAGTCGTAGCCCGTGTACGGCTGCCACGACGACGTCGCGCCGGTCCCGATGTAGTCGGAATAGTACGAATAGCCGTAGACCCGCATGAACGCTTGCGAGCTGAAGTTGCGCTGATACTGCAGCTTCAGGATCGCCTGCTGATTCAGCTGGCCGTCGCGCGCGTTGACGGGGATCGGCGCGTCCAGCGGCCGGTTTTGGGGCGACGAGGGGAAGAGGTAGGGCTCCACGAGCGACGAGTAGTTGCTCGGGAGCGGCGCGCTCAGCGGGCCGTTGTACTGCCACGAGTCGAGGTAGTAGGGGAGCCCCAGCCCGGTTCCGGTCAAGTTCGACTGGATCGCGTCGTTCGCGGAGCTGAAGTACGTCGTGTACACCTGATCGACGTCGTACAGCACCTGGATGTCGTCGCGCGCGCCGTCCCGCCGGGGGATGCCGAAGTGGAGGTTGACGATCGACGTGCGGATCGCGTCGCTGGCAACGAGGTTCCCGTAGTCGATGGGCCCGAGCGCGTAGCCGTTGTTCGGCTTGCCGTTCGTGTAGCACGACGGTACCGCGCCGATCGAGGGATACGGAGCGGACGGATAGTTGTTGCAGGTGTTCAGGATAGGACCGAATTCGTTCGCGTACGCGGCCCCGCTGAATTGGTCGATGTAGCGGAAGTCCTGATTGAATCCGGAGAGGCCGACGTAGTAGGAGAACGTGTGCGTCGGCGTCGCGCCCCCGGCTTCCGCCAGCAGGCTGTGATAGAACGCCGGTGCGCCGAGGTCGACGTGCACGTCGGCAAACCCCGGGTACGTGCCGCTGCGCATCACCTGGTTGATGAAGCCCGCGAGCCCCTGCGCCTCGGCGCTGGCCGGCGACGCTCCGGTGTACACCTGGAGCTCGAGCTGCCCGAGCGACGATGCCGACCCCGACGGGTAGTTGTCGAACGCGCGGTTCACCGGGATGCCGTCGAACTCGTACCCGACCTGGTCGACGTCGCCGCCGCGGATGTGCACGGTCTGAAAGTAGCCGGACTGGTTGGGTGGGACGTACGCCCCGGGCACCGTCGCGATCGCCGAGTACGCGCTGTTGAGTCCGCCGCCGCCGCCGAGACCCGACACGCGATCCTGCTGCGTGGCGTCGACCGAGTAGACGTCTGCGGTGGTGCCGGGCTTGACGAGCGACGATGCGTTTCGTGCCGTAACGCGCCCGATCGTCCGCAGCGACTTGTTCATTTGGAGGGCCAGCGTCTGCGTCGCGTCGGCCAGGATGCTGATTCCGGAGACCGCGTACGGATCGTAGCCGCTCTTCTCGACCGAGACGGTGTACGTGTCCGGCGTCAGCGAGACGAAGCTGAAGTGGCCGCCGGCGTCGCTGCGCGCGACGGCCGTCTGCGACGGGCTCGTTGCCGTGATGACGGCGTCGGCGATCGGAGTGGTGGTGCCGGTGAGTACGACCGCGCCGCTGAGTGCGCCCGTCGTGCCGGCGCGGCCGATGCCGACCGCCGCGGCGAGATACGAAACGATGACGAGAGCACGCACGAACGTCAAGCGATGCGACATCAGCGCCTCCACTCGCCGTCAGCGGGACGGCGTTTCAGCGCGGCTTGGCCACGGCGTAGACGAGTCCTTCGTGCGAACGAGACACAGAGTATGTCAGGCAGACCTATGGTGCGAGCGCGGCGCGGTAGGCGGCGAATGCCGCCGCGTCGTCGGCGGCGATCTCCGCCTCCTCGCGGTAGTGCGGCGCCAGCGGCGGGCCCTGCGAGAGGCCGACCACGCCGATCAGCGTCTGCAGCCGCTCGCGCAGACGATCCGGCCGCAGCAGGTCGTCTTCGGAGTTGATCGGGTTCGACGTGAAGAGTGACTCGAGCTCGTCGATGCGCGCCCGCTTGGCGGCGCTTGCCCCCGGGCGCATCGCGTCGAGGCCGTTGAGCACGACGTCGACGGCGGACAGCTTCGCATACAGCGCGCGCAGGAAATCGTGGCGCGCGGCGTAGTCCGCCACGGTCCACGGTGCGCGGGGATCGGGACGAACGGCGATGGGCCGCGTCAGCACGCCGCCCGGCGCGACGAGCCGAGCGGTAAACGTGCCGGGAACGACCGCCGGCCCGTTCTTCGGCCCGCGATTCCACTCGCGCACCGATCTCCACGGCACAGGAGCGTCCTCACTGAGGTCCCACGCAATGCGATTGACGCCGGCCTTCCCCGGCGCGGCCAGGCTGCGCACGACGCGCCCGCGCGCGTCGACGATCTGCACGACGAGCGGGCGGGCGGCGGCATGCGGCAGGTAATACGAAAGCACGGCGCCGTAGGCGG
>Ga0302325_10024225_pt1 | contig 12633 bp, 11 predicted proteins | sample Palsa_T0_2_FD_201948 | JGI IMG/M metagenome (GOLD analysis project Ga0302325, IMG submission 201948) | Peat permafrost microbial communities from Stordalen Mire near Abisko, Sweden - Palsa_T0_2 | ecosystem: Environmental > Terrestrial > Soil > Palsa > Peat permafrost | place: Sweden: Abisko...
ACGATGCGTGCAAGCCCATCCGGTTAGCACCGAATCACCAATCAACCTCCAGCGCAAGAATGCAATCGGCCTGCCGGACTCTACAGAGCTGCCCTGCCAAACGGACGTCCAGATCCCGGACGATGCTGGCACCTCAGGCACATACACCCTCTACTGGGTTTGGGAGTGGCCAACGCTGTTCTCAAACGGCGCAGTCATGACAAACCAGAGCTACACATCTTGCATGGATATCTCTCTGACCTCAAACCCTGTCGCCTCCGCTGGAAAGTTCGTCGCAGCGCAAGTATCCGGTATCCGCGCCCTGTCCGCTGCCGTCTCAGAAGCTCTCGCTACGCCGTTCATCGTGAACCCAACAGCATTCGCTTCCGTTGCCACTGATAATATCAACACGGTCGCCGTCCCATCAGGCGTCGAATCCCCAACTCCAGCAGCTGCAGCAGCAACCTCGGTCGCAACAGCAGCCAGCTCTCCTGGTCCAGCACAAACACCGACAAGCCAAGCGACCTCCGGCTTCGTCACCGTCACCGTCACAGAGAAAGCTGACCAAACCGTCACTGTTACCCAAATGGTGCCTATTGCCTCCAGCAAGGCATCAACTTCTCAACCCCAATCCCAATCCGTCATCATCTCCTTCTCCACCGAAACGCTCGTCCCTATCCCCTCCACCTCTAGCTCTAAGACTGCATCTTCGATCTCTTCAATCCAGACTTCAGTCATCGCTGCCAGCTCGAAACCGAGTGGGATGTACACTACTGCTACCACTACTCCAGTCGTTACTCCATTCAATGCGAAGAGAACGGTTGGGGTGCGTGGACGATCTGTCATGGTCTGAGTGGGAGGGGTGACCGGGGGGGGGAGTATATAAGTTTGTTGCATAGCGAAGGCGTTTGTGGCATGGCCTGGCATGGCTTTGAAAGGAGAGGCGTTATGGGTTGCATTGAGTTTTTGTACATAGATTGATACCACGGCTATCCTTGATGGATGGGGGCATTATGATGGAGCACGATAGATAAGGAATAGAATGAAATATAAAATTAAAAAATATGGTGTATTGATGATAGTGAGTGAAAAGTGGTGATTTAAGCTTTAGGATTTAGGATGCGGTGACCATTGTCCTTCGGTTAAGATATCAAGCAGCTTTGGGAGAAGATATATGATCATGTGATTTTCTTGCACATGAATGACTGCAGAACTAGGTACCTAACCTAGGATATATTTTGATTCCTTGTTCATTCTCCCGAGGAGGAAGAATATGCCTTCTTTGTTGCTCAAGAATAGAGAAAGCGACTGAGTCCCACGCTCATTCGAAAGATTCACAGCAAAACAAACTCTCCTGATTTATTGGTTTGAAACAGTCATCAGTCTTCACACAATAACATTCACGAGGAGATTTCGTATCACTTTGAATGCTCTTCATTTTAGTTTACCGTTTTTATTTCTCATGAGCTTATCTAGAAAGTGAAATACGTGCGAAAGCACTACCGGTGGCTGCTGATCCGATCCACGTGGGAGTGGAGGTGAACTTTTGTTTCAAACCACTCGTTTGATCGCTCGGCCAGGTTCTCCATTTATGTTATCTCCCCTCTCCCTCCCCGCCATCCACCCCTCCACGATCCCATTAATTCGCTACTGCACCCCATTTTCATCACAACCCTCCATCTCCGTCCCAATTCCCACCCAAAACCCATTCCGCCTCGCGCGAAGTCGAAACATCACATCTCCCCACACTGCGCAATCACAACATCCAGATTCGGCGTATCTTTCCCACGATACCCAGTTTTCGTATTCTCCATCTTGCGCAGTACGTCCATGCCATCGACTACCTTGCCGAAGACAACGTGCTTGCCGTCTAAGAACGGGGTGGGGACAGTGGTTATGAAGAATTGGGAGCCATTGCCGTTGGGGCCTGCGTTGGCCATAGACAGCAGTCCAGGTTCAGTATGCTTGATAGTGAAGTTCTCGTCCGCGAATGTCTTGGTGCCGTAGATACAGGTTGAGCCGGTGCCGTCGCCGTTTAGGAAGTCTCCTCCTTGGCACATGAAATCCTTGATCTGCATTTCGAAACATCGTTAGCTAGCCGTCTTCTAAATATATCACAAGCACTGCCCCTTGAAAACACACTGCCTGGCATAATTGCTGAAGGGAGAAGGAGGAGCGGGTAAAGAGGGGATGGGGGCATACCACGCGGTGGAATTTGCTCCCCTTGTACCCCTGTGGCCTCCCTAGATGGTTCTTCGTTTCTCCCGTGCAGAACTGTCTGAAGTTCTCTGCTGTCTTTGGGACGACATCGGCGAAGAGCTCGAATTTGATACGGCCTAATGGCTCTCCTGCTCAATCTATTTAGCTCTCGTTCTTCTGAAGAGAAGTTGAAGAAAAAGAGAAGTATATCACGTGATAGACCCCAAAAACGGAAGGTACTGGAACGGAGAGAAGAGGAGGAGCAGCAAATGTAAAGGCAGAATGTGATGACCAACCTCCTAACGTGATATCAAAGAACACCCTGATACAGCAGAAGTCGTTAGTGAGATCTCGTGACCTGGGTGTACTAGGTAGACGGGGGTGGATCATTGAACTTACAACGGATTGCCCGATGCGGGCAGGTGAGTGGGAGGCATTCCCTAAAGTAGATTGCTGAATGACCGGAATCCCCTCAGTATCTCTGTCAAATGGTCGGTCCCCTGACGGCGCGGAAGTCAGCAGATCCGCGACGCCCAGTGTGTGCTTAGCCTTCCAAATCCCAGAAAAGACACAGGCATGTATCTGTAGAGCGACTGCCGGACGGCAAGGGCAAGCCGAGAAGATGGAGAGTGATGACACCGTTGACTCTACCTGGGAAGTGCCGGTGTCGAATGGGGGGCGAGTGTGGAATCAAATGTCGTGGTGTGCTCGAGTCCTGTGATCGGATTTTTCACGTTCACGCAAGACCATGGGCAGACGTTGTAACTTGTGAGGTCGATTACGAGGCTGGTCACTGGTGATCGACAGTTAGGCGGGGTGGGGTTCATGCTGGTTCGTCGTTGCAGAGGGCCAGGATAGGGCATGGGGACGAGAGAAGCTTGATTTCGAGACGGGACAGGGCTGCGGGCAGACCTCCTTGCCTCCTCTGTTGGAACTTGGTTGGAGCCATTTCAAGTCTTCCGACTTTTCTTTTATTCTACGAGAGCTACGTACTAGGTATGCGTCGGGGCTCGGGATAGCTGGTTCCACAGATGTGCACTATTTACTTAATTTGTACAGGATTTATATTATATTATTATTATTTACCGGTATTGGGGACGGGGTGCCTTGTTTCTGTGCATGAATGTGAGGCCGGATAAGTCAGGTGCAAGGTGTGGCACGGCCGTTCTGAAGATTGAAGGAGCATCGCCAAAGTTCAAACATGGAGATCAATCATGAGGGCTGGCTAATAATACAAATTCTGTAGTCGTGGGAATGGGGAGGGTGATCTATTCGTTCATTCTCTTCACTGCGTGAATGCAAGAGTCCCTGCACGAAAGGGGGCTAAGGAGGAACTTCCGCACTGCATAGGCGCTTGGTGGTTAAAGGCTGTTGTGTTGCGGTGACTGCGTGCTTCCTTTTGGTGGAACAGAGGAGCAACAAAGTATGCTAAGCGCGTACCGAATCTGAGACTTGTGATTCAAGAATTAAACAAACAAACAAACAAAAGGATGGTATGAGCTTTTTACTGTAAGAACCCCGTACTGCAGATGTCATCGACGGCGTGGAATTCGATAAGGAGAGCATTTTTGATGTCACACGCTTGACTCCACACAGAAGCTTTGTTCATTTATCCCGCTGAGGGAATTCCAGATCTTGGGTGGCTGACGAAACGTTCTGATTGCGCCCTCCATCGCATGCTATTGGGTGGCTGCCACAGGAGCCCAGTCCCAATCCAACACTCGCCCCCCCCCCTTCTTGAGCAGTTGTAGTCGAGTCCCGTGTCTGCCGTCCTGGACTCCTCTGCATTCTGCTTCTGCTTCTGCTTCTGCTCCAAGAAGTTCGAGATCATCTCAGCCAGTGTTCCATCACTTCTATCAGGCCACGCTCACCACGCAAACCTCGCCGCGATACCATCAATATCATACGACCGTCTTCCTGTTCGCGGAAACACATGATCACTTGTTTTTCCTGTGGAGAAACGAGCCCAGCCCATTTTATATTCGTACAGAACTGTATTTAGGTGGCTTGTGCGCGAGCGAGAGTTCGTGTTCTTGGCTTTGACGATCCAGCCGAATTCACTCCGCTAATTCTATCACCGAAACGCAGCCACCCCAAATCGTGCCCGTCGAACCTGTCCTGCCTGTTTCAACGCTAGACAGCCAGAGAGCAGCCAGACAGTCGGACAGCCTCTCACTTCTTTCGATCTCACAATACCACCCTCCTCTTTTCTCCCCTTTCTACTGAGAGCGACGCGTTGCAAAACGGATCTGATTCAACTTCCTTCTGATCCTCCTGCCAAATTATTCCGCCTCAATCGTGGTCGAATGTCGTCCACAATCTCCACAGCAACTTCTTCATACAGCACCACCATCACCAGGCGAGGCCGCCAGGGCAGATTGATTACCGTCTGTCACTCTTAATACGACCGAGAGACCTTAAGAACCGAGACGCACAATCAGCCATTTCCTTCATTGTCCAAAACCGCAACGCCGCAGGATAGTCGTTGCACAGCAGTGAAGATGGCTGTCCTCAATCAAGTCATGGTCGAGCTATTTCACGGAGTCGAGCGAGAAGTACGACGAGGACTGGATGGAACCCAGACGTCCACCGCGTTCCCCGATGCAACTCCAATTTTGCTTGCGCAACTTGCATCGTCAACCACCGTCTCGACTTCGTCAGTATCGCCGTCTCCGACGACAATGTCGACGCAGACGAATACTCCTGGGACTGGGCCCACATCTTCCCCGTTGCTGTTCTTCGTTGCATTGGGCTTCGGCGTTGTCTTTACGAATTTATGGTCAGCATTCATCGCTCAGATCAATCCGTGAATTATTCAGGAACTGACAATCACTCGCAGGATTATTGTAGGTGTCAAGTATTGTTTTAGATATAATGCTCGCAATCGTGCGATACGAAATGGCGAGGAGGTCGACCCGATCAACCTCGAGAATATGCCGACACGACCACATAGGAGAAGGAGGGAGAAGAAGTTGATGACGATGGATGAGGTGAATGAGCGATTTCCTCTGACGAAGTACAAGAATTGGGTTGCGACACGGGCGAGAGAAGGCCTTTCGACATCGGGTGGTGTTACCGCTCCTCCAAGTCGGGCTGGCAGTGTAAGAAATGTTGACGGCGCCTTGCCATCGTCTCCGACCGGCACGAAGCACTCTGTCAATACTCGACCTGGAACTTCAGGCTCAGAGGCTGCTGAGATTACTATTTCGCCAGCTACCAATGCTTTGGGAGGAGAGTTTGGTTCTGATCAGAAAGGCCCAGCCGTCACTGAGAAAGGAGTTTCATCACTAAAGGCCGAAGAACATCATGGATTAGAAGAGGTCCAAACGACTGCCAGTACCGTTAATAAGCACCCAACAATTACCAGCGAGAACGACGAAGATGACGATGACGACGATCATATCCATACCGCTGTTCCACCAGAACTGCTCACAAACCCAGGAGACTCCTGTGCCATTTGCATTGACACACTGGAGGAAAATGATGATATTAGAGGATTGACTTGCGGTCATGCATTCCATGCTGGATGTTTAGATCCATGGTTGACCAGTCGTCGTGCTTGCTGCCCACTTTGCAAAGCTGATTACTATGTGCCCAAGCCACGCCCTGATGGTGAAGCCGCTGATGCTGATCGCTCTGGACGACGAAGAGATGCTAGGATGAACATGCCACAATCGCCAGCATCTGCCTGGACTGGTATTCGTGGTAGCCCTCGTCTAGTTCTGCCTGGACGATTCGGTGGTGGCCCAGTGTATCCTGGAGATCAATATGGTTATGATGGGCGTCGTGCTCGTAGAGCCCGCCGACAAGCAGCAGCAGCAGCAGCAGCAGCAGAAGCCAGCGGAGCCGTACAAGAAGCTCCTGCAGCAACAGAGAATGCTGTAAGCGCGTCACCGAGAAGATGGGTACCGAGGATATCAAATCCGTTTAGCAACATGAGCAGGCCAACGATGCCATCTATCCATCTCCCAGGCCGTAGCCGTCAAACAGAGACAGCTGCAGAGGAAAATTCAACTCCCTCACAACTGGAATCTGGCGTTGTCCGATGACCGAATATGTCTGGAACACTACCTTTTCCTCCCCGTGCTGCTGGACGGAATGTACAAGTATCTCTTTGCGTCTCGCACCCTTGATACCCATCTCGTCACCACCATCAGTCACGATAATGTATATACATCTTTCGTACATCTCAACACACATCTCAACATACCACCACACCCCCGACTGTCCCTTTAGCGATCCCGTTTCCCATCGTCTTTATTTTCCGTTATTTGAAAGCGTGTGTGTCCGGACTCGGCGTGCGGAAACTCCCCCTCTTGGAATGGGGATTTGCTCTTGGAATGAGCGAAAAGGCCCTTTGGCTGATTACGAACAAGGAACGAACTAAGAAGAGAAATTATGAAGGAGAAATGAAGGAAGAAAGAGAGGATGAGGACGATCTGCGTGGATGTGTATATGAAGATCAGATCAGATGGAGCAAGGGGAGAGAAATAGCTTAGCTGCATGCATGATCTGATGGCATAGGTAGGAGATTGTTGAATTTAAGATGATTATTGTGCACATATGCTTGTTTCCTACTTTTGAATGTGATCTGAGTTGTGAGATAGAGCTTGATGTGATATTTGGCTGGTCTGGCTAGGAAAGAACTATGGATTCAAGGTGTTAGGTCATGCCTCTTTCCAGGACTTTTTAGCTACCTAGTGTAGATGTTTGCAAGCTACTAGGATAGTTCAGTTTAGGTGCAATGTTCCACACGAGCAACTACATCCAGCCACCAGCCCCCTTCACCAGGTAGCCAAAGCTGAAGCTCTTGTACCCATCCCCGCTATCATCGCTAAGCGTGAGACACTGTACCTTGCTACTAGGAGTATTAAAAGCCCTGATCGACCTACTCCTGCCTAGCACTCACTTCGCATGCCTTTGCGAATGTCCCAAGCTCTTCAGAGAAAACTCCCCTTCTGAAATCGACTCCCAAAATCCCTCGCCTTAGCCAACATCTCCCTCTTCTCTCCATGTCCCATCCTCCCCCCCAACGCCATATCCTTCTCCCGATCAAAGCCCCGCTTACTCGGATCATCCTCCTCCTCCTTCGTCCCATCCCTCTCCTTCCTCTCCCTTCTCTCCTCATACAAACTCCTCCCCCGATTCTTCTCATTATACTCCCTAATTCTTCTCGCAGTTGCTTCATCCTCTCTATCCTCTCCCTCCGGCTTCCCCTTCCCTTTCCCTCGAGCAGAAGTCGCAACCTCAGTCCGTCCCAGCACCTCATCCGCAAGCCTCTGCCGCTTCTGCTCAGGCGTTTCCGTCCATATAGCACTGATGCCGCTCTTCTCAGCTGGCGCCTTTGCTCCTTTCCCGGAGGCGAATTTCCGGTTCTTCAACTTCGTGGGATCGACGCGGGACGTCCAGTCTGAGTCAGTGGGCGGCACGAGCATCCATTCTGCGCGCTGGGGCCTCGCTGATGCTGTGGAAGCTGCCGCGCTTTCGCGTTCTTGTTGTTGGGCGGCGAAGAGGGATGCTTCTGCTGCGGAACCCGGGGGAGGGGGGAGGGAGGGGCCGTAGTCTGAATCGGAGTCTGAATCGGAGGGTGGGTTTGGAGGACGCTCGGAGAGGCGTGCTGGTGGTGGGGCGGGGCCCAGGACACGTTTTGGAGGCGGTAAGGGCTTCTGAACTGGTCTTGAGGATTGGGGCGTAATTCCATAGTCCTCCTCCGAGCTCTCTTCAATGTCTAGTTCTTCTGGGTTCTTTGATGGTGGTGGGGCTGGTCCTAGGACGCGTTTGGCCGGAGGGGGGTTTGGGGGCTTGGTAGCGGATTTCTGGGGTTGAATAGATGGTCCATAGTCGTCTTCTGAGCTTTCATCAACGTTGAGCTCGTCTGGATTATTGCTTGGGGGTAGAGTTGGTCCTAGAGTTCGTGGTGCGGGAGCCGTAGCAGCTTGAATTTTGTGAGGTGGAGAATTGGGATGCTCGTCGTCGTCAATCGAGCGTTTGCGCTTCGCCAGGTGAGGTGGTAATTCGGGGCCGACGGCAGGCATTGTAAAGGTTTCGTGAGGTGTTGTTCTCCGTAGGAATGTTTGTGGAATCGAAATACGGTAGAGGTCGGCTTGCAGCGGGAATCTCCGTTTCCGCGCGTCAATTGTAAAGGCTGTGCCGTATTTGGTCCTTTCGTGAAACCACCACAATATCTCCCCTGGACCGACGTTGTATTTCTATGAAAACTCTATTTGATGGGGAGAGGAGGTGAATAATTTTAAAGCCTTGTCCTTGACAGCTGATCCCGCCGCCGACTGCAAGCGAGTTCTCTAGCAAGCAGGAAACCTGAGGCCGGGAGCTATCAACGTCTACAGTGCCTAGCTCTCGAGCTATTTCAATCCTGCGTAGATAAGGGTCGTTCGACGTTATCAACTGGATCTCTTGATGGAAGTAAAGGGGTGTCGAAATTCGAATGATCCATGAGCCCAGGGACTGTGGCGCATCGACGTGATTAGGAGTGGAACCATGAACCTTTCCCGATGAGCTCCTCTGAGGATAACGATAGTGGTGCAGAGGAAGCCACACTTAATGGAGATGAGATCAATGGGAGGGCACATACGCCAACGCCGGATAGCAAAGAAGATGGCACTCCGCCGGCAGGAGGACGAATTGTGGAGTTGTTTCAGGAGGAGAGAGAGAGTGCTTCAACGCCGCCGCAACTGGGCAATGGCACCAATCGATACAAGACTGTCCAGCATATCGATAGTCCCTCTGAAGATGGATCCCTGGAAGCTCTGCCAAGGAGATCTGCAAGCCCTATCGACTCTTTACTCTCTGTGCCAGACGACTCGCCATCGGTTCAGGTATGCAAGGCTACGACATATCTGAGAATTTACTGATAGTATACACAGGGCTCTGTCCTCTCTTCTCCTGGAGGAAGCAGCATATTACCATCGGTAGCCTCCAGACCCGGCCTCGAAAGCCCGACACCCTCATTCCGCCCTTTCGACAGGCGTTTCCAATCTCGCCTCTCATCCTCCACTCTCACCCCGCCGAAGGCATCCCCCCCCGCCTTTCTCAGACCTCATACCCGCAATGCCTCTCTCACCAGCCAGCTACTACCAGATTCTGGGGATACCGACACTCCGTCTCCGCCGTGGGAAGTTGTACGATGGACAAAGCTCAAGAAGATGAACGGACAAGCGTTTTCCGAGGTTGGCAAACGAAACTTTGGTGTGCCAACGTGTATATCAGTCTCTGCTTCTATTGTTCTGGGAACGTCCAAAGGAATAATTTTAATTTTTGATTACCATCAAAACCTCAAATCTATTATCGGGCCGGGGACAAAGGGTACGTTATCTTTTCACTTCCTGTTAGTAAAGTGCTCACTGTTATAGCTGTCGAATCCGGAGCTGTTACCTCCATTGCCATCTCGGCGGATCATCTGACTGTTGCTGGCGGGCATGCCAACGGGAGTATTTTCACGTGGGAAATTGCAAGGGCTGCACGGCCCTTTCTCCATATCCCAAGTCTGGAACCTGCGCAGATGATAAATAGAAGGGCTGATGGCCATGTGCCGAACGTTGCTATCCGACATCTGGGGTTCCTTGGCACCAGACATACAGCCCTTGTCTCAGCAGATGACCGAGGTATGGCCTTCTCACACCTTGCAACGAGGGGCACGGGTGCTCTTGGGCGAACCGTCAAAACGACACGGATACTCGGGCGATATCCCAACGATCTTGCTACTACAGGGAAGCCACGAAAACCAAGCACTGTTCTTGCTTTCGCCTCCCTTCCACTTGGAAACGTGGAGCGAGGAACAGATACCATGGGCTTGACTGCCATGCTTACCCCTTATTTGCTCGTCATAGTATCGACGACGCCTATAGCCCAGACGCAGCATAAAGCCGCACGGCCAAAAGAAGTAGCTGCTCACAGCGCCTTAAGTGGATGTCTTGCATGGTTTCCAGCGGTCAAGTTGAAAGTAAAGGATCCCAAAACGGGGAGTGACATTTCGAAAGTCAAACTGGTGTACTGCTGGTCTAATGTGTTGACTGTTCTGGACGTCGACGAGGTCGAGTCTCCCAATAAAGATAAACCTTCGACTCTCTCTTTTAAGCCCCGAAGTCGTTGGAAGGCTGAAGAAGCCATAGTCGCTGTTCAGTGGTTGAGTCGGTCTGTTCTGACCGTTTTGACAATTACTCAACGATTGATCATACTTGAAGATGGAAGTATGCGTATGACTGAAGCTTTTGACCTCGTTCACAAGCACATCTACCATCAAGATCTGTTCTCGAAGCAACTGCACGCTCTTGTCGAGCAACTGGATGAAGAGGACCCTTCTATGCATGGTGTTGTGGCGGATGCATTTTACATGAGCTTCAAAGCATACAAGAGTCGGATGTTCCTACTCGGATTCAATGATGTCTCTATTGGGACATTGTCAAACTGGGCGGACAGGATCATTGCTATGATGGAGGATGGAGACTACATTGGCGCAATCCAGCTGGCAACATCTTACTACACAGGAAACGCAGATAAGCTCACAATTGGTCTTCCGGAGAATACAGAACTTCGGCATTCGATGGTGCAGGATAAACTTGTTGAGATCATGACAGCCTCCTTGAAGTTTGCTTTTGGTCAACGTCTAAAGGAGCCTGCTGCAACCAATGACGACCATTTGAAGGCTTTAGCTGAGGCGTGTTTCGACGCTTGTCTCAGCATTGAAGATATTGACTTTCTCTTTGACGAAGCGTATGAATGGTACGAAGACGGGGATTCAGAAGGCATCTTCCTCGAAACCCTTGAACCCCACATTCTGGATAAACGTATCACAGTCATACCTCCGACCGTGGTCAAGGTTATGGTCACTCACTATGTCAGCAAAGGATGGGAGAGTCGTCTGGAGGAGATGATCTGCCACATGGAAACATCGACTCTTGACATAGATCAAGTCACAACTTTATGCAAACAACACAACCTCTACGACGCCCTCATCTACATTTGGAACCAAGCACTTCATGATTATATTACGCCTCTTATCGATCTTTTGTCGCTTTTGATACCCCTTGTACAGAACGGAGATTATTTTACAAACGGAAACGTCATGGAGGATCCCATATTCGGTGTTAATGCGTTGAAGATGTTTCCATACTTGTCATACACCTTCACCGGTCGAGTGTATCCTATTGGAGAGAGCCTTGGTGAACAGGAAGCTTTAAATGCGAAGGCAGAGCTATACTGGTTCATCTTCTCAGGCAAGACAATCACTTGGCCTAGGGGTAGCGGGAAGGCCTTCGTAACCCAGCCCAACCAAGATTACGAGCCGTCGTTCCCTTATCTTCGAATGATCCTAAAGTTTGACGCACCCAGTTTCTTGAGTGCGCTCAATGAGGCTTTCGAGGATTCATTTCTTAATGACACCCCTGAGCGAGCAGTCAATGGCGGTTCCAACCGTGACCTGTCAGAAGAGCACGTTTTTGGACTTTCTGTCAATCGACAATACGTCGTCACGATTCTGCTAGAAGTCATGAACGCCAATGAATTTGCAGCGGAAGACACCATCTACTTGGATATGTTCATCGCACGAAATCTCCCCAAGTTTCCGCAATACCTGCTTTTATCTGGGACTGCTCTGCATAAAGTGCTTTCAGGTCTATGCAACTATCCTGGGGAAGATCTGGCAGATGATGCTCAACTGAGTGCTGAGTACTTACTGTCTGTTTACCATCCACCAGACCTCGAAGCCTTGATACCGCTGTTCGAGAAGGCCGGATTCTATCGGGTCCTTAAGAGCATCTACAAGTCGGACAAACAATACAACAAGCTTGTTCAAACATTCTTTGAAGATCCTGAGGATCAAGAAGGCGTCTTCAATTGCATAGCCGACTGCCTAAGACCCCGCTCAGGATTAACGAAACGACAGATTCGAGATGTTCACGAGGTGATTGAAGCGCATGCCAGCGATCTTGTTCATCTCGATGCTGTGAGAGCTGCTCAGACTATCGAGGCGTATGTCCCATCGCTGCATCAGAAGTTTTTGAAATCACTGCCAGATGAGTCTGAGCTGCAGTACATATATTTGCACACCATCTTCGAACCAAAATTGAAGGACGTCGAGGATATTTCGCATTCTTCTCAGACAGAATTCACTGAAAAATATGTTCAGCTGATGTGCAAATTCGACTCTTCACATGTCGCTGCCTATGTGGAGTTAGTGCAGGCAAGCGATTTGCGTCTCGACAGGGTCCTGCCATACATGGAAGAGAGCGGCGTCATTGATGCAGCTGTCGTTCTTATGGCTCGCGAGGGTCAAATACGAGAGGCTATGGACCGGCTTGTCAAGCATCTGACAAAGTTGGAAAGTGCTTTGCTAGGCCTCCTAAGTAGCTCGACCGAGGACATGCAGTCGATGCACGCTGGAGAAGCCATTGAAGATCTCCTGGAAGCTCTGCAAAAGTACACCAATGTGGGAATATG
>Ga0302325_10024226_pt1 | contig 12632 bp, 10 predicted proteins | sample Palsa_T0_2_FD_201948 | JGI IMG/M metagenome (GOLD analysis project Ga0302325, IMG submission 201948) | Peat permafrost microbial communities from Stordalen Mire near Abisko, Sweden - Palsa_T0_2 | ecosystem: Environmental > Terrestrial > Soil > Palsa > Peat permafrost | place: Sweden: Abisko...
CCGTGTATTCCGAGGTGTCTATCCCGTTGCGTATCACCCGGATCCGTTCTGCCTTAATCTCGGGGTAGGCGGCGGTGATATCGGCCCGCATGCCTTCCGAGACGGCCACCACCGCGGCGGCTGAGGTGGCCGCCTCCCGCTCGCACCAGGACGAGATCGCGTAACCGCCGCCCAGTTGCTCGGCCTTCCACGGCCGCAGCGGCTCCAGCGAGTGCATCGTGACGACGTGCGGGATGCCGTAGAGCATGGCCGCCAGGTGACCTGCCAGGTTGGCGTACCAGGTATGGGAGTGGACCAGCTCGGCGGTCCCGACGGCGGCGGTCATGGACAGGTCGGTGGACACCACCTGCAGCGCCTGGTTGGCGCCGGCGAGGTGATCCCAGGGCCGGTGCGCGACCGCGTCCGGGCGGTCGGCGCCCTGGCAGTGCACGGTGAGGTCGACCAGCGGCGCCAGCTCGCGGGCTAGGTAGGTGACATGCACGCCCGCGCCGCCGTACACCTCGGGGGGATATTCGCGGGTCAGCAGCGCGACCCGGAGCTTGTTGGTTCCGGGCCCGCCGGTCACGGGAGGACCTCCTGGCCTTTGCCCACCACGGTGATGCCGGCGGCCGAGACGACGAAGCCGCGCGCCTTGTCGCGTTCCTTGTCCACGCCGACCTGGGCCCATTCGGGCACGATGACGTTCTTGTCGATGATCGCGTCCTTGACCACCGCGTGGCGGCCGATCGTGGTGTTGTGCAGCAGCACTGACCGCTCCACGGTGGCCCAGCTGTTCACCCGCACGCCGGGGGAGAGGACGGACTGGCGCACCAGGCCGCCGGAGACCACCACCCCGTTGCTGACCAGGCTGTTGATCGCGCGACCGGTCCGGTCCCCTGCCTCGTGCACGAACTTGGCGGGCGGCAGGGATGGCACCTGGGTCAGGATCGGCCATTGCTCGTTGTACAGGTTGAAGACCGGCTCCACCGCGCACAGGTCCATGTGGGCGTCGAAGTAGGAATCCAGCGAGCCGACGTCGCGCCAGTAGCCCTCGTCCCTTTCGCTCGCGCCGGGCACCTTGTTGAGGGTGAAGTCATACGCCTGCGCGCTGCCGTTGCGCACCAGCATCGGGACGATGTTGCCACCCATGTCGTGCCGGCTGGAATCGTCGGCGGCGTCCTTGCGCAGCGCGTCGACCAGCACGTCGGTGTCGAACACGTAGTTGCCCATCGAGGAGTAGCACATATCCGGGTTGCCGGGCATGGGCGGCGGGTCGGCCGGCTTCTCCAGGAACGCGTCCATCGTCCTGCCGTCCGGCCCCACGCTGACGATGCCGAAGGCGGAAGCCTCGCTCCTTGGCACCGGGATAGCCGCCACCGTCACTCCCGCCCCGTGGGCCACATGGTGGTCGATCAGCTGCTGCGGATCCATCCGGTACACGTGGTCGGCCCCGACCACCATCACGATGTCCGGCTGTTCGTCGTTGATCAGGTTCATCGACTGGTAGATCGCGTCCGCCGAGCCGGTGTACCAGTGCGGCCCGAGCCGCTGCTGCGCCGGGACCGGCGTCACGTAGTTGCCGAGCAGGGAGCTCATCCGCCAGGTGGTGGTGATGTGCCGGTCCAGGCTGTGGCTCTTGTACTGGGTGAGCACGCAGATCTTCCTGATACCGCCGTTGGCCAGGTTCGACAGCGCGAAGTCGATCAGCCGGTACAGTCCGCCGAACGGGACCGCGGGCTTGGCCCGGTCCGCGGTCAGCGGGCTCAGGCGGGTGCCGGCCCCGCCGGCCAGCACGATACCCAGAACTGACGGCTGCGTCATGTCAGGCCCTCCTCGGGACACTTGCGACTCAAGAGCCATGCTCCCGCGAATCGGCCGGAACAGGGAAGAGCTCACCCTGCCGCGCTACCGAGTCTTCATCTTCAGGATCTTGGGTCGGCGGCGCGGCGGTGGCCCGCCACACCTCCCGGACCAGCACCTGCAGCGCACCGGCGGCCGGGATGGCCAGCAGCGCCGCGACGAAACCGCCGAAGAGGCCGTCGACCAGGCTGCCGAGCGAGGCCCCGACCAGGACCGCGATCAGCACGAGCAGCGGGCTGATCTTGACCGTCCTGCTCATGATCACCGGGTTCAGGACGTGGTTCTCGACCTGGGTGTAGACGAGGAAGACCACCAAGGTGGCGATGCCCGCGGTCAGGGAGTGGGTGAACGCGAACAACACGGTGGGAATGCCCGCCAGGGCTCCGCCGATCAGGGGCAGGAAGTCCACCAGGGCCACCCACAGTCCCCACAGGAGCGGGTACGGCACGCCGACGATCATAAGCGTCACGAACACCACGACCCCGGCGATGAGCGAGGTCAACGTGTTCCCCAGCATGTATCCGGTGACGGCCCGGCGCACGTCGGACGACACCCTGATGACTTCGGCCTTCCGGGACGGCCTCATCTGGCCGAGGATGGCCCGCCGCATCTTCGGCGCCTCGAGCAGGAGCAGCAGGACCAGGATGAACATCGTGAATATCTCGATCACCAGGGACAGGGCGCCCGCCCCGATGCTCAGGGCCGGCTTGCTGAGGGCCTCGCCGTAGGTCGCCAGCTTGGGCGCGTTCCGCTGCACCCAGCTCTGGATGTGGTACTTCGTGACCAGATGGCCGTACCAGTCCCGGCCGTGCTCCGCGCTGGCCACGTAGCTGGGCAGCGCGTTCGCCAGGTGGGTGATCCCGTTGACCAGCGGGTACCCGAAGGCCACGGCCAGGCCGATGAAGACAAGGACCGCCAGTAGGGTAACGATCGCGACGGCGACGCCCCGCCGCGGGAACACATGCCGCTGCAACAGGACCACGAGCGGGTTGAGCAGCACCGCGACGAACCCGGCCACGAGTACCACCAGCACGATGTCGCGGATCCGGTAGATCAGCTTGCCGGCCAGGTAGGTGGCGGTCACCACCGCGACCGCGGTGAGGATCGTGCGCAGCGGGACGTTCCGCCGCTCGGCGGCCTTCCACAGGCGCGACATCCTGCCCTCGGGATACTCGATCTCCGAAGGCCGGAGTTGGCCGGGCGCGGGCTTACCAGGCGGATACTCGTCGGGCGGGACGTCGGTCACGGAACCTCCACCGGAACAGCATGCCAGGTCTTGCCTCATTCGGGACATCAGGCGACTCGACAGTCGGGGGCAATGCCCTGCGCGCCGGTTATCACTACCAGTATCGGCCATCACCGGGCTCCCGCCCGAGGCCATCCGGGTCCTTCCTGAAGGACCGCTCCAAGCTAGCTAGCCGCCCGCCACCCACTGCCCGAATCCAGGCGCGGCAAAACCCGGGCGAGCCTCCGTCCCTGGCATCATGCTGTTAGCGATACATGGAGGTGCGGTTCATGACCGGCGAGATGGTACGCGACCTGCTCAAGCCCCTTATCGGTAAGTCCGGGCAGATTTCCCTGCTTGTGACCAGGGTCGGCCCCATTGCCTTCCCTACCGCTGAGAACAAGAAGCTCACCGGCGTGGAGGTGCGCCCGGACGGCCTGGTCCATCTCGACCGCGAGACCGGGTGGGCGGTGATCGACCCGGCTGAGATCGTGGCCGTGGTATGGAACGGGGACCCGGACAACTCGCCGGGCCAGTTCCTCTGAGCGGGGCGGGCCGGCAGTTTCCGGACCGGGCGGCCGGGGAGCTGTGGCTTCGTTTCGTGTCCGGGCCAGATATAGACTCGCTCGGCCTGTCCTCGGCCGAGATCGTCGCCGCGGTCGAGGAGGCCGTGCGTGCGCACGGCGACGGCCGCGCCGTCGTGGAGCCGCGGGTGCACCTCGTCCCGGACAACGACGGCGCCGGCCATTTCAACGTGCTCCGCGGCCATCTCCCCGTGCCCGGAACGCCCACGCCGGGAGCGTCCACGCCGGGAGCGTCCACGACCGGTGTGGTAAGGCGCGGCGTGAGTGGCGTGAAGGTGGTCGGCGACTTCGTGGCCAACTATGCCGCCGGGCTGCCCAGCGAACTCGGGCTGCTGACACTGTACGATCCGCAGACCGGCGTCCCGCTGTCGATCATGGACGCGACCTTGATCACGGCCTGCCGGACCGGCGCCATGACCGCCGTGGGCGCCCGCTACCTGGCGCGCCCGGACTCGCGGGTACTCGGCCACGTCGGAGCGCGCGGTACGGCATTTTGGAACGTCGTGCTGCTCGACGAGCTGTTCGACCTGGACGAGATCCGGATAACCAGCCGCCGTCCCGAGTCCCGTGAGGCTTTCGCGCAGCAACTGGCCGCCGTCACCGACACCCGCATCCGGGTCGCCACGACCGCAGAAGAAACCTTCGACGGGGCCGACATCCTGGTCGAGGCATCGCGGCTCACCGAGCCCGAGCCGCTGCTGCGCACCGCGTGGGTCAAGCCCGGTGCCTTCGTCGTCCCGTACGGCACAATCAGCGCCGTGGAGCTTGACCTGCTCGACGTGATGGACAAGGTGGTGGTGGACGACTGGCGGGAGGCACAGTCAGGACGGTTCGGTGCGCTGCGCCGCCACGTGGACACCGGCCGCCTGTCGGCGGGGTCGCTTTACGCCGAACTCGGTCAGATCGTCGCGGGCCACCGGCCCGGCCGGGAACGAAACGACGAGCGGATCCTGCTCTGGCACCGCGGACTCGCCATCCTGGACATCGCCGTGGGCGTGGCCATCCTGCGCCGGGCCGAGCAGCAGGACATCGGAACGATGCTGCGGTACCGCTAGTGATGCCCGCTCTGGCGATCACCGAAGCCGGTGACGCGGATCTGGGCCTTATCCGGGCCGTTGCCGCCGGCCAGGCCGTCAGCATCGGGCCGACCCTGCTCGCCGCGGTGCAGCAGCGCTGCACCCAGGCCCGGCAGGCGCTTCGCGACGGGCAGCCGGTCTATGGCGTGAACACTGGCATGGGTGCGCTTTCCTCGGTGCGCCTGACCGAGCAGCAGCAGCTTTCCCACCAGCGCAACCTGCTGCTGGCGCGGGCCACGGGCGGTCCGCCCTGGCTGAGCCCGCCCGAGGTCCGTGCGCTCTTCAGCGTCAGGCTGCTGACCTTCCTTACCGGCGACGCAGCCGTGTCGGCCGGGCTCTGCCAGCGGCTCGCCGATTTCCTCAACTACGGCATCCTGCCGGCCGTGCCCCGTGCGGGCACGGCGGCCGCGGGCGAGATCATCCAGCTCGCGCACGCGTTCGGCCCCCTGGTCGGCATCGGCCAGGTGATCGGGCCTGCCGGGGGGCTGATGCAGGCCTGCGAGGCGCTGAGCCGCTCCGGGCTGACCGAGTTCAGCCTCGGGCCGAAGGAAGGCATCGCCCTGATCCAGGGCGTGCCCGGGGTCACCGGCCTGTCCGTGCTCCGCCTCGACGAGGCCGCCGCGCTCACCTCGCTGATGGAAAGGGCCGCGGCGCTGTCCATCGTCGTGGCCCGGGCGCCGCGCGATCCCTACCGGGCCGCGTGCGGGCGCGGTGACGATCTCCTGGCCGCGGTGCTCGGACGGCTCCGCGCGGCCGCCGGCGACGAGCCGTCACCGCGCTCCCTGCAGGCGCCGGTGTCGTTCCGGGTGGCCGGACCGGTGCTCGCCCAGGTCCATCGGGCCGCCGCCCAGCTCGAGGCGGCTACCCGCCGCGCCCTGACCGGGGTCACCGACTCCCCCGCCTATCTCGACGGGCGGTTCACCAGCACGGCGGGGTTCCACGGAATCGACCTGTCCGCGCACTGCGACCAGCTCACGGCGGCGTTGTGTCACGCGGCGGAGGTGTCAGCGGCTCGCCTGCACCGGCTGTTGGATCCTGCCGTCACCGGGCTGCCCGCGCAGCTGGCCCGCGAACCGGGCCCGCAGGCTGGCCTGACGCCAGTTCACAAGCGGGCGGCCGGAGAGGTCCATACCGCCCGGCGGGTGGCCACCGCGACCGCGATCGGCCTGATCGAGACATCGGGCGGCCAGGAGGACGTGCAGTCGTTCGCCTGGGAAGCCGCCGACAAACTCCGTACCGCGTTGCACCACGCCCGCGCGGTCACCGCGTGTGAGCTGCTGGCCGGCTACCAGGCGGCGGCACTTTCCGGACGCCCGGCGCCGTCCGGGTGCCGGGCGCTGCTGGACTGGCTGGCGGAGATCGTCGGTCCGATCGATGGCGACCGCCCGTTCGGCGAGGACATCGAGCGCCTGGTCCAGGCGCCCCGGCCTCCTGACTAGGCTGCTCCGAGGTGCCCTCGAAGATCGTGAAGTTGTCGGGCGCTGCTCGCCGGTCATGGTTGCTGGCAGACTGGTGGCGTGGAGCCAGTCGCGGAGGTATTGGCCGGGGAACGCGGTGGTCGCGTCGGCCATCGGGGCAGGTACGGCATCGACGGCGGGTTCGCCGGGCCGACGGTGTTCGGCGTGATGGAGGCGGGGCTGGCGGGCACCGTGGCCTGGGCGATGCGCCATCGCAAGCCGGCCGTTGCCGCGCTGGCTGGCGTGGGCGGCGCGGCGGTGGCGGGGTCAGCGGCGAGTTATCTGTACTCCACCGGGCCGGGCAAGCGGGCGATCTGGGCGCAGGTGCTGGATGAGCTGGACCTGCGGGGCGACGAGCACGTCCTGGATGTGGGATGCGGGCGCGGCGCGGTGCTGATGCTGGCGGCCCGGCGGCTGCCTGCCGGCCGGGCGGTGGGAGCGGATGTATGGCGCCGCCGCGACCAGAGCGGCAACAGCCGCGCCGCCACTGAGCGCAACGCGGTGGCCGAGGGCGTGCGCGACCGGGTAGAGCTAGTCGACGCGGACGCGCGTGACCTCCCGTTTGCGTCCGCGTCGTTCGACCTGGTGGTCAGCAGCCTGGCGCTCAGCAACATCCGGGCAGTTGGCGGGCGGGCACAGGCGCTGCGCGAGGCGGTGCGGGTCCTGCGGCCCGGCGGCCGGCTGCGTATCGCCGATGACGGCGCGGACCGCTACGCCGCCGTGCTGCGGGACGCCGGCTGCACTGACATAGCCGTGCGGCAGCTGGACTGGCGAACCTGGTACGGCATACCGGGTCATCACTTCCCCCTGGTCGCAGCCGCCCGGCCGACGGCAGCGCAGCAACCGCGAGCATCGTCCTCGGCGTGACCTGGCAGGCTATACCGCATGGCTTTGCTGCGTGTTGACACCAGGCCGCTGGTGCCCCGGCTGCGCGCGGAGCTTACCGCGCTGCTGGCCAGCCTGACCGACGACGAATGGGCGCTCGCGACGGCCTGCCCCGGCTGGCCGGTCCATGCAGTCGCCGCGCACCTGCTCGGAGTCGAGCTCGGCAACGTCTCGGTGCGGCGAGACAGCTGGAAACTGAGCCCGGACCAGGGACAGGATCCGGACGCCTGGCTCAACAGGTTCAACCAGCAATGGGTAGATGCTGCCCGGCGGATCAGCCCGGCCCTGCTCATCGAGCTGCTCGACCTGGCCGGCCTGCGCTTCGAAGAGCACCTGGCCACGCTCGACCTCGACGCCTCCGGCGGTCCGGTCGGGTGGGCAACCGGCCCGGACCCGGCACCAGTCTGGCTCGATGTCGCCCGCGAATATATGGAGCGGTACGTCCACCAGTACCAGATCCGCGCCGCCACCCGGCGCCCCGCTCTCGGGGCAGCGTTCACCGGCCCCGTCCTGACTACGGCGGCGCACGCGCTGCCCCGGGCGCTGGACCGGGTGACCCGCCCGCTCGGCACCGTCGTGACATTCACCGCCGAAGGCCAGGGCGGGGGTACCTGGCACGTGATCAGGGCACAGGCAGGCTGGGAACTCGGCCCGGCACACCCGTCCCGGCCCGCTGCATGCCGCGCACGCACCACGGTGGACGGCGCGCTCAAGCTCTACATCCGGGACCCAACCGCGCCACCCTTGACGTGGCAGGGGGATCACGAACTAGCCGACGCCCTGGCAGGCGTCAAAGCGATCCTCGGCTAACCGCCACCGGAGCGCACGACAGCGTGCCGGATCGTGACCACAGCGGTCACCGCAATGACGGCAGTGCGCCCTCAGCTGACCGATGCCTCGGCGCGGACCGGGCCAGCCGAAGCGGGGCTCTCAAGCTGCATCCTCTGCAGTGGCCGTGTCCGCCGGTAGCGCCTGGCCAGAACGACGCCGCTGATCGCGGCTGCGAAGCAGGACGCGCTGCCTACCGCCAGGCCGATTCGCGGATCGGTCAGCGCGATGATCCAGCCGATCGCGGGGCCGCCGACCGGCGTCGTTCCCTGGAAGGCGACCTGCCACAGCGCGATCACCCGTCCGCGCATGCTCGGCTCGGCGCTGAGCTGGATGGTGGAGTTGCCGATCGCGATGAAGGAGACGCTCGCCCACCCCACGAACAGCAGCGCAGCGTAGGCGAGACCGAGGAATGGCGCGAAGGCGCAGACCAGGATGGCTGCCCCGAAGCCCACCGAGGCGATGATCATCGGACGTAGTCCGGTCCGCCCCCGCGCGGCGGTGAACAGCCCGCCGATGACAGCGCCGATCCCCATGGCCGCGGTCATGAAGCCGTACACTTCCGCGCCGCCGTGGAACGACCGCTCGGCAAGGACAGGAAGCGAGACAGAGAACTCATAAGCGAACAGCCCGACAAGGCCCATCATCGCGAGCGGGATGGCGATTGTTGGAGTGCGCGCCGCGTACCGCAGACCCTCACGCAACTGCCCGCCGGATCGCCCCGACGGCGGGCTCGGCCGCAGGGCGGACCGGTCCATGATCAGCAGGGAGGTGACGACGGCCGCGAAGCTCGCCGCGTTCAGCAGAAAGCAGATCCCGATGCCGACCGTAGCGATGAGGACGCCCCCGATGGCGGGCCCGACGGCGCGGGCGGCGTTCACCGTCACCGAGTTCAGCGTGATCGCATTGCGCAGCTCGTCTTTGCCGACCATTTCCCTGACGAAAGCCTGTCGCGCGGAGTTCTCGAAGGCGTTGTTCAGGCCAAGGATGACGGCCAGCACGCAGATCTCCCAGAAGCGGGGCGAGCCGAACAGGACAAGCAGCCCGAGCATCAGGGCCTGGAACCCCATGGCGATCTGCAGCACGACCATGAGCCGCCGTTTGTCCACCCGGTCGGCGATAACGCCGCCATAAGGACCGAGGAACAAGACGGGCACAGCCTGCAGCGCCACGGTCAGGCCAAGGTCGGTGCTTGAGTGGGTAAGGGTCAGCACGAGCCAGGACTGCGCCGTCATCTGCATCCAGGTGCCGACCATAGATATTGACTGGCCAGTGAAGTACAGGCGGTAATTCGGGACTTTCAACGAGGAAAAAGTCTTCCCCCAGAACGCTCCGTGCTCGCTCTTCAAGCTCTCATCCTCACAGCAGCAAGCTTATTCGTTAGTTAGCGTAACAAACTATAGCTCACGGCTGTTCCCATGATCAGAACCGCTCCACTGGTCGGTCCAACATCCGAGCCGGACGGCCCGTCTTCCGTAGAGCGAACCAGCAAACAGCGGGTCAGGCTATCTGACGTCCAGCCCGGTGACTGCCCGCCCGATGATCATCCGCTGGATTTCCGACGTGCCCTCGAAGATGGTGAAGATCTTGGCGTCGCGATGCCAGCGTTCGACGGGGTAGTCCCGGGTGTAGCCGTTCCCGCCGAGGATCTGGATGGCCTGCTCGGTGACCCGGACCGCGGTCTCCCCCGCACCGACGCGACGACCACGTGCACGTTGGCGATGCCGCCGTTGGTGGCTTCCAGGAAACGACGCGATCCTTAAGGTGCCCCTTGGCCAGAGGACAGAATCAGAACATGACCTCCGTCCTGCGACGTAACTAAGGGGAGCTTTCACGTACTCTGGCGGCTCCGGCCTCTGTGCGCGGCCTTTCCTGCCAGAGTGCTCACGGTCGCTACCATTGACGTGTGGAGGTACGGGCGTTCGAGACGGCTGACCAGGCGGCTGGCAGTGCTGCCGCCATGCTCACCGACGGCGAGCGGCTAAGCAGTCTCTGGCGCTACGTCTTCGCCCAGCTGCTTGACGATTACACGAGTGTCCTGCACCACGCGGGCGTCAAGGCGGCGGCGCGGATGTGGTCAGAGGCTCCGCAGAGCACCGGGGACAGCCGGGTGGACGCAGCGTTCGCCGCCATGGCCGAGTACCTGGCCCGTCGGGACGGATGGACTGTACCCTCATGGGCCAGGCTGCCCCAGCGCGAGGCGTGGCCGTGGTGGTTCGTCACCGACCTGCGCGGCCTGCACCCCCGGGCGCTGGTCGAGTCGCCGTCCTCGTTCCGCCGCCGCGGTGTGTTCATCACCAGCGGGGCGCTCGACCGAGCATGAGACCAGGCCTGGGGCGGGAGGACATCTGCGCCCTTCTTGACGACCTGTCACAGGAACTGGCAGCGCGCGGGGCCAAGGCAGAGCTTTTCCTTGTCGGCGGCGCGGCTCTTGCGGTCGCCTACGACACGATGCGGGCGACCCGGGACCTCGACGCGGTGTTTATCCCGTCCGATGTCGTCCGGCAGGCCGCCGCCGCCGTCGCGGAGCGGGAAGGACTAGCGGAAGACTGGCTGAATGACGCGGTCAAGGGATTTCTGCCGGGCCCCGATCCGGACGCACAGCGGTTCTATTCGAGCGACTCGCTGATCGTCGATGTCGCCTCTCCGCGGTACCTGTTGGCGATGAAACTGTTCGCGGCCCGAGCCGAGATCGACGCAGACGATATCATCCTGCTCTACCGCCAGCTCGGATTCACCACCGTGGACGAGGGCCTAGACCTCGTCGAGCAGGCCTACCCGGGCCGCCCGATCCCGGCTAAGGTGCGTTTCCTCCTCACCGAGATCGTCGACTCCATGCAGAATTGAAGCCCACCAACGCCGACAGGATTCTCACGACAAGGATTGGTCTAGCCCAATAGGGCCCAGGCATCAGTACGGATTCAGCACGCGGCTCGAAAACGACCGGAAATAACCCTGCACGTTTCTGGCAAGCGGACACGAGAACGGACCGTCTTACTCTGAGGTGGACCGGGTGGAACTGCCCGCGTTACGTGCACAGGGGCCCATAAAACGGCAGCTCAGGAGCTACCTGACGTCCAGCCCGGTCACCGCGCGGCCGACGATCATCCGCTGGATTTCCGACGTGCCCTCGAAGATGGTAAAGATCTTGGCGTCGCGATGCCAGCGTTCGACAGGGTAGTCCCGGGTGTAGCCGTTCCCGCCGAGGATCTGGATGGCCTGCTCGGTGACCCGGACCGCGGTCTCCCCCGCGACTAGCTTGGACATCGATCCTTCCGCACGGGTGAACGGCTTGCCCTGCCGGGCCATCCAGGCCGCCCGCCAGGTCAGCAGCCGAGCCGCGTCAACCGAGGCCGCCATGTCCGCCAGCATGAACGCCACGCCCTGGTTCTGCCCGATCGGACGGCCGAACTGCACCCGGGTACGCGAGTACTCGGCGGCGTACTCCACCGCGGCCCGCGCCACCCCGACCGCCATCGCGGCCACGCCTGGCCGCGACGCCTCGAACGTCTTCATCGCGGCCTGCTCCCCGCCGTGGCCGCCCTCCCGGACCCGCGCCAGCCGCTCCTCCAGCCGTTCCCGGCCGCCCACTAGGCAGCGACCGGGCACCCGGACATCGGACAGCACGATCTCGGCGGTGTGCGAGGCCCTGATCCCGTGCTTGCGGAACTTCTGCCCCATGGACAGCCCGGCCGTGCCCGGCGGCACGATGAAGCTGGCCTGCCCGCGCGATCGCAGCGACGGGTCCACCGACGCGACGACCACGTGCACGTTGGCGATGCCGCCGTTGGTGGCCCAGGTCTTCACCCCGTTCAGCACCCATTCGTCCGCCGCCGCGTCGTAGACCGCGCGGGTCCTGATCGCACCGACGTCACTGCCGGCCTCTGGCTCGGAGGAGCAGAACGCGCCCAGTTTGAGGTCTCCCGGCCCGCCGAACATCTGCGGGCACCACTCTCCGACCTGCTCCGGCGTCCCGTTGGCCACCACCGCGACCGCGGCCAGCGAACTGCCCGCCAGGGCAAGCCCGATCCCGGCGTCCCCCCAGAACAGCTCCTCGAACGCGACCGGGATGCCGAGACCGGATCCCTCCAGGTACTGCTGGGCGTAGAAGTCCAGCGAGTACAGCCCGGCCTTGGCCGCCTCCTCGAGCACGGGCCACGGCATTTCCTCGCGCTCGTCCCACTCCGCGGCGGCCGGCCGGATCACCGACGCCGCGAACTCATGCAGCCAGTCCCGCATCTGGACCACGTCATCGCTGAGGTCAAGGGAGAAGACCGCGCTCGCCCGGTCCGGGTCGCTCATACTGCCCTCCACGCGTTAAGTTACCCAAGAGTAACATCGCGGCCGTGACCGTAGGACGCAGCCACCCGGCCTCCGCGAGCGGCCGACCTGGCTCGCCGACCTAGTGATGCTCGTCGGCAACGACGGGATCTACGCGCCACCGGTCGCCCAGCTGCGCCTGCTCGGGACTCCGACCTGACTGCTTGCGGTCAGCGACCGGGTGGCCGGTTCGCTCCGCGACCGAGCCATCTGAGTTCCTTTGTGTTGGTCGACTACTTTCGATACTCCTCGTGTACTATTCGTGGCATGACGGCAGCAGGGCAGCCAGATCCGCGGGCCTATATGCGGCTTGCCGCTTTCATCCGCGAGCAGATCAGCGACGGGAAGTTGGCTCCTGGCGGCCCGCTCCCGTCGATCGCGGCCCTGCGCCGCGAGCAAGGTCATTCCCGCCAGACGG
>Ga0302325_10024227_pt1 | contig 12632 bp, 10 predicted proteins | sample Palsa_T0_2_FD_201948 | JGI IMG/M metagenome (GOLD analysis project Ga0302325, IMG submission 201948) | Peat permafrost microbial communities from Stordalen Mire near Abisko, Sweden - Palsa_T0_2 | ecosystem: Environmental > Terrestrial > Soil > Palsa > Peat permafrost | place: Sweden: Abisko...
ATCATCCACACCTTCCTGACTCCCCAGTTCCGGCATTGGGCCCACCTGGTGGAGTCGCGGCATCGGAACCTGCCGAAGGCGGATCGGCCGTCCACCTTGGATGACGACGGCAACGAGATCCAGGAGGTGAGTTTCGGCGGCCAAATCCTCCATTTTCTCAGCGAAGTCGAGGCGGTTTTTGGCATTTGGGCCGTGGTGCTGATGGTCGCGATCGCCTTCGACAAGAGCTGGGGCACCGCGGTGGATTACATCGGCTATCGGGTGAATTTTACCGAGCCGATGTTCGTCATGGTCATCATGGCGCTGGCCTCGACCCGGCCAATGTTGCGGTTGGCGGAGCGCTGCCTGCAACTGGTGGCGGGCGCCGGCGGCGCGACCATCGGAGCCTGGTGGCTCACGATTCTCATCATTGGCCCGCTGCTGGGCTCCTTCATCACCGAGCCCGGGGCCATGACAATTTCCGCCCTGCTGCTGGTGCGGCAATTTTATCACTACAAACCGTCGCTCCGCCTGAGCTATGCCACGATCGGCCTGCTCTTCGTCAACGTTTCCGTCGGAGGGACGCTGACCAACTTCGCCGCCCCGCCGATGGTGATGGCCGCGGGCCCCTGGCACTGGGACATGGCCTACATGTTCGTGCATTTCGGCTGGAAGGCGTTCAACGGCATCGTCGCCGCCACCTTGCTGTATTACTTTGTCTTCCGGAAGGAATTCGCGGCGCTGGAGCAGGACCATCTCAAGCTGGGTCGCGCGCTGACCCAGGGCGGAGGTTCCCATATTCCAGCGTGGATCATCGTGGTGCAGGTCGCATTCATCGCGTTCGTCGTGCGCGTGGCGCATTATCCCGCCCTTTTCATCGGGGCCTTTCTTTTCTTTCTGGCCTTTGCCCAGGCGACGGCCCACCACCAGAAAAAGATCGATCTTCGGGCGCCCCTCCTGGTGGGATTTTTCCTCGCGGGTCTGGTCGTGCACGGCGGGCTGCAGAGCTGGTGGCTCGATCCGGTCCTGAAGAGCCTCGGCCGGATTCCCCTCTATATCTGGGCGACGATCCTGACTGGCTTCAACGACAACGCCGCCATCACCTACCTGGCCACGCTGGTGCCCGGGTTTACGGAAGCGTTCAAATACGCGGTGGTGGCGGGCGCGGTGACCGGGGGGGGCCTTACGGTGATCGCCAACGCCCCCAACCCGGCTGGCCAGGCGATCCTGCAGCGCTTTTTCCCGGATGGGGTCTCGCCGGTCCGGCTCCTGGTGTCCGCCTTGGTGCCGACGCTCATCATGGCAGCGGCATTCATGCTGTTGTAGGCGGAGATTTCCCGCCGTCCGCCGGCTCCGGTTCACTGACAAAACGGTACCCGACGCCGGATTCGGTCTGGAAATGGCCCGCGATATCCAGATCCTCACCCAGTTTCCGGCGCAGCCGCATCATATAGATGCGCAAATAGTTGATGTTGCCCGTCGCCTGCGGCCCCCAGAGATCGCGCAGGATCTGGCGATGGGTCAAAACCTTGTCGCGATTTGAGACCAGCAGATGCAGCAGCCGATACTCCGTCGCGGTCAGCTTGACCATCCGTCCGTCATACAGGACCCGGCTGCGCTCCAGGTCGACTTGGATCGGGCCGAAGGTGAATATCTCTTCCGGGGCTGAGACTGGCTCGGCCCGGCGCAAGAGCGCCCGCAAGCGCGCCAGCAGCTCCCCGCCGCTGAATGGCTTGGTGAGATAGTCGTCGGCGCCCGCGTCCAGGGCCTCGATCTTATTCTGCTCACGCCCAAGGACGGAGAGAATCAGGACCGGAACAGCGCAATGGGAACGCAGGGCACGCAGGACGTCGGTGCCGGGCGCGTCCGGCAGGCCGAGGTCCAGGATGACGAGACTGGGAGGCTTGAGGGCGATTTCACCCAGGGCGATCCGTCCAGTTTCGGCTTCCCGCACCGTGTATCCGGCTTCTTCCAGGGTGGACCGCAGCAGGCGGCGAAGCTGGGCCTCGTCGTCGACCAGCAGGATGTCGAATGGGCCGGCGGTGCTCATGCGTTGGGCACAGTCTCACTGGGCGAATGCGGAAGGAAAAGCTTGAATCGCGCGCCGCCTCCCGGCGGAGATTCGACGGAGACCTCGCCGCCTTGGGCGAGCATGAAGCCGCGAACGATCGAGAGGCCCAGGCCGAGGCCTCCCGTCCGGGCGTCGGGGCCGCGGCTGAACTTGTCGAAAATCCGCTGGCGGAGCTCGGGGGCGATCCCCGGTCCCTCATCAATCACCGCAATGAATATCCGCCGGGACTCCTCGCTCAGCCCCGCCTCCACCCGGATCCGCCCCGGCGTATGCACCGCGGCGTTGAGCAGGAGATGGGCGATCGCCTGTTCCATCAAGGCGGCGTCGGCGAGAAAGATGGGAAATTCCGGGGCAATCTCGATCGAGACCGCGCGCCCATTGAGCCGGGATTCGACCGCCCGGCGGGCCGCGATCACCAGGTCGTGTCCGTCGCACCAGTCGAGCTTTGGCTTCAGCATTCCCGACTCGAGCCGGGAGAGGTTGAGCAGATTCGCCACCAGGTGGTCGAGCCGTTGCACGGCGATGAAAATCTCCTCCGTCATCCGCGCGCGTTTGGCCCGGTCGTCGGTTTGGAGTTGTTCGGCGGCGGAACGAACGGCGGCGATCGGCGTCTTGAGCTCATGCGAGACGCTATCGAGCAAGGTCTGGTGCATGCGTTCCGACTCCGCCAGCAGCCGCGCGCGGCCGTCGGCGGAGCGCAGCGCCGTAAGCTGGGTGCCGATGAGTGCGACCGCGAAATAGCTGCCCAGCAGCAGCGTGTCGTCAAAATGGAGCATGGACAATGAAAACCGGGGAGGCACGAAGGCGAAGTCCCACGCTATGGCGCTGGCGACGGCCGCGATCAAGACGGGCCCCCGCCTGACCCGCAAGCTGAGCGCGATGACGGCGAGAAGATAGATGTAGCCAAACGCATGGTAGTCCAGCGAAGTAAACAACCCGAGCACAGTGATGAGGGTGACGACGACCAGAACCTCCGCGTAGTCGGTCAGGCCGCGGCCGGCCAAGCCCGTTGTCTTAACACCGCGCATGCTTCGATCCATAAAAGCACGATCCGTTCCAACAGCGCTCTTACGAACTCATTTGAAGCTATTTAGGTTAAATATAATAACAGAATCATTAACATAAAATATATTGGCATTGATTGTGCTATTTGGCGTCGGACCGCCGCCACCCCATGCCAGGTTTGTCGGCATTTCCAATCCGCGTAATAAGAATGAAATAAGTAACACTCAGACAGTCATAACCCGATAATCCCATGCCTGAAGCCTCCCCAACCCCTGCCACGACGATGAAGCCCACGCTGGGCCTCACTGGTCTGACGGTCAATGCAATGGCCCTGATCGCGCCCGGCGCGTTTTTGTGGCTCACCTTCGAAGAACAAGCCCTCTATGGCGCGCCGATGGCCGGCTGCGCCATGTGGTTCGGCATCCTGCTGGCCCTGGCATTGTGTTATGCCACGGCCGTGAGCTATGCCGAGCTTTCGAAGCTCTACCCCGGCGCCGGTTCTTCCTATTTCTACGCCGAACAGGCCTTCCTGGCCAAGACCAAGGCATTCAAATTCGCTCGGGTCGCCAAGTTTTTCACCGGCTGGGCCAGCCATCTCTATTACTGGGTTTACCCGGGCGTGATGGTGGGCGTGACCGCAATGCTGATCGGTTACCTCTCGGGCTATCTGTTTCCCGATACCTTCAGCCAAATCTACAACAGCCCGCTGGAGATGTACCTGTTCTGCATCGTCTTCGCCATCGGCGTGTCCTACATCGCCTACCGGGGCGTCAATGGAAGCACGGCGGTGAATATTGCGATCAACGTCATCCAGATCTCCGCGCTCGTGGTGTTCGCGTGCATTGCGATCGCCTACCGCGTGGACCACAAGCAGGGCTCGACCGGCTTCCACCTGTCGAACGGGATCGCGATCAACTATCAGGTCGCGCAAGTCACCATCAACGACGCCAATGGCAAGCCGCTGCCGGTGCTCGATGCCAACGGCAAGCCCACCAAGAACGCCGACGGCACACCGGCGTACCAGATGCAGGACGGCGCAGACAAGGACGGCAATCCGCTGCCGGCCGATGCCAATGGCAACGCGACCACGGTGGCAAAAGCCGCGCCTTATACCCTGGACTACTCGCAAGCCTACACGACCGATTCCACCGGCGTCACCACGTTCAACTTCCATCCGACCGCAAAATCGGTCGTCGGCCCGCACAAGTTCAGCTACATCTTTGTGCAGGCCTGCGTGGCGATCCTGATCCTGGTCGGTTTCGAATCCGTCACCTCCATGGGTGAGGAGGCGAAGAACCCGAAGAAAGATCTCCCCTGGGCGATCCTGCTCTCGCTCACGATCCAGGGCGCGATCTGCTACCTGTTCGAATATTTTGCGACCAATTACCTCCTGAACCCCGGCTACAATATGACCGCCGCGGGCGCCTCGTCGGCGCCGATCGGCGACCTGATGGTCATCACCGGCACGTGGCTCTTCGGCAGTTATTCCGCCGGCCGCGCCTTCATGCTCATCCAGGCCCTCACCGTGTTCCTCGCCCTGATCGGCACCACGCTGGCCTGCTTGAACACGGGAGCCCGGGTGACCTACGCCATGGGCCGCGACAAGGAAGTCGGTTCGCACTTCGGATTGCTTCACGGCAAGAATCTGACGCCCCACCGCGCCATCTGGACGCTGTCCATCCTCTCCATCATCATCGGCATGATCACGGTGACCACCTATCTGGGAGGCACGACCCCGGCGGCGCTGGACAAGCATAACATCTGGTACAGCTTCGGGATCTTCAGCCCGGCCTTCTACACCACGGTGCCCAATTCGTTCCTGATCACCACCCTGGTCAGCAACTTTGGAACCTTCCTGCTCTACATGACGACCTGCATCGTGGCGATCGTGGCCTTCAAGGAACATCACATGTTCAATGGCATCAAGCACGTGGTCATCCCGGTGTTCGGCCTCCTCGCGAACCTGGCCTGCATGCTGTTTTATCTCATCGGGCCGTTCTCGGTCGCGGGCATGAGCTGGCACGAGAGCTACATCGCCCTGGGCGCGGCCTTCCTCTGGGGCCTCTATGGCTTCATTTACTTCGCCAAGGGGAGCAAGACCTCGGGCAAGGAGATGATCCTGACGGCGAAGCCCGTCGCCTGATCTGACCTGACCGCACTCCGCCAAAATCATCGGCTCCGCTCGCGCTCCTGGCGCGGCGGAGCCTTTTATTTCACCGGACGCAGCGTAGCTGTCTTGACGCGGTTTCGGCGGCGATCATAACCGCTGCTGATGAGCAATTCCGTCCCGCCCAAAAAACGGGAATTGTTGGACCCCGACGATATTGTAAAGGACCTGCGCGACCTGCCGTCGGCTCCGGCCGTGCTGCCCAAGCTGCTCACGATCCTGAACGACGCGTCGGCGTCCATGTGGGACGTCATCGCGCTGGTCAAGATCGAGCCGGGCATCGCCGCGCGCGTCCTGCAGCTGGCGAACAGCGCCTATTACAGCAAGGGGGGCCGGTGCACCAGCATCGACGAGGGGGTCAATCGGGTCGGCTTCCTGAAGATCTACGAGGTGGTCGCCTACGCCGTCTCGTCGCAGTTGCTGATGCGGAACCTCGCCGCCTACGGGATCGAGGCCGAGGAATTGTGGCGCCGCTCGGTGGGATGCGCGATCGGCTCGGCGATTCTGGCTCCCGTTTGCGAGCTGGATACCGACGTCGCCTACACGATCGGGCTTTTCCACGCCGTGGGCCTGGTTGCGATCGACTCCTGGCTCAAGGCCGACGAGTCACCGGTCACCCTTGAATCCGCCGGTTTGCCGCAGGAAACCACCGGCGCCGAAAAACGCGCGATCGGGTTTGGCAACGGCTCGATCGGCGCCGCTCTTTTGAAGAACTGGAGCTTCCGGCCGAATATCTGCGACGCGGTGCGCTGGCAGTACGCCCCCCAATCCGCCGGCATAAACCGCAAGGCGGCCAGCCTCCTGCATGTCTCAAAATGGCTCCAGGCCGCGGCCCTTTCCGCGGACCCGGCCAGGCGTCCCGCGCTGCCCGATGCGTCGATTCTCGCGGAGCTCCATTTGGAGAAAAACGACATCGAGGACCGGTGCGCGGAGGTGCGCGAGGAATTCAACCGGGCGAGCCTGATGTTGGCGGGGCCTTAACCCCCATTTCCGTAACATTTTAAAATCGTAAGTTTTGTTAATAATCTCTGCTTGCGTCGCTCGGAGATTCCGATTCTGCTCCCCGGATACCTCTCACTATGGACACTATTTCTCGCGAAAATAACAGCATGCTTCCGCTCGGCGGCATCATCGTCGGTGTCGTGGCCCTGCTGCTCGCCGGCTACGCCGCCTTTAGCATTCCCAAGATGAAGGCGTCGCTGGCCGCCGATGAGGACAAGCTGTCCCATCTCGACGATATCGCCTCGCAGGCGAGCTCAGCCGCGTCGGCCGCGGCCGCCGCCAACACGAAGCTCGATCAGCTCGCGTCGACGACGCAGACCGCATTTAACACCGTGGGCGCGGCCCTCGGCGACATGAAGGCCCAGATCGCCAAGCTCGCGGAGGTGCCGAAAAGGTCGGTTGCCCACGCCGGCCATGGCGGCGGCGAGGCGGTCGTGGCGGGTCCGGGTGAATACGTCGTGAAAAGCGGCGACACCGGCCACAAGATTGCGCGCGCCAATGGCTGTTCCGTCGCCGATCTCATCGCGGTGAATCCGGACGTCGACTGGAAGCACCTCAAGGTGAACCAGAAGATCAAGCTCCCGGAAAAGAAGGCCTGATCCGGGTCGTTGGTGAGCACGCCGCCCGAGGGTCCGGCTCGCTGGGAAAAGGGGGCGGAGCAGGTTGTATCGAAATCTCGGATACTTGAATTGCGCGCGGTGCGCTACCGCCATCCGGGGCGCGCCCGGGACGGCGAGTTCGTGGTGCTGGCCGTTCCCGATTGGGTGAATGTGCTCGCGCTCACGCCGGCCGGGCACCTGGTGCTCGTGCGGCAGTTTCGTTTCGGCATCGACGATTTTTCCCTGGAAATCCCCGGCGGTGTGATCGAGCCCGGCGAGGATCCGGTGGCGGCGGCCGTGCGCGAATTGCGCGAGGAGACCGGCTACGCGGGCACGGCCGCGCGCCTGATCGGGAGCGTCCACCCCAATCCCGCGATCCAGAACAACCGGTGCCACCTCGTGCTGGTGGAGGGGGCGGAGCGCCGCGCCGCGACCGAGTGGGACGCGGACGAGGAAATCGAGGTGACGACCGCGCCGGTGGACGAGGTGCTGGAGTGGGCGCGATCCGGGCGGATCACCCATAGCCTGGTGCTTTGCGCCCTGTTCGCCTTCGAGGCCCATCGGCCGAATAATTGACTTCGGGTAACATGTTGGCCACCTTCACGTCTCAATAGCCGTATGAGCAGCCCCGCATTCGCCAACCCCTCCGCCGCCCTGGGCGCAGCCGGGCCGGGCTGTGTCCCCGCGTCCCTGGAAGGCGAAATCCGGCGGATCTACGCCCGCAGCCCCCTTTACGGCGCCCGGTTCCAGATTCATGCCCAGCCGCTGCAGTGGTCCTGCTACCGCGAGATCCCGGCGCTGTCGAAGCAGGAGATCGTAGCGCGCGGGCACCAGGCCTTCTTCGCGGATTATCGCGAGGTCGAGCGCGGGCTGCGCGACAAGCGCTACGAATACGAGGCCACCTCGGGGACGACCGCCGGCCCCATGACGGTCATCATGGAAAACGGCTGGTGGGAGGCGCAGACTGCGCGCGCCTACCGCGCGTCGCCGATTCTCCGCGAGTTCGCGGACCGCAAGCATCGCAAGTGCGTGCTCGCCCCGGTGGGATGCTCAAGCAACCTTTGTCCCTACGAGGATCACCCCTTTCCCCACCGCTACTTCGATGGCACGGTCTATCTGAACCTTTCGAGCGACCCCTTTGTGTTTCCGGAGAGCGAATGGGATCGCATCGTCGTGGAGCTGCAGGCGACGCAGCCCGAGGTGCTGGAGGGCGAACCGGTTTATCTGTCGCTGCTGGCGCGGGCGGCCAAAAAACGCGGGGTGCGCGTTCCCAGCATCCGCGCGGTTATCCTGACCTACGGCAAGGCCAGCCGCCAGCACGGCCGGCAGATCGCCGCGGTGTTTCCGGCGCCGCAGGTCGATCTCTACGGCTCCACCGAGGCGGGCTACATTTTCGTCGGCGAGGCGTTCAAGGACGATTCCCAGGTGATCGACGCCAATGCCTTTGTCGAGCTTGCCCCGTGGCGCCCGAATCTTTCCGACGTGTCCCAGATATATGTGACCACGCGCGATCGCGAGGCGATGCCCCTGCTGCGCTACCACACGGGCGACATCGTGCAGCGGCGCCCGGGCGGGTTCCGGATTCTCGGCCGCGAGGGCAGCCTTTATTTTCGCCCGGACGGTTCGCTCGTGTCGGTTGACGACGTGGACGCGGCCCTGCCGGGGAATTTCGCGTGCTGGCACTACGCGCTCGCGCAAACCGCGGCGGCGCGCTGGGACTTCCATTATGTGGCCGACCAGACCGCGGACCATCGCGGGATCGAGGCGGCCCTGGGCCGCCTGCTGGGCCCCGACGTGCGCGTCAACGCCTTCCGGCGGAAGGCCATTGCGCCGGCGTCGAGCGGGAAGTTCGCGCTGCTCAAGCCGCTGGCTAGAACCTGAGAATACCTTGAACAGGAAGGCCGGAAAGGTCGGGAAGGTAAAAATCTTTTCCGGCCTTCCCGGCCTTCCTGTTCAATTTCTGAGCGCTTAATTGCCGGGTTAGGTTCGCTAATACAGACCGTGACGGAGCGCCCTCGCCCTTTACTTCGCGGTCAATGCCGCTGATTCTCGGGCTGTCCTCCTTCCCCGGGATCCCGCGATGAACCCTATCGGCAATCTTTTTCGCACCACCATCGGCCGCAAATTTCTCATGGCGGTGACGGGGGCGGTTTTGATCCTTTTCGTTGTCGCCCATCTGATCGGCAACCTGCAGATCTTCGAATCCCCCGACAAGATCAACGGCTATTCATACTTCCTCCAATCGCTGGGTCCGACCCTCTGGGTGGAACGCATCGGGCTGCTGCTCTGCGCCGTCATTCATATCTGGGCCGCCACCGTCCTCACGATCGAGAACTGGCGGGCCCGCGGCGGGGTGCATTCCCCGCACAAGACCTGGATCCAGGCCACGGTCGCTTCGCGGTACATGCGCTGGACTGGCTACGTGGTGCTGGCCTTCGTTCTGTATCACCTGGCGCAGTTCACCCTGGGCATAGCGCAGCCCGCCACCTTCAAGGAAAATCTCCGGCACTACACGATGACAAGCGATTACCGGGTGTTCGGCTTCACGACCGTCCGGGCGGGGACGCAGGTGCTCGACGTGCACAGCATGGTGATCCTCGGCTTTCAAAATACCCTGGTCGCGGTATTTTATGTCTTCGCCATCGGGCTGCTCTCGCTCCACCTGCTGCACGGCGCGGACAGCATGTTCCAGACCCTCGGCTGGCGGAACCGCCGCTGGTCGCGCGGCCTGCGGGCCGTGGTGACCCTGGCCTGCGCGGCCTACTTCCTGGGCAATCTCGCGATCCCGGGAGCCGTGATCGCCGGCATCCTGGCCCCCCACCCCTAGCGATGGCCCTACTCGACTCCAGGATCCCCCCGGGCCCCCTCGCCGAAAAATGGCGCAGGCACCAGACCGCCATCAAGCTGGTCAACCCCGCGAACAAGCGCAAATACGAGATCATCGTCGTCGGCGCCGGGCTGGCGGGCGCTTCCGCCGCGGCGACGCTGGCTGAGCTCGGCTACAAGGTGAAAAGCTTCGTGTTTCACGACAGCCCGCGCCGGGCGCATTCGATCGCGGCGCAGGGCGGCATCAACGCCGCGAAAAACTACCAGAATGACGGCGACAGCGTTTACCGGCTTTTTTACGACACCATCAAGGGAGGGGACTATCGTTCACGCGAGGCGAACACCTACCGGCTGGCCGAGGTCTCGGTGAACATCATCGACCAGTGCGTGGCCCAGGGCGTGCCCTTTGCGCGGGAATACGGCGGGCTGCTCGCCAACCGCTCCTTCGGCGGCGCGCAGGTTTCGCGCACGTTCTACGCGCGCGGGCAGACCGGGCAGCAGCTTCTGCTCGGGGCCTATTCCGCCCTCTCCCGCCAGGTCGCCGCGGGGGCGGTGCAGCTTTTCACCCATAGCGAGATGCTCGATCTCGTCGTGGTCGGCGGCCACGCCAAGGGCATCGTCGTGCGCAACCTGGAGACCGGCGAACTCACGCGCCACGCGGCGGACGCCGTCATTCTCGCCACCGGCGGCTATGGCAACGTCTTCAATCTTTCCACCTACGCGCGCGGCTCGAACGCGACCGCGATCTGGCGCGCGTACCGGCGCGGGGCCTGCTTTGCCAACCCCTGTTACACGCAGATCCACCCGACGTGCATCCCGGTGACCGGCGACTACCAGTCGAAGCTCACGCTGATGTCCGAGTCGCTGCGCAACGACGGCCGCATCTGGGTGCCGAAGCAGGCGGGGGACCGCCGCAAGGATCCCAATTCGGTCCCGGAGGCGGACCGCGACTACTATCTCGAGCGCATGTATCCCGCCTTCGGCAACCTTTGCCCCCGGGACATCGCCTCGCGCGCCGCCAAGCGGGTGTGCGACGAGGGGCGGGGCGTGGGCGAGAGCGGGCTGGGGGTCTACCTCGATTTTTCCGAAGCCATCGCGCGGCTGGGCGAAAGCGGCGTGCGCGAGCGCTACGGCAATCTTTTCGACATCTACCACGAGATCACCGACGAGAACGCCTACCGCGTTCCCATGCGGATCTTCCCCGCCGTCCACTACACGATGGGGGGGCTGTGGGTGGATTACAACCTGATGTCCAACCTGCCGGGGCTTTTCGTGCTGGGGGAGGCCAACTTTTCCGACCACGGCGCCAACCGGCTCGGCGCCTCCGCGCTCATGCAGGGCCTGGCCGACGGGTACTTCGTCGTGCCCTACACCATCGGCGATTACCTCGCGACCCAGAAGCCCGGCTCGCGCCCGGCGCCCGACGCCGCCGAGTTCAGGCAGGCCGAGGACAACGTCCGCGGCCTCACCGACCGCCTGCTCTCCGTCGGCGGCCGCGAGCCGGTGAGCCATTTTCACAAGCGCCTCGGCCATATTCTCTGGGAACATTGCGGGATGGCCCGCAACCGCGCGGGCCTCGAAAAGGCGCTCCGGGAGATTCCCGCCTTGCGCGAGGAGTTTTGGAGCAACCTGTCGGTCCCCGGATCGGGGGCCTCGCTCAACCAGTCGCTGGAGCGCGCGGGCCGCGTGGCGGACTTTCTCGAACTCGGCGAACTCCTGTGCCGGGACGCCCTGGTCCGCGAGGAAAGCTGCGGCGGCCACTTCCGCGAGGAGCACGCCTATCCCGACGGCGAAGGCATGCGCGACGACGCCAACCTGGCGCACGTGGCGGCCTGGGAATACCAGGGGGAGGGCAAGGCGCCCCTGCGCAATGTCGAACCGCTCGCCTACGAATTCGTGAAAATGAGCGTGAGGAACTACAAATGAAAAACATCTCCGTGACGCTGAGGGTTTGGCGGCAGGCGGGGCCCGGGCAGGCCGGCCGGTTCGTCGATTACCCGGCGAAGGATCTCAATCCGGCGATGTCCTTTCTCGAAATGCTCGACGTGGTGAACGACGAATTGACGGTGAAGGGCGGGGAGCCCATCGCGTTCGCGCACGACTGCCGCGAAGGCATCTGCGGCACCTGCTCGCTCGTGATCGACGGCAAACCCCACGGCCCCCGCCGGGGGGTCGCCTCCTGCCAGACGTATATGCGCAGCTTTGCGGACGGCGCGGTGATCACGGTCGAGCCCTACCGGCTCCGCTCCTTCCCGGTGATCAAGGATCTGGTCACGGACCGCAGCGCCTTCGACAAGATCCAGCAGGCCGGCGGCTTCATCACGGTGCGGACCGGCTCCGCGCCCGAGGCCAACGCGATTCCCGTGCCGAAGGACGCCGCGGAGCTCGCGATGGATGCGGCCCAGTGCATCGGCTGCGGCGCGTGCGCGGCGGCCTGCAAGAATGCCAGCGCGATGCTTTTCGTGGCCGCCCGGGTCGCGCATCTCGGACTCCTGCCCCAGGGCCAGGCCGAGCGCGATCGCCGCGTGCTGGCCATGGTGGAGACGGCGGACGGGCTGGGCTTTGGCAGTTGCACCAACCAGTACGAATGCAGCGCGGCGTGCCCGAAGCTCATCTCCCACGATTTTATCGCGCGCCTGAACCGCGATTATCTGAAGGCCTCGTTCCGAGCGGCGTTCAAGACGGAGCCGCTCCGCGCCAGCGGAGAATAATCCTCAAAACATCGAGAGCGCTTTGGCGCTCTCCACGACAAACCAGGCGCCGCCGGCGGCGATGAGGACGACCAAGGCCTGCTTGAACAGCCGGCGCCCGCGCAGGACCGCATCCTGAAAATCCGTGTTGAGCGTCTTGCGGTTGTTCGACGCCAAAAAACTCACGAATCGCGGATCGCGAAAGCGGGTGGATTTTTTCAGGGCGGCGCGCACAATGACCAATGTTGGAATTTTTGGGTCGTTTTCAACGGAAAAGTTCCCAGATTCCTTGT
>Ga0302325_10024229_pt1 | contig 12631 bp, 8 predicted proteins | sample Palsa_T0_2_FD_201948 | JGI IMG/M metagenome (GOLD analysis project Ga0302325, IMG submission 201948) | Peat permafrost microbial communities from Stordalen Mire near Abisko, Sweden - Palsa_T0_2 | ecosystem: Environmental > Terrestrial > Soil > Palsa > Peat permafrost | place: Sweden: Abisko...
TACGCTGACGCGGCCAAGGAAGGGTGCGAAGTTGAAAGAGGAAGTGTGGCAGACGGATGATGGCCAAGTTGTTCGGTACAGGCTTGCGTACATCAATCATCGGATCTGTGGCGTGGACAACGGTAGAGTGCTTGGGTATGACAACAGCCACAACTACCACCATCGGCACCTCATGGGAGTGCCCATGGACCTGCGGCCAATCAATGATAATGAAAATCGACTCCGAGCCGGAAGCGTCAGCGACCTAGTTTGGCCTTTTTTCTCCTCCGCCATCTCCCCGGTTTTTCAACGGACCGATGGGCCTGCGGCCAATCAATGATAATGAAAAACACCCTGGTTACGCCGTCAAGCCCGAGCTGAGCCGCGAGTGTCAACGAGCGGTACCCGATGCCGACATGCCAGTGGTTTATCAACGGAGCGGTGGAACCTGTGGAGTTCGACAGTTACGAAGCGTTACATAACCGCTTCCAAACTGAGGTATTCAAGTTATGGAAGGAAGAGGAACGAAATGACTAAAGCGATCTTGAAAACTGGAACGGCTGCTGACTTTTTTTCGCGGACCAAAGAACATGCCAAGAAACTGGACCGTGGCGAGAAACTAGCGCCTGAGATACGGTTGACTTTCGAGGACCCCGCTGATTTGTGGCGGGTGCTGGCGGGGGAGCGTCTTCGAGTCCTGCGAACCATTCGCGAACAAAGGACAACCGTTTCGGGTCTTGCGGCGATACTCAGGCGAGATCGTAAAGCCGTGAGCCGCGATGTGAAGCTCTTAGAGTCGCTTGGACTGCTGAAGACACACCGCGAATCGAACCCTGGACACGGCGTGAATACGATTGTTGAGCCTCTTGCGAAGAAGTATCATCTGACGGCAACACTCTAAAAACAGTTTGCCAAAAAATGAGGCGTTTTTGTCACCGCACTTTGTTCAACATGTCAATACCTTACATTTTCAAACTGACCCACTACCCGCCAGCCTCGCCAGCGCGTCTTGCTGGTACCCGGCGTCGCCGACAACGCGCGCAAGATGTTTACCTCCGTCTGCGGCATCGATGCGCTCTTTGCAACCGGTGTCTGCCGGCAAGCAAAAGTCGAATAATCGCAGCCTTCCTCCCAGTTCAAAAGTTGAAAAATCAATCGTCTCTTTAGAATCAGCATCTTACCGCCAAAATTTTCTCGCCGCCCCACCCCTCTCTTTCATACTCGTGGTCGGAAAGCCATTCTTATGCGTCAAAGTAACCATCCCAAAAAACCCGCATCTCAACCAAGCGTCACGAACCCCCGCGCCCTCGCGGGAAAAACTCCCTGTTCAAGCCCCCGAAAAGGGGGCTTTCTGATGCGTCCCAGTTCTATTTTTATATGGGGGACCGATTCGCCGAATAACTCCCGCTTTTTCCCGCATTCAAAACCCCCGTTTTCAGCCCAAACAATGGCCTTCAGAACCGCGACCGCAAGGGAGCGTTATCACTCGTGCAAAGACCCTCCCCAAAACGCTATAATTTTGGGAACGCCAAACACCGGAAGGGACACTCATGAACGAAACGTCAGCCAATGAAAATCGCACCGCCTCTGGGCCGCTCGAGGCGCTCGGCGCTTTCACGCAGGACTTGAAATTCGCCGCCCGGTCGCTCTTTCGCGCCAAGGGACTCACCATCACGGTGGTGGTGACTCTTGCGCTAGGCATCGGCGCAAATGCCGCCATCTTCACCTTGGTGCGCGGCGTCCTCTTGCGCCCGCTGGTGAACCGCGATGAAGACCGCTTGCTCTACATCTGGCAAAGCGCTCAGGGCATCGGCGCCGATAACGCTGCCTTCTCCGTTCCGGAACTCCAAGATATCGAGGCCGGCGTCAAGTCCATCAGTTCCTTCGGCGACTTCTCAACCATCGGCTTCACCATGAACGGGCTCGGCGAACCGCGCGAAGTCAGCGCGGGCGTGGTGAGTGGGTCTTACTTCAAGGTCATGGGCCTGCGCCCCGTGCTCGGACGTCTGCTCGACTCGCGTGACGATGGCCCAAACGCGGCAGGTGCCGCCGTCCTCACGTTTCGTTTTTGGAATACCGTATTCAAGAGCGATCCCTCCGTCATCGGCAAAACCATTCGCCTCGGCAGTGAGGGCGCCCGCACGGCCACCATCGTCGGCGTCTTGGAACCTTGTGTGCCCTATCCGGCCGACACGGAACTCATCGCCAATATAGTAACCAGCCCTCATCACCTATCCGCCACCATGGTCACCGGCCGCGTTCATCGCATGACTCAACTATTCGGCCGTCTGGCGCCCGGAGCTACCCTCGAATCCGCTCGTGCCGAGCTGCGTGCCAAGCATGCCACCATGCTGCGCGACCACCCGGAAGCGTACTCCAAGAAAGCGCATTTCGCAATCGATGTTAGGCGGCTGCGCGATCAAATCACTTCCCGCGCCAAAACCGTTTTGCTCATCCTGCTGGTCGCCGCGTTGTTGATCTTCGTCATCGCTTGTTCCAACGTCGCCAATCTGCTCCTGGCGCGTAGCGTACAACGCGAAGGCGAACTATCCATCCGTGCGGCACTCGGCGCGTCAACCTTCGCCCTCCGCCGCACGCTCCTCGCCGAAAGCCTGCTTCTCTGCGGCGCTGGCGCCGTCATTGGCGTTCTGAGTGCTCGCCCGCTCGTCTCCATACTCGGACGTTATGCCGCGCGCTTCTCGGTTCGCGCCCTCGATCTCACTGTCGATTCCAGCATGCTTTGGGTCGGCGCCCTGCTGGCGTTGTTCGCTGCCGCGGCGCTGGCGTTCGTGCCGCGCCTTCCGGCCGCCAACGGCTCTCGCGGTTTTGGCGTTGCCACCAGCGGGTTTCGCGTCACTGGTCACACCGGCGGACGCCTGCGCATCTTTGCTATGACGCAAATCGCCGCTTCCTTCGTCCTCTTGGCCGGCGCCAGCGCTCTCCTCAACACGTTGTTAGCTTTGCAGTCGGTCGATACCGGTTTTGATACCCGGCATGTCTTGGCCTTGAATGTTCCTGTTATGTCTTACGGCAAGACACAGGATCAGGTCACCGCCTTCTATAAAGGGGCGATACGCCGCATTCGCGAGTTGCCGGGCGTCGACAATGTGGCTGTCGGAACTATGGTTCCCTGGCGCGATTCGAGCTTCTTCGGTCTGGGATTTGATTTCTCTGCCGATGGCCACGTCCGTGCTCCCGGCGAAGACTATCCGCGCGGCCGTTTCCGCGCCGTGTCGCCTGGTTTTTTCGCCTCCCTCGGCGTTCCCCTGATTGCCGGCCGCGACTTCAATGACCAGGATCGCCACGGCGCCGAGCCCGTCGTCATCGTCAGTCAGAGTCTCGCCCAACGCATGTTCCCCAACCAGGACGCCGTCAACCGGCATGTCATGTGGACCGATCCCGTCATGCAATTTATCGGCATAAGCACCGCCCCGCGGCGCATTGTCGGAGTGGCGGCCAGTGTCGACGATGAGAGCATTACCCCGGGTCTGGCCATGACCGTCTATCAGCCCTTCGAACAGGATGCGTTTTTCGGTGGCCGCTTATTCGTCCATTCGCATGTCGATCCCCATCCGTTGATCTCGCCCGTTACGCAAATCATTCGCAACCTCTCGGTCGATCAGCCCGTCGAGCACGCCGCCACGCTGGAGGACATTCGCGCCGAGGTGCTCACGCCCGATCGATTGAATACGCTGGTCTTCGGCGGCTTCGCTGGCGTAGCGTTGGCCATTGCCGTTGTCGGCGTCGCCGGCGTCCTGGCGTTCTCAGTCAGCAGCCGCACGCGCGAATTCGGCATTCGCCTAGCCGTTGGCTCGCAGCGTCGCCAACTCCTCGCTTCCGTCATCAAGGAAGGCGCTCTCATGGCCACCACCGGCATTGCCGTCGGAGCCATCGGCGGCTACGCGCTCGCCCGCTTGGCAGCCAGTTATCTCAACGATCTTCAAATGCCCGGCCTGACCCCCGTCATCGGCGCAGTCTTCGTGCTCTTGCTGGCCGCCATCATTGCCTCCGCCCTCCCCGCCTCGCGTGTCGCGCGCATCGATGTGATGCAAGCCCTCCGCTCCGAGTGACGGCCACCCATCGCGACGAAAAACCTCCAATCTCGCACCGCCGCCATCTCGCGGCGCACCTCCATCTCGCACCGCACCGCCGCCCAACCGAGCCGCGACTGTAAAGGCGGCTCCGCCGCCTCTACTTGTACCGAAGGAGCGGCACACTACAGCGCCAATTCCAAGTGCCTGCCCCGATATAATCAAACTTAGGAGCCTATCGGTTGGAGCAAGCAGTTCTCGTCCTGGAAGACGGCGTCGTCTTCGAAGGCGTCAGTTTTGGTGCGCGCACCCAGCGCACCGGCGAAGTTGTTTTCAATACCGCTATCACCGGCTATCAGGAGATCTTCACTGACCCTTCCTATAGCGGCCAAATCGTCGTTCTCACCAATCCGCAAATCGGCAACTACGGCGCTAATCAGTTCGACAGCGAATCCGGCGGTCCTTATATCGAGGGCCTCGTGGTCCGCGAAATCTCGCCCGTCGTCAGCAATTGGCGCGCCGACGATAAAGCCGAACACTTCTTGTCGAAAAGCGGCATCCCCGTCATCGCCGAAGTCGATACCCGCCGCCTCGTCCGTCACCTTCGCGACCACGGCGCCAAGCGCGGCATCATCGCCGTCGCTTCTTCTGAACCGCGCGCGTCAGCCAGCGGCTTCAATATCCCCTCCCTCATCCAGACCGTTCAAGCCTCACCGTCCATGTCCGGCCAGAATCTCGTCTCGCGCGTCAGTTCCTCCCAAACCTATGAATGGACCCACGGCATCGATGCCGTCTCTCCCTCCGACAAACGCGCCGCTGCCGCCGAACAACGCTTCCACGTCGTTGCCTACGATTACGGCATCAAACGCAACATCCTCCGCCATCTCGTCGAAATTGGTTCGCGCGTCACGGTCGTCCCGGCCGATACCACTGCCGAAGATGTTCTCTCCCTTAAGCCCACCGGCGTCTTCCTCTCCAACGGCCCCGGCGATCCAGAACCTCTTGAACACCAAGCCAAGCAAGTCTACAAACTCATAGGCCAAGTGCCTATCTTCGGCATCTGTCTCGGACATCAGATCCTCGGTCTCGCCTTTGGCGGCAAAACCTACAAGCTCAAATTCGGCCATCACGGCGCCAATCATCCGGTCGTGAATTACCGCACCAACAAAGTCGAGATCACTTCCCAAAACCATGGCTTTTGTGTCGACCCCCAGTCCCTCCCCGATTCCGAGGTCGCCATCACTCACTTAAACCTCAACGACGACACCGTCGAAGGTATGCGTCATCGCAACCATCCCGTCTTCTGCGTGCAATACCACCCTGAGGCCGCGCCCGGCCCGCACGATTCCCATTACCTATTCAACGATTTCGCCGAGGCAATGAAAGACCATCAACCTTAGACGAAGTGGCCCTATCGGCCGCCTGAATACCGGCAGCGATCGCTCCATGCACGGTCGCAGCATTCCCGCTTGTCTCTGTCGCCTCACCCGCAAAAAAAAGCGTCTCCTCGATTGGCCGGGCCAGCGCTCGGCGCGCTGAGAGTGCATGCACCGGTACATAACTATAAGCGCCTCGGAAAAAGGGATCGCTGCTCCAATCGTGAAAGTGTGTGGATAAGGGCCTTGGAATCGGCCGGCCCAGAATACACCTGAGCGAGGCAAGAGCCTCCTTTTCAATCGCCGTGGGCGTCTCATTCAAGAGTTCGTCCGCCGCACCACCGGCCGTCCAGCCGGTCAGAAGCGGCGTAGCTACAGGCTGCGTCGTCCACCACGTAGGAAAGAGCTTTTCCCCGGAAAACAGGAAACCAACCTGACGGAATCGTTTGTCTTCCTCCCAGAACGCCTCGCTAAACCGCAAGGTGACTCGAAACGCGTGTCCTAAGATGAGTGCCCCTGCGGCCTTGAGCGCATCTGCCGGCGATGGCTCAAACGCAATGGCACCCATACTCCCTGGAGCTGCTTGCAGAACTCCCAGCGACACTGTCACAATCAACTTGCGGCAGGTTAGCGTATGTTCAGTGTCATCCAATGTGTCTCGATACGTCACCACAACGCGATCCCTGCGCCAGTTCACTCGCTCCACCACTGAATTGAGTTGCACCACCGATGGCCAGCCTGGGATGGAGCGAACCAATTCATGAACCACCGAGTCGTAGCCGTCGATCAACCGGAACGAGCGATCTCCCTCGATGTCTTCCGCAGCCTTCCATTCCAGCTTCAAGGACGCGAGACTGATCAGCTCCTGGCGTGCCGCATCGAACCCTTCCACTTGCCGTGCGGCCTGCATTTTCGCCTGTGCAGGATAGCGTGAACGGCGTAAAAACTGCGCAAAGCTCTCGTCGCCTCGCCTTCGCGATTTCGCGGCCGCCGCGAACACTTTGTCGGCTTCGCCGTTATCGATGGAGTGGCACTTCGAACTGTGCTCGTAAATCTGCAATCCCGCACGCCGAACGATCTCCCACGTTTCGGGCGGACGTCCATGCACAAATTCCGCGCCCAGCTCAATCGGAAACGAGGCGAGTGGGTCGCGAACCGTCCGAATACGGCCGCCGACGTAGGGCGTAGCTTCGAGACAGCGCACCGTCATACCACTCTGCGCGAGCACAGCTGCAGCCGCCAAACCAGCAACCCCGGCGCCGATGATGGCGACTTCGCAATCCACGTCTGCTCATTTTACGCGCTGTTTGTTTTGACGAAGCAACGCAACACCTCAGCCACGCTCCATGCCTGCGCGCAGCAGCCGCGAGCCGTGAAAGGCGGCTCGGCATCGAAGATTTCGGCAATGGACCCCACGCACGGCCCCCCTCGCATACGTTCTGCGAAGTCGCTGAGAAATCCGCGCGCTGTTTGGTAATCGTTGGGATGCACTCTCAACCATGCGTCGATAAAAGGTCCTATGAGCCACGCCCACACTGTGCCCTGATGATAAGCCGCATCGCGCGAGCGCAAATCGCCGTCGTATTTCGCTTTGAAGTCGGGCTCGCCCGGCGCCAGCGAACGCAGTCCAACCGGTGTCAGTAGATTGTCCTTGGCCGCCTTCAACACTGGCTCCCATTTGTCTTCGTCGAGAATCGGATGATCCAGTGAGACGGCAAACAACTGGTTGGGACGGCAGCGCGGGTCGCATTGGCCATTCTCTCCGTCGATCACGTCGTACAAATAGCCCCGCTCTTCGTTCCAAAACCGCCGATTGAATGACTCCCTGGCCCGCTCGGCATGCCCCGCGATAGCGGCCGCCTCGTCATCGCGTTTCGCCTGCCGCAGCCACCCTTCCAAAAGCCGCAATGCGTTGTACCAAAGGGCGTTGATTTCCACCGCCTTGCCCCGCCGCGGCGTAACCACCCAGTCGTCTACCTTCGCGTCCATCCATGTCAGTTGATATCCTTCCTGCCCCTGCACCAGCAGACCGTCGGCGTGGTCCACATGGATATTGAATCTGGTTCCCCGCAGATGGTGTTCGACAATATCGACAAAATTGGGCAACAGGGCACTCAACAGGCGGTGGTCCCTGGTGAGTTGCAAATAGCGCTGACAGGCGTGAAAGAACCAGAGTGTCGCGTCCGCTGTGTGATACAAACCCTCCGCTTGTCCCTCCGGAAACATATTGGGAATCAATCCATCTTTAATGGAATGGGCAAACGTGCGGAGGATGTAGCCTGCCTCCTCCTGCCTCCCGGTCGTAAGTGTGAGTCCCTCCAGGCTGATCATGGTATCCCGGCCCCAGTCAGTGAACCAGTGATAGCCGGCTATAACACTGCGGATCTCATCGCCGGCAGCGCGTGCTCGAGCTGTGTCGGCTTGCCGTCCCACGGGCGCATAGATGAACTGGTCGGCAGCCCAGACCAGTTCCCGGCACACCCAGCCACACGCTTTGGGGTGGGCGTCCCGCAGCAAACGCGATTTCCGATCCCGCTCCGCCTCCCACGCCTGTTGTGGATCTAACGCCTGCATCACATCCCAGCTCTCCGTCGACGCCACCAGCGACCCCTCTTTCGAACCATCAAGCGAAAGAGAGAAATAGCCAGGACTCCATAAATCGCCGTGCCAGGTGTACCCACGCGACCGCTCTATGTTGTAGACAACGTCCGTAATGCGGTGCGGGTCCATGGAAAAGGAAGCATCCTCTCCCAGAACCTTCAAACGCAAAGGCGGCAGATCGCCATCGGCCTGCAATTCATAGCGGTCTTTGCGGATTGTGACTGTGTAGTTTTCAATGGGAGAATTCACCGGAGCTTCGTGCTCGCGCATGTTCACCGCCGGCCGCAGATGCAACTTGACAGGGCCCGTCCCATGTGTAATCCGGTAGCTCACATAAACGGTATTCTCCCGATGCGGCAAAACCAGTCTCTTTTCTAGCGTAATTCCCTTGAACGCATAAGACCAAACCGGCAAGCCGGCATCCAACCGGAAGCTTTCCAGATGTTGTGCGCAGTCCCGCTCGTCTTTGTCCAACCGTAGCAGCCCATGGAGCGCCACCCGGCTGTCATCCGGAAACACAATCTCCTCCAGAATGTCGTTGAGCATCATGGTACGTCCCAGCGGAGACGGTAAGGCCGCGATCAGGTAACCATGGAAAACACGAGTCAAAGTCCCACTCACTGTGCAGGAAGCATACCCTCCCAATCCATTCGTCACCAGCCATTCGGTTTCAACGGCTCTGTGCAGCTCTTCTTCGCTAAACGCTTTAGCGGTATTTCTGCTGAATATCGGTTTCATCGCGGTGGCGGCCCCGCCCGCAAGAGCACCGCTGCATTTCCCGGAATTCGCCAGTTCTTTTCACTATCCAACGCGGCGGTTCCGTTTCCGCCATATCGCGGATCTTCACTCGACCACAACGTTCGCCATGCCATGCCTTCCGGCGGCCCCAATAACGGTTCGGGTGAAGGACGGAACTCCAATTCAACTCCCAGATTCACCACCAGGAGCCGGTCAGTGTCAATCTCGCGTGTAAAGAACCGTACGATGAAGCAATGCTGCGACAACACGGCGCCATCGATTCCGTCTTGTCCCTGGCGCGAGATCACCGCATCTTCCTTTCGCAAGCGCAATAAATCGCGATGGAGTTGATAGATCTCCGAATGCCGGCTCGCTTCCGCGTGATCCAGCCGTGACCGCTCGAAGGTCTCCCTGGAGCCAGGGTCTGAAAACACACTCTGCATGTCGGGAGATCGCAAGGTTCGCCACTGACCCAGAAACTCTTTCCGTCCCTCTCTGATTTTGCCCGCGAGATCCGGTTTATGATCCGCAAAGTAAAGAAAGGGACTGGATGCGCCAAACTCCTGCCCTTGAAAAAGCATAGGCGTCCCCGGCGAGAGCAACATCAGGGCGGTCACCGCCCGATACTGGCCGGGCGCGGTGAATTGATGCAGCCGTTTGCCGCGCGCCGAATTCGCTATCTGGTCGTGATTTTCAATGAAGTTGATCATGGACGCCCGCGGCAGACCGAGCGTCGAATGTCCCCGGCGTGCATTTTGCCACTCATACCACTGGCCCTGAAACAAGTAACCGTACTTCACTGCTGAAAGCAATTCCTGCGGCGTACCTCGGTAGTCGCTGTAATACGCATCCGCATGGCCGGTGAGTGCGACAACCGCCGAATGATGAAAATCGTCGTTCCACAGCGCATCCAGTCCGTAACCCCCATCTTTCAATGGTTTCAAAAGGCGCGTGTCCTGCCGTTCATTCTCGCCGATAATAACAATGTTCCGGCTTTCCGCCGCCCCTCGCGACGCTACTCCTATCTCCGTCAGTATGTGCGTCTCCGATTCATCGCGTATGTCCTGCGTCGCGTCCAGGCGCAGGCCGTCCAGGTGAAACTCCCGAATCCAATAAGCCGCGTTCTCCCGGAAAAACTCCCGAACCGGTCCACTGTGTTCGCCATCGAAGTTCAGCCCTTCGCCCCAGTCAGTGGTGTGTTTCTTTGAGAGATAGTAAGGCGAAAACTTTGTGAGATAGTTTCCATCCGGCCCAATATGGTTATAAACTACGTCGAGGATGACTCCTAACCCGATCGCATGTGCCTGATCGACGCACGCCCGCATATCGTCCGGCGTTCCATAGATGGACGCAGGAGCATAGGGCTGGACGCCGTCGTAGCCCCAACCGAACTTTCCGGGAAACTCTGCCACCGGCATTACTTCGATCACGGTTACACCGGTCTCTTTGAGAAACTGCAAGTGTTTGGCAGCCGATTTCCAGGAGCCGCCCGCGGTAAAAGTGCCCAAATGGAGTTCGTAAATTACCTGTCCCGCGAGCTTGATGCCGGGCCAGTCCGCATCAGACCACGGAAAACCTGAAGGATCGACCACTGCTGAAAATCCATGCGGACCCGCAGGCTGCCAGCGCGAAGCTGGATCGGGGAAAGCTTCGTCCCCATCGAGCTGGTATTTGTAGCGCTGCCCCGCTACCACACCTTTACCAAACGCCGCGAAATACTCGTCCTCACAAGACATCGGCAATCGTTCATCCGAATTCTCAAACACCACCGCCGCCGTTTTACCGTTGGGCGCCCAAACGCGAAAGTCCGTGCCGCCGGCTTCTCGCGAAAACTCGGCGCCCACTGGCATAGTTCGCGAAAAGGGGCGAGCAATGGTTTTCGGGATCTTCGACACAGGATTCTTTGGAAGTACCGTAAACATAACATAGAGATTGGGCGGCTGAAAAAGATACGCTGGTATTTCAACTGAACTTCTCGCTTTCGCAGTTTTGCGGGTCCCCGCCACTGTAACGCCCTCCAGTCGTTCCTCGGAGTCGCCGGCGCGCTGCTATTCGGCATCTAACCGACCGCTTGGGCCGAAAGAAGCTCTTCAGCATTGCCATTCTCTTTTATCTATGTGCCATCGGCGCCACGGCGTTCTCATGGAACTTCGCATCGTCTAGTTTCTTCCGCGCGCTCACAGGCGCCGGTACTCATCCGCGCCCGGGTTCAAATTCGCTCCCAAAACAACCCGTTTTACGCCGTCAGCCGCAAATTCTCGACAACCCGCTCACTTAGTTAACCCTGAACCACCCGCCGGCCATGCTCATGGCCTGAACTCCTTAGATCGTGTACCTAGTAAAATCAATCTAGCCCCACGCTGAAAAGTAAAACGAACTGAACATGACAACGGAGAAACAAAATGGCAACCGTTTTAGCGGCAACTGCTGCTGTCCCGGCGGATGATCCCAAACGCAATCTCACGCTGGCACAACCCGACAACCTCCCGCACCTCGGTTTGGTCGGCGATACCTACACCATCACGGTGACAGGTGAGCAGACCGAAGGACGGTTCTGCGTCATTGACATGCACATCCCGCCAGGCGGCGGCCCACCACCCCATCGGCACGACTTTGAGGAGACCTTTATCCTGCTCGAAGGTGAGATGGAAGCAACCTTCCGCGGCCAGAAGTCGATGGTGCGCGCCGGCGAAACACTGAATATTCCGGCAAACGCTCCGCATCGGTTTCACAACGCTTCCGCGCTGCCGGTGCGCATGCTCTGTATCTGCTCTCCGGCCGGACAGGAGAAACTCTTCCTTGAGGTTGGCGTGCCAGTTGCCACTCGTACCACACCTCCGCCGAAGCTAGACGAAAAGGAGCAAGCCGCCTTTATCGAGAAAGTGAAGGAACTCGCACCCAAGTACCGCACAGAACTACTGAAAGAGGCGTAGGGGCATAAGGGTTAACTTAAGGCGCGATTGTTTCCGAGTTGACGACGATTCCGAGGGAGCAACTCAGAGCCGAGGCGACAATTGGTGATTTTCCCCAACCCGACCGAGTGCTACAATTCGGCTTGCACTCGGGAGGTCCCTCATGGCGCGACGGTCATTTCTTCGCCAGTTAGCTGCGTTGCCTTTTGCCGGAGTAGCATCGTCGTTGGGTCAAGGAACTTCGCATAAATCCCTTAATATCATGATGAAAAGTGCTTGGGGATCTGATGATCCGACCAAGGCAGCGTTTCCTTTTCTTCACGGTCTCGCACTTTCTGAAGCGGGACATGCGGTGCAGATTTTTTTGCTTGGCGAAGCAGTTTCGCTTATGCGGAAGTCAGTTGCAGGCGCAGTCGTGCCGGTTGGCTGGCCACCGTTAGAGCAGACCCTCACGAAAGTTGCTGAAAGGCATGTTCAGATTTATGCCTGCGGTGCCTGCAGTCGTGCGCGGGCGGTTCTGCAATCAGACCTGGACCTGTGGGGGGCGAAGTTCGGCAACCCGGCAATCTTCGTTTCGCTCGTGGAATGGGCCGATCGCGTAATTACGGAATAACTCAGTAGCTCACCAGACGATGAGTGGAAATGGCTGCGGTAGCAAGTGAATAGCGCATTTAAGAGTTTCAAAATGGATCGTCCACGACTCGGAAGTTGCACCGGACTTTACGGGCAAGTCCCTTTGCTAATTCAAGACAAAAGACGAACAAGCAGATGGCTCACCCCGAGACGCTTGGCTTGCACGGCGAGATATTGACGAGCAAGCCGGTCGCCTTGCACGAGAACCAAGTTCAGAAGATCGTTCCACTGCCTTTCAGAAACGTTTCCGCCTTCCTGATACCAAAGGAGCTTAGCAAGCAAAATATCCTCGGCCGAAATCACGCTTACTTCGATTGGTTCGCCTCCGAAGAGCGCCGTTGCTGCTAGCGGGAGTTTACTG
>Ga0302325_10024232_pt1 | contig 12630 bp, 9 predicted proteins | sample Palsa_T0_2_FD_201948 | JGI IMG/M metagenome (GOLD analysis project Ga0302325, IMG submission 201948) | Peat permafrost microbial communities from Stordalen Mire near Abisko, Sweden - Palsa_T0_2 | ecosystem: Environmental > Terrestrial > Soil > Palsa > Peat permafrost | place: Sweden: Abisko...
AATCGTTGGTGATGATCTTGCCTTCGTAGACCTTGGCCAACTCGATGAGCTTCAGATCGACTTCGCGGACGGCGGGGAAATCATCTTCCACAATCTGGATCTGCAGCGTGGCCATTTTCTGCAGGCGTTGCAAAACGTCGAGGCCGCGTCGTCCGCGGTTGCGCTTCAGCGAGTCGGCAGAATCGGCCACAAGTTGCAGTTCGCGCAACACGAACTGCGGCGTGACGATGATCCCGTCCAGGAAGCCGGTTTCGGCAATGTCGGCAATGCGACCGTCGATGATGACGCTGGTGTCGAGGATCTTGTAGCTCTTCTTGCCTTGCTTTTCGCCGCCAAAGACCCCGCCCAAAGCCGACAGGTTCAGCAAATCGCCCTTGCTCGCGCCCACGATCAGGCCCACGTAGGCCATCAGCAACATGACCAGGATTTGCAGGAAACTTTGGGTGCTGCCGGCAGGCACACTGCTGCGAATCACCAGGGCAAACAGGTAGGCGCCGCAGATGCCGAGGATGCTCCCGATGGCAGCGCCGATCAGCCGCTTCAGGCTCACCGTCCGCAGCTTCCATTCGAACAGGACGATCCCCGCCCCCACCAGCGCACCTACTCCAGCATCCTGAGGCCGGGTCAGCCGAAAGGGCTCAATGAAATAGCATGCAACGCAAACTACGATGACAAAAAGAAGACGTACCAGAATTAAATCCACCGTATGACCTCCCCCGGATGCAGCGCGCTGAACATCTGCGCCATGCACCGGTGCCCTTTCCTCGCCGCCCCGGGCGGGAATCGGCAAATCAGCATGCGGGGCGCGCAAGAATTAGGGGAATGAATGTACGCCCCGTCCCGGCCCGTGGAGGCGTGACCGGGAAGACCTCAGTAAACCTACGCCAAGAGTATATACCTGACGGCAAATAGCCGGGGTAAAACAAACAATTGGCATCTCGCCATTCCGGAGGCGGAAATCCTACAGCTCTTTCCGGGTGGGCATACAGTGTCAACCCTTACCCTGGTTACCCGCCTCTGGCATCTCAGACTGGCGAACTGCTGAACGAACATGCAGATCGCCAGCCGTTAAACCATCAAGGATGGCCTTGGAGGATGCTCATGCGAGCTTTAAGGTTTTTGAATGTAGCGATACTGTCGGCGCTGGTGGGAAGTGCAGCCGTTCTCTGCGCGCAAGACGACAAGCAACCGGAAGATAAACCGGCACGGCAGGAAGAACCCAAGCCTCAACCAAAGCAGGACGAAGCTAAACCTGCTCATCAGGACGACGCGAAACCCGCAAAACAGGACAAGCAAGAAAAGCAAGATCAGAAACGCGATCAAGACCAGTCCCGCGACCAGATGAAGCCGCAAGGGCAGCAACATCCGGAACAGCAGCAGGCCGGGCATGCCGCCGCCGGAAAGGGCGGTCATATTCCTGACGACAAGTTCAAGGCGCACTTTGGCTCCGGCCATCATTTCAGTGCCCGAGGCGTGATCGTGCAAGGGCAGTCGCAGTTTCAGTACGGAGGGTACAGCTTCCAGTTCGTGGATGCCTGGCCTGTGGGTTGGGCCTACACCGACGACTGCTACATCGACTACATCGATGGAGAGTATTTCCTGTTCGATCTGCTGCACCCGGGCGTTCAGGTCGCCCTGGTCGTAATCCTGTAACTCAGGCCGATTTGTCCACGGAGGTGCCCTCTGAGCCGGGGATTCAGTTCTGCTGGATTCAAGCTCAGAGGGTACCTTTCATTTTTTCTGCCGATGTAATTCGTAGGCGATTTGCGCGACGGCGGAATCCTTCCTGTTAAACTCGGTGGCGTGAAAGCCCTGGTGATCACCAGCCTGTCCGGCCCGGACGCACTGGCCATTCAAGACACAGCCGAACCTACCCTGAAGCTGGGACAAACGCTGGTCCGCGTCGCCGCCGGAGGCCTGAATTTCGCCGACGTCATGACCACCCTAGGCGGCTATCCCGGAACCCCGCAGCCGCCATTCATTGCCGGACGCGAATTCGCCGGCGTAGAAGTGAGCAGCGGGCGCCGAGTGATGGGCTATACGCAGTGGGCTGCGTTCGCCGCGGACGTGGGCGCTTATTCGAACAGGCTCTGGGCCGTCCCCGAGCATTGGACCGACGAACAAGCCGCCGCCTTCCCCGTCAACTACTTCACTGCTTATTTGGCCTACTGGCAAGCGGGCATGACACAGCCGCCCCCGCCGGGCCGCAGCCATCGCGCGCTGATTCACGCCGTTGCCGGAGGCGTGGGTACAGCGGCGGTGCAGATCGGGCACATTCTGGACGTTGAAATGTTCGGGACGTCGTCGTCCGATGAAAAGCTCGCACGCGTGAAAGAACTCGGCCTGCAGCACGGCATCAACTACAAGCGGCACGACTATGAAGAAGTCGTGAAGAACCTCACTCAGGGCGAAGGCGTGGATGCGGTCTTCGAAATGCTCGGCGGCGAGCACACCGCGAAAAGCCTGCGCTCGGTGCGCGAGTTCGGACGCGTCATCCAATACGGCACCGCAACCGGCAAGCCGCCACAACTCGACGTGCGGGCGCTGTATGCGAAATCCGCCAGCCTGCAGGGCCTCTGGCTGACCTACCTCTGCCAGAAACCCGAGATCATGGAACCCGCCTGGAAGCAGCTCTCCGAATGGATCGCGCAACGCAAGCTGACTCCGGTGATCGGCCAAGTCCTGGCACTCGACCAGGCCGTGGAAGCTTACAAGCTGCTGCAGGAAGGCCGGAACTACGGCAAGGTTGTGCTGAAGATTTGAGAATCCAGACTCGAGAATTCACTGCCGGCCCAGGTACCGGATGCGAAGGGCGAAGGCGCGCCCGGTGCCGTCGATGAAAGTCGGGGCCGGGTGGCTGGGATCGATGGTCATGACGGCCCCGGTGACGAGGGCATGATTGGTGATGTCGTCGAAGCCGGCGCGCCCCGCCCAATAGTGTTTAAACAAATGAAGCCGCTTTTCGAACTGCAGATTCAGGGTGTAGTACGTCGGTAAACGCAACGATGAACTGGGAGGATAGCCGGGAGCTATCGCATCTTGATCAGTGATCCCATAGAAAGGCAATCCGTTGCGTGCCTCGGCCGAATAGACGATGTCGAACTTGTGAAGGAGGGGCAGATTAAAACCCGGCAGAATACCCCAACCCACGAAGCGGTTCGGCGTGTCCCACCCATAGGGGCCGCGCACCTGCGGGCTTAGCAGCGTGGTATCTAAACTGAAGTCGAAGATCTGGTTGCTGCGGGAACTGGAGCGCGTATAAGCTCCAAAGATTTCATAGTGCTCGCGAAAGTGGCGGCGTAGGCTGACCGTGAAGGCATCGTAGTGATCGTCGCGTCCATTGCCGAGGAGATAGACACCATCCACCGTGCCATTCAGCGTGTTGTAGGCAAAGGCGTGCACACCGCGTTTTTCCAGGAACTCCAGTTTCAGAAAAATGGCGTATGGCAGTTTCCTCTCCAGGCTGCCGCTTGAGTTTACGTACCGCGGCATTGCGAGCGTATTTCGGTCCAGCACAAAGGAAGTCGGTATGGGGATCGGCGCGGGCTCTGCGGTCCCCGAGGGCAGGCCCGTGCACTTGACACTGGTGTCGTTAGGCTCCTGCGGGCACCCGTTCGAATCAAAGAAGTAATCAACCCTCTGCCCCTCCAGAGGTTGATGGATCAAGCCCAAGTTGGTGGTGTCGTAGATGATGCCAATTCCCGCCGAGAGCTTGGTAGTGCCTTCCGCATCCGCCCGATAGGTTCCCGCAAGGCGCGGTGACAGCACCGGCGTGCGCACCAGTTCATCCCAATCCAAGCGCACGCCCGGCTCGATCAGAAGGCGATTCGTGATCAGCCATCGATCCTCGGCGAAGACGCTGCCCTCGGCGTTGTAGACCGGAGCGTAATGGCCTCCCGAGAACACCGAATAGCGCGCGCAATTGAGCGCCGGCACCACCGGAACGCCATCCGCGCCGGTAGGACAGGGCTGCGTCGTCTGACCCGGCGGCGGTGGACCCTGCGGCTCGAACGAGATCGGCTGCCGCAGAAATTGCGCATCATAGTTTAAGCGGTCTAGGTCGGCGCCGACTTTGAAGTCGTGCCGTCCATGCCATTGATGCGGTGGTATGTAGAGGTTCGACATACCTTGCACTCGGCGCGCGAGCGCCGTCTCGTGCAGGTAATAGTTGCCCTCGGCTGCGAAGAACAGCTCGATGTATGGGCTATCTCCCCGCGGCGTCAGCGTGGTGTCATACTGGTCCACCCCGAATCCGGTTTCGAGCAGCGCCCCGTTGTGGAAATAGTACTGATCTTTCAAGGAGCCAAAATAAGCGGTCTCGAGCTCGATCGGAGTAGCCGGCTGCGGCACGAGAAATCCCAGCCCGTCGTATTCATCATGATAGTAATTCGAAAGAAAGCTGGCGGTGACAATGTTGCGGGCTGTCAGATTGGCTTGCACCTTGGCCAGGTTGTCCGCGCGCCAGACGTAGTCACGATCTGCACCGAGGGGGAGTTGCACATCCGCATTGTCGTCAAACTCGCCGTCCAGGGCGTCGATAAACCAAATCCTTCCCTTGATAATCGGACCCGAAAAGGTGTCAATGGGCGTCCATTCGCTGTTAAACCTGCCTTTCGTGTACCACGCTCCTGGCAAGAAGTCCGTCGAGGTGAAGCGATAATGGTCGTTGCCCATTGCGGTGTTCATAGCCAGGAGGCCGCCGGAGCCTTTGCCAAGCTCAGCCGGCTCGCGGCTGGGCACGACTGCGAGGGAGCGAAACGACTCGATGCTTGTGCGCAACGCCAACTGGCCATTCGTCGGCTGGCTCACGTTAAACCCGTCCAGCAAAACCAAAGTTTGATAGTTCTCGGCTCCCGCCACATGCAAATTGCCAAAACCATCGGGGGTGACTCCGGGGATGAAGTTCAGCGCGTTGTGGTAGTCGTGCGGCCCCGGGTAAGGAATGTCGATGAGCTCCGAACCGGTGAGTTCTTCCTTGGCGGAGATTTGCGCCGGGTCGATGGCTGGCGGCGATTCCACGACGTTCACCACCACCCGCGCCTCTTGCTGATGGGAAAGAGTTACGTCGACGTTGGCGGTGACCCCGACTGGCACATAGGACTGAACTAGAGCGTAGTATCCGGTTTTCTCGATGCGGAGTTCGTAAGTTCCGGAAGACAAGTCGGTGAATTCACAATGCCCGGCAAAATCGGTTTCGCAGCGCAGCGCGATGGCGGGCGTCGGAGCTTGCAACTGTACGCGCGCGGAAGCGACGGCCACTCCGTTTTCGTCGGTCACGGCGACCGTAAGATGTTGCGCTGCGTCACTGTGCTCCAGAGAAACGCGCTGCGAGGAGGAAGACGATGAAGACAAAGGGGAAGAGGAAGAAGTCTGTGCCCGGGACGTCGTCCCCCACAACGCCGCCAGCGTCACCAAGAGCGCGCATTTCACGGCTGGGCCACACCCGCGCATGGGTTCAAGTATGAAACTCATTGCACCTTCCGCCGGAGAAGGGAGTGCGTGGCAAATTATAACCGCGAGCCAGAATGCAATTGTCAAAGGATTGTCACGAACCGATGAGCCCGGCGGATGTCCTTGCCTGGGTGATGATGGAAGAACAGAAAGTCACCACCCACTCGCTCGCCCGATTTACTCGCTGGCGGACGCATCCTCCTCAAACACCCAGTGTTCACTCACCAGGAAATTTGCCAGTGAGCACAGCACGATGGCCACTCCGTTTGCGACAAGATAGTTCAGGTGGCCGAGATCGACCATCAATTTCATCAGCGCCAGATTGCCCGCGATCGAGACTCCCCCGGTGGTTAGATTGAAACGTAGCAGCCGCGGCAGTGACTTCCTCCATGACGGCTCCACCCGGTCCGCCCAGGTATAGCGTTCGTGCCAGAGGAAGTTGTGCAGCACTGCCGCCTCCACCGCCAGCGCAGTCGCCAGCAGATAGTTGAGATGAAATCCGTTCTTCAGCGTTCCCAATACGGCCAACTGCACTCCGATGCCGAGCGATCCCACGGCGTTGAACTTCAACCAGCGCAAGGTTACTCACCTCCCAATTCGGCGCCCAGTGACTGTGGCTGTCACTTGACGATCCTTTCTTCGCGATAGAGCCGCAGGGTGTTCTGCCCGGTGAAAAAAAGCAGCATCAGCGTCATGCCGGCAAGACCAATCGTTCCCCCAAGGTCGAACAATCTGTAATACGCGCCGAGAAAATGCACTCGCGGTTTCCACAACAGCGCCAGGTTGCCTACTGCCAGCAGGATGCGCAGCTCGGTCGGCCCAAAGCGCCAGAACGACAGCCGAAACTCACCCAGCGCGTGCGTCGCCAGATAGGACTGAATCGAAAGCAGGAGGAACGCAACCAGCAGGCCGATTGCGATCCAGGGATGCATGGTTCCCGACAAGGCCAGCCCACCCATCAACGCGAGAGCGCCAAAGCTATCGACCATGTGGTCCACATAAAAGCCATAGCGAGGACGCAATTGTTGCCGCACCCGCGCCAGCGTTCCATCGAGCGAATCTCCCAGCCAGTTCAGCGCCAGGCAGGCAATCCCCCCAAGCAGCGCATACCTGTTCCACAGCGCCAGCGCATAGCATGCGCCCGCCCCGATCTGCGACACCAGCCCTAACATCGTCAGGTGGTCGGAGCCAATCCATGACGGCGTGCGCGCGGCCAGCCACAGTAACGCCCGCCTCTCGGCGCCGGCCACCCAGCTTTGCTGCACCCGCCGCACCTCGGGGAACGACCGCGCCTGCCTTATTTCCAGCAGCGCGCGCGGGTTCACCGGCTCACAAAATTCCGTCATCGTTTGCGATTCGGCGTTGGCAGCCAAACGACTCGGCATACTTGCCTCCTTAGTGTGGACTCGAGGTCTTGAAGGTTAGGTCTTTAGGTCTCGGGAAACCCCATGGCCTAAGCCTTGACACCCAACACCTGAAAACCCGAAACCTGCACCAAGGTCACTTTGCGACCAAGAACCTGTGTGGGACAATGCACTGCCGCTCAAGCGCTCCTCAAGCGCACATCAATGCGTAACTGATTGCAGCGGTAGACGGTTACAACCAAGGATCATCCGGCGGGAGGGCTTTTTGGGTTACTGTGCGCTAGGGTATTTTGGATTGGCAAGTCGCGGACGCAGAATTTTAGCCAACCTCAAACTTAACTAAAGAGAAGAAAGATCGCTCGTGTTCTGGTATTTCACCTTCTTTTTCATCTCGGGGTTCTGTAGTGTCCTTTACGAACTGATCTGGCTGCGCTTGTCCATGGCGCAATTCGGCGTTACCACCGCCATGGTTTCCATTGTGCTGTCGGTTTTCATGGCTGGATTGGGGTTGGGTTCGTGGGCCAGCGGGGTCTTGATACGCCGGCGGGAGGAAAAGATCGGCTTCTCGCCACTCCTCCTTTACGCGGCGATCGAGCTGCTGATCGGCGTTTCGGGAATCCTCGTTCCCTATGAGCTTCGTCTGGGACGCGGCATTCTGGAGCGGCTGGGCTCAACCTCCTCCGCGCAATATTACGTGGTCTCCTGCGTCTGGGTCGCCCTGACCTTGATCCCCTGGTGCACATTGATGGGAGCGACCATTCCGGTCGCCATGCTCGCGATCCGGCGCGTGTTCCCCCGGGAATCTTCCCGATCGTTCAGCTACCTGTACATGGCCAACGTGGCCGGCGCGGTGGTGGGAACTGCTCTGCCCTTAGTTCTGATCGAGCTGTTGGGATTTCACGGAACCTCGAGCGTGGGCGCCGCTTGCAATGTTCTGATCGCGGTTCTGGCTCTGATGGTCTCAAAGAGTGTGCCGCGGCAAGAAGTTCGAGAAGTACCTGGAGAAGGATCGAGAGAAGTGTCGCAACCCGCCAGTGAGTCTGCCTCCACCGCAACCGGCGAAGGATTTCTTCTAGCGCTGCTGTTCGCCACCGGTCTGACGAGCATGGGCATGGAAGTGGTCTGGGTCCGCGAATTCACGGCTTACATCGGAACGGTCGTATACGCCTTCGCCTCCATTCTGGCCGTCTACCTGACCGGGACTTTCGCTGGATCGCGCATCTACCGCAGTTGGAGCTCCGGGCACGCGAAGGAAAGTCCTTTGCCCTGGACGCTGCTCGCACTCTTCGCCCTATTCCCGCTGCTGACGGCCAGCCCAAACATTCACCTCTACGCTTCACTGCGGTTGGTGATCGGCATCGCGCCCTTCACCGCTCTACTCGGGTATCTGACGCCCATGCTGGTCGACCGCTGGGCGGGAGGCGATCCCGCCAAGGCAGGGAAGGCGTACGCGGTAAACGTTCTGGGTTGCATCCTGGGTCCGCTGCTGGCCGGCTTCCTGCTTCTGCCGTGGATCAGCGAACGCTGGGCGCTGCTGCTGCTCTCGCTGCCCTGGCTGATTTTTGGCGTCCGCCCCCTGCGTTTGCCCGGAATGGCGGCTCCGAACTTCGCGTCTCGCGCCGCGTCTTATCTGCTGTTGCCGCTGGCGGTGGGGCTCTTCTGGGCAAGCAAAGGCTATGAAAGGGTCTACGAAAACAGCAGCGTGGTACTGCGGGACTCGACCGCTACCGTGATTGCGACTGGCAGCGGCATGCGGAAACAATTGCTCGTGAACGGCTACGGCATGACCGCGCAGACGCCAATCACCAAAATGATGGCCCATCTGCCAATGGCTTTCCTCGACCGTCCTCCTCAAGATGCTCTAGTCATTTGCTTTGGCATTGGGACAACGTTTCGCTCGTTGCACTCCTGGGGAATTCCAGTCACTGCCGTGGAACTGGTTCCCAGCGTGCCGCGCTTGTTCGGCTATTTCCACAGCGATGGTCCGGAGATTGTACGTTCTGCTTTGTCCCACGTTGTGGTCGACGATGGCCGCCGCTATCTGGAACGTACATCGCGGCAATACGACGTGATCACCATCGATCCTCCGCCGCCCGTCGAGGCCGCGGGGTCCAGCCTGCTCTATTCCGAGGATTTCTATTCCGTCATCCGGCAGCGTCTTCGTCCAGGAGGCATTCTGCAACAGTGGCTGCCGATTGGCGATGCGGAAGACGTGGCCGCTGTCGCACGCGCCCTGCGCCAATCCTTCCCCTATGTCCGCGTGTTCGCCTTTGGAAAAAATTGGGGATTTCATTTTCTCGCCAGCGATCGTCCCCTGCCAGCTCGCACCGCCAGTGAATTAGCCCAGCGCCTACCGGCCGCCGCGGCTGCCGATCTGGTCGAGTGGGACCTGCAACCCGACGCGGAAGCCCGGTTCGCCCACCTCTTGAACTACGAATTACCCATCGATCAACTCATTGCGGCATCTCCCGCCACGCCAGCCCTGAGCGATGACCGGCCCATCAACGAGTACTACCTCCTGCGTAAGGAATTGCGGCCATAGATCAGAGACCGAAGACCGAAAACCGGAGACCGATCGAGCCAACGCCAGTGTCAATAGAGGTCCGATTCGAACGATAAACTCCGTCGTGAACAGAAGGCTCTGGTAGGCTTTGAGGGAAATTCATATCTCGCGTACAGATGAGAATGGCTCGGCGTAAATCCATACAGACTCCTAAACGAGATCGTGCCGAACAATGCGGATATACTTCCTGTACATGGTGAGGGAAGCGAATGACGGGGCTAAGTGAAAGGCTGCTATCCTTGGTCGAGGCTGCGGAGCCAAGGCTTCGCGCAATTAGTGAGACCGAAAGTACTCAACCTATTTTGGCAGGCGGGTGGTCGCGCAAACAAGTCATCGGGCATCTGATCGACTCGGCCTCAAACAACCACCAACGATTCGTTCGAGCGGCTCTTCAAACATCTTTGGATTTCCCTGGTTACGACCAGGGCGGAAGCGTACGGGTGCAAGCGGTTCACGACGCTGATTGGCAACTCCTGGTTGTGCTATGGGCGGCTTACAATCGCTACCTCGCTCACGTAATAGCACGGTTGCCGGCGTCTAAACTGGAAACGGTTTGCCGCATCGGCTCGGGCGATGCGGTCACCCTTGAGTTTCTTGCGAAGGACTATGTTACGCATCTGGGCCATCATCTCGGCCAACTGGGTGCTGCAGACTCAACCTAAGACGCTAACTAAATCTGCCGCTCATGACTAGACTTCTGCGGTTCTTTCGCCCCTCGCACCAGCACACGGCATTCTCGGCCACGCTGCTGCTGATGTCGGCGGTCATGCTGTCGCGCGTGATCGGTTACGTCCGCGAGGCTTATATCGCCTACGCCTTCGGCGCTGGGCCGCAGACCGACGCCTACGTCGCCGCCTTCACCCTGCCCGACTGGCTCAACTACATCCTGGCTGGGGGCGCGGCTTCCATTACATTCATCTCGATCTATACGCGGTTTCTTGCGGAAAAGCGCGAAGCCGACGCGCAGAAGACGTTCTCCATCGTCATCACTGTCATGTCCACAGTGATGACTGCCGGCACCGTCATCGCGGAAATCTTCACGCCGCAGTTCGTGCGCTGGATGTTTCATGGTTTCTCGCCCGCGCAGGTAAACCTGACCGTCCATCTGAGCCGCATTCTGCTGCCAGCGCAGATCTTCTTCTATGTCGGAGGAGTGGTCTCCGCCATCCTGCTCTCGCATCGTCTGTTTCTTCTACCGGCCTTCGGCCCGCTGCTCTACAACGCAATCATTATCCTTGGCGGGGTCCTGGGCAGACGGCATTTCGGCATCGCGTCGCTGGCCTATGGAGCGTTGGCGGGAAGTATTGCTGGGCCGTTCCTCGCCAGCGTGATCGGCGCCGCCCGCATCGGTACGGGCTACCGTCCGTCGTTCGACGTGATGAATCCCGCGTTTCGTGAGTGGGTGAAGCTTTCCATCCCCCTGATGCTCGGGGTTTCACTGGTCACCGCCGACGACTGGATCCTGCGCCACTACGCCTCCAGCGGCGTGGGCGACATCGCCCGCCTCAACTATGCCAAGCGTCTGTTCGCCGTACCCATTGCTGTGCTGGGGCAGGCCACAGGACAGGCCTCGCTACCTTTTTTCGCGCGCTTGTTCAACGAGAAGCGGATGAAAGAATTCGCCGCTACGGTAAATGATTCCGTCTACCGCGTCTCCGCCGCGTCGCTTCTGACTACCGGATGGATGATGGCCGCCGCCTTCCCGTTGATCGATCTGGTCTATCGCCGCGGGCGGTTCTTGGTTTCCGACACGCAAACCACCGCCGTCTACTTCTTCTGGTTCTCGCTCTCGCTCGTTCTCTGGTCCGCCCAGGGACTTTACGCCCGCGCCTTCTATGCCTCCGGCGACACCCTGACGCCGATGGTCGCAGTCACAGCGATCACCGGCGCGTCTTTGCCGGTGTATTCGCTGCTCTTCCACCGATATGGCGTAGTCGGGCTGGCATTTGCCTCCGATATCGGCATAGGCGCAAACCTGTTCGCGCTGGCTCTTCTGCTGCACCTCCGCAAGCTGGTTTCGCTGAGAACCCTGCGTTGGGATGAACTGGGAAAATCCGCACTGACCGCGGCCGTCGCCGGAGGAGTAAGCCTGGAAGTCGCACGCAGTGTCACGCCGTTCGTCTCCGGCCACGGCAGCCGCGTGGTCGACGTGCTGCAGTTGGCGTTGATTTCGATCACCTGGGCGGCTGCGACGGCTCTGGGATTGTGGTTGCTTCGCTCACAATTGCCCAACGATCTGCGCCGACGCAAAGCGACGCCCAATCCCGTAGTCGCCGAGGACGAGGGCAAAGAGATCCTGGGCGCGGGCACGCAACCTTGAAAGGATTATTGCGGGAAGCCGACTTTTGGGCGCCAGCTCAGCGTAACGCGGATCGGAGCGCAGGGAATTGAAGGCGAAGTCCGCCGGAGTGATAATCAGACAGCCCTGTGCTAGTCAACGAACGATCGCTCTGGGTAGGGGTTAGTTGGGCGAATGGTTTGCCGGCTCTGCCACCGTGCGGACAAAACAAAGCGGCGAACGTTCGCATTCGCTGCGAACTCCGCCGCTGAGCTTCCTGCGAAAGCCGAGCCGCTAGTTCAAGCCTAGGCGCGAGCGCCTACCGCTGCCGGTTCTGGCACAGCAGCGCTCTTGTCCTCGCCATTGGGCTTCGTCTGCGCAGGCGTCCCGCCTTTGCGGATGTCGATGCCGCCCTTGAAGTAGGCGCCGTCTTCAATCGAGATGCGGGCCGCCACTACGTCGCCGGTGAGCGAACCGTCGCTGCGGATATCCACGCGGTCGCTCGCGGTCAGGTTGCCGCGCACCTTGCCCAGCACCACGATCTCGCGGGCGTTGATGTTGGCCGCGACCACTCCGTTGCGGCCGATGGTGACGCGATTACCCGCCAGGCTGATCGATCCCTCGACCCGGCCGTCAATATAGAGCGACTCCGATCCTGTCACTTCGCCCTTGATCACCAGCGATTTGCCGATGGTGGCCTGATCCGCAGTGGTGGTCGTACTGGTCGCCGGACGCGGCGCAACGGGGGGATCATTCGCCATCATTGCAGGCGCACTCGGGGTAGACACGGTTGGACGCTCCGGCTCGGCTGGCCGCCCGGGCGTCTGAGGCTGATTCGTCGGCTTCCACATGGATGAAAATTTCCTTTCCTTGTTGGGATTAGGAATCACGCGCCGCACTTGCGTGACCAATCGAATTGTACTCCCCAGTCTCAAAATGAGCGCTGTGGAAAAGCCTTTATTTTCAATAGAGTT
>Ga0302325_10024233_pt1 | contig 12630 bp, 6 predicted proteins | sample Palsa_T0_2_FD_201948 | JGI IMG/M metagenome (GOLD analysis project Ga0302325, IMG submission 201948) | Peat permafrost microbial communities from Stordalen Mire near Abisko, Sweden - Palsa_T0_2 | ecosystem: Environmental > Terrestrial > Soil > Palsa > Peat permafrost | place: Sweden: Abisko...
CTCGAATACTGCACGTTGGCCGCAGATGCCCGGACTTCAGAGTCCGAGGCGTAGAGGCCGCTCGCGTCCACGATGCGGCGCTTCCACTCGGCGCGGTCGATATCGAGGGAGACCAGGGGGCCGATATGTACGACTGGCTTGGCCGGCGCAAAATCCTTTTCCGTTGGAGCCGTCTCGAAGCGCTTCAGCGCTGCCTGCTTGGTCGAGTACGCGCGAAGGGCGTTCTTGTACGCCTCATCCGTCGCGATCCAGAGTGAATACCGGATCGCTTCGGGATTGTCGTCGGTTGGCGCCAGTGCGACGATGCCTTCGCCGCGGCCGCTGCTCGAATCGGTCGCGTAGCTGCCGATACGCACGGTGACCTGCACAATCCTCTGATGGCCGGCCTCCTCGCGCACCAGCGCGCCGTAGTTGGCTACGGCCTCGTAAGTGGCGAAGTCATCGAGGTGGTACTCGATGAAGTAAGGCCGCTGCATGCCGGGAAGCACCAACTGGGCCTGTTCGCGGCCAAGCTCGGCCTGCATGGCCCGAAGCACCGCATCGCCCTTCGGCGAATCCGGCGAAGTCGCGGAATATGTAACTGAAGATGCGCCCCATAAGGCCCATGCGAGGAGAACTGCGTTCCGGAAATGCTTAATTTGTAACAATACTTGGAGCATATTGGTTAATTTGCTCCTCTTTCGGTATCTTTTTCGCTCTTGCCGGAACTCAGTCCGGCGGGGTGCGCGTTTGGCGGCGGCAGAATGGGCGGACGAGCCGTACCCTGGGCCTGGCGCTGCGTCTCGATCGCGCTGACCAGCATGGCCGGAGCCACAGCGCTCACCGGAATATTGCCCGACTCCGCACCGCATATGCCGTTGAACACCTCCTGCTTGTCCCCGGTCGCCAGAATGCTGTTCAGCGCGGCCTGCGGCGTCCCTACGATGCTGACGCCGCGCACCAGCTCATCCGGCCGTCCATCCACGTAAACCCGGTACACCACCAGCGGAATCACCTGGAAGGCCTGCGGCGAACGCCGTGTCGTCACTGCGAAGCCGGAGGAAATGTCCTCGAAGTAGAGCCCGTAGGCTTTACCCTGCTTCTTCGCCTCGGCGATCAGCATCGTCCGCAGCTCGCTGTCCGGCACCGTCTTGGACGAGGTCACGATGAGATTGCCCTGGCGTCCCGTCGGCATGTGGCCCGATTCGGCGCGTCCGTGGCCATTGCTCTGGGCGACGCTCGCGATCGGCAACCGCGACATCAGGAAGGTTTCGAGGACGCCATTGTGGATCAGCTCGACCCTCCGTGCGGCCTGGCCCTCGTCGTCATAGTCGTAGTGGCCACTCAACGAGGTACCCTCGAACGTGGCCAGGGTCGGGTCATCGGCCACGCTGAGGAACGGCGGCAGGATGGATTTGCCGAGCAGCTTGGTAAAGGTCTGGCCCTCCTCGTCGCCGCGCTGCCTCTGGCCTTCGAGCCTGTGTCCAAGCACTTCGTGGAAGAAGACCGCCGAGGCGCGTCCGCTGAGGATTGCCGGCCCGTTGAAGGGCTGGGTCACCGGCGCCTCGCGCAGCTCTTCCAGGTTCTTTGCCATCGCGATCGTCTTTTCCTTCATCGTCTTCTGGTCGGGCAGGCCGGCCGCGGACTCGGCCTCGAAGGTCTCGGCGCGGAACAAGTCCATGCCGTCGGCGGCGCGCGCCCGCGCAACGATCACCAGCCTGGCCACGCGGCTGGGAGTGGCCACGCGCGCGCCCTCGGACGAGACAAAGTAGTCGGCCTCGTTCGACCCCTGGAGCTCAACCCGATCGTAAAAGATGTCCGGATATTCCGCGAACAAGCCGGAGATCTCGCGCAGGCGCTGCTCCCATGCCGGGCGGTCGACAACCAGGGCAGGCTCGGCCGGAAGCAGGGCCGTTTGCGGCTTTTCCTCGCTGAAGTCGGCCGAAGCGTCTTCTTCCTTCGCGCGCACCTGCTGCTCCGTCTTCACCTTCAGGATGCCGTCGAGAGCGCGCGCATACCCGCGGTTGGTCGCATACCACAGCGACCGGGCAATCGCGTCGCGGTCGTCGGTCAGCGGAAGCTGCACCGTGGTCAGAGCGCTGTTGCGGTGGTCCCCATGCGTGTTGTCTTCGGCCGGGCTGCCCAGCCGCACCTGCACGTCCACCGAACGGCGATGGCTCTGATTCGAGCTGGTAATGGCCCCATATTGCGCCGTGATGCTCACCTGCGTGCCATCGGCCACCGCATAGCTCAGGAAGTAGGGTTTGGGTTGTTGCTCGGTCCCGGACGCGCCCGCGCCAAGCGAGGACATCGCCCGCTTCAACTCCACATCGAGCGCGCTGATCAGGGTGGCCGCCTCGCCCACAGTCGGCTTGAGCGGCCCGGCGGCGCTTGTGGGCGCGGGATTCGACGCCGCCAGCGCCACGTGCCGCGGAACCAGCGCCGTTGTCACGATGAGTCCTGCCAGGGACGCACTGGCAAAGATCAGTATTCTGTCAGTCCTGCGCGTCCGCGGTCTGCGTTGCTTCATTGGATCCCTGTCTTCGGCTTTAAGCATTTGACCCAAGTGTATCGGAATCGTCACTATCTCTCTTGTGCGGCTGCCAACTTTGCGCCCGGGCGCACCCATGCGGCGCACCCGCGAGCGCAAAGCCGCCGGAGTCCAGAAGTCCAGAAGTCCAATAGTTAAGGAGTTCAACGAATGCGCCTTCGCAGCACCCTCCTCCTGCTGGTCTTGCTGGGCGTCGGCTTCGCTCCTCACTCTATTGGTTTTGGCGCTCCCATCACGCCGATGCTGACCCGTACAACCCCCGCCGAGGCCTATGCCGAGCGAATAGCCGCGCACAACTCGACCGCCTACACCCTGCCGCCAGACAAGCTTCCGAAGGCCATCGCACTCACGCACATAGGGGACACCCTTACCATCTCCAAAGCCATCTGGACGCTCGCCCAGCTCATCCTGGTCCTCAGCCTGGGCGTCGCGGCGCGCATGCGCGATGTTACGGTGCGCCTCACCGCGAACCGCTGGGCGCAGTGCTTCGTCTTCGTCTTCATGCTGCTTCTCTTCATGAGGCTGCTTGATTTGCCTCTTGACATCTATGGCCACCGCATCGGCCTGGCTTATGGCCTGTCCGTGCAAGGGTGGGGCAGTTGGCTGTCCGACAAGGTGAAGCTGTTCGGGCTCGAGTGGGCGATCGGCGGTCTCCTGGCGATAATCCTGTTCTGGGTCATGTGCAAGTCGCCCACGCGCTGGTGGTTCTGGTTCTGGATCCCCGCAGTGCTCAGCGTAGCCGCCGGAGTCTTCTTCACACCGTATGTCATTGACCCACTTTTCAACCGCTTCGAGCCGCTCTCCAGGACCGACCCCGCGCTGGTCGATCAACTGGAGAAGGTAGTCGCGCAGAGCGGCATCCCCATCCCGCCCGAGCGGATGTTCCTGATGAAAGCGAGCGCCAAGTACACCGGCCTCAACGCCTACGTCACGGGTTTCGGCGCGTCCAAGCGGATCGTCGTCTGGGACACAGCCATCGCCAAGGCCACCCCGGACGAGATCGCCTTCGTCTTTGCCCACGAGATGGGACACTACGCTCTCGGCCACGTGGTTGCGGGTGCTGTCCTCACCTGCGTCGCGCTGCTTCCGTTCTTCTGGCTTGGCTCCCATGGCTTGCGCATTCTGCTCCGGCGATTTGGCGCGGCGTGGCGAATCCCATCGCAGCAGGACTGGGGCGCCCTGGTGGTCCTCCTGCTGGTCCTCTCGGCGCTATCCCTCGTCGCCGAGCCGATTGCGAACGCCTTCAGCAGGTCGATCGAGCACAACGCCGACGTATATGGACAAGAGGCTGTCCACGGGATCGTCGCCGACCCGCAGGCGGTCGGGCGTCATTCCTTCCAGGCGCTCGGCGAAGAGTCGCTCGACGACCCCACTCCGCACCCGTTCTTCGAGTTCTGGTTCGGCACCCATCCGCCGATCCGTTTTCGGGCCGCCTTCGCCGAGGCATACGACCCATGGGCCGCCGGCCGGTATCCGAAGTATTTCGCAAAGTAGCCGCAGCAGAATGCGAATACGGCCTGGCCAGTCAGATGAATCTGAATCGCCGGTAAATGGGTGACAACAGATGAATTCGGCGCCGCTTACGGCGCAGGGCGGAGCGAATCTGCAAAAGATTACAGGTTGGCTGACAGTTCCTGGTTTCACTGTATACAATGTGTCGCCGGGCCGGAGCAGCATCGGGTTCAACTGTACTGCGAAGCTATCTTAGCCCTGGGGTCTTCTGGCGTGATCTACGACACAACTCCTCCGCTCAATCAGGGGAATATCGGCACCTGCGTGACGATAGGCGCTATCGGGTAACAAGTAATCAACGAAATGAGGTTTCATCCAAAATGATCTATATCACTGAACTATCTTTCCTCCGAGTCGGCCCCCGTTGGTTCAGCTTGTGCACCGTTCTTCTCGCAGTAGCCGCGTTATTCGTCTTCCCGGAACGCGCAAACGCCCAGGAATTTCGCGGGACCATCTCCGGCACAGTCACCGACCCAACCGGCGCAGTAGTTCGCGATGCCCCGGTTATCATCACTGAGACGAGCACCGGCACCATCAATCGCACCAGGACCGATAACGCAGGCCAGTACGTCGTTCCCTTCCTGCAGCCTGGCGTCTATCAGATCGTCGTCGAGACCACAGGCTTTAAAAAGGAGGCGCGCAATGGGGTTACGCTCCAAGCGAATGAGCACCCCTTAATCGACATGGTGCTCCAGGTCGGCAGTGCGCTGGAGACGGTCAGCGTCACTGCGGACGCTCCGCTGATCGACACGGCCAATGCCTCCGTCGGTGAGACGATCACCACCAAAGAGGTGGAAGACCTTCCGGTCGACGGACGTACGCCGATTACTCTGAGCGAGTTGGCCGTCGGTGTGGTTCCGACCTCGCAGCCGTCGCAGATTCATCCTTTCGACAACAGCGGCGCCTCCAGCTGGAGCATCGGCGGCACGCCCGCGCAGGCCAGTGAAGTCCTGCTCGATGGCTCGCCCGATACGACCTGGCAAGGGGATGTTGCGTACAATCCGCCGCAGGGCGCCGTAAAAGAACTGAGCGTCAGCGTCTCCGACACCGATGCATCGTTTGGACACACCATCGGCGGCGTCATGAACCAGATCACGATGTCGGGCACAAACAAGCTGCATGGCTCGCTATATGAGTTCCATGTCATCCCTGGCCTGGCCGCAGACACCTACTTCAATAAACACAACGGAACCATCATTCAGCTGCCGGACCAGAAGTTCAACCAGTACGGCGTCACAGTTGGCGGTCCTGTCTTCATCCCAAAGGTCTTCGATGGCCGGAATAAGGTCTTTTTCTTCTTCGCGTTTGAGGCGCTGCCGGACTCAACCCCGTCGACCACAACCAACACCGTGCCAACCGATGCCGAACGCACAGGCGACTTTTCCGCGCTGCTCCCGCTTGGCTGCCCGAGCGGGTATTTGGGGAGCGATTCCAGCCATTGCGCCAATGGGAAACCCAATACCTACCAGTTCTATAACCCGTTTACCGCAACGCTGGTGGGCTCGACGGTCACACGCACTCCGATTCCAAACAACATCCTGACGAATGCGGGTCCGCTAAACCCCATCGCACTCGCATATCTCAAGTTCTACCCCGAACCAAACGTCGCCAACCCCAACGTCGACGGCACAAACAACTACATCAGTAACGCGCCCGCAGTCGATACCTTCAATAGTGAATTCTCCCGAGTTGATTGGAACATGAGCGACAAGAGCCACATCTTCGGCGATTTCCATCGCAATTACCGGACGAATCACAAGCAGGATATTTTCGAAAACGGCGCCAGCGGCCAGAGTTCGCAGCGTCCCAACCTTGGTGCCACACTGGATGAGGTCTATACGCTCAACGACACCACAGTAATGGACGTCCGTGCCAATTGGAACTACTACAGCGAGATTACCGTAGCCGCTGGCCCCACGTTCAATCCGGGGACGGTTGGGTTCCCGTCCTACATGACTACATCGAGTCTGACCCCAGAGCTGCCAGCCATCTCTCCCGGCTATACGTCCCTGGGCTTTGCCGCCGCCAACAAGAATCCCACCACCATCTATCAACTCTTCGGCGACGTCGCAAAGACCATCGGCCGCGATACCCTCAAGTTCGGCGTGGACACCCGTCAATACCGCGTGGACGTTGCCAACACCCAAGCCGCATCGGGAACCTTCAGCTTCGGATCGAACTTCGTGCAGTCCAGCTCGTCCGGGACCGCACCAGTGTCCGACGCAGGTGATGCCAGCTTCCTGCTTGGGCTGCCTACTTCCGGCAGTTATGTCCAGGCTGCGATTGCCAACTTCCACGCCAACTACATCGCTTTCTTCGTCCAGAACGACTGGCGCGTGACCAGCCATTTCACGGTGAACATCGGACTTCGCTATGATCATCAATCGCCGTTCGAGGATAAGCTCAGCCGGGTCGTCAACGGCTTCAACCCGACCGCGGTGAACAGTGCATCGGCCGCAGCGTCCGCAGCCTATGCGGCCCATCCTATCAGCCAAATCCCGCCCGCCTCGTTCAATACGCTCGGCGGCCTGACTTTTCCCAACACGCCAAAGAACGGGGCCCAATACCAGACCGTGTCGCACTGGGTCAGCCCGCGTCTCGGCTTCAGCTACAGCCCGGGTTTCCTGAAAAAAGGGACGGTCGTCCGCGGCGGCTTTTCCATGTTCGTTTTGCCAGCAAATCTCGACACGTTGTCGACTCTCGATGTCCCCGGATCCAGCGTCATCTTAAACCAGGAGGGCTATACCGCGAGCACGAGTTATGTCGCGACCAACAATGCCTATCTGACTCCTGCAAACACTCTGAGCAATCCATTCCCAAATGGCTTTACGCCGGCGGCCGGTTCCTCTCTTGGTGCAAGCACCTTCCTCGGTCAGGGGCTGACGTTCTACGCGCCCACTTTGACGGATCCCTACGCCCTGCGCTGGAATGTCGGGATTCAGCATGCGCTCACGCCGAATCTCTTGCTGGAGGTCGACTATATCGGCGATCACGCCGTCCACCAGCCGATTGCCAGCACCGCGCTCGACTACATCCCGCAGCGGTTTCTCAGCACGATGCCCATACGCGATACAACGCTTGTGAATGCCTACGCCGTCACCGTCAACAATCCCTACGCTGGACTATTGCCGGGTTCCACCAACTCCAACGGTTCCACAATCACGCTCTCGTCGTTGCTTATGACGTATCCGGAGTTTAGCGGTGTCACCGAGGAGAATAATACCGAGGGAAGTTCCGTGTTCCATAGCGTGGACTTCCGGGTTGAAAAGAGGATGAGTCATGGCATTTCTGTGACCGCGAACTACAGCTTTTCGAAACTGATCGAGGCCATGCAGTACCTCAACGCCGGCGATACGAAACTGGATCGAATCCTCTCTCCCTACGATCACAAACAACATCTCGCGATCGGATCGACCTACGAGCTGCCGATCGGCTCCGGTAAGTTGATCGACATCAAGTCCGGAGTATGGAACAGCATCATTGGCGGCTTCAAGATCAACGGCATCTATACCTTCCAGACCGGCGCACCACTCTTCTTCTCGGCCGATCTCCCCACCACCGGCGTGCCCATTACCTCCGCCACCCGTGTTACCACGCCAGCCAAGGCGCTGAATGTTGCGGCCTTTGACCAGGCGCCTGGTGATCAGTTCTCCTTCCACCTTCGGGTCCTGCCGCTGACCTTCGGAAATGTGCGCACAGACGGCATCAACCAGCTCGACGCGTCGCTGCTGAAGGACTTCCATTTCCGGGAGGGCATGTACGCGCAGTTCCGCTTTGAAACCTTCAATGCGCTGAATCATGCGAGCTTCGCCGCTCCCGCGGTCTCGTCGGCCACCAGCAGCAGCTTCGGCACCATTACCTCGCAGGCCAACTCGGCCCGGACGGTGCAGCTTGGCGGCCGCTTCGTCTTCTAACCCAACCGGCACCGGCCGGAGAGGTTCTCGCAGTTCCTCCTCGGCCCGCCGCCGCTCAAGCAATCAAGCTCACCGCAGGAGTTATCCGATGTTATCGCGAGTCATCCTCTTCCTTGGTCTTGCAGTCACCACGGCTGCGGCAGCCGACCCTCCAGGCTACGTCATCTGGCCTAAAGGCCTTCCTCCCGAGGGCTCGCCCCCGAAAGTCCAGTTTGAGCATCACAGCTGGTCCCTCGCCCACCGCGAGACGAGCGGCATCGTCGAAGCCCACGGCACCCGGACCATTGTCATGATCGTGCAGAGCGGCGAGGCCACCCTCGTCGTCGGGACGGATGTAGTCGACGCCAAAAACACCTCGCCCACCGAGATTCGCGGCACATCCATCCGCGGCGGAATCGAACGCAAGGTCTCGGCAGGAGACGTCATCAACATGCCCGCCGGCCTGCCCCATCAGTTCTTACTCGAACCCGGCAAGCAGATTACCTACATCGACGTCGTCGTGAATACGGCCGAGAAGTAGTCTTTATCAATAGCGGCGACCCACTCTATAGGAACCAGCGGTCTCCATTAAAAATCCCTGCGGAGGCAGCGACAATGAAACTCTCCGGAATTGCCCTAGGTCTGTTTTTGTCCTCGGGCATGCTCATCGCCCAGGCGCCTAACTGTGACCTAAGCGGTTACAAATCTATCGACGGAATCAAGGCCGTGGCTCAAGGCAACGCCGTTACTCTCACGTGGCAGGGCGAAGCCGGCCAGCAACTCCAGGCGCAGCTTGCCCTGCGCGGTGGCCAGCCTCTCGTCGAGCAGCTCGCGGCCCGCACCGGCAACGGAGCCTGGATCATCCTCGGCAAGGATCTCACTCCCGACTTCCAGGTCACCACCGGCAAGCGCCGCATCTCCGGGGGGCTGCCCGGTCTGCTTAGGGCCGCGAACATCGACTCTCCCGAGGAGGAAAATCGCCGCAAGTGGAACGTCTTCTGGGATGCCCCGCTTGTCGTCCCCGGCAAGAACGATCCGCGCGATCCGCCGCACACCGAGCAGGAGATTCGCCGCGCGTCGGTAAGCTACAAGTCCAACACGTGCAAGGTCGTCTCCGATCACGCCCGGGTAAGCGTCAGCTTCAACGGCCTGAGCCTGGGCGTCTTCTCCGGCGACCTCCAGTTCACCGTCTATAAAGGATCGAACCTGCTCCGCCAGGAGGCGATCGCCAGCACCCAGGAGCCCGCGGTCGCCTACATCTATAAGGCTGGGCTGAAGGGCTTCAATATTACCGGCGACACACGGCTGGTCTGGCGCGACGATGCCCAGGTCTGGCAGGAGTACGACTTCGGGGGCGCCCCGAACGACGAGCCGGTCAACCTTCGCGCCCGCAACCGGCTTGAGATCCTCGACGCGGGCAAAGGCTCTCTCGCCGTCTTCCCCTCCCCGCACAAGTTCTTCTTCGCCCGCGAAAACGAGGTCAACCTCGGCTACGTTTATTACCGCAAGGACTCGAGCGGCTCATTCTCGCTCGGCGCAATGCAACCCGAGCACGGCGAGGGATATGCCCCCTGGGGTGTCAGCGATGAGATATGGAACAAGCGTGTCGACACCGCGCTTCGGCAAAAGGAGAACTACGCGCTCTACAACGCTCCCGCCGGAACCTCCCAGCATATGGCGGTCTACTACTACCTGAGCCCGGTCGACGACCACGCCACGCAGCAGGCAGTCCTCGCGTACACCCACAACGATGTCTTCAAGCCGGTTCCGGGTTTCAAAGTCGTCTCCGGCCACTTCCACATGGACTTCAACGAGCAGCTTCGCGATCTCAAGACCCTGGATTATGACCCCGGCTGGGTGCCCGTCTTCCGCGGCCTGGGCATCAACGTCGTCTACCTCGGAGACTTCCATGATGACTCCGACCCGCGCGATCCCGGTCCCAAACGGCTCATGGAGCAGAAGGTCTATTTCGAAGGAACACGCCGCGTCTCCGACAAGAACTTTCTCGTCATCCCTGCCGAAGAGGTCAATTCCTTCCTGGGCGGCCACTGGTATCTCATGATGCCCAAGCCCGTCTACTTCACGCACTCCGGGCCACGCCCCGCTTCACAACCGTTGGAAGAAACCGATCCCACCTACGGCCACGTCTACCATCTCGGCTCAACGCAGGATGTGATGAAGATGGTCAATCAGGAGCAGTCCATTCTCTGGACCGCGCACCCACGCACCAAGAGCTCCGAAACCTATCCCGATCAATATAAGGATAAAGACTTCTTCCTCAGCGATCGCTTTATCGGAGCGTCCTGGGAGTCGCTCCCAGTCGATCTCTCCGAAAAGAGACTCTGCGAGATTCGCTGCTTCGGCACCAACGACGACATGAGCAACTGGGCTCCCAAGCCGAAGTACATGATCGCCGAAGGTGATACCTACACCAAACGCCCCGATGACGAGACCTACCCGCAGATGGCCGTGAACTACCTAAAGCTCGATCGTGTCCCTCTCTACAACGAGAGCTGGTCCCCCATCGTCGAAGGCATCCGCGCCGGCAACTTCTTCGGCACTACAGGCGAAATCCTCTTTCACAACTGGAGTATCGAAGGCACCGGCTCCAACCGCACCTACACGGCCACCATCGAATACACCTTCCCGTTGGACTTTGCGGAACTGGTCTGGAGCGATGGCGCCCATATCGACCGGCAGATCGTCAATCTCACCGACACCACGCCCTTCGGTACAAAGACCTTCAAGCTTCCATTCGATGCCACTGGCAAGAAATGGATAAGGTTTGCAGTCTGGGATTCAGCCGGCGACGGAGCGTGGCTCCAGCCCATCGCACTGAAGTAAGTGCGGTTTTCCAATTACTCCAAGCCGAGTCTGTTCTGGCCGCACTCTATGTAACCCTTGTTGATGACAAGTGGCATTTCTCGATGCTTAAGATTTCAGCCTTGAATCCACTATCTTGAGACCTTGCTCGATAATGTCGAGGCCACTGCCAAGTTGCTGCCGCGTGATCACGAGCGGCGGGCAGACCCAAAGCATGTTGAACCGCGTGAAGGCGTAGAGATAGTGCTGCTTCAGATAGGCGGCGAGCGCTCCCATCTCCGGGCTCGAGCCGTTGAACGGAGCCAAGGGTTCCCGCGTAGCTTTGTCCTTCACCAACTCGATGACGCTGAAGAGGCCGATGGAACGGACATCTCCGACACAAGCGAAACGCTGTCGCATGCATTCGAGGCGGTCGGCAAGGTAAGCGCCCTGTACCTCCACATTTTCAAATACGTCTTCTTCCTCATAGACCGCAAGGTTGGCGATGGCGGCGGCGCAGCATACAGGATGACCGCTGTAAGTGAGGCCGCCAGATAGCATGTGGGTTTCAAAGTACCGGGCGATCGGCTCGGAGACGATGACGGCACCCAGCGGCATATAGCCGCTGGTAAGGCCCTTGGCTGCGGTGACGATGTCTGGCATAACACCGTAGTGCTGGGCAGACAGCCATTTTCCGGTGCGGCCGAAGCCACTCATCACCTCATCGCAGATGAGGAGGATGCCGTAGCGGTCGCAAAGAGCGCGCAGCTTGGGATAGTAATCGTCAGGCGGGATAAGCAGACCGTTGGACCCGGTTATGCCCTCGACCAGCATGGCAGCGATGCTGTCAGGGCCTTCCATCTGGATAACCTCTTCGATGTGGGAGACGCACTCGCGATGGCAGGTCTCGACCTTCTGGCCGAAGGGGCACCGATAGCAGTACGGGTCGAAGACACGCACGATACCGGGAACGCCGGGCTCGACCGGCCAGCGCCGAGGATCCCCGGACGCCGTCATGGAGCCCATGGTGGCCCCGTGATAGGAGCGATAGCGGGTGATGATTTTATTCCTGCCGGTATACAGGCGTGCCATCTTGATGGCGTTCTCATTTGCCTCGGAGCCACCCAGAGTGAAAAACGCCTTGGCCAGACCGGTCACTTCGGCGAGCTTCTTGCCGAGGATGCCGCGCGGTTCCGTGGCAAAACTGGGGCCGGCAAAACAGAGCTTATCTACCTGGTCCTTGATCGCATTGAGCACTCTGGGATGCTGGTGGCCAATATTCAAGTTGATAAGTTGCGAGCTGAAGTCCAGCCAGCGATTGTCATCTCCATCCCAGAAATAGACGCCTTCACCGCGCTTCAGGTGGATGGGATTTTGGGCGCCTTGCACCGACCATGAGAAGAGGGTATAGTCGCGGTTCTCCTGGATGACCTGCTGCGAGGTCTGTTCACCAATCGGTTCTGTTTCTACTGTCTCGATTTTCACTGGTCTCGCTTTTCAATGGGTTGCTTGGGAATGCATCTCGTAGGTTGTTGAGCTGCGCCGGAGAAGCGCGAATGCGACCAGCAGACCGAGCTTTGTGGATGGGTCGTCGAGCGACCCCAGGAGCCCCGTAAGTTGATCGAGCCGATAATAAATGCTTTGACGGCGAACGCCAAGCTTCCTTGCGGCCACAGCTATATTGAAGTGGACATCCAGCAACGCCTCCAGCGTTGCGATCAACGTAGTGCGCGGACGCAGCGGCAGGGCGAGCAGCGGTCCGATCTGACGGTCGAGAAACGCCTTGTCGCGGCCCGTCTCCAATATCGAGTTTAGCAGCGTCTCCATCGTGGATTCATAGTTGGGACAGGATTTGGGGCGGAGGATCTCCTTGTGCGCGGCCTGGGTCAGTTT
>Ga0302325_10024234_pt1 | contig 12630 bp, 10 predicted proteins | sample Palsa_T0_2_FD_201948 | JGI IMG/M metagenome (GOLD analysis project Ga0302325, IMG submission 201948) | Peat permafrost microbial communities from Stordalen Mire near Abisko, Sweden - Palsa_T0_2 | ecosystem: Environmental > Terrestrial > Soil > Palsa > Peat permafrost | place: Sweden: Abisko...
ACCTGGTGATTCAGACGCATTTCCATCCGACTGGAAAGCCGGAAGTGGAGCAATCCACGATCGGGATTTATTTCAGGAAGAGCGTGCCGAGCAAACTGCTGGTGAGCTTTCCGCGCAGCGTGCGGCGAATCGACATCCCGGCCGGTGACAACGATTATCGCATTCACGATCAGTTCACGGTTCCCAAAAATATTACGCTCGAGGGGATCACGCCACACGCGCATCTGCTCTGTCAGGAGATCAAGGCGGTCGCAACGTTGCCCGATGGGAGCACCCAACCGCTGATCTGGGTCCCCAAATGGGACTGGGGCTGGCAGGAGCAGTATCAGTACCGCCAGCCGCTGAAGATTCCCGCCGGCACTCGGGTGGACATCGACTATCGGTACGACAACTCCGCCGACAATCCCAAGAACCCGCACGATCCTCCGCAGCGCGTCCGTTACGGCGAGCAGACCGGCGACGAAATGGGGATTGTCTTCTTCCAGATGGAAGTCACACGCGCCGACATGGCTGCGTTCATCGCCCAGGCGATTCGTCGGCGAATACAGCAACAGCAGCAGCCGACCACCGCGCCGGCGGAGAGATAACAAGCGATTTCAGAACCGCAGCTCTGCCGACCACGCCGAGCCAGAGGTACTCCGACGGCTCGGATTTCCGCCGGCAGATCCGAGCCTTCGGAGTACCTCAGACTCGACGTGGAAAGCGTGCTGCAGCTAGCTTTCGGGCTGTCATCCCCTTAGCTCCAGCCTTCTGATTCTGGCTTCTTGCTTCTGACTACTTCTCGCTTCAAACTCCTGTCTTCTCAATCGACTTGGTATACTCCGCTTTGTTAACTTTGCGCGAGGAAGCGGATCATGCCCACCTATTCAACTGCGGATATTCGCAACGTTCTGCTCACCGGCCAGGGGAATTCGGGAAAGACGGCCCTGATCGATTCGCTGCTGTTCAAAAGCGGCTCGGTCAACCGGCTCGGTTTGGTTGCCGATAGCTCAAGCTTCAGCGACTTCGAGAAAGAGGAGAAGGAACACAAGCATTCCATCTTTTCGGCGATACTCCATGCCGATCATGCCGGCAAACGGATCAACCTGATCGACACGCCGGGCGCGCCGGATCTGATCGGCACCGCGATGGCCTGCCTTCCCGCAGTGGAGACGGTGCTCGTGGTGATCAACGCGCAGAACGGAATTGAGGTTGTCACCCGCCGCATGATGGAGGCGGCCAGGCAGCGTAATCTGCCGCGCGCGATTGTCATCAATAAGATCGATCTGCCCCAACTCGATCTGGCAAAACTCGTGACGCAGATCCAGGAGACGTTTGGCCACGAATGCCTGCCGATCAATCTGCCGGCCGGTGGCGGTAAGGCAATCATCGAATGTCTGCTCAACAAAGAAGGGAAAAGCGATTTTGGATCAGTCGAGGCAGCACACACGGCGATTCTCGATCAGATCGTCGAGCTCGATGAAGGGCTCATGGAGAAATACCTTGGCGGCGAAGAGCCGAACTACGATGCGCTGCACGCTCCGTTCGAGCGGGCGATGGACGAAGCGCACGTGGTACCGATCCTGTTCACCGATGCAAAAAATGGCGTGGGGATCGGCGAGTTGCTCGACGCGATCGCCCGCCACTTCCCCAGCCCGATCGAGGGCAACCCGCGGCCGTTTCTCATCGGGACCGGTAATGATGAGAAGCCCTTCCCATATCAGCCCGACGCGGGTAAATCGCTGCTGGCGCACGTGTTCAAGGTGACGACCGATCCGTTCGTCGGGAAGCTGGCGATCTTCCGCGTGCATCAGGGGAAAGCAGCCGGCAATACCCAGGCGTACATCGGTCACTCAAAGAAGTCGATCAAGCTCGGCCACGTGTTTCATCTGCAGGGCAAGGAGCACCGTGAGGCGGACGCGATCATCGCCGGCGACGTCGGCGCCGTGGCGAAGATCGAGGAGGTGCATGTCGGCGACGTGCTCCACGACGATCACGCGCTCGATCTGGTGCATCTGCGCCCGCTGGTGTATCCCACACCGATGTTCGGTCTGGCGGTCACGCCCCAGGCCCGCGGCGACGAGCAGAAGATCTCCGGCGCGCTCTCGAAGCTGGCCGAGGAAGATCCCACGTTCAAGTGGGGACATGATCGTCAAACCCATGAGGTGGTCATCAGCGGGATCGGCGAACTGCACCTGCGCCTGATCCTCGAACGGCTCAGAAACCGCGGGCTGCATGTCGACGTCAAGCCGCCGAAAATCGCCTATCGTGAAACCATTCTGAACAGCGCCGACGGGCACCATCGCCACAAAAAACAGAGTGGCGGGGCGGGCCAGTTCGGCGAGGTGTTTCTGCGCGTCGAGCCGATGGAACGCGGCAAGGGCTTTGAGTTTGCCGACGAGGTTTTCGGCGGGACCATCCCGGGTCAGTACATCCCCGCCGTCGAGAAGGGCGTCCGCGAGCTGATCGAGCAGGGGGTCATCGCCGGCTATCCCGTGCAGGATGTGAAGGTGATCGTCACCGACGGGAAGCATCACCCGGTGGACAGCAAGGAAATAGCCTTCAAGACAGCGGGAAAATACGCGTTCAAGGATGCGTTTCTCAAGGCAAAGCCGGTGCTGCTGGAGCCGATCGTCAACATGGAAGTGACCGTGCCGGAACAGAATGTCGGCAGCATCACCGGCGATCTCTCCGGAAAGCGCGGCCGCATCCAGGGGACCGACATCGTCGCCGGCGGCATGGCGCAAGTGAAGGCGCAGGTCCCGCTGTCCGAAGTGATGCAGTATCACTCCCAACTCAAGAGTGTCACTGGAGGCCAGGGGTCGTTCGTGATGGAACTGAGCCATTACGAGCCCGTCCCCCCGCAGGTGCAGCAGCAGGTTATGAATCAGTATAAGCCGAAAGTCGAGGAAGAATAGCGTCTCATTTCCCCTGTGCCGCCAGACGATTGGCCAGATCGTTGCGTAGGTAAGTTTTGAACGTCGGCAAGCCCTGCTCCGCCCAGGCTGCCTCGATGGCTTCAGCCAGCTTCTGATTCTTCTCCATCAGAACCACAAACGAAGCATATTCCGGCGAATTTTCAGGAGGACAGACATGACGATCATGCGTGTTGGCGCGGAAAAGCCAGCTCTGATCGTCCGGCGCCAACTCAATCGTGAGCTTCATGTGCGGGTAATACCGGTTTCCCAGTCGAATTGAATATCGCGTCGGGGGAACCGCAAGATCGCGCGTGACCACCGCCGATTTATACAGATTGTCGCCCGCCGATCGCATCATCCGCAACTGGGACTGCACGACCAGCGGGGGTAAGGCCTCGTAGGCTATCCCCAGGTAAGTTTCCACTGCTTTGACGACAACGGCCGGGGCCGGTTCAGCGTTCCGCATGAGGAGCCACTCCCTGAACGATTGCCTTGTAGTGTAACGCGCCGATCTGGAAAAGCTGCGCTTATCTTTTTGAAGATGTGCGCCACATACCCGGAAAAAATGGCCCCCTGCTTGGCCGCGCGATGACAGAACTCCGCCCCGGAATCCTTCGCAGCACCGCTGAGGTCATAAATTCTCAGGCAATAGAGCAGAGATTGCGGCGCAGGCATCGCGATTGCAAGTGACCGGCTCTGCGTTTTTCCGTTGTTGGAGAAACACGAAACCACGGGCAACCTGCACAGGAGTCGAATCATGGAAATGGAAGAACTTCGCGATCTGTACGTCGATCAACTGCGCGACTTGTACAGTGCGGAAAATCAGTTGGTGAAGGCATTGCCGAAAATGGCCAAGGCCGCAACCGACGAGCAGTTGAAGAGCGCGTTTCTCGAACATCTGGAGGAGACCAAGGGGCATGTAGAGCGACTGACCAAGATCTTCGACAAGCTTGGCGCCAAGCCCGGCGGTAAGAAGTGCAAGGCGATGGAAGGTTTGGTTGAAGAAGGGAAAGAGATGATCGAGGAGGACGCGGAACCCGAAGTGATGGACGCGGGGCTGATCGCCGCCGGCCAGCGGGTTGAACACTATGAAATAGCCGGCTACGGCACTGTCCGCGCTTATGCCAAGCTTCTCGGCGACGACTCGGCAGCCAAGCTGCTTGACGAAACCCTGCAAGAGGAAGGCTCTGCCGACAAAAAGCTCACCAAGCTGGCCGAGAGCGTGATCAATCTCCAAGCGGCCGGCCACAGCTCGTAGCCGACGGCATCGATCGCGGTTTTAGCACATTCGAGCTTCGAAGAGCCTCACGCCGCGTCAGCATAAGGCCTGACGCGGCGGTGTTGTTCCGCCTCCTGCCACAATGGCAACAGGATCATGGCCACCTGACCGCTTCTGCCAGCCTGACAGTTGCCGGTAATCTGCCCGCCCGCTTACATACTTGCGCAAGTACAATTGGCCACGCGATTTACAATGCGAATCCCCCGCGCACAGCCGCGGCATTCTCTTTGTTATGGACAGTCTACGGTGGTGCGCCGCCGAGGGACGAATGCCCGGAGACTTCGTCTCGTCCCATTCAGACAATCGCTGACACACGATCAACCAAGGAGACGTGGCATGGCCGCAAAGATGTTGGCCTTCGACGCCGAAGCTCGTAAATCGCTACTTGCAGGGGTAACCAAACTCGCCCGCGCCGTGAAGGCGACGCTGGGGCCGCGCGGCCGAAACGCGGTCATTGATAAGGGTTGGGGCGCGCCGACTATTACCAAGGACGGCGTCACTGTCGCCGAGGAAGTGGAGTTATCCGACAAGTACGAAAACATCGGCGCCAAACTCGTGAAGGAAGCCGCCAGCAAGACCAGTGATGTCGCCGGCGACGGCACAACCACCGCCACCGTGCTGGCCGAGGCAATCTTCCGCGAGGGGTATCGCAATCTCACCGCCGGCGCAGACGCAATGGCCCTGGCTCGGGGCGTGCGAGCGGCAGTGGCCGCGGTTGTCGAGAACCTCAAGAAACAATCCAAGCCCATCGATGTCACTCGCAAGGACGACATCGCAAACGTCGCATCCCTCAGCGCCAACAACGATCGCGAGATCGGCAACATCATGGCGGACGCGTTCCTTCGCGTCGGCAAAGACGGCGTCATCACCGTCGAAGAGGGCAAGAGCCTGGAGACATACGTCGATTTCGTCGAGGGCATGCAGTTCGACCGGGGCTACATGTCGCCGAACTTCATCACCAACAACGACGAAATGACCGTCGAACTCGAAAAAGCATTTGTTCTCGTCTACGAAGACAAGATTTCCGCCGCCACCAAGCTCATTCCGTTGCTCGAGAAGATTCAGAAGGCCAAGAAGCCGCTGCTGATCATCGCTGAGGATATCGAAGGCGAAGCGCTTGCAACCCTGGTCGTGAACAAGTTGCGCGGCATTCTCAACGTGGCGGCCGTCAAGGCGCCGGGCTACGGTGATCGCCGCAAGGCAATGTTGGAGGACATCGCCGTTCTCACTGGCGGTCAGGCGATCATGAAAGACCTGGGCATCGAGCTCGACAAAATCGAGATCGAGCAGCTCGGCCAAGCCAAGCACATCCGCATCGACAACGACAACACCACGATCATCGAAGGCGCCGGTGAGAGTAAGGCGATCCAAGGCCGAATCGAGCAGATCCGCCGCGAGATCGAAGTCACCACCAGCGACTACGACCGCGAAAAGCTTCAGGAGCGCCTGGCCAAGCTTGCCGGCGGCGTGGCCCAGATCAACGTCGGTGCTGCCACCGAGGCCGAGCTGAAGGAGAAGAAGGCACGCATCGAAGATGCGCTGCACGCCACCCGCGCGGCCGTCGAGGAAGGCGTTGTCGCCGGCGGCGGCGTCGCGCTCATCCGGGCGATGAAAGCGCTCAACGGCGGAAAGAATCTGGATTTTGATGGCGATGAAGCCGCCGGGGTCAAGATTGTCCGCCAGGCACTGACCGCGCCGCTCCGCCAGATCGCGGAAAATGCGGGCGTCAGCGGCTCTGTCGTCGTCCGCCGTGTGATGGAAAGCAAGGACAACCAGGGCTTTAACGCTCTTACAGGCGAATACGTGGACGTCGTTCAAGCTGGCATCATTACGCCAACCAAAGTCGATCGCACCGCTCTGCAAAACGCCGCGGAAGTTGCCATACTTCTGCTCACCACCGACTGCATCGTCGTCGACAAGCCCAAGTCAAAGGGCGAAGGTGGCGGCGGCGATGACCATCACGGCGGAGGTGGCATGGGTGGAATGGGCGGTGGGATGGGCGGCATGGGAGGCATGGGCGGAATGGACATGATGTGAGCTAGCGATGACGCTGCAAGATTTTGAAAAGCTTCTCAAGGCTCGGCCTTTCCAGCCGTTCCGAGTGCATCTGTCGAGCGGCGTAACCCATGAAGTCCGACACCCGGAGATGGCGTTTCTAATGCGGACGAAGTTGATGCTCGGACTGGACCCCGACAAAACGGGCTATCCGGATGACTGGACGATGATTTCGCTGTTGCACGTGACGTCGATTGAGCCGGTGCAGCCAAAGAATCGCAGGTCCGCATGAGCGGTTTTTCCATCGCTTGATTTGATCGGTATCCACGAGAGAAAGTACGCCGTGGGAACTTTTCGAGTGGCTTGCAAGATCGAAAACGTAGGAGATCGTCATCGATCGGTGCGGGTTGAGAAGCTGCTTGTCGACACCGGTGGTGAGGCTTGAATACTTTGGTGGATGAAAACCGCCTCGTGATGCGGGCCAGTGCGGTGCACGTCACCGACGATGCGCTGGTCGTTGATCTGGAAGATGGCCGGCAGGTGTCGGCTCCGCTTGTGTGGTATCCGAGACTGCTGCATGGAACCCCGGCTGAGCGGGCAAAATATGAAATCGGACATTATGGAATCCATTGGCCAGCGCTGGACGAGGACATCAGCGTAAAAGGACTCTTGCTGGGCAATAAATCCGGTGAGTCCCAAGCAGCGCTGAACCGCTGGATCTTGTCGCGGCAACACGGCAAGCGAATCCCGGTGAAGACCGCACCTTTGCCCGAGTGGGCTAAATCGGATCGGAAACGGAATCAGAAAAGTAGTTCAAAGAGAAAGTGACTGAGGAGACCCATTTATGAAACTTCGACCTCTTGCAGATCGTGTAATCGTGAAACAGTCGGAAGCCGAAACGAAGACCGCCAGCGGAATCGTTCTCCCCGACAGTGCCAAGGAAAAGCCAACCAAGGGAAAAGTCGTTTCCGTCGGCCCTGGCAAGCTCGATGACCACGGCAAGCCGATGGAAATCGGCGTGCGCGCCGGCGACACCGTCTACTACGGCAAGTACTCCGGCACCGACATCGAAGTAAACAGCGAAAAGTTCGTCATCCTCCGGGAGACAGACATCCTTGGGGTGCTGGAGTAAGCGACCGTTCCGGTAAGAAGGTGATTGGTGATTGGAACGTGAGAGAATACATCAAGACGTGCAGGATCTGTCGTGTTTTGTTTCCCGTCACGTTCCACGTTCCAATCACCAGGTGACGATTGACAGATTAATTCCTGGATGACGGCGAACGACGCCTCCTCCGACAGTTTGGAGCTATACCATGGCAGTGAAACAAATGATGTTTGAATCAGGCGCGCGGGCGGAAATTGCCGCCGGGCTTTCACAGTTGGCTCGGGCCGTCAAGGCGACGCTTGGGCCGCGCGGACGCAACGTGGTGTTGCAGAAGTCTTTCGGAAGTCCGCGCATCACGAAGGACGGCGTCACCGTCTCCAAGGAAATCGAGCTGCCGCAGCCATTCGAGAATATGGGCGCGAAGCTCGTGAACATGGTCGCCAGCAAGACCAGCGACGTTGCCGGCGATGGCACCACGACCGCGGTCGTGCTGGCCGAGGCGATTTACATCAATGGCCTCAAGTACGTCGCGGCTGGCGGGGCAAATCCCGTCGTCATTCAGCGCGGCATTCTCAAGGCCGCGGAAATCGCGGCTGAGTCGATCACGGCGCTCTCGAAGAAGGTCAAGGGACGCGAGGACTACAAGCGCGTTGCCACCATCAGCGCCAACGGCGATGAAAAGATCGGCGACCTGATGGCCGACGCCATGGAAAAGGTCGGCAAGGAGGGCGTCATCACCGTCGACGAGGGGAAGAGCACCGACTCGACGCTCGAGTACACGGAAGGCATGCAGTTCGACAAGGGATACATGTCTCCCTACTTCCTCACCAACCCGACAACGCTCGAAGCGGTGCTGGAAAACGCCTATATCCTCCTCCACGAAAAGAAGATCTCCAATCTTGCGGAACTGCTCCCGCTGCTCAACAAGATCGTCACCTCCAGCCGGCCGCTGCTGATCATCGCGGAAGACGTTGAATCAGAGGCGCTGGCCGCCCTGGTAGTCAACAAGCTTCGCGGCGTGCTGAACATCTGCGCCGTGAAGGCCCCCGGATTCGGCGACCGCCGCAAGGCCATCATGGCCGATCTGGCCGTCGTCACCGGCGGAAAGTTCATCAGCGAAGACATCGGCCTCAAACTCGAAAATATCGAACTCGAAGACCTAGGGCAGGCCAAGCGCATCACCGTCGACAAGGACAACACGCTGATCGTCGAAGGTGCCGGCAAGCGCAAGGAGATCGAAGCGCGGGCCGACCAGATTCGCTCGCAGATCGACAAGACCACCAGCGACTATGACCGTGAGAAACTGCAGGAACGCCTCGCCAAGCTCACTGGCGGCGTCGCCGTCATTCGCGCCGGCGCGGCAACGGAACTCGAGATGAAAGAACGCAAGGACCTCATCGACGATGCGCTGCATGCCACCCGGGCCGCGGCGGAAGAAGGTATCGTGCCCGGCGGCGGCGTTGCGTTCCTCCGTGCCATCGAAGCAGTGGAAAATGGCAAATCCAAAGCACGCGGCGATGAGAAGATCGGATTCGACATCATCATCGAGGCCCTGCGTGCCCCGACCCGCCAGATCGCGGATAACGCCGGTGAAGATGGCGAGGTGATCGTCGACGAGATCCTCTCCCACAAAAATCCCAGCTGGGGTTACAACGCGGGCACCGGCGAATTTGTCGATATGTGGAAGGCCGGGATTATTGACCCCGCCAAAGTCGCCCGCAGCGCGCTGCTCAATGCCGCCAGTGTCAGTGCCCTGGCCCTCACGACCGAGGTGCTTTTGACCGAGCTAAAGGAAGGCGAAGATGCACCGGCCGCCATCGCCGGTGCCGTGAGCTGATGATGCCGGGCATCCCCGTGTAGCCGGCGAGCAATGCTCGCCGGGTCCTGGTGTGGTGCGCCCAAAAAGCGACTAATCGCTCTATAATTCATCCTGACCGCGCAAGACACGAAGATACTCGGTCGATATCTTTGTGTCTTTCGCTTTTTCAGGTACGAAAGTGGCCACGACAAAACGAGACTATTACGAAGTGCTTGGCATCGCCCGGACTGCCTCGGCCGACGAGATCAAGCGCTCCTATCGCCGGCTGGCGATGAAGTACCATCCCGATCGCGCCGACGGCAATAAGGCCGAGGCGGAGGTTCTCTTCAAGGAGTGCGCCGAAGCCTACGAAGTTCTCTCCGACGACGACAAACGCCGCCGCTACGATCAGTACGGACATCAGGGCGTCCGCGGACAGCACGACTTCTCGCACATGGATGTCAGCGACATCTTCTCGATGTTCGACGACATCTTCGGCGGAGGGCGGGGCGGCGGACGCCGGGGGGCAAATCATCCGCAGCGCGGATTCGATCTGGAGATGCAGGTCCAGCTCACCCTCTCCGAGGTCGGCGCGGGGTGCGAAAAGACGATCGAAGTCGAAAAGCAGGATTCCTGCGACCACTGCAGCGGAACCGGCGCAAAGCCCGGCAGCTCGCCAGTCGTCTGCGTTCAGTGCGGCGGACAGGGGCGCATCGCTCAGCAGGGTTTCGGCGGAATGTTCCGCATGGTGACCGCGTGCCCCAACTGTCGCGGACGCGGAACCGTCATCCGCGATCATTGCACGTCCTGCGGCGGCAACGGCCGACAGATGAAGCGCAAGGTCATCACGGTCAAAATTCCCGCCGGCGTCCACGAGGGACAGGCGGTGCGCGTGGTCGGTGAAGGAGAAGCCGGCGAAAACGGTGCGCCGCCCGGCGATTTGCATTGCTACATCACCCTTCGCCCGCACCCGATTTTCACGCGTCATGGTAATGACTTGGTTTGCCAGATACCCGTCTCGTTCACGCTCGCCGCACTGGGCGGAAAGATTGAAGTCCCCACGCTCCGTGCCACCACGGAATTGGACGTTCCCCCAGGTTCGCAGCACGGCGAGGTGTTCAAGCTCAAGGGAAAGGGGCTTCCGGATCTGCGCTCAACCAAGCCCGGCGACGAATTGGTTCAGATCATCGTGGAAATCCCGCGCAAGCTCACCGACAAGCAGAAAACCCTGCTGCGCGAATTTGCCACGCTCGAGGACGGCGCTGCCATGCCGCAGCGAAAGGGCTTCATGGACAAACTTAAACAAGCCATCAAGGGCGACTGACCTCAGCCCGGAAAGATCTCATGGCAACCATACCGATTGATGACGACGCGCAGGACAACTTTGAACCCGGCCCCTCCGGGCAAGATGACAACGTGGCGCAGGCCTCCGATCGCGCCGATGACTATCAGAAGCTCAAGGCCGAGCGCGACAGCCTCTTTGAGCGGCTTGCCCGCGCCACCGCCGAATTCAAGAACGCCCAGAAGCGCGGGCAGATCGAGATGGATCAGCGTCTCCAATACGCCAATAGCGCGCTGATCAAGAGCCTGATTCCCGTGATCGATAACTTCGAGCGCGCCATCGCGGTCGAACCCGACAAGGTCGATGCCAAGACGCTGCTCAAGGGAATGCAGATCGTTCACGATCAATGGCTCTCCGTCCTCAAGCAGCAGCAGGTGCAGGAGATCGCCCCGGCCCCCGGCACCCCATTCGATCCGTCGCAGCACGAAGCGATCATGCAGCAGAACTCGACGTACAGGACGCCCACTGTCGTACAACTCCTGCAAAAGGGATACAGCTTGCACGACCGCACCCTGCGCCCCGCGCAAGTCGCGGTAAGCAAATCGGTGGAATGAAACGAAAGAGTGAAGTGAGAAGAGTGAAGAATGAAGTTCAGACCAAGTTTTCCCGCATTCACTTCACTCCTCACTTTTCCTCTCCTGAACCCTGAACCCTGAACCCTTTCCATGCCCACCTACGACTACAAATGTTCCAACTGCGGCCACACGATGGAGAAGTTTCAATCCATCATGTCCAGCCCCAGCCGCAAGTGTCCCAAGTGCAAAAAGAACACGCTTAAACGTCTGATCGGCACCGGCGCCGGCCTGATCTTCAAGGGCAGCGGCTTTTACATCACCGACTACCGCTCCGAGTCCTACAAGGATGCCGCTAAGGCCGACTCCGGCCCCAAGCCCGCGGAAACCAAGACCGGCGAAACCAAATCCGCCGATGCCAAGCCATCGGAGGCGAAGCCCGCCGAGACAAAATCGCCCGACGCAAAGCCGGCCGATGCCAAGCCGGCCGCGGCCCAGTCCGCCCCGGCGAAGTCCGAAGGTCCCAAGGCTCAGTCCACCCCGAAGCCAGAGGCAAAAAGTTCGTCGGCAAAGCGAAGAAGGTAGGATAGGAAACGGTGAAGAGTGAAGCGTTGAAGCAGCGGTTTTCAAGTTGCTATATCGCCCCGGCCCCCGGCGTGGCCACTTTAGTGGCCATGTCCGAACGCGAACCCGCTGCACCATCCTGGAAACCGCTGAAGAGTAAAGTGAAAAAGGCCGGGCCAGCTTCGGCGCATTCACTTCACTCTCGTTTTCCTGAACCCTGAACCCTGACACCCCGAACCTCGCAACCGTGAACTGTCCCATCTGCAAGCGTCCCGTCCCCGCCCCCGATCCCAACGTGCCCGGTCCCTATCCCTTCTGCGGCGAGCGATGCAAGCTGATCGACTTGGGCCGCTGGCTCGATGGAAAGTATCAGATTCCCGTCGTTGAGGAAGGGGAGCAGGAGAACCAACAAGGCGCCGCAAAACCAAGGCGCGCAGTGGAAGACGACGAAGACGCATCGCCGTGATCAGAAACCGCGTCTAGCTATCGTCGAATCCCATCCCAAAAAAAGCATCGGCTCCGAAAACCGGAGCCAATGCCTCATTCACGTCAAAGTTTTACCGCAGGAGCGCCCGGCTCAGAGTGCGTGCGCCAACCCGCGGTCCATGCCTTTGCGGCAGGCCGGTCCGCCTGAGGCCGGATCATGCGCCGGTGGCAGAGGTCGAGTCTGCGCGGGTGGCCTCGATCGCAGCCGTGCGGATCACCGCGTCCTCCCATTGATTGGAAGCGACGAAGCGAAGCTCGCAGACCGCTTGTTCGCCGCCAATCCGCGCCAGGCCCAGGATGGCAGCGCGGCGGGTCGTGGCCAGGAAAAACCCCTGCTCGTTGCGAACGACTTCCAGAAGAGCAGGAATGCTCCGAGGATCAGGCAGTGAGCCCAGGGCGCCGATCGCCTCGGCGCTGACGTCGGCGAGTGGATCATTGATGCTGTCGAGCAACGGCACGACGGCTCGCGGGTCGCGCAGTTGGCCGAGACTGCGGCACGCGGCCGCTCGCACGACGCTGTGGAAGTAGCCGTCGCGGTTATGCACAACGGCGATGAGCGGCTCCACCGACGCGGCACCCAGGCTGCCGAGTGAAGTGGCGGCCTCGCGGGCCACGTCCGCGTCGGCGTCACGCAGGGCGGCAATCAGTACCG
>Ga0302325_10024235_pt1 | contig 12629 bp, 9 predicted proteins | sample Palsa_T0_2_FD_201948 | JGI IMG/M metagenome (GOLD analysis project Ga0302325, IMG submission 201948) | Peat permafrost microbial communities from Stordalen Mire near Abisko, Sweden - Palsa_T0_2 | ecosystem: Environmental > Terrestrial > Soil > Palsa > Peat permafrost | place: Sweden: Abisko...
CGGGAAGGCAAGCTAGTGTGATATCAGAGGAAAGTTGTCCAGAGCGCTTATTCATCATTAGATCGAGGCCGGCCTGCTTCGCATCATCTCTTAGTACGTCCTCCAAACGGCTCAAAAGCTCCGAATCTGTGTCGGTCGGTTTCTGATCATCCAGCGTGACATATTTGGCTGCAACCTCAAGGCCGATACGACGAGCTTCCTCGAGTTTCTCCTTTCGAATCTGCTCTCCGTTTGATGTCAAACGCAAATCATCCATACCACAGGTGAAAGCTCTGATGTGAAGGAATTTGGTCAGAAGTCGCCCTAGGATACTCAACATCTTCCCTGCCACGGTGGGGCCATAAGCTTCGTGGATTGAGTGGATGAAGCCACCTCCTGTAGGACCAATCTGAGATTTGTCAAGGATTCCAGTGATAAATTCCCCTCCTTTAAAGTAAACGATTCCTTCTTCGGACCCTTTGCCCCATCTATCAGCCGGGGTGGATGATTTGCTGGTGAGAAACAAAGGAGCGTGATTGAAGGGCATGATGTTTTTCAGAATCGTAGTGATCACCTGCTTTCCCGTCCATCGTGCAAAGGGTTTGATGATTGCAGGAGGTACTGTAACTATCCGCTCTCCTACAATATGTCCATTTTCTGGCCGAAGGCAATTATATATCAGTTGTTGGTATGTAGCGCGATCAAAGAAGGTGTCTCGATTACACATCCAAACTGAGACGGAAATGTGATCTTGGATCAAGCCTCGAAGAGGCTTCCCTGAAGTAGCTACCAGATACTGATGATCCGTGTCTGCGATTTGCAACGCTTCCGCTCTTGCAATCTCGGTCTGGGGAAAGTGCATATTCATCTCGTCTCCGTCGAAATCGGCATTGTAGGTGTTGCAATTTGCGTAGTGCATCCGAATAGTCTTCTCTCCAGGCAAAACACGTGCTCGGTGACCCATAATCGACGGTTTATGTAAAGTTGGTTGCCGATTCATCAGCACAACATCGCCATTAGTGAGATGTCGGTGAACCTTTTTATTCCGGGCACCGCTAGAACTACTGCTGGAAGAAGCGAGTAGTTGATTTGCTAGAGCCAGCCTTTCATCCTGAGTTTTGGTCCGCAGACTGATGACTTGGCCGTTCTCGTTCTCAATAGCGGCAGCACCAGGCCACTTGTCAAATCCATTTATCACAGCTTGCTGCATGTCCTTGAAGTTATGACTGGTGACAGGTTCTGGGTATGTCAGCTTCCTGGCAAAGACGGGTGGAACCCCTATCTCGTTGGTCTCGATGTTTGGGTCGGGTGAGATGACACTACGAGCGGCAAAGTTGACTCTCTTTCCCATCATGTTCTTCCTAAAAAGGCCTTCTTTCTTCTCCAGCTTTTGTTTGATACCATCCTCGTTCTTCTTCCCAGCCGCACCCTGGATAGGATTTCGATCGCGGTCGATCAAAGAATTGACCGCATCTTGAAGCCTGCACCAAGCTTCATTGAGATCGTGGACAGTCCTAGCTTTGGGGAGAGAAGTTTCCATTCTTTTGGTGGGATTTACGACCTCCCGATAAATTTGAGAAAATGCTTCGATACCTTTGAGAATTGATTTGTAAAGACTGTTTTGTTGCGCTTCCGTGATTTCCCCTTCCCCTGTTCGAGCCTCTGGCCGGTATTTGTTCGGGGGAACAAGAAGAACGTCCAAAAAAAACATATCAGCGGAAACCCCAGCGGCCTTTTTCGATGCTGAACGGGAGTTGTAGACCAAGGATAGGATTTCCTGCTCCTGTTCAAATAGCAGCGTCAGCTGGCCTTTGACTTCTTTGGCATCCAAAAACCTCTGCGGTGCTGGTGCAACCTTCGGTTTTGAGTTCGCATTAGTAGCAGGCCGGGCTTCTCCCATGACTACATCTCCATTCGAATCCAGAGTCTGACCTTCGCCTTCTTCATCCTCCTCATTCGAAGACAGGTCGATATCGGCAATACCTTCGTCAAAATCGCTTTTATTCCTTTCCCTCTTTGTTCGCTCAAGTATTTGAACAGCTTGCTCGGCACGGAAACTTCCTTGCGACATCTGAATCTTCTCCTTGGAGTTCAGTGGTATCTCGAAAATCTTCACATAACGATCCTTGCGGAAAGTAGGTGATATGCCACTGCAGTTTCCGCAAACCTTGCCAAGTGTGATGGCTTTCAGGAAAGCTTTGACGACTATTCGTCTTGCCTCCGCAACGCCCTCGTTCTTCTCGCGTTCCCACTCCCATGGGCTAGCTTTTGCAGCTTTGATGGACTCTTTTACAAAAGCATTCCTTCGCCGAATGATGGTATCAGCCGGTGAATCTTCGTCCGAATCACTGCCACCATTTCCAGTGTCCTGAGACTTCATCACTTCAATGTTTTCTATCTCCTCCGCGGCACCAAGCAATCCATGCTGCAGCAATCGCAACTTGCAGAGATATCGATTGACTTCCTGTCGGGTCATCCTGAGACGGTGACAATAGGCGCATTTTGCCCTCAACAGCCGTAAAAGTTGATCCATGAAAGTAGGATGGTAAACCGGGGCTGGAAGCTCGATGTGCCCAACATGGCCTGGGCAGCCAACCGAGTTCAGATTACATGTTGTGCAGCTTCATGTTGAGTTAGAGTTGACAGAATAAACCAATTTTGGGGGGGAGCACACAAGTTATCTCCCCAAGCGCCGAGCGCAGGGTCATATAATCCTCCTGGAACAGCGTGAAGAAGAGTATCAAATGTTGTCGAGTTCTGTATACGCTTTACAGAGAGAGCTTTGATCTCTGCGGCACCCAGAAAGCCAAAATCGACACTGCCAATGGCAGATGGAACAGGCTGGGAAATGTTCATCTTTAAGAGAACTCGACATACGACCGAGCAAGGAGTTGAACTCGAGGCTCGTAGACCTCAAAAGATGTTGTTCCTGGGCAAGCTCGAAGAAAAACCCGATAAATTTTATACTGTACCTTATCTTATCAGTCATGTGACTAACAACCTCACAGCTAGGTACTTAGAGTTTGAGAGTAACTTTCAAAGGAGTCTCCTTCATCCACGACAACATCCAAGACACGCCCACCATTCTCCCGATCCTCGAGAGAGAGATGAGAACTAGTCAACATGGATCGAGGTAAAGCATCGCCGATCCTGGCACCTCGCCATGATGCCGCAAGCCGCGTTGGCAAGCCCGAGTCTGCAGCAGAGAAACTCGCGTCTTTGAAAGCCCGAGTTGCAGCAGCTGTTGGCAGCAGCAAAGCAAAACCCGGCATAAATCTTACTCCAGCTTCGGTCTCGGCCTCTGCCCGCGGTGGACTGAATGTCGATCTGCATCCTGCTCTGCAGGATATAGGACAGTTCCAATTCAAGCCTTCTTCAAAGACAGTCGCGCCGAAGTTTGCAACCAGCATTGGAAATGCCCGACCTCAACCAGAAAAGCCCGTCTCCAAGAGCAAGAGGCAGCTCGATTTGTCTGGACCTTCGGCGGAGGATACGCGGAACAACCCATATTTCGATATCAGTCTTGGAGGTCAAACGGCTACCCTTAAGAACAGGCACTCTAGGCAGTTGGTTTTTAACCAAAAGGGCAAATACATCCAGCAAGCAAATGCACTACGCAGACAGGCCGCCCTCGAGGCGATGAAAAAGCGGATCGCGGAATCATCAAGGAAGATAGGCATTGATGAAGACCTGGACACCGAGAAGAATTACCTCGTTGAAGCACCTCCAGATATTGAATGGTGGGACGAAGGGTTGGTAGACGGAAAGAACTACAATACCATCGACAACCCCAAGACTCTCAAAATCGATACCCTCGACTCCATAATTACAGAATATGTCCAGCACCCAGTCCTGCTAGAACCACCTCAAGAAAAAAATATTCCTGCGCCAAAGCCTATGTTTCTAACCTCTAAAGAGCAAGCGAAACTACGACGCCAACGTAGAATGGCGGAATTGAAAGAACAACAGGCTAAAATTCGATTGGGCCTTGAACCTGCGCCCCCGCCCAAAGTCAAGAAAGGAAACCTGATGCGAGTATTGGGCGAAGAAGCCGTGAAGGACCCTACCGCGGTCGAGGCACGAGTGAACCGCGAGATTGAAGCACGTCATCAGGCTCACGTAGAAATGAATGAGGAGAGGAAGCTCACCAAGGAGCAACGTCATGAGAAATTGGCAATGAACCAGGAAAAAGATGCTGCTAAAGGCATCCGTCTATTGGTTTTTAAGATTGATAACCTTGCCAATGGCAGCCATCGCTTCAAAATTGCAAAGAACGCGGAGCAGATGGCTTTGACTGGAATATGCATCATGCACCCAAGACTCAATCTCGTTATTGTAGAGGGTGGTGAGCATAGCATACGGCAGTACCGGAAGCTAATGCTTCAGCGGATAGATTGGACAGAGAATTCGCCTACCCGAATTAAGGAGGGTACCAAGGCGGAGGCTTTACAAGACTGGCTGAAAGCCGAAGATGAAAAGGGAGAGCTCAAGGACATGACTTTGAATAAATGTGTACTGCTTTTTGAGGGCGAGGAAAAAGCCAGGGCATTCAGAAAGTGGGGAAGCAAGGTTTGCGAGACGGATAGTGCTGCTAGAGATGCACTGCAACGGGCAAAGATGGAGAATTTCTGGACTTTAGCAAAGAGCATGAGGTAGAATGAACACCTTTCATCCTACACTAGATAGGTAAGTTTGCCTGGGAGTTACTCACAATCTTGAACACAATTATCAAATTCAAGATAACCTCCATGAGGCATCAGAAGTAGTCTCTTGTCCAATTTCGAATTTCCGTGGCGCCTTCCTTTACTTCATTTGACTTCCAAGATTAATGACCGTCCAACTCCATCAACGAAGCCTCTAGTTCATCATCATCAAATCCAAATTCATCTTCCTTTGCAGTGATTTCCTCATTGCCGTTTCTAATTTCCTCCATCGGCTCTGTGCCGTCTTCCTTTTGAGCCTCTCTTAGAGCTCTGATACTCTCCTGTTCCTGCTTCTCTTTGAAATTCTCAAGGTCTTTGAGACTCCACGTACTGATGCCCTCTTGATCGCTGGGCTTAAAAGGCTGCGCCATATTTCTCAGGAACTTTTTCGCTGCTCCAACAGCCATATCGGTACTTAAGTTGACCTCGCCATCCAGCAGTGCTTGGTTGATCCATTTCGGCAGCTGTGACCTCTTTTTCAAAAACCTCCTATCGGCCAGGACCATTATGCCATAATCATCCTTCCCTCTTAGAACACGACCCAGGCACTGAGCGGCATGTCTCATAGCATCGAATGACAAGAAGTCATTTTCCCTAATTCGATATGTCTCACGCAAGAATTCTAGCCGCGCTTTCAAAATTCTAGATTCGGTGTATTGGAATGGTACCCCAATACACAACACAGTACGTCCATACTGATGGTCGAAATCGATTCCTTCACTGACTTTTCCTCTCGCTACACATAGAAGTATGGCCCCACGCCCATTGCAGCACGCGGTTCGGTAGGTTTCCAGTGCAAGGGATGTTTCTTGCGCATCGGGCGTTTCCACGAGAATGAGCTTGTACTTCCACACTTCATCTAGAATTCCCATTCCCTGCCACATGCTAATAATGGATTCCATGTAGAGGTATGAGGGGAAGAAAACCACCATACCGTCAGGTGTTAGTTTTGAGAATTCTGTGAGTAAATGACCGTAGTTTCGTACTACAGACGGCTCGTTCCGGACTTGGAATCCGGAAGAGATTGCAACTTGATCTGATCCTCGTGTGACAATCATTGGCAAGAACGAACGTCGGGCCAACGTCATACTGTACGATTCCTGTACTACTGTTGTGAAACCAAGCATCTTCGGGTACATTTCCAGTGGCGAGATGGTACCGGATGTAATGATAACGGAACTAAATCTATCGAAAACCGGCTTTATGGCTATTGCAGCATCGAGACATGTGAAATGGAGGACGGGATTCGGGACTTCGGCGTTATCGGATTCAAAAGGTTCTAGGATCAATAAAAACCCTTTCTCATAAGTGGCGACTAAGGTTGCAAAAGTAGCCACTTCTTGAAGCGGTTGGTAGTCCTCGATATTCGTCAGCTCGAGAGTTCGAACAAGAGAGGTGAGTCTTTCGGCACAAAATCGTAAGGGCTTCTTCTCGATGAATGTATACTCCTTGAGATGAGCGAGGAAAGAAGGTGGTGTTTCAGAAATGACCTGACGAACTTTCATTCGAGTCTAAGTAGGTGTTAGACATGTCAGTGGAATTGAGATTGCAAAGAGTACCTTGAGATACTCCACGAAACGCTTCAAGAAGGCAACGAAGTGCTCTGCTCTTCGAATGTTTCCCGGTACGGCTTCTTTCAGAAGATCATCAGGCAATGCTGGAGGATCGTCAGTAGCCGCATTGGCAGCGATTCCTAACAGGGCTGACCGGGGTTTGACATGAACGCATCCTCCTCACGTGCTTCATCCGCATCCCGTAGACCCTCCACAAGTTTTGCATATTCATCTTTCAACTTGTCTGCGTCACTATCCTTCATCTCGGCAATCTTATTCTCAAGATTCTGGGCGCCTCGAGTTGCCCTGCGCAGAGAGTCTTCGGTAATATCCGTGCTCAAGGACTCGATGCAGACATTGTCGATATTATGTGCCTCGTCGAACACAACTATGCAGTCTTTAGAGAGCTCTTTCGAAACTCGCTCTGCAATTTTCGGGTCGAGGAGATAATGGTAGGAGTAGATGATCACATTGCAGAAGGACATCTGTCTGGGTCAGCATGTTTTACCGGGCTCGTTATCAACTAACCATTCGTCTTGAGGTGAAATACGGACACTGTTTTTGCTGTTCACCGTATTTCATCAGCCCATCTATAGTCCATACTCCATTGGGTATTAAATTATGCGGCTCCAGAAGATCAAGATTCTGTCGTCATTAGCTCTGGTTCCTATCAGCAATTGGTCCTTACATCGTGATAGATGCACACGGGCACATCCTCCCCTTTCTCCTTTTTCTCCTTCACAAATCCAGCGGTGAGGCTTCGACATCTTGCATCGACTATTGCGCCACTCTTTTCTCGTTTGACAGACGGGTGGAGGCAGAGATTTTTCCGGCTCGTCAAGCCGAGCCCACGAAAATCTTCTTTGTGGCCCAGTTGTTCTTCTCGATACTTCATTAATGCTTTCAATTCCGCTAAAGCCTTCTCGATCTCTGACATGGTTCCTGGCAAGGGTTAGCATCTTCAGACATACATGAGGGATACGCTCACGTGAGCAGTATATTAGCTTCCGATGTTCAGGGTAGTATTGCTGATAGGCCACAATCAATGATAGGAGGGACACAGTTTTTCCCGTGCCCGAAGGCATCTCCAATACACAATGGCCTCCGGCATCAAGCGTTCCTAGGGTTAAGGTCAGCATCACGCGGACAAGAGTGCAATGAGTCCTACGTTTGAGATCGCACATGTAGCTTAACAGGAACAGGAAGTAAGCATCTTGATTCTCAGTGATGGCATGGTAACCTACGCATATTGCTCTGTAATCGTTAGTATTCAAGTACGCTATTCCAGATGGAGGCGCGGGTCTGACCAGGATATATCCTTGGATACGGGAATAATACTGGCAAGTCACTGGTGCTCCATCAGCATGGTTCTCGTGATATAGACAACAAAGTCATACTCGATGTTGAACCTCATCTTTGCGAGATATGACGAAGTTTCGTGATGGGTTCTTGAGATTGAGGTTGACGAGCTCGTCAAAGCATACAGTAGTACTATTTTTTTTAGCGAGCGTGCCGAGGCTGGAACGAGACGTCAAAAGCACAGATCAATGATTCTAATGCTTCCTTTCACTTTCACTTGATGGAGATCGAGGGGATTACAGAGACTGAGTTTCTGCATCTAAATCCGCATTTCTATGCTTGCGTTTATAAATGTACTTATCCCTAGATGGTGAGCCTAAGTAGGCTGCAACCCAAGCTAGGCTCACTTTCTGCCAGTATGAATCATTTGCACACTTCGAGACTTCGAGACTTCAAATGCTAGAGGTTATCCCTTACGTACGCGCTCTACTATACCAGTCACACTCGGAGGTAGGAAATGCAAAGCAAGTGCGCTCGTTTCTAATTAGACATGTACGTCGTAACTGCTGCTCGATTTGAGCTCTAGTTTGGGGTTTTTGATTTCCAAACTGATCTAGATCCACCTCGCCAGAAGGCAGAAAAAAAGCTGCCATGCCGTACTATAATAAAGACCCAGGTATTAAGCACTTCTTCAAATCATTCGCTGAACGCCTTCTATTGGGAGTTCGAGGATGTTCATGGTCTCACCTAACCCGAAAATCATCAGTTAGCCCTTCTGCTTCTTCCTTCCTTTCAAAAGCTACGACGATCAGAGATCCGCTAACAGTTGGTGTTTCTAGGCTTGCATGTACAAGGACTCCTCAACACGCAACGTGGATTCAGGTACGTAACAAGACGAATCGTAGAACCTAGCGGCGGCTGTTGGTGGACTGCGATGTCCTGTCGCACACACATACTTTCAACCCTCCGTCACAAGGAAGACTGGTTAATTGCCAGCTGCTGCGACTTCAAATACTCCTTTGGCATTCTGGAAATCCCGGTCAAATCCGCCAACTCTACACCGTTCGATCAACTCACAAGCTTGTTGGCGTTTGAGCAATAGGGCAGCCAAGTCTTTTCAATCGGTGGACCTGGGAGCGCCGTTACTGAATGGTTTACATACAACCATGCAAACACGATCCAGCTTCTAGTCTGTCCTCCGTCGCCAGATTCTCAAGGTCTTCTTCGGAAATTTTGGCGTCATGCAGCAACGAGCTCGGGGTTTCCCATATCTTGCCAAGGCAAGGGCAGATTCATTTACTAATTCAAAGTAGAATGGCTACCCCAGCCACCAGAAAGTATGGCTATAGCCATCTATGAAGCTGGCGGATATTCAAACATTGAACGAGCGAGAGCTATCCTGGCCGCCTTGCCTGGCCGCAAAGTCGTTGCCAAGTACTGTACATTGACGCAACTGATAAGATGATGCGGAGCAATAGCACTCTGAGCAACACCACAGGCCCAAAGAATGCGGGGAGGGAATGCTGCGATCGTGGTGAGGTTGAGCCAACGGATCTGCTCAGCAGGTGCCCCGCCCCCGGTAATGAATTCCACTATTTCATTATTCTGCCGAGGCTGGTTTACAATGCTGTAGGTTAGAACCGAAAGCATCTATACTTTGGAACTCTTGTACTAGCACGTACACGTTACCATGCAGACCAATTGTTATACCTTAGCTAATGTCATAGTAAACGTCAAGAAGCCATCGATTACATCCCAATGGGATGGCTCCATGTGCAGCCCGTCTGCAGTGATACAGGGAAGGCCATGGCTGACATTTGGGCTGGCGAGCATATCTTATGGCGAGCTGCTCTGGCCCTGCAGGAGGAAAATTCTCAAGGGCTTCACGACTGGAAAGATCAAATCTGGAGTCGACATCGTGAAGGATGTGATGGCCAGAGCTAACCAATGGGCATGATACTGGTATATCTTGTTCCATCCGAATCAGCAAGTCGTTTGTCTCGTCGCGTGGTGAAACTACATATGCCAGAATATCCTTGCTCTGTCCGGAACTAATGGTTCTGTGCTTAGTGAAGCCTCTAAGCTACACCGTTGCAGCTTAGCATCTTTCATTGTTTGCCTCTTTCAGGGTTAGATATAGACAGCTTCGTGGTGCAATCAATGTTTGAAAGCCACAGTATCTCCACGGTTAGAAAAGAGCAATCGCATCATTTGGAATGATTTTGTGCAAGTAGCATGCGGAATTCTTTGCCAGCGAAATTTGGAAAAGGAGATGAAAGCACTGATAGCAGGAGACTAGGTAGCAAGGTTTCGTATTGGGAAAGAGCCCACTTGGCTAGTCATTCGAACAACACCGACGAGGGGGGGAATAGCTTCAGAAAAAACACTGTCCCCCTATGTTAAAGGAGAGCCAGAATCAATTTGCTGTATTCGTGTTGAGCAAAGCAAACTTCCTCTGACACCCATTTGATCAGCGTATCAAATGTGTATTCGAGAGAAAGAGTATTATAGTGGGGATTTGCAATGCCAGCGCAAAGTAATGCAAGCACATTTTCTTGTGAACCTCTTGGTTCTTTAGAAAAGTGCACAGGTAGAATATGAAAACCACATGTAGTGTTGACCTACCATATCAAAGTGGTGGTCGCGCAGCACAGCGCATAACAAGATGCACGCACAGTCCACCGCGTTCGTGGGATCACAACAACAAAACACATAGCTGGAAAATGGTGTCACAAGTCAAGAACGTTCAGGGGTCATTGTAGAAGATCATGATCGTGTTGCTCAGCGCCCGACGCTGGCTGGAATAATGTACACCCTGTAAAAGCAAATTCCGTTGGCAAATAAAAACTCCATGCCCTAAACCATTGCGCAAACCCCAGCCCGGCCCATTATGATCCCTCCCAATGCTTCCAATATGCCATCAGCCTGTGATCATCCTGACCAAGGTCGAAGGTTGCATGTCGAAAATACGGGACAAGACCAGCGAAACAATGCATCTAGGATCGCTCTCCACGGAGACGGCGAGCAAGCTGGATGTCTTTTGATTGAATTGTAACCTAAACAGTTAGTGGTGAATTGGTCAAGCATAGAGGTAAAAGGCTTACTCTCTTGGCGTGGACTGTGAAGTGGTTAGTAAATATGTATTGAGTAAGGATTGAGGATGACTCACTTGCGCAAAGGTTGGTGTCCTCGAAAAGAGATACCAAATACGCCTCAACTGATTCTTGGAGCGCACCGATGGCGGAAGATTGGAAACGGAGGTCGGACTTGAAATCTTGAGCAATCTCACGAACCAGACGTTGGAAAGGTAGCTTTCGGATGAGGAGCTCGGTTGACTTTTGGTAACGACGGATCTCACGGAGAGCGACGGTACCAGGCTTATATCTGTGGGGCTTCTTGACACCTCCTGTAGATGGTGCGGACTTGCGAGCGGCCTTGGAAGCAAGTTGCTTACGAGGGGCCTTGCCACCGGTGGACTGAGAGACCATTAGCTATGTTGTGATGGAGTAAAGGTGAGACGCGTTGAGGCTCCAAGCGTGCGCAGCCACGGTCGCAAGGTGAGCTGGCGACGATCGCGACCGTGATAATGAAAAAGATTTGATGCTTACCTTTCTGGCGGTTTGCTTGGTACGAGCCATTGTTGATGGTTTGATAAATGATTTGATGGAGGTATGTGAAGGTGGTTGTTGGTCGATGAGGTAGTCGAAGTCGATGTGTGTGGATGAAGAAGAAAGGTCGGAAGAAGTGGGAGGGGCCAATATTTGTACCCAGTGGCGCTAGCGAGTGATCGCAGTTTAGCGCGCTTTGGCAAAATGTGGTACGTGCTCGGAATCAGCTTGAATTCGATGCTGAAAGATGTAGTTTTTACTGACCAATCAGAAGCAAGAGAAACATCGAAATTCAGGCGCAGGAACACCAAAGTTAGGAGTGCAGAAGGATGCCTCAACAAAACATGTAATGGCCTCACTATATGACTCACACAAAGTGAATGGACCCCCAGAACTGAATAACATTTGTTTACCTAATTCTTGATGACTCCATCATTCTTGCGCCTTCAGAGCACATTTCGTTCCTCTGCAAACCCGACTGCAGCCCTGTCCTGCGCCACCGCGTAAGCGAGAAGGTTGTTGTGGTGCCTTCATTTCGGGATTAGCGCGTCTGTTCCTAGCAGTGATTGCGGAACAGCCGAAGCGCGTCGAGCTCACTCAAATAGCCTCGCCCCTCCCATCTGGAACAACTTCATACGCAATCCACTAAGTAGACGACAGCTTTACGCCGCAACCTCAACTCACATACCTCACATAAATCAACCTCATCAATCATGACTGGACGTAAGTATCTTTGTCTTTCTATCCTCTGATAGTATTTGCCCAGAGCATTAACTTGGATCGCGCTTTTCCTTTCAAAAACATCTACTGACGCGTCTCTCAGGCGGAAAAGGTGGCAAGGGCCTCGGCAAGGGTGGAGCCAAGAGACATCGCAAGGTTCGTCGCCGCTCAATTCTGTTGTGACATTGCTAATCATCATCCAGATTCTTCGTGACAACATCCAGGGTATCACAAAACCTGCTATCCGTCGTCTTGCGCGTAGAGGAGGCGTGAAGAGAATTAGTGCTATGATCTATGAGGAGACCCGTGGTGTGCTGAAGACCTTCCTCGAGGGTGTCATTCGAGATGCCGTAACATACACTGAGCATGCCAAGAGTAAGTACATCTCGATCCATTCACTGGCCATCACTGATTCCCCCGTAGGAAAGACTGTTACTTCGCTTGATGTCGTGTATGCCCTCAAGCGCCAAGGACGTACCCTGTATGGTTTCGGTGGTTAGATGTGTCTTGGTCTTTTGGAATGTCTGATGAATTTCTTCCTTTGCTCTTTGGGCTGAGATGTTGGCAGTACTACGGGGTCTGGGATTCTTGCTTTCACGGTGTTTATTGTATCATACGGATATGGGAATTGGCATGGTTGATAAATTCATGAGATGATAATCAATCACACATTAACATCACGACTCCTTGGGCTTGCTTACGTGATTAGTTAAACATAACTATACGTTATTTCGCTTAAGAACCCTCAGCTTATGCCCACTGCTCTG
>Ga0302325_10024237_pt1 | contig 12628 bp, 9 predicted proteins | sample Palsa_T0_2_FD_201948 | JGI IMG/M metagenome (GOLD analysis project Ga0302325, IMG submission 201948) | Peat permafrost microbial communities from Stordalen Mire near Abisko, Sweden - Palsa_T0_2 | ecosystem: Environmental > Terrestrial > Soil > Palsa > Peat permafrost | place: Sweden: Abisko...
ATTCGTTCGTTTGTCCTCGCTCATGTAAGTGCGGCAATCTCACACGACAGAACCAAGTGGAGGCGAAGCTTGGCGGTTTATCTCTTCACATATCATGCGTATCGGTCGTGGAACGCGGATCATCGACGGGGATACACAAGGAAAGATGAAGGGGTTCTACCTCCGGATGAGCAGAGGGCGCACTTTTACAATCGAAACGCCAAACAGCCGCCGGTGAAATTTGATCGAGCGATGCAGGCGGTTCTGATTGCCGGGGCGGCCGATATTTGTCGCCACCGCGATTGGCGGTTTCATTCCAGCGGAACCGACCCGACGCACAGTCACTTCCTGATCAGTTGGAAACAGTTCACGCCCTGGAATGACGTCAGCGACAAGTTGAAGAACCTATTGAGTCTGTTTCTTGGCCGACTGGCCAAGGAAACAGGGCGGCGCTGGTTCGCCGCGCAGCAAAGCCGCAAGCGCGTCGCAACGCAGCAACACTTTGATTTTTTGGTGACGCGATATCTGCCGGATCAGCGTGGTTTGTCCTGGACCGAAGGCGAAGCACTGCCGAAAATTCCAGATGGCATTCTTTAGGTTTGTGGTGGTTTTCATCGCGGAGGGTGCGGGTTGATCTGCCATGTGTTGAACCTGCGGGGGGAACGGCGACCTGTTTTGCCATGAGAGGACTTTGCGGCGTTTATCTTCACTCCGGCCAAGACGCCGTAACCCTATTCCTCCACCTCGATTTTGATCGAGTGCGTGATCGGTTTGACTGCGGCGCCCGACGCCTCGACGAGTGATTGATCTTTTTTTCTCATTTGTCGTCTATAGCTGCGAGGACGTGAAAATAGTCGCAAGCGTTTTCTCGATTCACCTATCTATCAGGTTGCAAACCTCTCCTCGTTCACTCTTTAACGCCCATTGACCGCCAAATGCTACATCGAATTTTTCCGGTGTGCGGTTGGTTAACCTGATGACGGCGGTGATGGTCGAAGCTGAAGTCACCGTCCAAAGCCCAGACGTGCTGTGCCAGCCTGCGGTCACTGTCCCGTCCGCGTTGAGAGTGAACCACGCGTCCTTCAGATTATGGTCGGGCCAATCCCACTTGGTGCCTATTAGTCGTTTTCTCAATTCCTCGGGCGTGGCCACTTTGACCGGGGTACCAGGGCTACCCGATAAATCTGCTGGGGCGCCTGCGGGCGACGTTTCGTCGTTAGGCTGCCCCTGCTGGGCACCCGTCGGCCGTCTGGGGGACGGATGGGATTCACCGGGCGGCATTGGCACAACCGGTGGATCGCCCAATACCGCAGATTCGTCAATCGGCGTCAGATGTAGCACGCCGGCTTCCTAGTCAAGCCGACACAAAAAGTGGCGCTGGAACGAACCACCCAATAGGTCCGGCCCACGTATTGAACTGGGAGGGTCAATGAGACATTCGATGTTGCTTCCTGTGAACACTCCGACTTGGATCGACGGTACGACAATCAATCTGTCTTTGACCTGGCGACCGTCTGCGACGGTCGACACTACAGTTGGATCGTCATCAGCGGCACGAAGCCCGAACTCGGCGGCCGTCTCTGCGCTGAGAGACACAGCCGAAGCGCCGGAATCCCAGATCATCTCGCGGGTCTTTCCATTAATGGTCACTTCCACGACTGGCACGCCATTTTCCATGCGAATCGGGATGCCCTGAACCGCGATGTCGCTGACGCACTTTTTTACGAACGCGACGTCGTCGGAAAAAACCTTCGAAGGACCGAGCTTCACCGGCTGAGCAGCACCCAAATCATATGTTTCGATCGCGGCCTTGAGCGCCGGGTCTCGCGCAAGAGCGGCGTAGACGGCGACGGCCGCATCCGCGCGTTGCGCGGCTGCCAACGCAGTGTCAGTGAGAAGGGACTGCGAGTCTGCGACCATTCCTTCTTTCTTCTTAAGCTCATCGATTTGCGTTTTGCGTTGGTTCGCCTGTCTGAGCGTGTCGTTAAATGGGACGACCAACTGGTTGTACTGGGTCGGATCTCCTTTAACAGCCTGCATCTTCTGGTCCAAGCTTGCCAGCTGCGCTTCGAGATGGTCGAAGGCATTCGTGGCCGAGTCGATCGCACGCGAGATGCTGTTGCGAGAAATTGTCTCGAATGTGATTTTTGACTTCAGAGCATGAACCGAGAGCGCCACAGCATGAATTTCGCGTTCCTCTGCCGTGATGAGCAAAAAGCCGGTCCTCGTCAATCCGTGCGTCTTGAAGACTTCTTCGGGCCCCGACTGTTTCGCCGCCTGGTCCGTAGTTGGTCTAGCGGCGACCGCCGCTCCTTGTGTGGCGAGAACGAAAACAAACAGAAGCCCCCCAAAGGTGTTTCTCAAGACGATTTTGAAGACGGATGGCTGTTGCATGGCGCCTCGCTTCGAATATTCAGCTACTGCAGCTTGGAAAGAGGCCCGCGTCACCTTCAACACGTCTCGGCCTTGGGGGAGCCCAACAAACCGCTGCCGTTTTTTTCTACGAAAAGATCTGGTCGAAAATGTAATGCGAACAGCTTTTCGATTTTACCGCGGTAGGGCGTTCTCGGCCATCATTCTGTCGACCTGTCTCGGCCCTACGGGCGTGCGCGAATTTCCGGCTGGCCTAACTCCCGCCAAGAATATGGGTTTATGGCGTTCACACGAGGATTGAAGTTTCGGACAAGCGGGGTCAATCACAGATGTCGACGTGGGTCTAAAGTACGCATCGCCCTGATGAAAAGCTCTAAGCGTGACATTCACTTTGGACGTCATCGGGGAGGCTTCTTTGACCTTCCACTCTTCACTCTTCTGCGTACCCGATTTTCTTATTCCTCCACCTCGATGTTAATCGAGTGCGTCACCGGCTTCACCGCGGCGCTCGACCCCTCGATGAGTGCCTTATCCTTTTTTAGGAGTGAGGCGGCGATTCGATCGAGCGCGGGAATCTCATCGGGCGCGGCGTCTCTGTAGGCTGGCAGATCGTGGATCAGTTGCTTCACCAGCGGGGTCTCAAAGTTTTGCTGCTGGCGGACAGCCTGGTCCACGGCGCGAAACGGCTCGCTGAATGGATTGTCGAGGAACTCCGCCGCGAGATTGATTCCCTTGGCAAGCTCGTCGGCCGCGTAGCTCTTGCTCGTGTTGCCCCACGTCACCTTCAGCTTCTTTCCCGCTGGCGCATTGGTGACGACGAGCGTGAAGCGGTTCAAGTCGGTGCTGAATGGAAGAAACTCGAGCACGCCGCGGGTTGAGGAGGTGGCCTTCGGGTCGTCGCCGAAGAAGCAGAAGGGATATCGGGAGCTCTCGATCTCCACCGTGCCGTCCTTGAACGATTTGATCGTGTGTCCGTCAGTCGCGTCGGCTTTGTTGGCGGCCATGTCGACGGTAATCGTTCCGACCTCGCCATTGCACCCCAGGCCCTTGAGAAATGCATACGCCATGACGAGATGCCCATTGGCATCGGGATGAACGCCGTCGTTGCCGGCCACGTTGTAATCGTGGCCGTACTTCGCCTTGGCTTTCTCCATCACCTCCACCATCGGATCAAAGACATCGGCAAAAGCCACGCCCTGCTCTTCGGCGACCTTCCGTGCGATGTCGCGTTCTGCCGCCAGCGTCTTGTTGTACATCGTGGCCAACTCAGGATTGTGACGGAACGAATCACTGTCCACGCAACCGGGAGAGCCGACGACGATGAACCCGACGCCGCCCTTCTTCATCTTCTCAACGATCGAGGTCTGAGCGTCGTGATATTGCTTCTCCTTCTCCGGCGTTTCCGGGGAGTAGCCGCCGTCGTTCATACCGAAGCAAGTCGTGGCCGCGGTGCAGTGGAACCGCAGCATGTCGTTCTCCATCCGCCGCTCGAATCCCCAACTCGTCTCGCCGCTCCAGCCGAATTGGGTCGTGTGCAGATCCTTGGCTGGTTTACACATGAGAAGATAGTCCTCGATGAAGACCGAATATTGTTTCTGCTCGGTGATCGAGTCCCCGACGATGGCCACGTAAGCGCCGTCTTCGAGTTTTTGATTGGGTGGCGTTGACTCCGCCGCGCAACAGAGGTTGACCGCCATCCGGGACAAAAAAATCGCCGCCACGAGTCGGTTGATCTTCAAAGGATTATCCTCCAGCCATTCGGCTGCGCATGCCGCACCCCTTTTTGCTGATCGGCGAATGTACACGGCGTCGGGCACCGTCGCCATCACTCCGCACAACTGCGCACACGCCCCGCTCCTTCCTCGTAGCGGCTACTGGCATTTGCATCGGGATGGCTTTACAAAATAGCCGTTCGAACCCGAACGAAGTCGCTGGATCTCCAGCTGAGTCGTTCCAGAAATGCAAGGTAGTCTCTGGTGATGTTGAAGCCGCAATCCAATCCGCCTCGCTCCGTTCGACTTACTGAGTCGTGGAAGGAGTGGCTGCGCGTCGCCGTTCCCGTCGCGCTGTTGTCGGTCGCCGCTTTTGCCTTTGCGTGGCATTTCGTCAAGCCGGCGCCCCCCAGCCACGTGGTGATCGCCACGGGATCGAAGCAGGGTGTTTATTACGCCATGGCGAAGAAATACGCCGAGTATTTTGCCGCCAATGGCGTGGATCTGGAGGTCCGCGAGACCGGCGGATCGTCCGACAATTTCAAGCTCCTCACCATCCCCCATGGCGACGTCGACGTCGCCATCGTGCAGGGCGGATCGTCGCCGCCGGCCGAAGAGCGGCCCCACATTCAGGCGGTGGCCGGGATCTACTACGAGCCGGTGCTGGTCTTCTACCGCGGCGACGCGCACATCACCCAGTTGTCCCAGCTCGCCGGCAAGAAAATCGCCATCGGCAGCCAGGGCAGCGGCGTGCGCACCATGGCCCGGATGCTGCTGGACGAAGCAGGCATTTCTGACGGAGCGGCGGGCACCCAACTCCTCGCCGAGGGGGACGATAAGGCGGCCGATGCCCTGACAGCCGGACAAATCGACGCTGCGTTCTACGTCATCGCCCCCGACGCCCCGATCGTCACCCGGCTCATGGAGACGCCCGGTATCCAGTTGATGAGCTTCGACCACGCCCGCGCCGACGGCCGCCGGCACCCGTTCCTCGCAGCCACCACGCTCTATCAGGGCGTGATCGATATCAAGCGCAATCTTCCCGCCTCCGACGTCCAGTTGATCGCGGCGACGGCGACCATCGCGATCCGTGATTCGACCCATGAAGCGATCATTCAACTTCTCGTCCGAGCGGCCGAGCAGACCAACGGCGGCGGGACGCTGCTCTCCGACCCCGGGTCGTTTCCCACCGCCGACCGCTCCGAACTGCCGGTCAACAAGGACGCCCTCTACTTCCTCAAGAACAAGCCCAGCTTCCTGCAGCGCACGCTGCCGTTCTGGCTGGCGTCGCTCATCGAACGGACGGTCATCCTGCTGGTACCGCTGCTGGTGGTGCTCGTGCCGCTGATTCGTACGATGCCGATGGTCTACAAGTGGCGCATGGAGAGCCGGATCCTCAGCCGCTACAAGCGCGTTCGGCGGCTCGAAGAAGGACTCAACCCCGACTCGCCGCCAGCGGACATCACGGCCGCCCGCGACCAGTTGGCCGAGATGGAAAGGGAACTGGCAGTGCTCAAGCTGCCCGTCTCCTTCGCGGAACAGTTGTATAACCTCCGTTCGCACGTCTTGTACGTCCGCACCCGACTAGACGGCTGGCTGGAAGCCGGCGCAGCGCCGAAGGAAATGGCCGGCGGCGCGGCGACTCATTGAAATCATCGGCGGACCCTGAAATCGCCCGCTGACAGCCGAACTATGCTCCCCGCCATGCGTTTTCAGCCGATCTGGATTCTCTCTTGCGGCCTGCCGCCTTTCTGCCTCCTCGCTCTCCTCCTTTCGACCGGATGCCGCGGCTTCGATCTGCTCAATGCCCCGATTTCTTCCGCCGGGTACACTCGCGAGATCGACATCCCGTATGGTCCACTCCCCCGGCAGAAACTGGATGTCTATCAGCCCCGCCACGCAAGACCGAACGCGCGTGTCGTGATCTTCCTCTACGGCGGCGAATGGCAGGCGGGGAAAAAGGGAGATTATCGCTTCGCGGGCGAGGCGCTCACCAGCAGGGGATTTATCGCGGTCGTTCCGGACTATCGCCTCTATCCGGAAGCAACGTTTCCCGTGTTCGTCGAAGACGCAGCCAAGGCAGTTCGCTGGACTCACGACAACATCGCCCGCTTCGGCGGGGATCCGACGCACCTTTACCTGATGGGCCATTCGGCCGGCGCGCACATCGCGGCCCTGCTGACCCTCGATGCACATTACCTCGAGGCAGCGGGGTTAAGTCCCCACGTCATCCGCGCAACCGCCGCCATGTCCGGCCCGTACGATTTCAATCCCTACGGCAAAGACCGCCCCATCTTCCACCTGCTCCCCGGCAACCAACCACCGAGCCCCGCGATCGAACCGGTGAATTTTGTGGACGGCCACGCCCCGCCGATGCTGCTTCTTCAGGGCGGCAAAGACACGCTGGTCAACCCAAACAACGCGTTTGAACTGGAACAGAAGATCTGCAAAGCCGACGGCTACGCCAAAGTCATCCTCTACCCCGACATCGGCCACGAGGGAATGGTCGTTGCCCTGGCCGCCCCCTGGCGCTGGCTTGCGCCGGTGCTGAATGACACGGCACGGTTTTTCCGGGAACATTGAGATTGGCGCGATTCGTTCAACGATAGTCATCCTGATCGCGCGTGCGTTTGTGTCCCGCCGTCGTCATTACCATTTCCATCGTGTTGGCGTAGTCCACCGGGTCGTGGGTCGGGCGGGGTAGGAACATCGCGACCGATGCCACGTAGTCCCCCGGGATTTCGGCAAAACCAATCTTATGATGAGCTTTTCGCATTAAAGCAGCCTACACGAACGTTCTGTCTTACGGATGCCACAACTGGTCCCTTTCAAGTCGCCGTTCCACCACACCGCGCGAAACGTCGAAATCCTGCGCAAGTTTGCCGAGCAGACGGTCGTACACAACGTCTGGCAATTGACGAACGTCTAATCCCGCCTGACGGATCTTTTCGACGACCGCTTCGAATCGCTCGAGTAGCGGCTGCGGAGGCACCAGCAGCAACCCGGCGAATGTGTTGGCGTGATACTCCAGAAAGGAGTACTCCCTCTCCGGAATTCCCGTCATCGTCGCTTTCCACTCCGCGGTGTTTTCAAACGCGAGTTGGCGATAGGCGTCGGCGTGAAGCACGAGATGAGCCAGCTCGTGTGCCAAACTGAAACGAAGCCGGCCCGGTTGATATTCGTAAACTCGGCGGTCTACCCGGATTTCCTTCAGGTCGTTGGTGATAAACGCCACTGCCTGGAATCGATCCTCCATTCCATACTCTGGCACAATGTCGATCCGAAAGCCTATGTCGATGATTTCTTCGATCGGCACAGGCACGGTCCCGCGCGGGTGGTATTTCAGGCCGCACTCGTGAGCGGCTTTGGCGATTTCCTGATAGGAAAGGAACGGTGCTTTGATCGACATGCCGACCCCGCGGCTCGTCACTGCGGATGCTTGATGAAATCGATCAACTCGTCGAGCTTATCCGCGGGCACCGGCTCGCCGCGCAGAGTCCGGAAGAGCACCGGCAGCTTCTCGACAACTTCCGCATCACTGAGCAGGTCCTTCGGAAGCTGCCCCTTGGCGGCAGCCGCCAAGTCAAAGAGTGTGGACCATTCGTCGCTGCCTCGCTTTACGCCCAGCGCGTGCGCGATCTCGAACATCTTTTCCTCGCCGGCAGGCGGGGGGAACAGCCCGCGCTCAAGCTTGCTGTAGTTGCCCGCGTCAAACTTATGCATCTCGCAAAATCGACGGAGGGTATTCCCACTGCGTATGCGAGTATCCTTAATGAATTCACCGAACGTCATTGTGACTCCTCTGCTAATGGCGACCGCCGTTGTAATAATATTACAACATTTTCTCAAGTCAAATCCTCGCGTTCATGGATATTTTCCATCGTGCCAGTAATTTCAAACGGACGCCCGGATTTGTCCGGCGTTGGTGGTGGCGTTGCGTAGTCCTGATTGTCCGCACGTCTCCGCTCGACTACGTCTCAAGAGTCTCGGGAAGAAGCGAACACCTTGGAGTCGAACTGCCGCGCTATGGATTGGACGTGCATATCGACTCAGCACCAGGCTCTGCACTGCTTCGATATCGGTTAGGCTCCGGGTACCTGAGGCGATCTGGGTACCAGTGAAGATGGCCCAGTGCTGCCTCGCTTCGCTGGGCCGCAACCAAAAAAGGAGATCTTGGGATTGACGGCAACACCCGCGGCAGCGCGTTGTCAGGTTGGCGGTCAGTGCGGCACCACGACGGTACTCGTCGCTTCTCGCGACATTGTACCGGTGCATGTCTCAGCACGGCTGTCCAGCCAGACCAGCGCGAGCAGTCCCGCGGCAACGACTATCAATAGTGGTGGTCGTCGCCGTGCCAGTCGGCGTCGTGCTCCCAGTGATCGTGGTTCCAGTGGTCGTGTGCATGGTCATCATGGGCCCAAAAGCAGCCGGCAGATGACATCGCTGCTCCGAGCAGCAACATGGAATACAAAAAAGCCTTACACATTCGAAGCTCCGCCAATTGACGTCAGGCAACGAAACTGTCGCACGCGCGGTCGCGCCTCGTTGCGCCGAAAGTGAACCTGTTGCACATTCGATGCCAACGGCGGTCCCATCCAGCCGTCTCATACAATTATAGACGCGCTGCAACCACAGGATGGTTATTCGGGGAGCTAACCCTTGAATTTAATCTTCACAAAATCCAACGGAACCGGCGTCGATGACGCATCGGTGAACGTCAGAACGCCGGCGGTCACGCTCACGGTTGCGGTTTTGGAAACGAACGGATGTTTTGGTTTGGGTCCGCCGTTGAGGATTGGAGCGCCGTTGGCATCGACCGCGTCGATGCCGGTGCTGATCGTCGAATCGCCGGCGGCAATGTGGACGGTGTATTTCCCGTCAGGCAGGGCGATTTGCCAGTTGCTCGCTCCGGGGGACCCGAGCAGGTTGAACGTGGCGTAGCGGGGATCTTTTACGCCGCTGCGAGTGACCGCGTTGGCGGTGTTAAGACTGCTCCAGCCGTAGGTGAAGCCGTTGGCCCGGCTGCCGTAGGCGAGGCCGGTGTCTTCGAGATAACCTGGAACGACGGGCCCGATGATGGGCTCGAAGTTGATGTTCAGTCCGCCGGCGGCGGGATTATGGGGTTTGGAGTGCGGAGCGGACTTGGTCTTCTTATTAACCCCACTGACGATCGTGCCGGTGCCGCGGGATTGCTGAAGCGCCGCGTTTTGGGCGCCGGAAAGCTCCACGACAAAACTCCGATTAGGCAAATAGGTCTTCGAGCCGTTCACCACCACGGTGACCGCTGCCTGCGCAACACCCGCGGCCAATGAAAGTTCGCCGCTGGCAGCATGGAAAGCGATGCCGGATTTGGCAGTGCCGCTGACGGTTTGGTAATGCACGGAAGAGGCTGAGTTGAGATTTCCCGAGCGGGTTACGGTGAACGTGAAGTTCGTGGTTCCCCTGGTAACGTCGGTTTGCTCGACGTTGGAGATACTCAGCGCCGGCAATGCGCCCGCCGGCCCCGCGGCAGTCGAGGAGCCGGAGCCTGATGTTGGAGCGGGGAGAGTATAGGTGCCGGTTGGCGTTCCGCTGGTCGGAACCCCGGTGGTGGTGCTGATCGGCACAGATGGAATCGTGCCGGGAAAGTTTTGGCCGTAGGCGTAGGTGTTCGCGGTCGCTGTGTTGTCGGCGGTGTAGGGGTCGGTGCTCGGATTGGCGGCGACCGTTGCGGTATCGGTGTACTGGCCGGTGGTCGACGCCTCAAACGTGACGGCGACTGTCGCGGACGCGCCGTCGGCAAGATCGCCGAGCCCGGCGGTGACCGTTGTCGCCGAGGAGCTGGTGATTGTCCCCTGGCTGATGCTGCTCGATACGTAGGTTACGCCGGCCGGAAGCGAATTGGTGAAAGTGATTCCGCTCGCGCTGGCGGGGCCGTTGTTGGTGATGGTGAATGTGTCGGTGATGTTATCGCCGACACGGGCGAAGTAGTTGCCGCCTGTTACCGCGACAGCCACTTCCGCTCCGCTGGTTCCAACGACCGGAGTGTCGACCTCGGCGTAATTGTTCTCGTAGTTGGGGTCAACCGAATCGGCATTGATCGATACGCTGTTGCTGAGCGTTCCGTAGCCGGTCGGTCGGACGACGATCTTTACCGTTGCAGAGGCTCCGCTGGCGAGATTGCCGAGGGCGACGTCGGCCTCGCCGCTGTTGGTGGTGTCGACAGTTCCCTGACTCGTGGTTGCCGATACGAGCGTCGCGCCGGTGGGGAGCTGGTCGTTGAGCATGAGATTGATGGCCGTACCGGGGCCTGAGTTGGTGACGGTTTCGGTGTAGATGAGATTCGAGCCGAGCGTAACGGTTGGCGAGCTGTTCAGGGTGACACTAATGTCGGCGGATTGCTGGAGGGCCACAGTGACGTTGCCCGAAGAACTGGCGGTTGCGAAATCGGTACCGCCGTCGTTATTGAAATCGTCGGCGGCAACCGCTGCGGGGGTGGAACCCAGTGGGACATTGACCGCGGCACCGAACGTCCCGTCGCCGTTGCCGGGGATGACGGTGACGGCGTTCGAAGAAGCGTTGGCGACGACCAGATCGTCGTTCCCGTCGCCGTTGACGTCGGCCACGGTGATGGACGTCGGTGTCCCGGAAATCGGGATTGCGATCGGCGAAGCGAATGTGCCGGTGCCGACTGCGTAGGTGAAGTCACTGGTTGATGCTGCAAGCGGTTGCACAGGCCCGGGGCTGACTGGTATCGGCGCGGGGTCGACAACGGTAGCCGTGGTCGAGTTGCCCAGCAGCACGTCGACCTGATTTTGTTCCGGGACTGTGACCGCTAAGTCGGTCACGCCATCATTATTGAAATCGCCGGTCGCGATTCCCGTGGCTCCGGGCGCGACCGTTTCGCTGATGGGAGCGGCAAACGTTCCGTCGCCGTTACCCTCAAATATCTCCACCGTGCCGGCGGTTGGATCGGTTACCGCGATGTCTTCGTTGCCATCCTGGTTGAAGTCACCGCTGACGATGCCGCCCATCGGATCACTGGAAATTTTCACCGGCGCTTTGAATGTGCCATCGCCATTGCCCAGCAGAACGTACAGGCCGCCGGCCCCGGCCACGGCGATGTCATCGTCGCCGTCGTTGTTGAAATCGTCCATCACCAACGACAACGGCCCCTGGCCGCCGGGCTCAACATGGTAAGTCTTGGCGGCGGCGAAAGTTCCGGTTGGATTACCATCGGAATCCACATTCGCCAGTAAGACACTGACATCACCGCTGGCAGCATCGGCGGTAATGATGTCGTCGTTTCCGTCGTTATTCACATCGTCCGCCGCGATCGCGGTGGGATCGGTGCCGACGGCGTAGCTGACCGGCGTGCCGAAGGTTCCGTCGCCATTGCCAAGCATTACCGTGACCGTGTTGCCGGCACCGTTGGCGATAGCGATATCCTCGTTGCCGTCACCATTGAAGGCGCCAGTTGTTATCGCAGTCGGCGATCCGCCGGTAGAGATTTGCACCGGCGGCTGAAACGCCGGCACGGTAGCGGAGAGACAAAGCCGCCGTTCCAACGCCTCGATACAAGCTACCGCGACCGCCCTGGTTTGGCTGGACGATCGGCGCGAAGTCTTTATCCGAACGGCGGGTACGCGCCGTTGATCCAGTCGCTTCGTCATAATCTCTGCTCCGGTGCCCGGGGAAAATGCGCCCGGAAAACGCTCGCCCATCAGTCGGTATCTGACCTCAATGACATCGTCCGATTGTGATGAGGTTGATCCTGGATTTCGCTGCCGGGGTGCTGCCACATTGCTCAAAAGTGTCCGATTTTTCCGAGTGGCGCGACTGCATGCTGCGGCGGCGCTGCGAAGAACTTCAGGATTCAGGGGTTCAGCGATTCATCTCTCCGCTGAAATCGACTAAACGCATTGCTGAGTCCGTTTAAGGAGTGTCCCAAATAAATAAAATAAATTGATTGACATTGAATCGCCATCATTTAGGCTCCGTGAAAGTGGAGTTTATGCAACGCGAAGCTGTACTCATCTCCTCAGATCCATTCGAACCCTTCTCAACGTCTCCAGATCAGTTTTTGCGATCCCTCAGTTTTTCGCTCCGCGCGAATCGTCCGCACGAAAGACTGCTGTCAAGTCTGGTTCGCCATGCATTGCCAGCTCGTGCCAGCGCTCCGCTACACGAATCGGCCGCGGTGTTTGTTCGCAGCCGAGAGACGCTGAAGACAGAGAGCGAAGGGTATTTTCATGGACACGTATTTAGAATCGAGGGATCGTAAGCGGGGATTATGGAACCAAAACTTGCGGGTAAGTTGCCTTTCCTGCGTGGAAGACCTTGAGAGACGGGTCTTAATGTCGGCCGACGTGCGGCCGATTGACGAGGTCGGGAACAACGTGGCGAATCCCACCTGGGGCACCGCAGGCGTCGATCTCACCCGGCTGGTTCCCGCGGCCTACTCCGATTGCGTCGACGCACCGTCGCTTCCTGACGATCAGAGCGCCCGCGCCATCAGCAACATCCTTAACAATCAAGCCGATCCCGATGATCCGTCACAGGACATCGCCACCGTCAACCAGGAA
>Ga0302325_10024240_pt1 | contig 12627 bp, 9 predicted proteins | sample Palsa_T0_2_FD_201948 | JGI IMG/M metagenome (GOLD analysis project Ga0302325, IMG submission 201948) | Peat permafrost microbial communities from Stordalen Mire near Abisko, Sweden - Palsa_T0_2 | ecosystem: Environmental > Terrestrial > Soil > Palsa > Peat permafrost | place: Sweden: Abisko...
GATGGGCCGGGAAATCGTTGCACGGCTTAGGTCGGGTGAACCAGCTCTCCAACCGTCAATCAGTGACGTGACACGCCACTAGCGATTGGAGATCCGGCGCTTGACACGCCGCATCCCGCGGTACAGCAGGGGCGGGAAGAGGTCGGTGGCGAGTTCCCGCCTCTTATCCTGGAGTTCCTGCCTCTTCACCTGAATGTCGCGGGTGTCACTGCTCCCCGGCCGGACCTTGAATTGCGTTGTGTGCTGGCGTTTCCCGCCGTCCCAGGGGGCCGCGCCGCCCCCCCCCCCGCTCGAACGCCTGGAAATCCCCCGCGGGTGACGCACGGGCTTCGGATTGCCGTGATTGCTCGTCGATGTCGTGCTGAAGACAACGCATCGGTTGAACAGCGGCACATAAGACTGGACGCAGCGGGTCATATCGTCGTCCCAAAGCTCGAGTTGCCCACCGTACTCGTCCGTCCAGCCTTCGTTCAGATAGATCAGCACGTTGATCCGCCGCTCGAGGTTCATCCGAACGTGGTGATTGAAGTCAGCGTGCATCGAGAGATGGCCGCCTTCGGCTATCTCGTGGAGGCCGCCGCCCAGGAAGTACGGATCGGGTATCAGGCCTTTGATGCCCGAGATGTTTTCCACTACCTGGATGAACGGGCGCGAGTTGAAGGTGTAGAAGAGCTGCCGCGTGTATTGAGGCAGGACATCGGGTGAATAGCTTCGCTTGAGCCGCTCCTGATCCCGGTTGTAGGTGTGTTCCGCGTCGGTGCTGGTGGGAAAGTCGGCCAGGCAGCGTTCTAGTAACGCCGGCGGCAGGAAGTCGTCGATCGCGATGTGCGGGAAGGGTTGCGCGGACACGTAGCGGTCGTGGAGGTCGCGTCCCTTATCCTTGGCCACCTGCGCGTCCATCAGGCCGGTAACCGAGTCGATCTCGGTCAGGAAGGTCATCGCGGCCTCGGCTTTTCCGGAATCCTGCGTTCCCGGCATCGCGCGAATCGCGTGATCAGGCAGTGATCGCATACAAACCGACCTCCCGGATATAGTGGATATTACATACTATTAAGATGATACATAACGAAAATCAAACCTGACATACTACGTGTGCCGCAAACTAGACGACCGGCTTGGGCACCGTGAAGGGGCGCCGACGGTCTGGCGTGTTGGTGCGAATGAGTCCAACAGATCAGTGGATTCGGTACGGGGGACTCGCCACCGTGGTTATCGGGGTCATCCCCAAAAAGCGATACTATAAGTAACTATTTCTGTTGTTAACCATACCGATAGTATGTACTATCGGTATGGGCAAGTAATCGGTTTAGCTGGAGAGCGCCGGGCTTTCGTCGGCCGCAGTAAGGAGACGATGATGCCGGACGATGTGGCTGAGCGCTGCATTCCCGCGGTGAATTCACTTCGGGTGCTGTGGCTTTCGCCGGGTATGCGTCAGTTGGCGCGCGTCCGCGCCGAAGCGCTGCGTCGACGCGGCGTCGATGTGCTGCTCGTGACGTCCGACCAGTATTTCCCGAAATCGGACACCCGGGACTACGAGCTCGTGCTCGACCCGCGGTTCAAGAAAGCTGCGACCTGGCCGGCCACCTTCGCCGCGTGGCGCCACATCCGTGAGTTCCGGCCTGACCTCGTGATCTCCGAGTTGGTCATCGATCCGCGCTGGATGGTGTTGGCCGGCAGTGCTCCCCGCGTCCAGCTGGTACACGACGACCGCCCGCACGATCCCGACGAACAGCTGCCCCGCTACAAGCTGGCGGTTTCGGATCGCTGGGGCGCTCGTTCGGCGGCCACCGTGACCTGCAGTCACTACGTCGCGGCCGAGGTCGCCGACCGGCGAGACGTAGCGGGCACTGACATCCGTGTGGTTCCACTGTGCAGCGATCTCGATGCGGACGAAGTCCCACCATTCGTCGGCGCAGAGGGGCGGCGCGACTTCGTGATGCTCGGTCGGCTCAACCCGTACAAAAACGTCGATGTGGTGCTGCAAGCCTGGGAGCATCACATTGCCGGAAACTGCTGGCGCGGTGACGACCTGGTGTTCATCGGCGACGGGCCGGCGATGGCCCGCGCTCTGCCGAAGCACACCCGTTGGCAATCCGGCAAATACCGTTACAGCGACGTCGTCGCGACCTTGGCGGCCGCGAAGGCTTCCGTGGCCCCTCACCGGCGTGCGTCACAAAGCGGCGTGCAGGTCTTGTCGATGCAACTGGGCGTCATGCCGATTGTCTCTACCGCCGGTGCGCTGCCCGAATTCCAGCCGCCAGACTGCCCTCCGGTCGGTGTCGATGACGTTGCCGGGCTGGCCGCCGCGTTCGACAAGCTGTCCGATCCGCATACTGCGGCGCAGTATGGCGCCGCGGCAGCGAGCCATTACACGCAGCACTTCACCATCGGCCAGAGCGCTGACGGCTTGCTGGACGTCCTCACCGAAGTCTTGGCCGCGCGGTGGGTGGCGGCCGACGGCAGACCGGCGCTGTCAAGCCCGAATCCAGCCTGATACCAACGATTTTCCGCAAATACGAGGAGTACCGGATGCCTGTTGCCGTCTCGGCCAAACGTTCGCTCGCGCCACTGGTAAAGGCCGTCGCGCCACGTTCGTTTTATCGCCGCAAATACCGGATTCTGCAGCAGCTTGCCGAATCCAACCACGAGATACAGCTGGTGCGGTCGCTCTGCGATTCCAACCGAATCTCGTTGGACATCGGCGCTGACGTCGGCGAATTCAGCATCGCGATGCTGGCTTCGTCGCGGTCGGTGATTGCGTTCGAACCCCGACAGACGCAGGCTCGTACGCTCGCGGCGATGTTCGACGCAGTGGGCGCCGACGTGCGCATCGAGGCGATTGCCTTGTCCGACCAGCCCGGCACGACGGCGATGCGGGTGCTCGAATTCGATCCGGGTCGCAGCACAATCGACAACGCCAACTCCTTGACGGACGCCGACGGCAGCCCGGTCCGAACAATCGACGTACGGGTCAAGCGACTCGACGATCTAGAGCTGGACAACATCGGGCTCATCAAGATCGACGTCGAGGGTCACGAGCTCGCCGTGCTACACGGTGCCACCCATACGCTGAGGCGCAACCGGCCGACGCTGGTCATCGAGGCTGAAGAACGCCACCACCGTGGGGCAGTGGCGGCTATCACCGACTTTCTGAGCGGGCTTGGCTACACGGGCTACTTCACCCTCGACGGAATCCATCGGCCGATAAGCGAATTCGATGCGGCCCAGCATCAGAATCCGGCCAGCATCGTCGGCTGGAAAGACGGCTGGACGACCCATGGAACCTATATCAACAACTTCGTGTTCATCCCGGCTTGAGCCGGCGATGCCACGGCAGCTCCATCATCGGCGATCGGCGACCGCTCGAACCGGGCCTTCAGACGCAGGAACGGAGTTTCGACCAGGCGCCACGAGACGGCGGTGATCGCCAGCGTCAGCGGCAGCGCGATCGCCGCGACCTCCCACGGCGTCAGCGTCGGCCGCCGAAGCAGCAGCAAAAGGATCGGATAGTGCCAGAGGTAGAACGCGTACGAACGCTGCCCCAGCCACACGAACGGCGGAAAGCGTAGCGCCGCGGAGATCCGGCTATCCCGGTGTAGTACGAGATGTGCTACTGGAGGCCAGCAGGCGATTGTGGCGAGTGGGAAGGCCCACCACTCACCGGGCAGTGTGAACTCAGCCACCACCAATGCGCCGAGCGCGACCAGTGTCACCGGGAGACCAGCCAGTTTGACGAGCCAGCGCTGGGGCCCGTGCAGCTCGCCCACCGCAAGCAGAATGCCGGCCACCAGTTCGGTCAGATGTGACGTCGGGAGGTACTGGATGACCACGAGGCGATGGATGTGGGCGGCGTAGACGCCGTAGGTGATCAGGACGCTGATTGCCGCCAGCCCGACGAGAACGGGCCGCAGCGGTAGGTTACGCCGCAGCATGAAGAGCAGCGCGATCGGCCAGACAAGATAGAACTGCTCCTCGACGGACAGTGACCAGGTGTGTAGGAGCAGCGTGAGATGGCTAAAGACGTTGGACCACAAGTCCGTTACGTAAAAGACAGCTGCGAGTCCGTCGGGAACGGGCCAGCCGATATGGTCGATCGCGGCGATCGGTGTTACGACAACAATCACCACGAGCAGTGCGGGGTACAGCCTGAGCGCTCGCCGCAGGTAGAACCGGGACAGGCTGATGTCACCCGTCGTCTCCCGCTCGCGCAACAGCAGCGAGGTGATCAGATAACCGGAGATGACGAAAAACACGTCGACACCGATGAATCCGCCGGGGAGCGCGTGCTGATCGACGTGGTGTGCGAACACGAGTAATACGGCGACCGTCCGTAGGCCATCCAATGCCGTGAGACGTCGCACCGGCTCAGTCATGTCGGCTCACTTGGGGATGCGGATCTGTTGCTTAACCCGTTGCTTGACGACTGGTGATTGCCTGCCAGCTCGGTCCACAGTTGCGCCAACCGCTCATACCATCGATCGACGCCGAAGTCGTAGGCGCGGCGGCGCGCAGCGGCGGCCAATGCGGCCCGACCCGGTTCATCATCAACGAGTGCGGCCAGGGCCTCGGCGATCTCGGGCGGCGATCCGGGCTGCACAAGCAGACCGTTCACGCGATTGCCGACCGCCTCGCCGATGCTGCCGACCATCGTCGTCACCGGCACCAGCCCGTATGCCATCGCCTCCAGCAGCGCCATCGGCAGACCTTCGTCGCGGCTTGGTAACACGAAAATATGTGCGCTGCACAACAGTTCGTCGCGTGCCGCGGGGTCGAGCCACCCTGCCACGTGAATCGTCTGGTCCAGACCCGCCGCAGTGACCGCCGCGCGGACCTCGTCGACCTCTCCATCGCCGGCCAGCGTCACACGTAACTGGCTGCGAAGCTTCTCATCGAGTGCGCCGACGGCGGCAATCACGTCGTAGCTGCCTTTTCGTACTCCCAATCTGCCGAGCGTCACGGCGTGCACCCGTCGCACAGCAGACTGGTCCACGGGGTTGTCCGGAATCCGGACAGCGTTGTGCAACACACTGATTCGGTCGTCAGTCAATTGCAGCCGACCGGCGTACTCTTCCACATGACGCTCGCCCAACACCAACCACTGGTCAGCGACCAGCACACGCCGGACCATTGCCCGGCCAAACGGCATCAAGCGGTCGAACCAGCCGCCGAAGTCATAGCTGTGGCAATGGATGACCGCCGGTAGGCCGACCCGTCGCGCTGCCGCCAGCGGCAGCGCCTTGCGGACCACGCTGCCGCCGTGCGCCAAATGGACGTGCACGATATCGGTCCGCCCGGCGAGCACCAGCCAGGCTGCGCGCAGCATTCCATGGACGCCGGTCGCCAGCCGCTGCCATCGCGCGCCGTCGATGTATGTCGGGACTGTCGTGATGCGGATTCGCCCGTCGGGATGTGCCGCCATCAGGGAGATCACCGTTGCCATGCCGCCGCGGCTGGTCGCTGCCGCAGCAGCGGGGCCGACCACGAGCACCCGTAGAGTCATTGCGGTGAAACAGCTTTGAGGTTGCTGCGGGGGATATCGAGCGTCGCGATCGGATACCACCCGGAGCTGTCGCGTCCGTCGCGTGCAAGCTGCATGGGCGGGTAGTTCACCGCGTGGATGCCGTCCGGTTTGTGCTGTTGCCAGACGACCGAGGCTTGCAGCGTGTAGTGCCCTGGGGGCAATCCGGCGAGATCGATGTGCACGGTCTCGTTAGTCGATGCCGGAACCGGCTGCGAGTCAGAGCTGTCGGCCGGCTCTTCGTGAACGATGTTCTTGAGCAGGACATGTGAAGGTAGTGTCCGGGCCACCGCACCCGAGAAGTCAATCAGCCGGTAACCGGGAACCCACTTTTCGAAGCTGGCGGCCGAGCCATAGTTGGTCCAGTTAGCGGCTATGGTCGCGGCCCCGCCGTTCACTGATTCCGACCCCGCCCGCGCCTCCACCGAGTAGCGGTAACCGGCCATGACATTGGCTTGCGCCCACTGCAGGTACAGTTTCGGGTCCATCGGCGTGGTCGACCCGCTGTCCGGAAAGTTGACGCTCGACGTCATCGATACGTGGTATTGGACGACGTCGCGCAGGGCCTGCTGGTAGAAGCTTGGCACGTCACGCACGCGCCCGTTCTTTATGTACGCCCACTCGGCGATCACGGGCGCCGACTCGAATCGCTTCCGTAGTTGGGCGAGAAACGGATTCTTTTGGATTACGTACTGGGAGTAGGGGACTGTGGCCCAGTCCGGCATCGGTGAGTAAGAGCCCAGGGCATTGGTTCGGATGGCGACCGGCGTGTCCAGCTTCGTTGTGACGTTGGGGTCAACGAGCATCTCCCGCAAAATCTCCGGGTTGTTTGCGGTGACATCCATTTGGGTGTGCGGGAAAGCACGAGTGTGCGCCACGACCAGACGGCCGATCGACGCGAGGTCAATGGTCTGGTCACGGAACACGGCGTAGTACCCCAGGGCTTTGATGCTGTCTTCTTGCGTCGGGCCCGGCGCCCCCAAGGCGTCGCGGATATACGAGATGTGGTTCTCACTGAAATCGCCGTATCCCGAGAACTCGAACACCGACAGTCGCTCGTCTTTGTCGTAGCGGCGACCGAGCGCGGCGAGCAACTGCTCGAAACCGGCCAGGTAGTTCGGGTCGTTCCAGTTCGGAACCACTTGGGTGATCCTGGGCGCGGCAGAATCGGTGGGCGGTCCGGGGTAGCTGGTGCTCGAGCCGGGAAGGGCGCGAAGCCAGTCGGGGATCTCGATATTCGTGTTGGCCGGATAGGAGGCGTTACAGCAGGAGTTGTACGAGAACACCTGGAGTATCAGCCTCGCGCCGCGGGCCGCGGTCTGTGCCAACGCCTGGTCGATCACGCTGAAGTCGTACTTTTGGTCGTCGGAAGCATTGCGTGGCAACGTACTGGGGTCGGTAGGTTGCAACTGCCGCCACGGTAGCCGGATGCTGGCATCCTGCGATTTGGGCCAGGCGGGAAAACGCTTGTCGGCCGGATTGCCCTGCGGGAAAAGGGGTTGCATGAGATCTTCAAACTGACCGCGAAACGGGTTGGTGACTTCCTGCACGGTGTCCGGTATGGGTGGACTGGCGATGGCGACGAGCGTGTCCCGCTCCGCTACGGTGTCCCGACGACATCCCGCAACGAATTCTCCTGTCGCAGCGACCAATACCGCACACCCGAGCATGGCAGTGAACTGGCGGACTCTTCCAGGCATCAATTCCCCTGTGTCGGTGCGCCAGCCGAGGCGGGCACCCGCTCCTCGGGCATCTGCTGCATACGTGGCAAGCGCGCGAACGTCATTGCCGATCCCAACGCCATCCCCAGTACCAAGGCGCTGCCTGGCTCCTCCGGCAACGGGGAGACGTTGCACATCGCCAGCAGGCCAATTGTGACGGCAGCGCTGATCTTCGCCGGCGCGGCCGCGCTGCGCAGTCCGCGGATCAGGGGTGTGAGCGCGAAGAACACAAACGCCACCATGCCTGCCGCTCCGGATTTGCACAGCCACCAGAGATAGAAGTTGTGTGCGTAGCTGGTGCCCAACGAGAACCAGTCATTGTCGTAGGGCATCTGGTAGGCGTATCCCAAGCCGTGACCGAACAGTGGGGCTTCGGCGATCGAGTGGTTGAGCCTGGCGTCTTCGCGTAGTCGATCCAGTGTCGACTCGTCTACGGCGAGTGCGCTTGTCGATACACCGCCGAACACCCTGTTGTTGTATCCGGCGTACTGGGTGCTCAGCCAGGCGCCGGCCGTCGAGTGCTGCAGCAGAAAAAGGGCGCCGGGCACCGCGATTGCGAACACCACCGCACCCACCGTGAGGAGTTTGGCTGTCCGGCGCAGCGCCGACCAGCCCAACGTGGCGATGAACGCCACGACGGCGGCGACGCCCACCGCAATGAGGGTGCTACGGGTGAACGCCAGCATCGAAATGATCAACGCGGGCGGAGCAAACGCGAGCCACGCGGCGGCCCGCGCGCGGCCGACGACCTGGGCGGCAACGAGTACCGTTAGCACGGCGATGGCAGGCGGTCCGGTGGTGGTGATCAAGCGATCGGTCTCGACCGCGTTCGCCGTGGAGAGCGACATGCTTTCCGCCCCGCGGCCGGCCAAACGGATGACGTGCATCGCACATGCCAGGACCATGCCCGCTGAAAACCACAGCGTGACAGCGACTGCATACATCGTCCCTTTGAGATAATCGCAACGCACGATCAGCAGCGCCAAGACGTAGCCGCCCACCATCTCCAAGAGGAACATCGCCTCGTGCACAACCCTTTCCGTGGCATTTCCGCTCGCGAGTCCGACTTCGGCGAAGAAAAGCACCGTCAGGGCGAACATGCCCGGTAACCGGAATTCGGACAGGGATGGCCGCACTATCGGGATCAGGTAGCAGATCGCCAGCACCAGCGTCACATGGCAGGCGTAGACCGGTATCGGGCCGAAAATCTTGCCGACGTGTAGGCCTTCTGGTAGCGAGGCGATGGACAGGAACAGCGCGACGCCGACCATCGCCTGCGGTTTGACCCAGTACAGAACCAGGCAGAACAGCGCCCCGATCACCAGCAATCCGAGAACCGTGTTGCGCACTGCGAAGACGCCGAAGAGGAAGGAACCGAACAGGAATGCCGCCAGCGCGAAGGTGTCGATCATCCGGCGCTCGCGGCTGTCCCGGACGTACAGGATCATGCCGACCCGCCGGTAACCAAGGCTCGCGAAGGCTTGCGATGGTAAGCCCGGACCGCAGCCCTGGTGTACCTCGGCATTCGGGCATCGGTCAGTACGGTGCCGACGACCTCGATACCGGCCGAGCGTAATACGTGCAGCGCGTCGCTGACTTCGTCGAAGGTGGTTCGCCCGGAGCGCACGACCAAGACCGTGGCTTCCGCGGTGTCGGCCAGCAGGCCGGCGTCGGCGGTCGCCAATACCGGCGAGGCGTCGATGATCGTTCGGTCGAAGCGTGCGGCCAAGTCTTGCACCACATCCGCGAGGTTGGTACTGCGAGCGAGAATGTTGTCGTCGCGGGCATTTCGCGATGCCACCATGAAAACCTTGTTAACGGGGGTTCCGGATACCGCGTCAATGGGGGCGACGTCGCGGTCGGCGAGGATATCGGCTAGTCCGATACCGGATTTGACGCCCATCACGCGAGCGAGCGCCGGCTTGCGGATATCGCCCTCGATGACCAGAGCCCGGTCACCGAGTTCAGCGAAGGCACTCGCAAGGTTCAGCGCCGTCGTGGTCGTACCCTCACCGCCGAATGGCGCAGTCAACAGCACCCGATGCTTATCGGGCCCAATCACTTTGAGCAATCGGGTGCGGAAGGCGCGCACTGTGTCGTCGAAGGAGCCGTCGGCACCGAATCTTGACGCGATCTTGGGGTGGGCGGGCAGTTCGGCCAGCGTGGGAAGGCCCGAAAGTTCTTCCAGAGTCGTGCGATTGCGCACGCTACGATCCGTGGCCTTACGAGTCATTGCCACACCGATGCCGAGCAGCACGCCGGCGACCAACCCCATCGCCATATTGCGCGACGGCACGGGCTTGACCGGGACTTGGGGGACGCCGGGTCGCTCGATGACCGTCGCCGTGGCCAGCGGCACCGGCGCTTGGGGTGGTGCTGCAAGGGGGGAGGGTGCTGGTGGGGATTGACGGGCCGCCTCGAGTTGTGCGTCTGGGGAGACATCCGGGACATCGGTCGCGTCTGATCCGGGGCCCGGCCCTCGCGGATGTCTCGGCGAACGCGGTCCGTCCCCCAGCGTGGGCACCATGGCCGCGAACTGGTCTGCCATTGCGCCGGCCAGCGCGGCGACCCGGGTCGGGTCGGTGTCTGTCACGGTCAGGCTCAACAGCATGGATTTCGGCGTGAACGACACCTTCGTCTGGCTCACCAGATCATCGGGGTTGACCCGAACGTGGAGCTGGCGGACTGCGCGCTCGGCCACGGCGTGGCTGGCGGCGACTTGGGCGTAGGACGCCAGCCGGTCCTGCGCGATCTGGGTGGCGTAGTACACGTCGGTCAGATTTTGCGCCCCCGAGAACGAGACAAGGACGGTCGCCGACGACTGGTAGCTCTTCGTCTGCATCGCCGTAAGGAAACCCGCGCCCACCAGGCACGCAAGCAATGCGCCCAACACAAGTTTCCAGCTAGCGACGATGGTTCCGATGAAGGTACGGAAATCCATGCCTTGCCCCTCATTAAGTATGCTATCTACTACTAAACATACATAATGTCGGCATAGCGGGTGAAAAGCAAACTTTATGAATCGTTTCACTCCAAGAGCTGGAGTTCCGGTCTTTGGGCCGCCTGTACAGGGGTTTGCTGGCCGCTGCGGGCGGCAGGGTGTACGAGGCGGTCGCCCGCGTCAGATCACTGCCCTCGTCAGCGCGTCTTCGTCGGCGAGGAACGGCATCGCCATCCAGCGCGAAGACAACAACGTCTCCATGGCGCTGCCGGTGATAGGCCGTGAGAACAGGTAGCCCTGTGCCCGGCGGCAGCCGTGCTGCATCAAAGCCAATGCCGCGGCCGGAGTTTCGACGCCCTCGGCGACCAATTGGAGGCCGAACGCGTCGGCGAGTCCGATGATCGCGCGGACAATCGCCAGATCGTCAGTGTTCTCACCCAGGTCGCGGACAAACCGCGGGTCGATCTTGAGCGCGTCGACGGGCAATGCCTTCAGATGCGACAAGACGGCGTAGCCGGTGCCGAAGTCGTCGATTGACGTCTGCACCCCAATGTCTTTCAGCTCCATCAGCGTTCGCGCGGTGCTGTCGATGTCTTGAACAATCGCGCGCTCGGTGATTTCGAGGCACAACGAACCGTCGTCCATGCCGAACTCGTCGACGGTGTCGGCAACCATTCGGACGAAACCGGGCCTGGTCAATTGCATCGGCGACATGTTGACCCGCAACAACGCACCGTGTCCCACGCCGCGCGAGCGCCAGGCACTGAAGTCCGCACAGGCGGTGCGCAACACCCACTGGTCCAACTTGCCAGCAAGATTCATCGATTCGGCCACGCCGATAAAAGCGTCCGGTGGCAGCACTCCCCGTGCCGGGTGCCGCCAACGGACCAGCGCCTCGGTGGCCACGATGGCGCCGGTCCAGAGGTCGACTTCGGGCAGATAGTGCAGCAACAAAGCGTCATTGTCGATGTCGCCCTGCAGGTGGAGTTCGATGTCGGCGCGGAAACGCTGCTTCAACGAGTTGTCGCTCGCCAGCGTGACCCGGTCGCCACCGGCGCGTTTGGACGCCAAGACGGCTTCATCGGCACGGCGTAGGAGATCAGCGCCCTCGTCGCGTCCAGGCATGCCGGTCGCTACGCCAATGCTCACAGTCCGGGTGATCGTCTGGCCGGCGACCGTCAGGCGATCGCGCCCCATCGTGCGGATCCGCTCGGCGATTAACTCTGCGGCATGAGCCGACGTCGGCTGATCCGGAATGACGACGAATTCGTCGCCGCCGAGCCGAGCGACCATGCTCTCAGGCCCGGCGCACGCGTTGAGCCGGTCGGCAAAACCCTTGATGAACCAGTCGCCGGCGGCGTGGCCGAGACTGTCGTTGATCGCCTTCAGCCGGTCGAGATCGATGTACACGATGGCGACTGGGCCAGGTCGCTGGTCGGCGAGCCGGTTCGACAGGTGGGCGAGCAGCGCCCGACGGTTGCGCAAACCGGTCAGATCGTCGTGCTCGGCGAGATGCCGAAGTCGTTGTTCGGCTGAGATACGGGCCTGAAACTGCGCAAATAGAGCCGCGACTGTTTGGAGTGTGCGTAGTGCTTCCGGCTTCCATCTGCGGCCGTGGCTTTTCACGAGGCCGAGTACACCGGTGGTTCGCGTTCCGGAGACTAGCGGTGCCGCGGCTACCAACTCTGCGTCCATACGACGGCCTCCGCGGGTGGGCCACCGGTAATCGGCGATTGCGTGACCACGGTGAACCCTCAGGTCTTTGCCGTTTTCACACAGCGCCAGGGCGGGATGGTCACTGGTGAAGGAGACCACCGCAAAGGGATCGGGCTCGGCAACGTCGGCTCGCGCCGGCCATTCCGCCACCAATGTAGAGGCTCGGATGTCGTGGTCGCTGTAGCGCAGAAAGCTGTAGTGCAGACCGAAGTGCTCGACAAGCCGGGCCAAGACCCGTTCGCTGGCATGGGTAGCGGTTGACGCGCTCGCTTCCAGTAATTCGTTAGCGATCGAGGTGATGAGGGCCAGATTGCCCGGCACTGTGTACTCCGATCTAGGCACAATACCGCCAGGGCCGCCCCGTGTGCGATGACATTAAGCCGCTATTGCGCTCATGTCTAATTGACACGGAGGGTGGGAATTTGCTTCTGAATCTGAATATTACAGAAAATAGCCTAAACCTGAAGTCGCAAGTGTGACGCCGGGGTTACGTCACATTCGCAGGCCCGGCCGACCAGTTAGGGAGCTGACCATCGCCACATGCACGGCAGTGGTTCTTGACGCCGAGAACCCCGCGGACAGAGCGGTGCTGGATCACCTGCGCGCTGATTCCGTCATCGAGTTCATCGACCGTCGGGACACCCAACTCGGTGAATTGCGCGCGCTGCTGCCACCGCCCGGACCTGAGCTTGTCGCCGAACCCTGCCGATGGGCGTACTACCCCTGGCGGC
>Ga0302325_10024246_pt1 | contig 12625 bp, 12 predicted proteins | sample Palsa_T0_2_FD_201948 | JGI IMG/M metagenome (GOLD analysis project Ga0302325, IMG submission 201948) | Peat permafrost microbial communities from Stordalen Mire near Abisko, Sweden - Palsa_T0_2 | ecosystem: Environmental > Terrestrial > Soil > Palsa > Peat permafrost | place: Sweden: Abisko...
GGAAATACCCTCTTCTCGTTGCCGTAAGCTATCAGCGTCAGCAAAGTTCCAGACAAAAGAAATGCACAAACTCAGCTCAGAATAAGTAGCAGCTTCCTTCGAATTCGTCAAAATAAACCTCTGTCCCTTAGCCTCTACTATACTGTAGTGCTAAAATATGTACCCTTGCAACACCCCTCACATCAACCCAATTCGGAAAGCCCAAAACAACCATCTCCCCCAATGCAGCCGTCTTCCACAACAGCCCACTACTAAAACTCAAATCTCCTTCCCCTTCAATCTTCAACACCATATACGTGATGAAACCTCTCCAGGCCTCGGGCCAAGAACTGAGATCAAGCCCCGGATCCGCAACTTCCACATAAGAAATCGGATTCCAATCCGCAGGTTCATAAACATACCCTTTTCTCCACCCTTTCATCGCATTAATCACTGCAGCAAACAAACTCGTTACAACAATATTCTTCAACGTCTTACATTTCAACGCTGATTTCAAAATTGCGGTAGTGCCATCGATAGCAGGTTTCAGGATATCGTTCTCAACGTCTTGGGCGCCAACGATGAGGGGAGAGGCGATGCGTGCTTTGTGTGTTACACCATCTAGGGCTGAAGGGAAGGCGTTTGAGAGGGTGGCTGTGGGGAAAGCGGCGGAGAGTTTCGAGGCTGAGGCAGAAGCACACACGCTTATGCGGACGGTAGGACCTGTAGGGAGAGGAGTTGTTGGGTTATATGTTGAGCGACATGGCCATTGCCGCCGGTGACTAGAACTATGTTTAATGGGAGGAAAAACTTTATTTTAAAACTCTGCGTGGCTTTGATTTTAATTTTACTGAAAGTTGGGTATTTGAGACTGATTGATTGTAAGCCTTGCTTCTTTCCTTTCATGTCTCCTCATTTTAGTTTACGTCCACTAGACTCATGATCAGAACTACGACTTGAAGTTTAGGGCCTTTAACTCTTGCGTTGCGTTAACTCCGAAAAGTGGCACAGCGTTTTGACAAAATAGGAGTTACTGTACTGTATATGTGGAGTGGGTGACTCGATTGGGAAGGACAAGCGATGGTGGGGGCAGATCACTCGGCAGAAATGCACCGTTGCTGTGGCGACCCCCTTGCTGTTGACGGAAAGATTCGTTCTCTGACTGTACCTAACTACAACTACATCTCAAACTCACACGAACCCTCAAGCACGCACCAAATCCTCTCCCAATTCCCCTAAAATAAAGACATCACACATACAAACAATCGCAAAAGAACAAAAAAACAATTCACATTCGATTTGATATGTCTTCTACCGTCCTCGGCGACCGGGACGTCAACACCTCGGGTGTGGGTGCGAATGGTGCTGCGCAGACGGAGGCAAAGGCAGATGTTAAGAGCATGGAGTATCATCGCCAAGTATTGCAGTCGAAGCTTGATGAGGGAAAGTATGCTATCTTTCCTGTTTCCAATTTTCGTGTCATTCGCTGACAACACACTCTTCAGGGGCAAGCAAACATATATCTCCCCATCAGATACCATCATGTCGCCGTGCACTGCCAAGCTGAGCGCTTACCGAAGCAAACAGGTGGGAAAGTAAGTCATACACAGATCAAGATATACTTGAGAGGAGACTGATTGGTGTTGTAGGGCAAAGCCAAGATCTCTCTTCGCCAAGACATCAGCTAAGAACCTCGCCGCGGGGAATGGAAATATCTTCGGTGCACAAGCTCCCAGCGAGAAGAGCGCGAATGAGGAGGATATGAGCATGGACGGGCAGTGATCTTTCTCCTACTTCAACGGCGGGTGGACTTGCATAGACGGAAGGGTGGTGTATGAGTATCTCACGGATGGACGACAACTCGATCATTCCACACAAAAACACAACGACGATAAATTTCTTTTCTTCATTTCGACTCTTAAAAAGACTTGGCGTATCGACACTACGGCATATCATTAAAGATATCGGTACATCGACTCCACAGGGTGTTGGTGGGCGTGCGCTTATGCTTTTAAGAGGCTTGGAGACTCAGTGATGATGGCATTGGGTACTGGAGTTCATGGTATTCGCATGCTTATTGTTAGGACTAAACTGATTAGACATGGGGTGGAAATAATGACCTTCTACGAACTTTTTTTCCTATTCCATGCTATGTTCAGTGATGTGATACCGATCACAACGACAACGCCCTGACTCCATTCCTAGCCACAATAACATCAAGCTCTCCAATTGGAGACAATACTGACCACATCCTCATCCGCAACCATGTGTCCCAGCCCCACTCTCTGCGGTACATGCCTAGCACTCGCTCCCCACACCAACGCATACTTGAAAGTATCCTTCAACGTTCTATGAATCTGATCACAAACATCCTCAATCGTGCTCTTATTCCTCACAATCAACGCCTCACTAAAGTCCGGATCCACACCCTTCCGTTTCGTATAAATCCGAATCAGTCTCAACTCCTCCCAACACCGTTCCACCACATCCTGAATTCCCAAATCCAGCTCACAACTCATAACAACCGTATGCGGCTCTCGTGCTAACTTATCCAGGAAATCGAGGCTGACGGAATCGATTTTGTTGTAAACGTAGAGGCACTTTATGTACTTCCTATGATCCTTCATAATAACATCGATGAAATCATCCACAGTAACATTCTCGTCTCGAACCAACACTTCGCAGTTCAGCATCTTGTAGTCCCTGAGAATATTATAGACCATCTTCTGATCAATATTCTTTGGCGGAACCTGGAACGTCACTTTCACACCCCCAGCAGTTTTCTGCTTTAGGTAGATGTTCCTAATCCATTAGAACCAATAACATCGAAGTGAGCAAGAAGGGAGCAAGAAGGGAGGGGGAGCATACGGCGGTTCCCTATTCAACCTAATCCCCACAGCCTCCAGCTCCGCTTCCAGCAACGCCCTCTGCTCCGCCTTCTTCGTAGCATCCAAAATCATCAAAATCAAATCACTCGTCTTCGCCGCACTAATCACCTGCCGTCCTCTGCCCTTCCCCTCGGCGGCCCCCTCAATGATACCCGGCAAATCCAAGATCTGGATTTCAGCACCACCATACTCTAGGACGCCAGGGATGGCGGTGAGAGTCGTGAAGGAGTAAGCTGCTACTTCAGACTTGGTTTTGGTGATTTTGGAGAGAAAGGTGGATTTTCCCACGGAGGGGAAGCCGACGAGTGCGATTCGTGCGTCACCGGATTTGGAGACATCGAAGCCGGCGCCCGCAGCGCCGCCTGATCCTGGGCCGGGCTCTAGGAGTTGAGCTCTATAGCGAGCGAGTTTTCTGAGAAGAGGTTAAGTTGAGGGAGTGTTGGGAAGGAGTTGATAAATTACCCTTTTAAGAGACCAAGATGATATTCTGTTGAGGATCAGTGACTGTCATGTGGTTAGAAAGATTATGATGCAGCTTACCAGTTGCCTTATTCTCTGTTGATAGTTAGCAGATGTTCAATATAAGGGAAGAGGCTCGAGTTGGGGTGTCGATATATCTGGACAGTCTTAAACTATGGAGGGGGCAATGAGGGGTACTCACTCTGCGTCTTTCTCATCTCCTCCTCAATACTGACCAATGCTTAGCTCATGAGTCCCATCCATCATCAGGATTAACTTACTCCTTGATTTTCTCCGTAATGTTCACCATCTTGGCGGTATTCTCACCCGCGGTCACAGCACACAAAAATGAAGTTTAGGTTGAGAAATTTCGATATCGAAATGCTTCAAGTCGCCGATATCAAGGCGGTGTAAAGTGGCAGAAGTGTGGACTAAACCGCTTTGGGTGGTGGGGTAAACTTGACTGAAAGGGTACCAAGATCACTGCCACTCTACTTTAAACATTCATCATGAAAATTCAATATAGAATGATGGCTGGCCTTTTACTTTCAAGAGTCAAGTGAAACTAGAAAGCCCAAATAAATTCCACTTGTGAAATTGCAATAAGTCGAGGTCAGTTCTAAGTCAATGTCCCACTGTGTGACTGTGTCTTGGACATTGGGAACTTCTCGATATGCTTCCTCTTCACTACATTCATCACATTCAAGTCACTTGCAAACCATAAGTCAAAAGTTAGAGTTCAGAATCAAATCTATTATTTATCAACTATTCAGACACCACATATGGAGTATCACCCTTCATCCCCTCTCAACCCACCTACCCCGCTGTCATCACAGCCGCCCTCTCAACAATCGTCGTTGTCAAGATAGGTATCGATCCAATCATCCCCATTGGTGCAGCTCCAAACTCCGTCAGCGTGATTGTTGGGCCAGTCTTTGTGAGTGAGGACAATGGAACTGTTGAACTGGCAATAGTAGTAGTTATCGGCAACGTCGTTGGTGGCGGCAGCAGTGGCGGCAGGTTCGGGTCAACAAATTCCTGCGTGCAGTACGGAGCCATACCTTTACACGGGTCGTTGAACTGGCAGTACATCCACCAGATCAAGTAATTACACTGGTCTGGAAAGATGGTGCTATTTTTCTGTGGGATGTTGGCGCTATTTTGTTCTGCATCGTCGCAGAAATTTTGCACGACGATGAAGCAGAACTTGATTTGGTCTTGAGAGAGGAGACCTGTGTTGTTGCCAGCCGTGCCGTTCAGAGGTGGTGCAGTGCTGTTTCCGCCAGCGAGGAGGTGGTTGTAGACGGTTGCTCTAGTTTTGCCCAGCATGATGCTGACTGCTGTGAGTGCGGCGATCATAAGCAAGATGACTCCTCCAAGGACAAAGCTCACGCATTTGTAGCTTCGGCGCGGCCTGTAGAAGTTGAAGTTAAGGTCCGTCCCTGGCGTCACTTCACTTCGTGCAGCTGCCGTCGATGGTGAGGCTTCATATGGTGGTGCGCCGGGCCAGGCCCCATTCTGATTGGCACGTTGGCTTTGACACTGGCTCTGCCGCCGGGTCCTGCCCGGGTCACCCGCAGGGTAGGGGTTGAGAGGGATGTTCATGAATCCAGCCATCTTTACTGTTGTTTGATGGTATTCGAATTACGAGTTCTCTATCTTGATCGAGTGGATGTCCTTGATCTAGAATACCTACCAGTAAGAATGTGTCTGGGATTGTGTACTGTGAATGGTTTAGAAGTTCCTGACTTGTAAAGCATTGTGAGTAATAATACAAAGGCGATGTAGAGTCACCAGATCTCTTATAGACTGGATCTGAGAGCTGTTGTGGAACAACGGCCTTGTGATGAACAGAACGTCTTTGTTAAGGGGAACGGGAGTTCCTGTAACCTTTATTCAGACTCTCCTCGAATTCTCACATCCCTGAATAGCAGATGCCCGTCGTGAATGGAACCCATAATCTGTGAATGGGATAGTTAACACGCCGGCTGTGCCGCAGGCAAACTAGACTTTGGAGAATGCCATTGTCTATAAGAACTTAGACAGACGAGCTTTATTCCATGCTTAAACATCCTTTGAGGTCTCCCTTTCCACTTTGTAGCAACTTTGCTATTGCTCCTTAACTGCCTCTTTGTTCGTCCCAAAATGACTCAGTACCAACAAAGCCCGCGTTGTGAAGGCCTTCTCATGCCTTTTCATATCCGCCACCACTCCACAAGGAAATCACGTGCACGTTGTTCCGTTGTTTGAAGCTGTATTTGATTCATGATATCCTGCAAGCACCAGAGAAGCCAGTGTCCAACGCCGAAAATGAATATTTAATCAAGTAGTGAAACCCAATTTTCCGAACAAGCTATCCATCGCAACCCATTGTCTGCCGCACTTGTCCAGGTACTTCTCCACAACCCCTTTCAATGTATCGAATCTTACTCTATTATGCTCTGCCAATGCCATTACTCGTTCTAGGAATTGTCAGCATGCACTTAAGTAAATGTCAGAGGTGACCTTACCCTTCTCAATGCCCTTTGCCGAAGTCTTCGCTTTCTCCACATCGAAGAGAGTTGCAAAATACAGCAGCTGATTGTACATCATCTTCTCCGTGTATTCATAGTGCATTTTCCCAAGACATCCTCGTCCAAGTCCGTTTGGTCCGAGGCATCTGTGACCATAGACGCTCATCTGTCTTGTTCGATTGCCACAAGCTTGGTCATCACAAACAAGCCAGCCTTCGTAGTACTTGCTTGTCTGCTTCCGGATTTGATGTTCAAGCTGAGCAACGACGGAGAGGTTAGACAATGCATGCCCGCAGCGGCAAGTGATACCTGCTGGGGAGCAGATCTCGAGGCTGCCGACGAGTCCCTCGAAACCAAAAGTACCCTTGCAAGCCCGGCATCGTAAAGTAAGACGGTAAGCATCCTTGAACCGGACAGAGTCGTCGATCTGACTTTCAAGAGGATGAATTTCTGTTTCGTTACCACTATTTGAAGAATTATTGTTAATGCTGTACTTGCGAACGTCAAGGCTAAGACAATCAGCCAAGCGGACAGTATCAGTACCCGAAATGTTCGCGCATAGACGCTCAACAGGAGGGAAGATCTGCTTGTACAGGTACCACTCGACGTCAGGTGATAGTCCAGAATCTCCTTTCGCGACGTCTTGCGGTGTGTACGAACGTTTTGCAGCGGCTTCCGACGTCGTCTTCCCATCACCAGTGACAATATATGCAATGACATCGTCCTTTCGCACAGTCTTGCCTCTTGACAGTTCACGTAAAGCTACTTGAACTTGTGGCATGCTGTCCGCATTGGGATAATCTTTTGGTGCCTTTCCAAGCTTCGTGTAAATGGTGTACTTATGGGTAGGGACCTCACCCTCACGCATCTTGGTGGAGATTTCGCAGAGATACTCGTGAATACGAGTAATCACGACCTCCGACTCATCGCCAGATAGAATCTCGTTCAATAACTTCGAGGAAACTTCCTTGGACAGGTTGCAGTATTCTCGTCTTTTCATGTCGAGACCTTTGACTTCCATCTTGTCCACGAATTTGCCATCGACTTGGACGAGGTTGATAGCCGCATATTTCTTCTTGGCTTGTAGCAGGATACGCCGGAACACATTGTCGATGTCAATTTCTAGAAGCTTGTAGCGGTCGTTGACTGCTTTCTTGAATTCATTTCCAACTCTCAAAGCATCGTCGACGTTATCCACGTTGGCATTGATCATAACCGAATCAGTGTCACCATAAATGACCTGGAGCGAATTACTTTCTGCGAGATCTTTCGTACTTCGCAGAATCTCACGACCTTTGTAGGTTGTGAGCACGGCCAAAGGGCGGGCGTAGAATCTGGACTTGGTGTATCCAAGACAGCCGTACATGGAGTTGGCAGTCAATTTCAGAGCCAGTTGCTTGATGTCCCAAGTTGCCAGCTGCTCAGCTGTAGCATGTTTGTCTTTCATCAAGCTCTTCACTTGCCGTCTACGGCTGACCAAAGTTGCGATGAGCTTGGGCAAGATGCCGAGATCTTGATCCGTTGGCACTTCCGGAACCTGCTCTTCATCATCGGACTGCGAGGCGTTTAGCTCAAGTGATTTCTGAATCGTGTGCGTTGGATGACTTACCAGTTGGGTGCGATCAACTGTTGTGAAGCAAATGTTAAATTCCTGGATGATACTCGGGTACAGGGAGTTGAAATCCATGACCAGGACGAATTTATCATACAGCCCCTTTTCTGGCTCGAAAACAAGACCACCCTTGTATTTATCTTTCTTCTTGACATCGCCGCTTTCCTCGTCGAGGTTCTCTTCCTCCATTTGCTGCTTGCCCTTGAAAACAGCCTTGTCGGGACAGATGTACTTGTTTCTGTGGAATTCATGAAGCAAAATGTACTCATTTCGTTCAGCACGAGTGCCCGTCAGAGTACGAGCCCATGAGTTTCCAGCAAGATTAGTCAATACCTTGGTCAAAGGAAGCAGTTGCACTTTCAAAGCCAAGGCAGCGATAAAGAATGTGTCAGCCTCACAGTGGCTGACGTAGTCCATGAGCCCGTCCTTCGTAGTAGCCCACGTTTTCAGGGCTGTTTCGCCGTCAATCTCGCGTCGACTTGTACCAGGGAGATATATGCTACACATCTCCGTGAGACTCCAAGAAGTACACTTCGACATAGCGGATTTGCCGGCATCGTTCGCGAGGTCACACAAGAGGCGTCCTGATAGTAGTGATCGCTCGGCAAAGAAATTGCCTCCCATCTTGCCCATGGAACTCGGCCATGTTGTGCGTTTGAATCTCCCAATTCTTGACCACTGAGGTGTTCTCTTCGCCTGGAGGCGGCTCAACAGGATGCTGAAATCCACACCTTCAAGCTGATGACCAACAAGAACATCTGGGTCAACCAAATTCAGTTGTGCTAGGAAGAAACTCAAGATCTCCTGTTCTTGTCTGACAAGCTTCACTTCCCCTTTCGCTCGTTTCTTCACCTCTCCTTCGAATCCGATAGGGAAACTTGTAGCCGCAGGTCGAATAATTGTGAAAGATTGGCATGGCAGCTTTTCAGGAGCAGTCGTATCCGTAAGAGAGACATTGCGGTAGACTCGTGCGCTGATTGCCAGAATTTCCTGCTTGTTATCCTTGACGTTGAGGATAGTCCGTAGGGTAATACTCATGAGCGTTAGAGGTGGCGTCTCCAGGTTGTCGGACTCGCTCAAAGGGTTGATTGAATTGGGTGTTGAAACTTGTACCTCCAATTTACAGTGCGAGGAATTATTAAGCACCCCAAATTCCGCATCTTCAATGTTCAGCCAGCATGGACCCATAATATTCTTCCACAAAACGAACTGTTCAAACAGTGGGGTGTTTGTGCCAAAAACATGGGAGAATGTGGATCCGGTCTGATGTTCAGGTTGAAGTTGAGGTTCTTGATAAAGTTAGCTACATCTAAAATATGAGAATAAGTAGACTTACTTGAATATGGGTAGAGAAGCTTTAAGTATTCACCCTCCTTGGGTATATCGGGAAGCTCGAAGGCGTACTTTCTCGTGCATGGTTTGATCTTGTGCATCCCAACGCGTAACTTGGTCATCAACTCGTCCACCTCTTCATATACGTCCTTCATGTCGACCTCTTCGGAGGTGTCACGTCCATGTTTTTGGCGATATTGTCGAGGGAGGAAAAATAGCTTTCGCAATATATTGTCCACCTTCACGAAACAACTGACAAAAGCGCCAGTCTTCTTGTTTTGAACCTTCCCAAAAAGGCATAAGCTACCATTGATTTCCGTGTAGTCTGTCCAGAACATTCGAAGACTACCATCTTCTTCGATCGCATCGTTATAGTCCAGTTTGCCAAAGCTCATTGTCTCTGAAGCTTGACTACTATTCACCACGTTCAACTTATCCGTGACGTCGTTCCAGGCAGATGCATCCATATGCTGAGTAGGCGGGCGAGTCGGAGACGAGCTGACGGGTGAGGGATATGCCTCAACCTGCTTAATTTTTCGTACAGGTCGCGTACCATTCAAGTTAACACTAGCCGTTGCGATACCATCTGCTTGAGCCACTTCCATCATGTCCTCCTCGTCATCATCTTCTGCCTTCACAGCAACGTGAGATTTCCGCTCCACGGCTTTGGCGATGGGAGATGATGGTTGAGGATCGTCCATGGGCATATCGCCGTCGTCCATGCCATTCATAAAGCCATCATCGCCATAGTCTTGCTCAATAGGAGGAGTCGCAGGTGCTCTGCTGTCGACTCGTTTCGCTTTCTTGGATGTGGGACGCTGGATCTCATCGACCGAAGGAGACAGCGCTCGAGTCCTTCGCTTGTCCTGCAGTCTGCGTCCTCTGGCAGGTTGGGATATGAGCCGAGGAACATTGGTGTCAACTTCGCCGAGCAGACTTGCTAGGAAGTCGTCGTCTGCTTTCGTCTTGACGGGCTATTGCAAGCTTTAGATGATATACTTTTGTGGGGTAGGGTGATTGGCATACCTTAGCCTTGGATTGAGCTACCACCGGTCCTTTCGTGAAATAATTGCTAATTCCCTTGTCCATGCTCTCCTTCTTGGCCTTTTCCTCCTCACGTTTCCGTTTTGCTAATAGCAGATTAGTTATCCAGTACAAATAGGACTTGAGATAGAGTTTTACTCACCAGCTTTTCCGGACTTACCCTTCGTAGGCAATTCCTCTTCACTCTCCGAGCCATAATCTGGTTGTCGATCCCACTCCTCGCGGCCGTCATCCGCGTATCCCTCGCCATTGTCGTCAATGACGAAGTCATCCTGATTCAAACGATCTCGAACTACTTTTTTGTATCCATCCTCGTCAACTTCCTCATACAAATCCGCTTCTTGGTGGACTTGATAGGTATCGAGGCGCTTTTTGCCAGATTCTCGAAGAGCACGTAGTTCCGCGAACTTTGCCCTTGCAGAAGCAGCTTTCGACATGTTGGAGAATGGAAGATGATACTTTTTATGACATTCTTTGGGTGATGCTCATAAGTTAAAGTCCTCAGCGAGAAGGTCAGAAGTTTATTGTATGAAGTTTGGAGGTTGGGTACGCGAGACGGACGGTTCAACACGCGGAAGGTCGCGCTGGACGCGAACCCCTGTTAGGCAACCTGCATAGATGCCTGGTTTCGGCGGCCGAAACAATTTGTTGCGAAAAAGTGTTGTCGACAAGTTGACGACATCAATAGCTTTGTACATCCATCCGCAGCCTGCAATGTTGACTTGCTATGCGTGTATGAGGCGTTGTCTACGAACTATTATTGGAGACCTACCTCAAATCCCTTCGTCCCCGAGAAGCAAACTCACTTCGAATGCCTATGGAGGAATCTCCTTTACTCGAAATTACAGTTCCTCTTCTACGAGAGAGACACCCGACCATGGCAGAAGAGGTGGAGACAACTCCGGGTCGAATGCCAGACAGAAATGGATTGAGTCGAGGGGCATCAGACCCGCTTCGAAGAAGAAAACTCTATTCTCGACAGATAAAGAATTATCACAGCAGCTCAGATACTTGAAGGACCCTTTGAAGCTCGCCGACTATGTGCGAAAAACTCTGCAAAGAGACGATTTCGAAACCGCGCAGAAAGTTGTGCGAGCTGCAAGCAGCGATATTCAATGCGTGGTTAGCTGGAATCATTTAGTTGACTGGCAGTTGAGCAAAGGCTCCATGAACGCAGCAATCAAGACTTACAACGAAGTATTTAGACTCTTTCTCAAGATGTATATCGCCGACTGACATGGGCTACTCAGATGAAGAAGCGTGCACAATTTCCTGACGCCCACACATACACTATAATTTTCAGGGGTTGCGCCATGCATGGGCAAGCTGCTTCCGCACTTGCGAAGGTGTTGGTGATATATCACTCGATGCAAAGTGAGAAGTCATCCATAAAGCCTACTGCAATACACACAAATGCTGTTCTCAAGATGTGTGCGCGAGCAAAGGACATTGACGCGATGCTTGCAGTTGCTGCAGGAATGCCAACGAAGGGTGTAGGATCACCAAACAATCTGACCTACACGACTATTTTCAATGCCTTACGCATCTTTGCTGTTAGTGATCTCCGAGGCACTCTTACAAGTATGCAAAAGAGAGCCAACTGCCAGAAAGTAACGATGGACGCACGTCGCATGTGGATCGACGTCGTGGCACGCTGGAGGGAAGGGGGAATCTGGCTCGATGAGGAACTGGTCTGCGCAATGGGCCGTCTCTTGCTTGTCGGAACCCGACGAGACGTAGATGACATTCTGTCTTTGGTCGAGCAGACTATGAATATTCCTCGGCAGGTTGCAAGACTAGGCACAGAAGAGCGTCGGCAGATTGACCCTCTGGCCCCCAAACCACACAACTCTTCTCAAGAACCCGAAAAAGAGGCCTCTTCGCCCGAACATCCATCTAAAATGAACGAAGAAAATCTATCGCCAAAACAGGATATTAACGACGAGCAACCAGAAACCACTGTTATCGACTATTTTCATCATGTTCCACCTCCAGCCCGCGAAGGCTCTAGTGGCATATATGCGCAGCCAGGACAGAATTCACTCTCACTTGTCTTGCAAGCACTATTTGGAATGAAGCTGAAAGAGCCGGCCCAAAAGTATTGGCATATTTTCACTACTAAATGCAATGTCAAACCGGACCAAGAGAACTTCCACTCCTACTTGCGTATCCTCCGTGTTGCAAGGGCAAGCAACGAGACAGTTAACCTCCTTCTCAGGATGCCAATGCAAGATATGAAACACAGCACCTTTCGCATTGCAATGGCTACTTGTCGGCGCGATAAACTCAACAGGAGCGCCTTTGCGAATGGCGGAAAACTCCTTGATCTGATGCAAACCGCACTCAGAGAGCCCGACATAGCATTTCTCGAGGACTACCTAGAACTCGCCATCACTGCGCCGGCCTACTCCAAGAAAGTCTCCTCCAGCGGCAAAAATGATGCCTCCAAATTCGAACAAGGAAAACAAATTCTCCGCGCTCTGGAGCGTCTCAACCCTTCCTTCGTGAATCTCAAAGCCATTCTCCACTTCCAGGATCCCGAACTCGCCAAAAAGAGCCCTACAGAGAGGACATACTTCGTCGATTCCATCCTTTCCCTCACCAAAAAAATGATTTCCGCCTTCGATCTCCTGATGAGCCACGCTATGGTCCCTGGAGAATTCTACCGCCCTCTCATAGAACAGCGCAGTAAACTAATCGCTTTCGTAACCCGGCATAAGTACTTAAAATCCTCATCGACTTCGAAGCGGAGAATGTCCGACACGGAAGTGGATGATGTGGTCAAGTGGTCAGCGGAC
>Ga0302325_10024247_pt1 | contig 12625 bp, 12 predicted proteins | sample Palsa_T0_2_FD_201948 | JGI IMG/M metagenome (GOLD analysis project Ga0302325, IMG submission 201948) | Peat permafrost microbial communities from Stordalen Mire near Abisko, Sweden - Palsa_T0_2 | ecosystem: Environmental > Terrestrial > Soil > Palsa > Peat permafrost | place: Sweden: Abisko...
GCTCGCGCTGATCGCCTCTCCCGTCTTCGCTCGACCCACGACCACCTCCTCGATGATCGCGGCACCATGATCCTTGGCGGATCCCTCGTCAACAGAATGGATCTCGGACTACGAGATCCTGTTTAGAGACCGTCGACGCCAAAAGTGGCCGTGACGATGGCCATTACGTCCTTTTCAACTGAGGACGTATCGTTCGTTCCCTCGGAGGAGACCTCGGTTTCGTTCGCGGCGTTGATCTGCATGACCCCCATCTTGGCCGATTGCAGAGACGAAATCTTGCTGCCGGTGTTCACCGCGATTTGCTCGGCGCGAACGCGAGCGTCCTTCGAGGCTTCCGCCAGCATTTGGATCTTGAGCTCGGCGAGCTTCGTATAGAGATATCGTGGGGGTTCGGAGTCGATGTAAATGCCCTGCTGGATCAGTTTGGTCGCGTCATTCGAGGTGCGGGTGACCTTGTCGATGTCTCCTGAGGTGACCTCGATGGTCTGTTCCATCGAGTAGGCGGCTGTCATTTCGGTGAGCTCGCGGCCGTCTTTGTCGTGCGGATGAAGCTCGGTCGTACGCACGGCTGACACTGTGATTTGCTTCGTATCGATGCCCTGCTCGCGAACGAAATCGGTCACTTTCGGGACGTCGACGGATAGGGTCTGATAGGCGGACGCAAGCTCCGGAGAACGGGATCTCACGGTCGCCTTCCAGACGATGAGGTCGGATTTGATGCGCCGCTTTGCGGAACCTGTGACGACCAGCATTTGGTTCTGGTGACGAATTTGGAAAATACGAACGGCGGCCCGAGCCATGATGCAAGAGGAGGCTACGATCGCCGCTCCGATGACGACGTTTGCGAGAAGACCGCGATAGCGCTCCACGTTCGCTCAGAAACTGATCTGCATACCGAGCTCGACGACTCGGTCGGGCGGGATGGCGAAGTAGTGCGTGGCGGACCGCGAGTTGCGAGAGATGAACGAAAAGAGGGTTTTCCGCCACGGGCGCATGCGAGTTTGGCCCGTAGCCAGCAGGGTTTCGCGTCCTAGGAAGTAGCTGGTTCGTTCAGGCTGACATGGGACGCCAAGCTCGGCGGCCCGGCGCATGACCTGGGGAACGTTCGGCGTTTCCATGAAGCCGTAGTGGGCGGTGACCTGAAAGAAGCCACGTCCGAGGTCGGCAACAGCGACGCGCGCCCGGCTCGGCACCTCCGGAATCGGCTCCGACAAGATGGATAGCAAGACGACGGTCTTATGGAGCACTTGGTTGTGCTTCCAGTGGTGCAGCAGCACGATCGGGACGCCCGCGGGGTTCGAGGTCATGAACACGGCGGTCCCCGCCACTCGATGTGGGTGGTGACGATCGACATCTTCCAGGAAGAGCTCGATCGGGAGCATCCTGCTCGCCAAGTTCTGGCCGAGAAGCGTGCGCCCCTTTTTCCACGTGGTCATGACGAGGAAGACGCCGAGAGCGACGGCAACGGGAAACCATCCGCCGTGAAAGAACTTGAGAGCGTTGGCCGCGAAGAAGGGAATATCGAAGCTCAGAAAGAGGAGGACGAGTGGGGCTGCCTTCCAGACGGGCCAATGCCAAGCGCGCGTCAGGACCATGAAGTAGACGACAGACGTGATCGCCATCGTTCCCGTCACCGCGATGCCGTAGGCCGCCGCCAGGGCGCTCGACTCTTTGAAGGTGAGCACGAGCCAGATACACGCGATCGCGAGCGCGACGTTCACCTCTGGAATGAAGATCTGGCCCTCCGCTTCGCCCGAGGTGTGCACAATCGTTACGCGAGGGCAGAAGCCGAGCTGAACCGCCTGCCGCGTGAGAGAGTAGGCCCCAGATATCAAGGCTTGCGATGCAATGATGGTGGCAACCGTCGAGAGAGCCACCATGACGTAGAGAAGCGAGGGTGGGGCCATCGCGAAGAACGGGTTTGTGGCTGCAGCGGGGTGCTGAATGATGCACGCGGCTTGGCCAAAGTAGTTGAGTAGGAGCGCCGGCATCACCAAACCGAACCAAGCGAAACGAATGGGCGCGCGGCCGAAATGGCCCATGTCCGCGTAGAGCGCCTCGCCGCCCGTGATGACCAGGACCACGCTGCCGAGAACCAGGAATGCTTGCCAGCGGTGCAGAGCGAAAAACTTCACTGCGTAGATCGGATGAACTGCCGACAGAATCACCGGGTAGTGAGCGATGTGCACGAGCCCCAGAACGGCGATAACGAGAAACCAAACGACCATCATCGGACCGAACATGCCGCCGATGCTTTCGGTTCCGCGCTTTTGCACCCAAAAAAGACCCGCCAGAATGGCGACCGTCAACGGGACCACTGCGGGTGTAAGGCGGGTCGTCGCGACACCGAGACCCTCGACTGCGCTGAGCACGGAGATCGCGGGCGTTATAACGCCGTCTCCGTAGAGGAGGGCGGCCCCAAAGATCACCATGGCCGCCACCCAGCCGATTCGCGTGGGGTCTTTCTTGTTCTTCTGTGGAATGAGCGCCAAGAGGGCCAAGATGCCTCCCTCTCCGCGGTTGTCGGCCTTCATGATGAAGGTCAGGTACTTGACGGTGACCACCATCGTGAGCGACCAAAAGATGAGCGATACGAGACCAAACAGGTTGGCCTGCGTCACGGCCACGCCGTGATCGGCGTCCACGCACTCTTTGAGCGCGTAAAGCGGACTTGTGCCGATATCGCCGAAGACGACGCCCGCCGCGGCGATGGCCAGCTTGCCGAGCCCGCCGTGGATCGCCGGGGGGGGTGGCAGAGACGAGAGTCGTGCTGCGGGAGCGGGTTGCACCGCCGCCGTGCTTTCCGGCGATGAATCCGTGGTTGGCCTCTGCACGAGGTCGTCGGGTAGCACACGGCTTTACTTGGTGCTTGTGCTGAATCGCGTACGTTCAGCGAGATGAGGCACCGCGGCCGGATTCTTCGTTCGAGCCCTGGAATTTCGCGGGACTCCCGAAGTCCGTGACCCGGGACGTCGGTACCCCTACACTTGCGGGCCTAGATGGTGTGGCGCCGCGCGGGGGTTCGAGTCGCACCCAAAAGGGCCTCACTCTCACGAACGACGCCAAGGACGATGCGACCGTTTCGACCGTAGCGTTCGTGGTCGGTGGGGCCGCCCTTGCGACGGGAGCTGTCCTTTGGCTGACGGCGCCATCCGGCGGTGTTCACGTGGCACCGACCGTCGGCCGCTCCTTCGGTGGCGCTGTTGTCGGGGACACGTTCTAGCCGCGACGCGACTCGGCTTCCGTCAATCCCTCTTCGTCGGCCTCCCTGCACGGCCCGATGAGAAGTAGGCTTGACCGTCCGCGAACGGATGCATAGATATGTGTCTATGAGACAGGCCGAGCTCGATCGCGACGTTAGCGATCGCGAGCTTATCCAGGCGTTGAAAGCACTCGCCGATCCCACCCGCTTTCGAATGGTGCAGGAGATTGCTCAGGCAGGCGAGTTGTCATGCGGTGAAGTCGCGGAGCGATTCGACGTGTCGCAGCCAACGATTTCGCACCACCTGAAGATTCTCATCGATGCAGGCCTCCTGGTGCAACGGACGGAAGGCAAGCAACACTACACGTCGGTGAACCACGCGAGGCTCAACGGGCTCGTGGGGGTTCTTCCGAAGCGTCTCAGCGCTGCGGCGTCGAAGAAACATCGATCCTGATCGCGCGGTACGCAACGGCCTCGCTAGAGTCACATCGAACATATAGACACATTCCAATATGTACAAGGGAGAATCACCATGGCGCTCGTCAAATGGGACTTCGATTACATACACTCGAGCATCGATTTCACGGTCCGACACCTGCTTGTCAGCAAGGTGCGCGGGAGGTTCACAAAATGGGCGGGCACGCTCGACATCGACGAGCAGGACTTGGCTCGCTCACGTTTGGACGTGACCATCGACGTTGCGAGCATCGACACGCACGAGCCCCAACGCGACGCGCACTTGCGATCGGGCGACTTTTTCGAGGCCGAGAAATTTCCGCAGTTGATCTTCAAGAGCAAACGAGTCGAACCGCGTGGCACGGATCACCTCGTCGTTACGGGGGACCTGACGCTTCGCGGGACGACGCACGAGGTCGCCCTCGACGTCGAGCGCGGGGGTATCGTTGCGAAGGATCCATGGGGTAAACGGCGGGCCGGGTTCACGGCCACGACGACGATCCATCGCAAGGATTTTGGAGTGAGCTATAACCAGGTCCTCGATCAGGGGGGGCTGGCACTCAGCGAAGACGTGGCCGTCACGATCGAGATCGAAGCCACCGCGGCGGCGATCGCGGCCCCGTGACGCCATGCAGGCGCGCATGAGGTCCACGGCGACTTGACGACCGCGCGCTCGGCCTCAACTTGGGGTTGACAGAGGATCGCATGATTATCCAGTGCTCTTCGTGCTCCAGGTCCAATCGGGTGCCGGCGGGCCGCCTAAATGCAAAAGGTCGGTGCGCAGCCTGCAAGGTAGCGCTCGTCCCTCTCTCGCGTCCGATTGCCCTCGCCAGCGCCGAGGAGTTCGACGAGTTGATTCGCGATGCGCCCGTGCCTGTCTTGGTCGACTTCTGGGCAACATGGTGTGGGCCGTGCCGTGCGGTCGGTCCAGAGGTCGCCAAGCTGGCAGGCGTGCGGGATCGGTTGTCGTCGCAAAGGTCGATACTGACGCGTTACCCGAAGTGGCCGGCCGGTTCGGGATTCGTAGCATCCCAACCTTGATCCTATTTCGCAACGGCGGTGAAGCGAAGCGATTGAGCGGGGCGATGTCTGCCGACGCCATAGGCGCGAAGCTTTCCCTCGACGTGGCTTAGCGCAACCATCTTCGTCGCTCCACGGAAAGGCTGCGCCGCGCCTGAGCTCGTGGCTGAGAGTCGTGCCGTCGAGGAGCTCCATGACGATGAAGAGCGCACCGACCGTTGCGTCCTGCCCGGCTCGAGGACCAGCGCGACACGATCGCTTTGAATCGAAGTAGTAACCCTTGCCGGGCGCGGAACGCCCGATCGAGTGCGAAGTGACCGTACATCGCTTTTAGCGCACGCAGTGCCCCGTCGCGATCTGCTCGACTTCGTAGATCGCACCCATGCCCCCTCGGCGCGTTCACCGGAAACAACTTGGCCCGTCCGCATTCGCGGTTGGCTGGCAGAATTGGGGCGGGGGCCTGCGTGCCCGCTCGCTGGCTTTAGATCGCCGACTCGCCCCGCTCACCGGTGCGAATCCGAAGGGCCTCGTCTATGCCAAGAACAAAGACCTTCCCATCGCCTATTTTGCCCGTCTTCGAGGCTCGTTGGATGGCGTCGAGCACCGCTTCGACTTGAGCCGTAGGAACCACTACTTCGATCCGAATCTTGGGAACGAAGTCGACCTGATAGGCCGAGCCTCGAAATACCTCGGTCCGCCCGCCGGTTCGTCCGAACCCGCGGATCTCCGAAAGCGACATCCCCTGGACGCCGACATCCGAAAGCGCCTGCTTCACCGCGTCCACTGTGTGCGGCCGTATCATCGCGACGATCATCTTCATGGCGTGCACCTTTCCGAACTGAGGTTCGTTTCGTGAGTTTCGAGCATCTGCGGGCCTCCGGCCCCGTCCGTCGGACTAGATGGCGTCCAGCCCCCGCTCACCAGTACGAATGCGAACCGCTTCCACTACACGCTCTACGAAGATCTTCCCATCTCCTGCTCCTCCTGTGGCGGCGGCGCGCTGGATCGCCCGCACGACACCGTCGGCCTCGTCGTCCGGTCCGTACCATTCGACGAGCAATTTCGATACGAAGGGCACCGAGTAGGAGCTACCCCGAAAAACCGCGCGATGGTCGTCTCCCCGCGCGGCTCCCTTCACCGGGAATACGGTCAGACCTTGCACCTGAATCATCAGCAGCCGCTCCACGACGGCATCGAGGCTATCCTCTCGAATGATGGCTTCCACTTTGACCATCGCTCGGTCCTAACTCGCGGATCGAGCAGGCCGAAGCCTCGGCGACTCGCGAAAGTCTTCGAGGCTTCGAGATGGCTCAACTTGTCATTGCCTACTCTGCGGCCGCTGGGGCCGCGACTCCGCCCGAGCCCATCGACGAGTGCAGGGAGGAGCCGGCTCCAATCAGCTCCGGATACGCTGTTCCTCCGTGTTCGTGGACGTCGAGACCCTCGAGCTCGCCTTCCTTCGAAACACGAAGTGTTCCCGTGAGCTTGACGGCGTACATCAGGACCATGGATATCGCGAATGTAGCCACCGTAACGCTGGCGCTGCCGATGGCTTGCGATACGAGTACTTTCGTCCCTCCTCCGTAGAAGAGGCCTGTGACGACAGTCGCCTCGCTATTGTCGGCCCCTGTTGGGCCGGGCGCCCCGTAGAGGCCGCAAGCGAAGAACCCGAGGCTTAAGGTTCCCCAAATTCCGCAGATCCCGTGGACAGCGACCGCCCCCACGGGATCGTCGAGGCGCAACCATTCCATGAGCTCGACCCCGAGCGCGACCACGACACCCGCAATCGCTCCAAGGATAATGGCGCCTGTCGGCGATACCCAGTAGCAGGGACAAGTGATTGCGACGAGACCGGCAAGGAAACCGTTGACCGTCATGCCGCAGTCCCAGATTTTGTTTTTGGGATACATAAAAAAGAGGGCGCTAAGACCACCCGCGCAAGCGGCAAGGGTCGTGTTCGCGGCCACGCGGCCGCATCCCGCGGCGTCCATCGCTGAAAGCGTGCTGCCCGGATTGAAGCCATACCATCCGAACCAGAGAATGACGCCTCCGATTGCCGCGATCGTCATGTCGTGGCCCGGCATGGCGCCGCCACCGTCCCGCTTGAACTTGCGCCCGAGGCGCGGCCCGAGGGCGATGCACCCCGCAAGAGCGACGAAACCGCCAATCGTGTGAACGACGGTCGATCCGGCGAAGTCATGGAACGCGACTGGCTGAATCGCGGTCAACCAGCCGTCCGGTCCCCACGCCCAGTGCCCAATGATGGGATAAATGAACCCGCTGACGCCGAAGCTATAAAGCAGGTCTCCAACGAAGCCGGTGCGACCGACCATGGCGCCGGACGTGATCGTGCTGCAAGTGTCGGCGAATGCGAACTGGAATAGCCAGTACGCCAAGAAAGCTACGCCGGTGGATCCATAGGTGTCGGGGATTCCTTGCAGAAAGAAGTACTGATGCCCGATGAAGCCGTTGCCTGCTCCGAACATGAAAGCAAAGCCCCACGCCCAGAACAGAATGCCGCAAAGGCACGTGTCGACGATGCCCTCCAGAAGTATGTTGACCGTCTCGCGTGTGCGAGCGAATCCGGCCTCGAGGCCCATGAAGCCGGCCTGCATGAAGAAGACCAGGAACGCCGCAATGACGGTCCACATGGTGTTCATGGGATTGACATATGCGGGGGGCGGCGCCGGAGCATCGTCTGCGAAGGCGGGTGTGAACAGATAGACACTCGTAGCCTTGATGGCTACGAGAAGAAGCACCACGCCGATCACCTTGCTCGCCATAATCACGGCGAACAATCGGCGGTATTCCTTTTGCCCCAAGCGTTCCTTGAGCTTGTTCAGCATCGATATTTTCCTCAGTTCTGCCGCGGCCGTGCGGCGCGGGTCTCTGTTTCGACACCATCTCGTTGCTTCGGTCTCACCGACCGCCGCACCCGTGACGAATCTTGGCATTCCGCAATCTTCGGACTCCGAAGGCGCGGCTACTTCAGTTTGTTGCCGACCGTGATTCTGGCACCCTATCGTGCGAATGTATCGCGCCCGTTTCGATACGAATTAATTCCTCGTTAACGCAAACCTCTGGCACCTTGCGGGGCCGCGGGCCCGCACCGTTCCCCATATCTGCATGCGGCAGACGAGCATTCGCCCGGCGGGTGTCCCCGAGGTGGAGCGCGTGCACGAGCTCATTTTTTAGCAGGGCAATTGCAGCCGATAACCGACGCCGAGCTCGTTGACGAGATATTTGGGTCGGGCGGGCTCGGCCTCGATCTTGTGGCGAAGCTTTTTCATATAAATGCGGAGGTAGTTCATGTGCGCGCCGTAACGCGGGCCCCAGACTTGGCGGAGGATCTGTTGGTGGGTCAAGACGCGCCCTGCAGAGCGCGTCAAGACGGTAAGCAATTGGTATTCGATGGGGCTGAGTCGCACCTCTCGTCCCGCCACCACGACACGCCTACTGTCGAAATCGATGTGGATGTCGCCGATCGTCGTGGCCCCGGTGGGGGGTGACGCTTCCGACGACGAAAGACTGCGGAGCGCGACTCGCACCCTCGCCAGGAGCTCGCCGACGACAAACGGCTTGGTGACGTAGTCGTTCGCTCCAGCATCGAGGGCGGCGATCTTGTCGTTCTCGCCCCCGCTTGCAGAAATAATGATGATGGGTGTACGGCATCGCTCGCGAATTCGCATTGTGACCTCGACGCCATCGAGGTCGGGGAGCCCCAAGTCCAGCAGGATGACGCTTGGGGCGCAATTGAACGTGGCAGCGATCCCCTCTGCGCCGGTCGCTGCATGAAGGCACTGGTAGCCGCGCTGCGCCAGGGTCCATTGGAGCAGCGCTCGCGTGTTCGCTTCGTCGTCAACGACGAGGATGGTGGCTTGATCCGTCATTGCACATGACTGAAGGCAATGGGTTGTGCGTGAATGCTCCGCAAGGGAAGAGTAAAGCTCACGAGGGCTCCGCCTCCGTCGCGGTTCGCAAGCCATATCTGGCCGTCGTGGGCAGCCACCATGGCGCGACAAATGGTGAGACCGAGTCCGAGACCGCCGTCTCCACGTCGCGCGTAGCGCCCCCTTTGCAACTTGTCGAAGACCTTTTCCTCCTCGCCGGCGACGACCCCGGGGCCGCGGTCGCCCACCTCTACGAGGACGGCGCCCCCGTCGACGCGTGCGCCGATCTCTACTGGGGACTGGTCACCCGCATGGCGAATGACGTTTTCGACAAGATTGATGATGACTTGCTCGATAAGCAAGGGATCGAATGGGACCGGAGGAAGCTCTGCGGGCATGGCGATGACAACGCTGCGGCCCTCCAGTTGAGGCTCCAAGCGGCTCAACGCGGCTCCAACGACTTCCTCGAGCGGTTGCGGATCTTGCATGTTCAGGGAGCTCCCTGCTTCCAACCTCGCCAGATCCAAAAGCCTGCCGACCATGCGACTGAGGCGACGCGCCTCGTCCGCCACCATCCGAGAGAACGCACGGCGATCGCTCGGCGCCAGCCTCTCTTCGCAGAGGGCGGCGCTTGCTCCGACGAGCGCCGCGAGGGGGGTCCTCAGGTCATGTGATAACGCGCTCAGAATCGCGTTTCGTTGACGTTCGACCTCGGCGAGTCGGCGGCAGTGCTCCCCCTGCCGGCGTAGCCGCTCAGCGACCATCCCGACGATAGCGGCCACCCCGAGCATGGCGGCCAGCGTCCACGCGTCCCTCGTATCCGCGATGGCGAAGCGTCGGACAGGAGGAATGAAGAGAAAGTCGAAAACGAGTCCACCCCCGATCACGGTCACGATCGCGGACCCAACGCCGAATAGCGCCGTGACCACGAGGACGCCCAACGGAAAAACCAAAAGAAAAGCAGTGGCATGCACAAACAAGGCGCCAGCAACCGACAGCTGAGCGCACAGGGCTAAAACCGCGATCGCCGCCGCGTAGCCGAGCACCCGGCGCAGCCCGCGAGTGGCTGACGCGCTCGGCGCATGCGAACGAGATGATGGGGAGCGGGTGGCGTGGGGCAAGCCGACGGGACCTCGGTCGAGATATTTACGACTCATTAACCCCGAAAATATTTCCGTTCCATGTCGTTCCGGTATCCGAACGTGAATGACTCGGACGTTGGCGGTGTTCGTCCTTTTGCCCAGGCCCCGCGCGGGGTCGTTGCGGACGAGCCGTCACGAGCCGTCTATTCTTGTCGGGCGCCCAAGTTTGCAGCTTTCGCGACAATTAAACTTCAGTCGACCAGTCAGGTCAAAGCAGAGAATTAACTCCGAATTAATCGCGCGAAACCGCAAGACGCGGGATAGTCAGGCGGAAGGCAAGCGGTGGTGCGGCTCAAGTATCCGGCGACTGAGGAGCGGCCGGTTGGTAACGACCATCAACTGCCCCTGCAGCCAATTCGGGTTTCGGGTCCCGCGGTCGCCGGTTACTTGAGTCGCAAGCCGCTTACAGGGGCGAACGGAGAATCTGGGCTCAGTCGCGCGTGTACGCCTCTGAGCCCATCTCCATCTCGTCCAAGCCTTCCGATTCCACCTCGGTCTCGACGCGATTGCCGACGAGCCGATCCAAGCCGCGAAAGAACAAGTAGGACGCACCGAACACCACGGTGGCGTTGGTCACGACGCCGATTGCCTGTGCAACGAGCTGTTTGGGGTCCCCGAACAGCAAGCCACGTACCGGCCCAGGAACGCCGTTCCATCCCTCGCCGAAACTGCCATCTGCGAAGAGACCCACGGCGAGAGTCCCCCAGATTCCGTTGAGGCCGTGCACGGCGATGGCCCCGACCGGGTCGTCCACGCGAAGCCTGCTCTCGAGGAGGCCTACGAACCAGCTGACGATGAGGCCTGCGATGACCCCGATGAGCGCGGCTGCCGCCGGAGTCACGAAAGCGCACGGCGCGGTGATCGCGACGAGGCCGCCGAGCAGCCCGTTGCATGCCATGCCGACGTCGGGACGTCCGTGATGTTGCCACACGTAGAATAGTGCTGTCAGTGCACCCGCGGCCGAGGCGATGGCGGTGTTTACGGCAATCTCCGCCACGCGCGGCTCCGACGCGGCCAGGGTGGATCCCGCGTTGAAGGCGAACCATCCGAACGCCAGGACAAACGTCCCCATGATCGCCAAGGGCAAGTTGTGCCCCTGAATCATGACGATCGTACCATCCTTGCGAAACTTACCGATTCTCGGACCGATGACGAGCACGCCGGCAAGCGCGGCCATCCCGCCCGTCATATGAACAACGGACGAGCCGGCGAAATCGACCTGCCCGTGTCCCAAACCGTACTGAACGCCGAGAGTGGAAAGCCAGCCTCCGCCCCAGACCCAATTGGCGAAGAGCGGATAGAGAATCATCGATATGAAGAAGCCATAGATGACGAACGATGAGAACTTCCATCGCTCTGCAAGAGCTCCAGTTGGGACCGTCGCCGCCGTATCCATGAACGCAGCGGAGAAAAGGAACATCGCCAAATTCGCAGGGTCATGGGCCACGCTCACCAGGGCGAACTTCGACCCGCCGAGCAGGCCGACGAAGTGCGCCCCCAATTGAAGCCCAAGCTCCGCGTGGGCACCGCCCTCGGATGAAAGGGAGCTCCAGCCGGAAACGCCTCCGAAGGCGACGCCGTATCCGATGAGCCAGAAGCCGATGACTCCGACTGGGTAGATCACCAGGTTCATGGCCATGGTATGCACGGCGTTCTTTGAGCGCGTGAAGCCGGTCTCCACCATGGCGAAGCCGAGCTGCATGAACATGACGAGAAATGCGCACAGAAGTACCCACGCTAGGTTGAGCGAGTGGACGTCCATCAACGCTTCTCGCTTGATGACGGCCGCGCATGCCTCTGGGCCGAGTGGCCCATGACCCAATTCATGACGAGCAGGGTGACGATCACCAAGCAAACGGTCGCGGGAAAGACGATGTTGCGCGGCAGGCGGACTCGCTGAATTAGAGGTCGGTCAGTCCGGATGGAACGGTCTCTCGGGACGACGCGAGAGGGCTCCTCGAGGTCGGCCAGCATCTCCTGGGCGCTCGCGTACCTCTCGCGAGGTGACCGATTGATCGCCCGGAGAATGATCTCCTCTATTTGGGGATCGATGCTCGAAAGGGCGTCGCGAGGAAGGCGCGGATCCTCGTTCAACTTCGCACGCATGACCGCGTGAACGTTGGCTCCCGAATAAGGCAGCTTTCCGGTCACCATTTCGTAGAGCAGGGTGCCAAGCGCGTAGATGTCCGTTCGGACGTCGCCCCGACGTCCACGTACTTGCTCCGGCGCCATATAGTCGGGTGTTCCGACTGGAGCCGAAAGGCCGAACCACGTGAGCCGTCTGGCCGCTTCGTCCATCGCGATCCCAAAGTCGAGGAGCTTGATCTGGCCGGCTTGGTCCAAAAGGACATTGTCCGGCTTTAGATCGCGATGAACTATTCCCTTCTCGTGCAAGTAGACGAGAGCAATGCAAATCTGACGGGCGAGATCAAGCGCCTCCTCGGCCGGCAAGCGCCCCCGGTCCCTGATGACGGCCCGCAGAGAGCGACCCTCCGCAAACTCCATGACCATGTAGACCCGGCTCTTCTCGTCGGGTGAGAGAACGCGGACGATGTTCGGATGATCGAGTTTTTGCCCGATCTGCTCCTCCCGACGAAAGCGCTCGTAAAACGCGACGTCGCTCTCGTATTGAAGATGGGGCACCTTGACGGCCACGGTGGAACCAGACTTGCGATCGACGGCCTTGAAAATGGATGCCATCCCGCTTCGAGCGAGGAGCTCGCCGAGCTGGTACTGGTCCAAAAGGTCGCCTTCGATCAGCTCTCGCATGACGGCACGGGTGTAACATTGGTACGAAGCGAAGAAAAAGAAAGGCGCGAGCTGCGCTCCCGCAACCCGCGACACTTGCCCCGGCGCCGTTCGGGCCGGGGCGATTCTCGCCAGACTATCGCGTGCCTAGAGAGCAGGCTTTTGAC
>Ga0302325_10024248_pt1 | contig 12625 bp, 10 predicted proteins | sample Palsa_T0_2_FD_201948 | JGI IMG/M metagenome (GOLD analysis project Ga0302325, IMG submission 201948) | Peat permafrost microbial communities from Stordalen Mire near Abisko, Sweden - Palsa_T0_2 | ecosystem: Environmental > Terrestrial > Soil > Palsa > Peat permafrost | place: Sweden: Abisko...
GTCACCGCAAAGCAACTTACGCTATGCGTCGAGAAGTACTTTTGTCTGGCGATATAAGTAAGCGCATACGTATTTTGATAGACGAGGAAGCAAATGCCCTAGCCTCCTCACCACTTGCTACCAGCGACCAATTCGAAGATATGATACGTGAAGCTTTCCCGTTTGACGAATCGTCCCTCGATAAACTGTTCGAGAGCGATACGGACAAATTTAGAGGTGTATTATTGGCTGAAGCAAAAGAACTTTATAAAAGCCGGGAAACTAGCTTTACGCCTGAAATTATGCGCAAAGTGGAACGTGATATATATTTACAAATTCTTGATAACCTGTGGATGCAGCATTTGGAAAATATGGACCACCTACGCGAAGGCATTCACTGGATAAGTGTTGGCCAACGCGACCCATTAGTTGAGTATCGTCGGCAAGGCCAAATCTTATTTGATGATATGTTGATAGCCTTGCGGCATGATGTTGTAAGGGCGTTATTCCATGCTGAGCCTGTAGCAGAAGTAGAAGCACCGGTTGAGACTGATATCACAAGAGCAGCAAATCGCTCAGTATCTAATGCCGGTCAAATCATTGAAAACCAAGAAGAATTTGAAGAAAAAGATTTCGTACCTAAAAAAGCCGAACAACAGATAAAAAAAGTGTCAGAAAGCAAACGCAAAAAGGCTCATAAAGCCGAACGTCAACGCAAAGCAAAGGCTCGCAGAAGGAAGTAGGTCATCCCTTATGAAGCATATAGTTAGCGAGGTACGTCTTAAGAATCGGGCGCAGGGATTATTGATTCATATTCCTGATGCCAGTGTTATGACTTTTGAAATTAATTTTCGGGCTGGTGAATATTTAGTAAAGCCAGATAAGTGGGAAACACCGCATTTGATGGAGCATTTATTGCTAGGCGCCAATACGGAAATCACGAAAGCACGAGATTTCCATGCGCAATTCGAAAAAAATGGGGCATATAATAATGCATCCACAAACGTTTATGAAGTTAGCTATGAGGCCGAATGCGCGGATTTTGAATGGGATCGAATACTAGATTTGTTGCTCTTAGCAATCTCTAAGCCATTATTCTTAGAAGAGGATTTCAAGGCAGAATTCGGTAACGTCCGAGAAGAAATGACATACCGCTCGAATAATCATTTTAGGCAATTAAGCTTAGCGCTCCGTCAAAGTTACGGTTTACTTGCCAAAACTGATAAAGAAAGACTAAAGCTAATGCATAACGTGACTCTGGAGGATATTTTTAAGCATTATCGACGAACGCATACCGCCTCGAACCTGCGTTTTGTTATAGCTGGCAATTTAACACCCACCAGGCTGGAATATATAGAAAAAGTTTTTGCCGAAATCGGTTTGCCTGGCGGTCAGGGCAGGAAAGAATTACCAGACGAAATACCAAAAAAGTTAGACCAGCCTTTATATATTCGTAACCGCACGGTTGATAATCTTTATTTTTATGTTGACACTTTTTTGCAGCGTCGGTTAAAAGACGAAGAGACGGATGCACTTAGTTTGATTAATACAATGCTAACGGAAACGCTATATTCAAAAATTTTAGGGAGGGCAAGGGAACGAGGCCTTATCTATGATATGAGTTCTGGCTGGGGCCAAACCAAATTAGCGAGCAACTGGTGGTTTGGTGCTCAAGTTCTACCTGCCAATGCGCCGCATCTGTTTGCAATTACCATTGAAGAACTTACAAAAGTTTTTAATGGTGAACTTGAACAAGCCGATATTGCCTCAGCTCAACAATATGCTATCGGCAGGTTTCAGCGAGGGGCGCAAACAGTTGGTGGTACAGCGGGAGGTTATAGTAACCGATATTTCTTCGATGACGTAATAGAAGACTATTATCAAGTTCCAAAGCGTATTAAAGCTGTAACTAAAAAAGCCATTATTGAGGTTGCAAGAAATATGTTTGAAGACAACGTGTGGGGAGTTGGGTTTCTGGGTAACTGTGGCGTAGATCTGGCTCGGGACTTTCAAACTCAACTTAGTCAGCTATGGAGCTTGCCAAGTATCAAGGAAGTTTAAACTGCTATGGATGAAATTAGATTGCAAGCTCAAGCATTACAAGCTGAGCTGGACCATGCGCTAGATCGGACTGGGTTTAATGACCTAAAACTACAGTTAGATGAATTAAATAAGCAAAGTCAGATGCCGGATTTTTGGCAGGATAACCTGCGGGCACAGGATGTATCTAAAAGACAAGCCAAGCTAGAAAGGCAACTTAAGCCTTGGCAAGACCTTAAAAAAAATATCCAGGAGATAGTTGAACTTAGTGTGATGAATGACGAAAGCTTAAAATCAGAAATTGAGAGTCAACTTAAAAGCGCAAAATCAGAACTAAAATCATTAAAAGATGATTTAAAGTTTATTGGTCCATATGACGGACGAGACGCAATTATAACAATCTATGCTGGCGCCGGGGGCACAGATGCACAAGATTGGGCACAGATGCTGATGCGCATGTATGTACGTTGGTCGGATAAAAAAAGTTATGACGTAAAAACAATTGATGAAACCCTAGGCGATGAAGCGGGGATTAAGAGTGTAACTTTGGATATCAGCGGTGATTTTGTATTCGGAAAACTCAAAGGTGAACATGGCGTACACCGTTTGGTAAGGTTATCTCCTTATAACGCCGACAATTTGCGCCAAACAAGTTTTGCAAAAGTTGAGGTTCTTCCAAAAATTGATGAACCTGAGGAAATTGATATAGACGAAAAGGACTTGAAGATCGATGTATACCGCAGCGGTGGTCACGGCGGCCAAAGTGTTAATACGACCGATTCAGCAGTTCGAGTAACGCATCTGCCTACCGGTATGACGGTGGCAATACAAAACGAGCGGTCGCAATTGCAAAATAAAGCAGCCGCAATGACAATTCTTCGGTCACGACTGGCGCAATTACAGCTTGAACAACATGCCGAAAAAATTTCAGAACTTAAAGGCCTCAACGAACAAGCAGCCTGGGGAAACCAAATCCGTTCTTATGTTCTACATCCCTATAAACAAGTTAAAGATTTGCGCACAAAATTTGAATCAAGCGATCCTGATGCAGTTTTAAATGGGGACATTGATCCTTTCATAAACTCATATCTTGACCAATACCTAAGTAATTAACCTTTATTGCGTGCCGTATAGTGCTTGTTTATTGATATAATAGATTTGATGATTTTGTTGGACAGGGTAACGAAAACCTACAATAAAAGTATGGGGTCAGCATTGGACCGTGTTAGTTTGCATGTCGAGCCCAAGGAATTTATTATCGTGGTTGGACAAAGCGGAGCAGGTAAGACGACACTCTTAAGATTGCTGACACGTGAAGAAAAACCAACCAGCGGGAAGATAATAGTTGGCGGTGTTGATTATGACAAATTAAAGGATAAAGACGTTCCTTTATTGCGCCGTAAGATAGGCGTGGTTTTTCAGGACTTTAAGTTACTACCCAACAGAACAGTTTATGAAAATATAGCCTTTGCTCTTGAAATTGTTGGTATGGGGAAAAGAGAAATTCAGCATACAATACCGAAAGTTTTAGACATAGTGAACTTGAAGGGTAAAGAGAAATACATGCCTCTTGAACTGTCCGGAGGCGAAAGGCAAAGAGTAGCTATTGCCAGAGCTATTGTTCGACAGCCAAAAATATTAATAGCTGATGAGCCAACTGGTAATTTAGATCCCAAACATGCTTGGGATGTCATAAAAGTACTAGAAAAGATCAATCGATTTGGCACAACCGTGCTTTTGACTACACATAACCAAGACATTGTTAATCGGCTTAAAAGGCGCGTTGTGACCTTGCAGCACGGTAGAATTTCAAGCGATCGTGCCAATGCAGAATATAAATTATAGTTATGAAAAATGGGGTTGGCACTTTGTATAAATTAATCATATCAACCTGCAATCAAATCGGATGTTATGCGTAAGATAATTACACTTGAACGGATAATTCGAGCGGGGATTATTAATTTTATTAGAAATCTTTCTCTTGGTGCTGCCGCCATGGCAATAATGACGGTGACGCTGACTATTATCCTGTTCTCCTTGGTCGCTAGTGCGGCATTTAATCATTCCATTACACAGCTCACGGACAAGTTAGATGTGTCGGTGTATCTTAATGATTCTGTGACCCAAGGTCAGCTCAACGGATTCCTTGCAGAACTGCGCACACAGCCAAACGTGAAGAGTGCGACCTATTACAGCAAAACCCAGGACCTTGCTCAAGCCGAAGCACAAAATGCTGGTAACAAAACGCTGTTGGAGGGTATTAGTGAGACGGGAAATGTTATTCCGGCCAAGATCCAGATAGAGCCTGTGGATCCCAACAAGATAGAAGAGATTAAAAACTTTTTAGATAAACCGACAAGCGAAGCCCTCGAAGATTCTCAAACGCCTACCTCTTATTCGGGAGATGAAAAAACTGCTATTGATGAGATTGCCCATGCCACAGACATCATCCGCGAAGCCGGTGTCGTCGCGGTCATAGTCTTTGCCCTTATCTCTATGCTTATAATCTTTAACACCATCCGGATGGCTATCTTTAACCGTCGTGACGAAATTGGCATTATGCGCCTACTTGGCGCCAATCCGTGGTTTATCCGTGGGCCGTTCGTAGTGGAGAGTGTGCTCTATGGCGTTATTTCGGCGCTTATCTCAGTCTTGATTATCGATACATTGTTTGCAGGATCGGCTAATGCGTTACAGGCCAGTAGCCTAGGGCTACTCGATATTGGCTACGCCAACTATTTCTTCAAATCACATTTCTGGTTGCTTTTGCTATTGCAGTTAGTGCTTGGTATACTAATTGGAGCCGTTTCTTCTATTGTTGCCACCAGACGGTATCTCAAACTTAAATCATCGAAATAAAACAATAATCTTTATAGAAAGTGAGTTATTTGGGGGGTTAGCGTCTCAAGCCAGACGTTGTAGCTCTCTTCCAGCTCCCATAAATAATGACGGAGGCTTGCGGGGTGTGGTATGATTAGACTACTCAGAAAAGAAACAAAAATGCGCAAAACAAGAGTTATGAATAATCATTTTGCTGTCCTCCGTAGCTTTAAAAGCGCACGGATACTTTTGATAATCGGGCTCTTATTATTCAGTTTCTCGATCCATGTTTTTCCCGTAAAAGCAGCTAACTGTACTAGCACATCGGACTGTCAACAACAGATTAGTAATTTAAATAATCAGAACACTCAGTCTCAGCAATCTGTCAATACACTTCAGGCTCAAGCTGGCAGTTATCAAGATACTATTAACCAGCTACAATCACAAATTAGTACGGTTCAGGCTGCTATTCAGGCCAACGAGACAAAGCAAGTAGCACTCCAACAGCAAATTCAGAGTGACAATGGCCAAATAGCACAGCAAAAGCTGGTGCTCGGCGCCTACATTAGAAGCATTTATTTGAACGGCCAGATGTCTACAGTAGAAGAGCTTGCAACCAGTAAAAATCTCAGCGACTTTGTAGACGCTGAGACGTATAGGAATGCAGTACAGAGCCAAATTCAAACAATACTCACGCAAATTACTCAGCTAGAGAATCAGCTACAACTGCAAGAGACTCAGGTCAGTCAGCTATTACAGACTCAACAGACTCAACAGACTCAACTGAGTTCGGACGAAAGCCAGCAAGCACAGCTGCTTTCCTACGATAATGCACAACAGGCTCAGTACAATCAACAAATTGCTACCAATAGCGCCAACGTTGCACAGCTAGACGCTCAACTAACTGCGTTAAATAATGCTGACAGCTCGGTCTTTGATGCGAGCGGTCAATGCGGTGGCGGTTATCCATTAGTGACCCCTAGTAGTACTAATCCGGGTACATATTGGGGATGTAAGGAAGGCCAGGATAATACTACTGACAATTGGGATATGGACAATCGTGAGTGTGTGAGCTATACGGCTTATATGGCGTATACCCAATATGGCGTTTCGACTTCTAACTGGGGGAATGCCTATCAGTGGATAACTTCTGCTGCAGCTGCAGGTTATACGGTAAACCAGACTCCAGCGGTTGGGGCTATCGCTATACGTGATCAAGCTCCGGGTTGGGACGATCCTAGCTCACCGAATTTTGGTGATGTGGGTCATGCAATGTATGTCGTGGCTATTAATGGTTCTGACAGTATTACCGTAGATGAATATAACGAGCACTACAACGGTCAGTTTGATGAACGCACATTCCCCCCAAGTAGTTATGACAGTCGCGGCGGACTATACTATATCCACTTTTAGTAATTGCTGTAAAAGAGTTGGACGCTAAATATAAAAGCTATGTTAATTTTCGGGTATAATTTAATAAACTAAGGGGAAAGAAAATTTGATGAAAAATTCTGTTAGTAATGCCCATGGCTCAAAAGATTCAGTAACAACGAAGGGGAAGAAACTCCATTCTATCCGAGTGGATACACAAGCTAAAATTGCTATCGCAATCGTTGTCTTGGTGGGAGTTTTCGTGCTTGGGATTAACATTGGTAACGGCAGGATTAGCTGGCGGAGTTCGGGGCAGAACGGCAGCTTACCCAACCAGCTGAATTATTCATCAGTTAATCAGGTCTATCAAATCCTTAAAAGTCAGTACTATAACAAGCTGACGACTACACAGTTACTTAATGGGCTGAAAAACGGGCTAGTGAACGCCACGGGCGATCCGTATACCGAATATTTTAACCCTTCACAGGCTAAAGCATTCAATAGTGAGCTTAATGGTTCATTTTCAGGAATAGGTGCCGAACTCGGTGAAGATAGTAGCGATGATATAGAAGTAATTGCACCTCTAGCCAATACGCCCGCATCTATGGCAGGACTTCAGCCAAAAGATATAATTACGGCTATCAACGGTAAAAGCACTAGTAGCATGTCTGTCGATACCGCTGTAGATGATATCCGCGGCCCGAGCGGCACCAAAGTTACCCTTTCAATCGTCCGTAATGGTAGTCAACAACTTACATTTACAATTACGCGAGCAAACATAACTGTTCCAAGTGTTAATTATAAGATCTTATCTGGCAATATTGGCTATATACAGATTACGCAATTTAGTGATGATACGTCGGGACTTGCCCAAAAAGCCGCACAGACCTTCCAGCAAGATCACGTGAAAGGCATTATTTTAGATCTGCGTGATAATCCTGGTGGACTGGTTAATGCAGCAGTTAATGTCTCAAGTTTATGGCTTCCAGCTGGCCAAACGATAATGCAGGAAAAAACAGGGAATACTGTAATCCAATCTTATCAATCAACTGGTAACGATTTACTAAATGGAATACCTACCGTCGTATTAATCAACGCCGGATCGGCCAGTGCTTCTGAGATAACCACCGGGGCACTACATGACAATGGCGACGCTTACGTTATAGGCGTAAAAAGTTATGGCAAAGGAGTAGTCCAACAAATCGATAACTTATCTGGTGGCGCTGAGCTAAAAGTAACTATAGCCAGTTGGTATCGTCCTGACGGGCAAAATATTAATCATATTGGCATAACGCCAGACCAGACTGTGCAAATAACTTCGTCTCAAAGTGCAGCCGGCCAAGACCCTCAAGAGGCTGCTGCATTGGCCTGGCTGGCCAAACATTAGTAAAACCTTTATTTTCTCTTGCCAAGCTTAGGTGTAATAGGGTAGCATAAGTACGAAATAGGCTCGAAAGGAATGCGGTGTCCAAACCGACTAAGTATGTATTTGTAACAGGTGGGGTGCTTTCTGGATTAGGAAAGGGTATTACAGCCGCCTCGATTGGCAACCTCCTTAAAGCGCGCGGCTTAAAAGTTAATATCCAAAAATGCGACCCATATCTTAATGTAGATGCTGGAACTCTAAATCCAAGGGAACATGGCGAATGCTTCGTGACACGCGATGGAGCCGAAACGGATTTAGATTTAGGCCATTACGAAAGATTTCTTGACGAGGAGCTAACACAAGCTAGTTCTTTGATGGCTGGACGGGTATTACTTAAAGTTATTCAGGATGAACGGGCTGGCAGGTATGAAGGACGCAGTGTACAAATAATTCCTCACGTTACAAGTGCCATTCAAGAATACATCAAAAAAGCTGCTGAAGGTTTCGATGTTCACATTGTTGAGATTGGCGGAACGGTCGGTGACTATGAATCTTTAAGTTTTATAGAGGCAATTCGAGAGTTTGGATTAAAAGTTGGCCTTGAGAACTGCCTATATGTGCATTTGGTATATCTGCCTTATCTTGGTGCTAGTCAAGAATTTAAAACTAAGCCTGCTCAAAATTCTGTCCGAGAACTCAGAGGGCTAGGAATCATCCCAAATATATTGATCGCAAGGAGTGAATTACCGCCACCTGAAAGTATAAAACATAAACTTAATCTGTTTTGTGGTGTAGGCGAAGAGGCAATTGCGCTACTGCCAAATGCGCGCAGTATTTACGAAGTCCCCTTAACATTGGAAGACTCTGGGTTAACAAACGAAATATGTAAACGATTAGGCTTTAAGCCAAGTAAACCAAACTTAAAGTCATGGCGAGCTGTCGTTGACCGTGCAAATAGTCAACGCGATAAGACTGTAAATGTCGGCATAGTAGCAAAATATTTAGACAATTCAGATACTTACATGTCTGTATTCGAGGCATTAAAAGCAGCTGCTTGGCAGAATAATTGCAATATTAACATAAGCTCGATTGATGCCGTAAAACTAGAGAAAACGTCTGCCGAGGAGGCCTTAAAAGGTATAGACGGCATAGTAGTACCCGGTGGATTTGGATCGAGAGGTGTTGAAGGTAAGATTAAGGCAGCACAGTATGCCTTGACGCATAAAATGCCTTACCTTGGTCTATGTTATGGAATGCATATGATGGTTGCAGCCGCGGCTCGAAATGCTGGACTAACAAAGGCAAACACAACAGAGGTGGATCCCAATACACCTTATCCCATTATTAGTACTATGGATGACCAAAAGGGAAAAGAGAATACCGGTGGAACCATGCGGTTAGGCAATTATGATTGTGAAATTGTGAAAGATAGTCTAGCTAACCAGTTATATGGGACTAGGCAAATTGTTGAGCGCCACAGACACCGATATGAAGCAAATAACGAATTCCGTGACAAATATGAAAGTTGGGGGATTCGGGTAGCCGGGATCAATAAAGCTAGGGGCTTAGTCGAGATAATTGAAGGTGTAGACCACCCATTCTTATTGGCTAGCCAGTTCCATCCTGAATTTAAGTCAAGACCTAACCGCGCTCACCCGATGTACAATGGTTTTATAGCCAGTTTGCTGCGAGAGTAAGACCATATAGCTCAAACATTAACAGCTATAAGACACATTTTATGCGGTGCAGGTAATTATTCGACAGTAACTTCTGTGCGTCGGACTGATTTTCCGGTAAAACGGCTAAATTTTCGGGTTTTGAAGCCTACTATACCATCGCGGGCTGCATGTATTGTAAAATTACGGCTCATTGATGTACCGGCTCCGGGTCGTTTTGTCATACCAACTTGTCTGACAATTATTTGTCCGGTAAGAACTTTTTCGCCGCCAAACATTTTAACACCGAGTCGTTGACCTGGACTATCATGGACGTTTTTGGCTGTGCCACCAGCTTTTACGTGACTCATAATTCAATCCTACTTTCTTATTAGAACCAACAACTCACGGGCAACAAACTGATTTTCCCGATAATATATTAATTGGTTATTCCTAACGTGCTTGAAACTAACCCGATTATAGCCTAAATCGCTTAGCTGGTCAATAAAAGGCAAGTGTTTAAATTGACCAGATCCAACACTCCAAGCAGGCACAGCCAGACATAATCGAGTTCCAGGCACCAGTTGATCAAAAACATTTATAAGAAACTTTTTTATAATTAGATTACACTCTCTAGAAGTTTGCTCTATTAATTCTTGGCTCGGCAGACTCGTAAAAGGACGTCCTAAATACGTCTCAGTAGCTATCAGGTTAATACTATCGCTCCATTTATAGTTGGTCGCATCAGCGGCCTCAAGTTTATAATCAACTCCTGGCAATTTATATTTATCTTTAAGCCATTCCAAGTTTGCTTCGCTGTAGTCAACCATACGTTGTTCTATATCGCTGCCCATAACTTTATATCCAATTAAGGCCGCTTCCTGAAGAACAACACCCGTACCGCAAAAAGGGTCTAAGAGGCGCTTGTTGTTTACGGTTTTATCAAATGGCAAACTGGTATTTTTAATGCTATGTGGTATTTCTGTTCCGGCTAAGTTAATTAAGATTTGGGCGAGTTTTGGTGGCAGCATGCCAACTCGACTATCGCGCTTTGGACGCATACGATCGCGTATCGTATAGTCGGCAATGTCTTGAACATTGGCTGTCCGGGCTATGTAAGTATGATTGCCATCACGGATAAAAATAAGTTCACAACCTCCGTTATTGAGGAGCCTATTATGAATTATTTGTGCAGCATTAAGTGATAATTCTTTATTGGGTATAAGACGAACAGATTGACCATAACTTTGAATAACTTTTTTAATTTTTAAGCCACTGGCCATGAGCTGACTGGGCGTTGATTCTATTCCGAATACACTAAGGCCAAAACGTAGCTTACCCTTAGTTTCATCGCCTAACAGTTTAGGCAACGAAGCTATTATGTACTTTTCAATTTCAGGCCAAGAGGATACGTCGACCGTATCCAATAAATTAGCAAGCCGAATTATACCGCCTAAACGGTCAAAGTCTACTTTAGCTGCAGGCATATCAAGTAAGGCTGCTTGAGAGCCAATTGGTTTAACAGTTTCTGTCCCGAAAAGACTTTCTAATTCGGCCAACCCTAAGGCGGGTTGCCGCCCAAGAATACATATACTTTGATCCATAACTGACACCAAGTATAACGCCGTTTGATTAATTTTTCGGTATAATGAGCACAATGAGCTCAAAAACCACGGCTTACTTGAAAGAACACTGGAAGGTACTTTTAAATATATTGACTGTTATTGTTCTAGTTATATTAATTTTTGCAATACATAAGGATATATTCAGTACATTTAATAACTTACACAAGGTTGATTTTTGGGCTCTGCTACTGCTAATTCCTGCTGAGTTTTGGAATTACCATGCCCAGGCTAAACTTTATCAAAAGCTATTTAAGATTGTAGGAAACAATTTAAGTTATAAATTTCTATTTAAAACATCGCTAGAATTAAATTTCGTAAATAGTGTTTTCCCGAGCGGCGGGGTAACTGGGATCTCTTATTTTGGCGCTCGTATGCGCTCGGACAAAATTACTGGCGGTCGGGCGGCACTAGTACAAATAATGAAACTTATGATGATTTTTGCATCGTTTGAGGTCCTGCTTATTCTTGGGCTATTTTTTATGGCAATAAAAGGTCACGTAAACGGGCTAACAATACTAGTCGGCGGGTCTCTTTCAACACTACTTGTTGTGGGTACCATGGTTTTTGTTTTTATCATTGGCGACGGCAAGCGCATCAACGCGTCATTTATATTTGTGACTAGACTTTTGAACCGGCTAATACATATAGTTAGGCCCAATCACCCCGAGACCATAAGTATCGAACGCTTTCGTCGCACGGTGAACGAATTTCATGATAACTATAAACTTATGGCGAGCAATCGCCGCGATTTAAAATGGCCGCTAATCCATGCCTTTGAAGCTAACTTAAGTGAAATCTTGGCAGTCTATGTGGTTTATATTGCATTTGGGCATTGGGTAAATTTTGGAGCTGTAATTGTAGCCTATGCCGTAGCCAATTTTGCTGGTTTGGTATCGGTACTACCAAGCGGTATTGGCGTTTATGAAGCTTTGATGACGGCGGTATTGGTGGCCGGAGGCGTACGAGCTTCATTGAGCTTACCGGTGACTGTTATGTACCGTGTACTTAATACTCTTTTACAATTGCCACCGGGCTATGTCTATTACCACCGAACGATTCACAGAACAGCTGAAGAGCCGGTTTAATGTATCCTGAACTTTCCGTAAGTGAGTTCGTTGCTTTATTAAACCAGACTTTAGAGTTTGCTTATCCGAACGTAATTATAATTGGCGAATTGGCCAATTTCCGAATTAGTAAAAATAGATGGGTATATTTCGACCTTAAAGACGATGACGCTATTGTTCGCTTTTTTGGCACCGTTTACGTTTTACCGGGCCCACTTGAAGACGGCATGCTTTTGAAAGTTCGTGGATCACCTCATATGCATCCGCTTTACGGGTTTAGTATATCTGTCCAAAATATAACACCTTACGGTGAAGGGACAATTAAGAGGGCAGCCAGCTTGCTCGAAGCCAAGCTTAGAGCCGATGGCTTATTTGCTCCTGAGAGGAAGAGGTCTTTATTATACCCACCGCAACGAATTGGTTTAATAACATCGATAGAATCAGCGGCATACAGTGATTTTATAAAAGTCCTAAATGGAAGGTGGGGCGGCTTAAGAATTGAGTTAATTGACGTTCAAGTACAGGGCGAGCAAGCTGCCGAACAAATTGTTCAAGCGGTCAAAACTTTTAACGGTTTAGCCCAATCACCTGACGTGCTCGTTATAACGCGTGGAGGGGGCAGTGCAGAAGACCTGCAAGCCTTCAACACTGAATTAGTAACTCGGGCGATTGCTACAAGTAGAATTCCGACTTTAGTTGCAATTG
>Ga0302325_10024249_pt1 | contig 12624 bp, 11 predicted proteins | sample Palsa_T0_2_FD_201948 | JGI IMG/M metagenome (GOLD analysis project Ga0302325, IMG submission 201948) | Peat permafrost microbial communities from Stordalen Mire near Abisko, Sweden - Palsa_T0_2 | ecosystem: Environmental > Terrestrial > Soil > Palsa > Peat permafrost | place: Sweden: Abisko...
TCTCGCCCGTCCGGGCTGCACACGCGGGACGAGCTCGCGGCCGGCGACCCGGCCTCGAACTCGTGGATCGTCCGTGGCCCGCGGGCGTTTACGAGACGGTGAAGCTTCCGGGGCTGGTGACGGTCCCGGTCGGCGCCTGGCTGTTCGTGACGGTGATCGTGCCGGTCGTCGCGCCGGTCGGGACCGTCGCTTGCAGTTCCGTAGAGGAAACGAACGTCGTGTGGGAAGATGCCTTCCCGTTGAACTTCACGGCCGACTTGCTGTTAAAGCCGATGCCGTTGATCGTGACGACGGTTCCGACGGGCCCGCTGGTCGGCGTGAAGCTGGTGATCGACAGGGTTGGCGTGAAGGAGCTCGTGCTCGTACCCGACCCCTGCGCGTTGGTCACCGAGATGGCCCCGGTGGTCGCGCCGTTGGGCACGACGGCGGTGATCTGAGTTCCCGACACGACGGTGACCGTAGGCGAGGACAGCGTCCCGAACGCGACCGTCACGCCGGGGGCGAATCCGGTGCCGGTGACCGTGACCTTGCTGCCGGTCACGCCCGAGCTCGGCGTGAACGCGATCACAGTCGGGGCGCCGTAGGCGAATAGGTCCTTGGTCGAGGTCGCGCTCGTCCCGCCCGCGGTGGTCACGGTCACGTCAACGCTACCGGCGCTGCCAGCGGGCGAGACCGCCGTGAGCTTGGTCGCCGAGACGTAGGTCGTGGACGTGGCCGCGGTCGAGCCGAAGCTCGCGCCGGCCCCCGCGATGAACCCGGTGCCGGTGATCGTCACCGACGTCGCGCCGGCGTCGGGCCCGGCGTTGGGGCTGACGGCCGTGACGGTCGGAACGGCGGCATAGGTGAACTTGTCCGCGGCTGAGGTGGCGCTGGTACCGCCCGCGGTGCTGACCGTAACGTCGACCGTGGCCGCGGCGTGCGCCGGGGAGACCACCGTAGCCTGCGTGGCCGAGTTCACTGTGATCGAGCCGCTGGCCGCGGCCGTCGTGCCGAACTCGACTGTCATCCCGGCGGCGAACCCCGTTCCCGTGATCGTTACCGTCGTTCCGCCTGCGATCGGCCCAGCGCTCGGAGAGATGCCTGTGATCGTGGGCTTGGCGAGGTAGGTGTACTTGTCCGCGGAGGAGGTTGCGCTTGTGCCCTGCGACGTCGTGACCGTGACGTCAACCGTCGCGGCGCTCCCCTTCGGGGACTTCGCGACGATCTGGGTGGACGAGACGAACGTTGACGAAGTCGCGGCCGTGGTGCCGAACTTCACGGTCGCACTGGACGTGAAGCCTGTTCCGGTGATCGTGACCGACGTTCCGCCCGCCGTCGGCCCAGCGGTCGGACTTAGCCCCGTGACCGTCGGCCCCGTGGTGTAGGTGTACTGGTCGGGGGTGCCGGTGCTGCTCGTCCCGCCCGGGGTCGTGACCGTCACGTCCACGGTTCCCGAACCGGCCGGAGCCGTCGCGGTGATCTGCGTAGAGCTGTTGACCGTGTAGGAGGTCGCGGCGTTAGCGCCGAACGCGACCGCGGTAGCGCCCGTGAACCCAGTACCCGCAACCGTCACCGACGTCCCACCGGACGGTGGCCCCGACGACGGGCTCACGCCCGTAACGGTCGGGACGACGGTCTGAACCGTAGCGATCACACTCGTCGCCGTGTAGGACACCACATACTGTCGCCCGCCAGCTGAGCGCCAGTGACGTTCGCAAACGTTCCGGTGATGCTCGCCGCCTTGAGGATCGTGTACTGCGTACCAGCCGGTGGCGAATACCCACTCGCGGTCGCGAAACTCAAGGTCCCGCCCAGCGTCGCCGCCGCCGTCACTGACAACTGCCTGTACTGCGTCCCTGCCGTGCTGGGGCCGCTCACCGGGATCGTCAGCGTCCCAGTCCTCGAATTGTACGTCCCCGACACGAAAAATAGACATCAGTGCCACTGGGAACCGTCGTCGCGCCCTGCAACACCAGATCAGCCTGCGTCCCCGACGCCCCATACTCCCCCAAGAACACCTCGTCGCTGCTGCTACCAAGCGTCGCCGGACCACTCACCGTGAACTTCCCCGGCCCCTCAAGCGTCCCCGTCAACGTCAGGCTGCTTGAGGTGGCCACCTCGCCCTTGTACAGCACCACAGTCCCCTGTATGTCCAACTCGTTGAGCGTCGAGGAGTCGACGGCGGTCTTGCTGCCGATTGTGAGCGTGTCATCCACCTCCAAGCTAGGAGACAGGGAACCGGTCTGCGGCCAATTGATACCGGCAATCGTCGATGTCGTGCTCGAGTTCAGATCCACGGCGATATTGCTCGCCGACGTGGACATGCAGACGTAATCGGAAGAGCTCGGAACGCGCCCAGCGCTTACCCCACCGTCGGTCAGCGACCAGTTAGAGTTCGTGGACCAGTTCGTACTCGTCTCGCCGGTCCAGTAGATCGTGCACGTCGAACCTGCTGCAGCAAGGCCGCTCAAGAGTAGCCCGGCTACCATGGTCACGACAACCGTGGCGCCCAACATAGACAGGCGCTGAGGGGATCGCCCGTCAGCCGCGAAAGACTCGCGGGTACTGTGCGCTCGCCGGCCACGCCGCTTTGGCAACCACATGAAATTAGCCCCCTCGGGCCGTCATCAAACGGCCCAGTTTGCGGCATCGCGCGTCGCGGGCTACGCGCCCCGAAATCACTTAGCTCCGCTTTATCCTCAGCGCGGAGCGTTTATACCGCAGCGAAGGGTGGGTGTCAAGCATTAGCTACCCCAACGCGTGTTAATTGACTACCAAACAAGAGGTGCGATGAACACCGTGTCTTGAGATAGCGTCAACCACGACCGCCTACACGAATCCCTCGGTGACATTCCAGCCGTCGAGTACGAGACGCTCGCCGCCACCCGGTGCAGAGCAATCGATCGATGGACAGCAATCACAACCCACGAACGACGCCTCTGCGGAATCCGGTTCGGCTCATACACCGGTTCCCGCACATGCAGGAGAAACGCTCAGGCCCGACTTCGGCCTCGTCCCCTTCTATGCCGAGCGATGCAGCCTTCCGCCACCCGACGCTCGGCGTTGGTCCCTTCCGCGGGTCGCCGCTACTCGTGGCGTTCGATCGAATCGCCGATGAGCCAGATCGTCGGTGGCCACAGACCGACGAAGAGCGCGCGGCGTTCGGCGTTCCCACGCTCGTCCTGATCGACGGTCTTGGCGCGGATCCACAGACCGATACACAGCGCCACCGCCCCCATCGACAGGAGCTGCATGTGCCACGCACGCAAGCCGGCGCGGTGGAGAAGCTCGCTCAGCATCGGTTGATCGTAGCTCTAGGCTGAAACGATGCCCCGCCGCCTCGAGCTACCCCGTCGCTGGCTGACCACCGCGTCGTGGCCCGTGGGGATCGGATTGACTTCGTGGGACTACATGTGGCGCTCGACGCCCATGCACCGGCGCGAAACGGTGGCCCGGCCTCCGGCCGAGAACCAGGAGATGCTGATCTTTCCCGCCGGTATCAGCGCCGAGTCGGTGCAAGGCCAGGAGTGCGGTCACGGCCCCCTCTTCCATCGCCATTACCGGACGCGCATTCGCGATCCGCAGCTCTCCGCCGAGGATCTGATGGCGATGGTCAAGAGCGACCCTAATCGGCCGGCGCCGACGACGTTCGCGCGCTTCCAGAAGGTCATCGGGAAGGAGGGGACGCTGGCGGTCGGGGACGAGTACGTGGTACGCATGCCTGGGCCTTGGGACGGTCCCGTCCGCGTGATCGACGCGAGCTCGCTGTCGTTTCGGTTCGCCACGCTCGAGGGCCATCTCGAGGCGGGGCAGATCGAGTTTCGCGCCGGCTCGGGCGACGAGCACGAGCTGCGCTTCGAGATCGAGTCGTGGGCGCGAAGCAGCAGCTGGCTTTCCAACCTGCTCTACCACAACCTGCGTATGGCCAAGGAGATCCAAGCGCACATGTGGATCTCGTTTCTCGAAGGCGTCGTCGCGCTCTCGGGCGGACGAATGACCGGCGGCGTGGACATCGAGACCGAGCGAATCGAGGACCTCGCCGATGGACAATGAGTCGCTCCTCGGTCCCCCCAAAGTTCGGCGAAGGCTCGCCAAGCTCCGCGATAAGGACGTCAATTTCTCACTCGACGCGCTCGCCGACGCGAGTCCCGCGAACGGATGGGAGCTCACCGATCTCCGCCAGGCGCTGCCGGGCGAGCCTCCGGGCCCGCCCCTGGAGAACGGCAGCTGGGCGCTCGCACGACAGCTCATGCGGGGGTACGAGTTCGCGGATCCGTCGATCGTCCGGGCCTACTACGACCCCGCCCTCCCGCTCGAGCAGCGGGACATGCTCCTCAGGCTGCAGGCGTTCGGCAGGGTGCGCCTGTTCGTCGGCGTCCGGGTGGGCGAGGTCTACGAGCGCACGCAGATCGTCGACGGACGGCGAGCACGCGTCTGGGGCTGGAACTACCGCACCCTCAAGGGCCATCTCGAGATGGGCCAGATGGACTGGGAGGTGTGGAAGTGGACCGACAGCGGCGAGGTCGAGTTCCGCGTCCACGCCGTCTCCCGTACCGCGCCCATCGCCAATCCGGTCGTATGGCTCGGATACCGCCTGTTCAGGGGCAGGGAGCGCCGGGCGTTCCTCCAGAGCACGCTGAGCCGGACGCGAGCAGCCGTTGATTTGGCGACCCCTTACTCGAGAATTTCGGGGACCGCTTCAACGGCAGGCTAGTATCCATCCGCGGGCCCCCGCGGCAAGCGGGGGGAGCCAGGCACGGGACACGGACGAACGGCGGCGGGCTTTGGGCATTCTGAAGAAGTACAAGAACAGACGGCTGCTCATCGCCGAAGCGCACCTGAAGCGAGCGCCCGCCCTCATCCGAATGGCGGCGACACGCGTCTTCACTGCGGCGAACGGAGATCGCCGTCCCGTCCGAGACGGTGACGACACTTGCGTGATGACCCCTACCGGTCGCGTCCACGTCGCTATGCCGCCGGCCACCCGTCGCGGCGGTCCGGCTCTCGGTCCTGTTCCCGTGCGCGTCGTCGCGATCGCCTTGATCACGGTGGCGGCCGTGTTCGTCGGCGGCGGGGGAAACGCGTTCTGGGTCTGCCTCCCCGCCGTCCTCCTCGCCTGCGCAGCCACCCGGACGAGGACCGGTGGCGCCCTCGCCACGGTGACCGTCCTCGTCGCGGCGGTCACGCCGTCGGTCGCCTGGATGCGCCTGCATGCGCTGCCTTCACCCGTGCTCGCGCTGCTCGTCCCGCTCTCGAGCGCGGCCATCCTTATGGCGGTGCGCGAGAGGCTCGGGCGCGAGCGCGATGCGATGCGAGACTTCGCCCTCAGCGATCCTCTCACCGGCATCGCCAACCGAAGATCGCTGGTCTGGCGAGCGGAATACGAGATCGCGCGCCACACCCGCACTAAGCGCAGCTTCGCCGTGGTCATGCTCGATCTCGACGGCTTCAAGCTTCTCAACGATCGCTTCGGCCATCCGGCCGGCGACGACCTGCTTCGCACCGTGGCGGTGGCGCTCGAGCGCTCGATGCGCGCGCAGGACACGGTGGCCCGGATCGGCGGGGATGAGTTCTGCGTTCTCGCGCCCGAGACCGAGGCCCGTGGGAAGCACGGGCTCGCGGCGCGGATCCTGCAAGCGGTCGGTGACGTCACCGCCGGCGTCGCCACCGTCCAGGCGAGCGTGGGCATCGCCATCTTTCCTGACGACGGCACCACCGCCGCGGCGCTCCTGCAGGCGGCCGATCAGCGGCTGCTAGGCGCCAAGCGGGGCCGCCCCCGTGCTCGTGGCCGCCGGCGCGCCGCCTGAGTGCGGCGCGGGCATCACTTCTGTTTCCCGATCCACGACAGGATCGCCCGCGAGTGGGAGATGACCGTCCCGTCGGGGAGCTTGAGGGTCGGGAGCTTCTCCGTTCCCGTCGCCTCGCGGAGCTCATCGCGCGAGCCCTTGCGCAGGAAGGGGATCGGGCTTCCGTGGCCCGCGATGACCTTCTCGTACTCGATCCCCGCAGCACGGAGCGCCTCCTGCACCCGACGGCACGGATGCATCTTCGGCCCGCCCTCGTCGCCGTGGCAGACGTACAGCACCGGGATCTCGGCCATCCCGTCCTCCCAGGTCGTGGTTCTCGGCCGAAAGGCTAGCGCCGGGTCACCAGACAAGTGGGAACGCCATAGCTGCGCAGAGTGCCGTCGCTGGAGACGAGCGCAGAACTTCCCAGTGCGCCAGGCCCCACCGCGTCGCTGTCATCGCAGCACATGGACCGATGGTTCCGCGCCGGCGCGGATCCGTATCTGTGCACGCTCGGCGAGATGCTCGGGCTGAGTGATCGTGATCGTAATCGTGTCTCCGGGCCGGTACGTCGGGCGCTCGAGCGCGCGCCACAGCGAAGGCAGCTGACGCCGTCCCGCCCGCAGCACTTGGCGAGGACACCCGCGGCCGTCGCACCGGAGCGCAATCCTGGCCTGGGCCGGGAACCGGAACGCATGGGCGCCCCGCACGCGCGTGCTCAGGCGATTCCACACCCAGGCGATCGTCAGCTTTACGCGGACGCGGGGGCGCGAGTGCGATGCAGGCTGAGAGGGCGACGACGGTGCGGGCGGGGTGACCGTCGTCGGCGACGGGGTGGTCACGACCGGCTGTGGCACGAGCGGCCCAGACCAACCACCCGCGTCGCTGTAGGCGATCTGCAGCAGGGCATTGCTCGACGCCATGTAGAAGACGTCCAGCTCGCTCCCTCCGTCGTAGACCACCGCGGCCGGTGCCGAGGCGGCGGTGCCGGCGGTGCCGGGGACCTCGTACGGGCTCGGACTCCAGCTCTCGTCGAAGACGATCTGGCGGATGCCGCCGTCGGTACCCCGATAGAAGACGTCCACCGCGCTCCCTTCGTCGTAGACGACCGCGGATGGTGCCGAGGCGGCGGTGGCGGCGGTCCCGGGGATCTCCCCCGGGGTTGTCCAGCTGTCATTGAAGTCGAGCTCCTCGATGCCGCCGTTGGTGCCGGTGTAGAAGACGTCGACTTCAGCCCCGCTCCGGTACACGTCGGCGGTCGGTGCCGAGGCGGCAGTGCCCGCCGTGCCGGGGAGCTCCACCGGGGTTGTCCAGCTGTCATTGAAGTAGAGCTCCATGATGCCGCCGTCGGCGCCGGTGTAGAAGACGTCGACTTCGGCGCCGCCGCGGTAAACGTCGACGGCCGGTGCCGAGGCGGCAGTGCCCGCCGTGCCGGGGAGCTCGTACGCGGCTCCGCTCCAGCCGCTGGCGTCGGTGTAGTCGACCTCGTCGATGCCGCCGTCGGTACTGGTGTAGAAGACGTCGATTTCGGCTCCGCTGCGGTACACGTCGACGGCCGGTGCCGAGACGGCCGTGCCCGCCGTGCCGGGAATCTCACTGGCCGCCGTCCATCCCGCAGCGACGGTGTACGAGGTTTCCCAGATCCCGCTGTCGCTGCCGCGGTAGAACACGTCGAGCTGACTGCCGTTGCCGAACACCGTCGCGCCGACCCCGTTCTCGGGCAGTGTTGCTGCCACCCCACTCCCGACACCGACGCACGCCCCGAGCACAACGGCGAGCAGCCATAGGACGAGAACGCGCCTGGCCGACCGCGCACAGCGGCCTTCACAACGGTCCCCGCCAACCCAACGAACCACTGCGCGGGGAATCTAGCCCAGATTCGACGAACCCACAAATAGGGTAAGCGACTTCAGTGACAGCACTCATGACATCGCGCCCGCCGCGCCCGCGCGCGGCAATCATCGCGCTTGCCACTGTTGCGGCGCTCGCCTGTGGCGGCTGCGGAGCTACCTCCAAGTCCACGCCGCGCGCCGTGAGTCGCCGGTCTCCCGTGATCACGATCCTCCAGGACCAGTCACAGGTGCTCGCCGACCCCGCTGGCACGCTCGACCTGCTGCGTTCGCTCGGCGTCAACGAGGTACGGATCTCCATGGGGTGGAGCTCGCTCGCGCCCGATCCCAGCTCGCGCACGCCGCCGTCGCGGTTGCGCGCCACCACCCCGGCTGCATATCCAGCCGCTCAGTGGGCGCCCTACGACACGGTCCTCAGGGACGCCAGCGCGCGCGGGATCGGCGTCTACCTCATGCTCACGGGCCCGGCGCCGCTTTGGGCGAGCACCCCTGCGCCCGCGGGCACCGCCACCCACGACCCCGGCGTCTACGAGCCCTCCGCCGCGAAGTTCGGCGAGTTCGTCAAGGCGGTGGGCACGCGCTACGACGGCAGCTATACGCCGCCAGGAGCCAGCGCTCCGCTCCCCGCCGTCAAGTTCTGGTCGATCTGGGATGAGCCCAACTACGGTTACCAGCTGGCGCCGCAGGCGATCGGCGGGGTCGAGGTCGCACCACGCCTGTACCGCGGGCTCCTCGACGCCGCCTGGTCGGCCCTGCACAGCACTGGCCATGACGGCGACACCATCCTCATCGGCGAGACGGCGCCGCGCGGCGCGAACGTCCCCGGCGTCGCGAACGGGATGGTCCCACTGCGCTTCCTGCGCGCGCTGTACTGCGTGGGATCGAGCTACCAGGAGCTGCGCGGCGCCGCGGCCCGGGTACGGGGATGCCCGACGACGGCCGCCGCCTCGGGAGCGTTCCGAGCCGACAATCCGGCCCTGTTCGACGCCAGCGGCTTCGCGGCCCATCTCTACACCGCCGGTCAGGTCGCGCCGCCGAACGACCCCACGCCCGCGAACGAGCCCGACTGGGTCGGGCTCGCCGACATGCCCAAGCTCGAGCAAGCCCTCGACCGCCTGAACGCGACCTACGGCTCAGGCACGCACTTCCCCATCTACAACACCGAGTTCGGCTTCCAGACCGACCCGCCCTCTTCGAACTGTGGATGCGTCTTTCTCAGCCCGGCGACCGCCGCCGACTACCTGAACTGGGCAGAGTACATCGAGTGGAGCAATCCGCGGCTCCGCTCCGACGCGCAGTACCTGATCTTCGACGCGCCCTCGGGTTCGCCCGCACACCCCAACGAGAGCAGCTTCTCGAGCGGCCTGGTTTTCCTGAACGGCACGCCCAAGCCCGGCTTCACGGCGTTCCGGCTGCCCATGTTCCTGCCCGTCACCAGGACGGGGGCGGGCGGGTCGCTCGAGGTCTGGGGCGACGTACGGCCCGCCTCCTTCGCCAGGAAGGACACCGGCCGGGTCCCTCCCGTCGAGATCCAGTTCCAGCCCTCCTCGGGGGGCGCCTGGAGCACGGTGCGCACCATTGCGGTCACGGGCCCGGCGGGGGATTTCGAGGTCCCCGTCCATTTCCGAGCCAGCGGCTCGGTGAGGTTGCGCTGGACCTACCCGTCCGGATACACCGATCTTCCGCCCGGGACGTCCACGACGATCACAAGCCGCGTGCAGCCGATCACCGTGAGCTGAAGGCGGCAGTGGTAGAGGCGCTCACGCGGGCGCGGCGGCGGTCACCTCGCCCACCGCGGCGACGAATGTGTCCACGTCCTCTGGGGTGGTGTCCCATGCGCACATCCACCGCACCTCGCCCGATCGCTCGTCCCAGATATAGAAGGCGAACTGCTCCTGGAGGCGCTCGGCCGTCCCTGGCGGGAGCGTCGCGAACACGGCGTTCGCCTGGACGGGCCGGGTGATGGACACTCCCGGCAGCTCGCCGACGCCGGCCGCGAGACGGGAGGCCATGGCGTTGGCGTGAGCGGCGAGCCGGAGATAGAGCCCGTCGGTGAGCAGGGCGTCGAGCTGCGCCGCCAGGAAGCGCATCTTCGAGGCGAGCTGGAGTGACTGCTTGCGGAGATAGAGGAAGCCCTCGGCGAGCGCGGGGGTGAGGAAGACCACGGCCTCGGCACCGAGTAGGCCGTTCTTGGTCCCGCCGAAGGAGACGATGTCGACCCCGGCGTCGGTGGTGAGCGCCCGGAGCGGCAGCTCGAGGGCGGCCGCCGCATTCGAGAGGCGAGCGCCGTCGAGGTGGAGCACGAGCCCGGCGGCATGGGCCGCGTCGGCCAGCGCGGCCAGCTCCTCGACGCTGTAGACGGTCCCGAGCTCGGTGCTCTGCGAGATCGAGACGACTCGCGCCTGCACCTGGTGCTCGTCGCCACGGCGCGCGACCGCCCGTTCGGTTACGAGCTCGGGCGTGAGCTTGCCGTCGATGCCGCCGACGCACAGGAGCTTCACCCCTGCGATCGCCTCGGGGGCCCCGCCCTCGTCGACGTTGAGGTGGGCGGTGTCGGCGCAGATCGCCGCCTGCCAGGGGCGACACGCTGCGCGTAGCGCGAGCACGTTGGCGGCCGTCCCGTTGAACACGGGAAAGGCCTGCGCGCCGGCTCCGAAGTGCTCCCGGAAGCGCGCCTCCAGCCGCTCGGTCAACCCGTCATGCCCGTAGCTCGCGGCGTGGCCCTGGTTCGCGGCCGCGATCGCGTCGAGCACCGCGGGATGGATCGCCGCCTGGTTGTCGGAGGCGAAGCCCCGCGAGTTCATGCTCCGCTCGTCAGCTTGGCCTTGAGCGAGGAGTAGAAGATCGAGAGGGGGAACTCGTCCTCGAGCACCAGGTCGATATATGCGCGCGGGTCCTCGGTCTCCATGAGGCGGCGGGAACCGGCAGCCCAGCGCGATCCAGCGGCAGGCGTCACGCTCGTGGCAACGAGATCGTGTCCGGCCATCCAGTGGGTGAGCTTCGAGCGGTCGATGCCGGCACGGTAGAGGTCGAGGACCTCTTCGCGCAGCGCCGCCACCCCCTCTGCCACCGTCGCCCACTCGATGGTGAGCCGGTTGTCGGTCCAGTGCACGTGCCCGTGACGGTGCAGGTGGGCGAACAGGAGCTGCCCGCCGAGACCGTCGTAGTTGCGCACACGCGGTCCGGTGATCGGGAAGCGCAGGAGCCGATCGAAGAGGATCGCGTACTGGACGTGACGGGCGAAGGCGAATCCCTCGCCTTGCAGCCGTCCCGCCTCCCCGAAGGCAATCAGGTCGCAGCGAAGCTCCTCGAGCGCATACATCCAGTAGGGCGCGCGTTGGCGGATCATGAACGGATCGAAGGGCAGCTCGCCGTGACTGTGGTTGCGGTCGTGGATCAGGTCCCACAGGACATATGCGTCGCGCGACAGCGACGCCGAGCCGAGCAGGCAGGCAGCGTCGGGGGGCAGATTCAGGCCCAGGAGGTCGGCGGCCGCCCCCACCACGCGGCGGAAGCGCTCGGCCTCGCGATCGCAGAAGATCGCCCCGAAATTGTTGACGGGCCGATCCCTGACGGCGACCGTCTCCGGGAACAGCACCGCGCACTCGCTGTCATATCCGCGCGTGTAGTCGATCAGCTCGACCGGCACGAACTTCGGGTTCTGGTAGCGAGCGTGCTCGAGCTCCGCCACCCAGTCGGGCCACGGGACGCGAACGATGAGGGCCTCGAAGCACGTCGCCCGGGAGGCATTCTGCTTGTACATCGGCAGCACGACGAGGTGCTCGATCCCGTCCTCGCGGTGCTGCTCGGGGCGGAGCTGCGCGAGCGCACGGGTGAAGTCCGGCCGGCCGAATCCTTGGGTGGCCCAGCCTTCGAGGTCCACAGTGACGGCATCGAGGTAGGCCGACTGATGGGGGAAGCGAGGGGCCAGGATCGCGATCGCCTCCGTCATCGCGTCGAGGTGGCGCTTGGCCGCGCCGAGGTCACTCGAGGAGAAATCGATCGATCCATCGTCGGCCTGCAGGAGCGCGAGCTCGTCGCAGGCCTCGCGAAGCCGGTGCCAGGCCGGGTCAGCGGCCGCCGCCGAGGGGTGGCGCCGGACCGACGAGCTGAACCTGTGGGCCCCGGACCAGTAGACGACGTTCCGCCACAGCTCCGAGTGATCGAGCTCGTCGATGCAGTCGTCCCCGAACAGATCGGAGTCGGCGAGCACGACCACGCGACCGTCGCCGTGCTCGACGGCCGCCATGAGCGGGGCTCCGGGGCTCGTCGACGACGCCCCGGCCCGGATGGGTACGCTCGCGTGATCGGGCGCGACGATCGTCGTCGCACGGTAGAAGCAGGCTGCGTCTACCCGGGCGAGGAGATCCCCGCCGCGACCGCGCTCGCGCTCGCCGGCGCCGGTCTCGAGCTCCCCGAGGACCCAGCTCGGCGTGCTCTCGTGGTGGTGCTCGTAGTCCTGGACGGTCTCGTTCTCGAGGCGGAGGCCGTAAGGAGAGAGCAGCTCGTTGAGGTTGTTCCCGTACTTGTCGTTCTCGGTCTCGCCGAGCACGATCAGGCCCCCGCCGGAGCGTACGAAGCGCTCGATCGCGGCGAGCTCTGAAGCGTCGAAGCGAGGCGATCCTGCGCCCGTCGTACGCTCCCACGCGGGGTCCGACGGATGTGCGATCACCAGCACGTCGACGTCTCGGAGGCGCTCGGGGCTCAACTGCCCCTCGAGGTTGGCCTCCACGGCGAAGTCGCCCTCGGCAAGAATCGCAGCCGCGAGAGCGTAGGAGGAGTCCCTGGGGTGGGACGGCTGCATCGAGCTCGCGAGCTCGGGACGGATCGTCCACGCCTCGCTGTGCGCCTCATCGAAGACCACCCGCGCGCACCGCGGCACGGCCGGCACCGGCGGGGAATCACGCAACGCGCTCATCAGATCGATGGTATCTGGCGAGAAATGAACTGTCGATGCCAAAACGAACCCCATCTGTGCAATAAATCATCGTATGGACACCACTGACCGA
>Ga0302325_10024250_pt1 | contig 12624 bp, 10 predicted proteins | sample Palsa_T0_2_FD_201948 | JGI IMG/M metagenome (GOLD analysis project Ga0302325, IMG submission 201948) | Peat permafrost microbial communities from Stordalen Mire near Abisko, Sweden - Palsa_T0_2 | ecosystem: Environmental > Terrestrial > Soil > Palsa > Peat permafrost | place: Sweden: Abisko...
ATGGGCGACAACCTGGAGTACCCGCTCTACGGACAGCGATTCGAGCCGCTGGTGGTCGGCCGGTGGGACGAGCCCGAGATGCTGGTCGACCTCGTCGGACGGCACTGCGAATCCGGCGACATCGTCACGCCCGACGTCGAGCTGCGCAGCCCGCAGGTGGGTGACCTGATCGTCGTTCCGGTGACGGGGGCGTACTGCTTCACGATGGTCAACAACTACAACGGCGCCCTGCGCCCGCCCGTTGTCTACTGCTCGGGCGGTCTGGCCCGGCTAGGCGTGCGCAGGGAAACGCCTGACGAACTGCTCGCACGGGAAATGAACCTGGTGATCGCGGCCAGCCCGACGGGCTGACCGACTGACGGCGCGACCGGCGGCCTGACTGACCGGCTGACGGCGGCGTAACCGGCGGGCTGACCGACGGCGTAACCGGCGGCCTGACGCTGGACCCATGGCGCCTCGACCGGTCAGCTGCCGCCCACGCCCAGAGCGGTCAGCAGCACCAGCGTCAGCGTCGCGGCGGCAAAAGCGCCGTGCGCGATCACGACCGGCAGCGGGAAGTTGCGCTCTGGCGGGCCGGCGTCGGGCGCCTGTTGCAGCACTGCTACCGGCGTGTCGCCAGTCACCAAGGTCAGATGCCGCCGCGCGGCGGGCGGCCTGTCGGCTGCCTCCCTGGCCGCGGCCCGCCCGGCCCGGTACACGCCGACCCAGCGCACCGCCATCACCAGACCGAGCATCGCGGCCAGCACCAGCGCGGCCAGCGCCGTCCAGGCCACCGAGTCGGCGTCGTCGATCAGGTAGCTGATCCAGATCGCGAGTCCGCTGGCGGCGAGCAGCACGTGGGCGGCAAGCACCGCAGGCGGCAGCCGGGTCGCCGCCGCCGCCTGGAAGTCCTTGTCGTATTCGATCAGCCAGATCGAGAGCAGATACAGGCCGCCGCCGGCCGCGATGATCCAGGTGGCAAGCGCGAACAGGCTCATGCGGTCCTCCGCCGGACTCCGACGACGCGATACGGGGTTCGGCGATTTCAGCTGAGCATCGCCGGACCGCATCGACGAGAACCGCCTGCCTCCTACACGGATCAGGCGCGGACGCGGTTCACTTCAGCGGCGGCCGGACCTCACCGTGCCCGCCGCCCGAGTACCAGGACGCCGGAGCTGGCGAACATGCCGCCGTTGCCCACCACCAGGCTGATGTTCACGTCCGGCACCTGCGCGGCAGCCTCGCCCCGCACTTGTCGCACGCCCTCCTGGATGGCGAACATGCCGTACATCCCAGTGTGCGTATAGGACAGGCCGCCGCCGTTGGTGTTGAGCGGCAGCCGTCCGCCCGGCTCAGTGTTGCCCTCGGCGATGAACGCGCCTGCCTCGCCCTTGGCGGTGAAGCCGAGCGCCTCCAGCCCGTAGATCGGTACGTGCGCGAACGCGTCGTAGATCATCATGTGATCGACATCGGCGGTGCTGATCTGCGCCTCGTCGAGTGCCGCCTTGCCCGCCAGCCGGAACGCCTTTGACTCAGTGAAGTCGGCCATTTGCGAGATCAGCGGCGCGTCCATCGACTCGCCAGTGCCAAGGACGTGCACGGCCGGCTTGGGGAAATCCGCCGCCCGGTCCGCCGACGTGACCACCAGGGCGCCCCCGCCGTCGGTGACCAGGCAGCACTCCAGCAGGTGGAACGGCCAGGCGACGACCCGCGACGCCAGCACGTCCTCGACGGTGATGAGCTCGCGGAACATCGCCCGCGGGTTGCGCGCCGCCCACTTCCGCTGCGCCACCGCGACGTACGCGAGCTGCTCGTGGGTGAGGCCGTATTCCTTCATGTAGCGCAGCGCGGGGATAGTAAAAGTCGAGGTCGGGCCCGTGGTTCCGTAGGGTGCCTCGAACTGGCCGGGGATGGACGACGCCCCGCGCGGGAACGGGGTCGCTCCCACTCGGGATCGCCCCGATTCGCCGTGCGTGATGAGAATCGTGCTGGCATACCCGGCCCGGATCGCGGCCGCGGCGTGCCGGACGTGCAGCAGGAACGACGTTCCGCCGACACCGGTGCCGTCCATCCAGGCCGGGGTGACGCCGAGCGCGTGCGCTACCTGCATGGGGCCCGGCGCGTTGACCGTGGCGATGCCGTCGATGTCGCGCAGGGTGAGGCCAGCGTCCGCGACGGCGTTCACCGCGGCCTCGAGATGCAGCTGCAGGGTGGAATGGTCAGGGAGCTTGCCAACCGCGTCGGTCTCGGCGGCGCCCGCGATGATGACGCCTCGTTCCCGGCTCATGATGTTTTTTCTCCTGCGGGCGGTCCGAAGACCGGGACGCTGATGTCGCCGCGCTGCTCGAACTCGACCTGCAGTTCCATATCGAGTACGAGGTCCTCCGGGGTGTTCGGGATGCCGATGATGTTGGTCATCATCCGCGGCCCCTCGGCGAGCTCGACCACGGCGATCGCGTACGGCGCCTCGGCCTCGAAGCCGCGCGCCGGCCGGTGGTTGATCACGTAGGAGTACAGAGTCGCGCGGCCGCTGGCGGTGAACCACTCGACGTTCGTCGAGCCGCACTCCGGGCAGACCGGCCGGGGGTAGAAGTACGGCTTGCCGCAGTCGATGCAGCGCTGGATCACCAGTTCGCCGCGGGCGCAGCCGTCCCAGAACGGCTGCGTCTCTGGCGTCGGCTCCGGAAGGGCCTTGGCGGGCGCTGGCCTGGCAGCAGCTGGCCTGGCAGCGGGGGCCGCGTTTGCTGGCATGCTCAAACCGACCTGCCCGGTGCGGGCTGGAACGAGCGCTCGACCTGCGCGGCCAGCTCGTCGAGCTGCCACGGCTCCTGGCCGATGAGCCTGACCACCGGCGACATGTTGTTGTAGAGCGAGACCTCATAGCCGGAGGAATGCACGACCCGGCCGGTCAGCCAGCCGGAGCGCTCGCTGGCCAGGTAGGCGACCACGGTGGCAACGTTGTCGGGCGAACGCAGCTGATCCTCATCCGACGGCCGGTCGGTGCGCCGCCGGTCGCGGGGGATGGAGTCGGTCATCCGCGTCGCGGCCGCGGGGGAGACCGCGTTGCAGGTGACGCCGTACTTGGCTAGCGAGTTCGCGCACGACCAGGTGAGGCCCACGATGCCCATTTTCGCGGCGGCGTAGTTCGGCTGGCCGGGCGCGCCGTGCAGGCCGGATACCGAGGTGAAGTTGATGATGCGGTTCTGGGCGGTCTCCTCGCGCAGCGAGCGCCAGTGCGCGGCCGCGAACTTGGAGGTGTTGAACGTGCCCTTCAGGTGCACCCGGATGACGTCGTCCCACTCCTGCTCGGACATATTGAAGATCATCCGGTCGCGCAGGATCCCGGCGACGTTGACCAGCACGTCGAGTCGCCCGAACTCGGCGATGGCGCTCTTGATCAGTCCCTCGGCCGCGGCGTGATCGGAGATGTCCGCCCCGTTCGCGATCGCGGTCCCGCCGGTGCTGGCGATCTCGTTCACGACTCCCTGCGCTGGCGTCGCATCGCCGCCAGACCCGTCGACTGCCGCGCCGAGGTCGTTGACGACGACGCTGGCACCCTCGCGGGCCAGCAGCAGGGCAGTGGACCTGCCGATGCCGCGCCCTGCCCCGGTGACGATCGCGACTCGCCCGTCCAGGCTGCCCATACAGCTCACCCGATCTTTCCTGATGTCCAGATGGCCCGATATTAGAACGGTCTTCTGGAATTATCACTGAGAACTGGGTCACATGCACGGCGGATTCCCGGCTGCTCGCCGGACAATCGAGACGGCCGGGACTGCGAATCTAGCCGACCGCCGCCACGGTGTACTCGAACGCGGCGGACGGGGTGTTGCGGCCACATGCCCGAGCAAGCAGGGTGGCGAGTCGGCCGGGACCATCCCCTGGTGGCAGGACGCGAGTAGCCGAGATCAGCACCAGACCTCCGGGCGCGGCGATTGCGCACGGATGCCCGACATCGGTGTCGCCCATGACCGCGGCGACGATCAGCGCCATGGCGAGCACATCCGCGCGCAGCCCGGCATCGCCCAGGCGGGAGCTGAGCGCAATGTGCTCGCCAAAGCTCACGCTCGCTGCGGCGCGGGCCCAGGGCGGTCGCCCGGGGTCCGGCCTGTCGTCCACCACGCAGATGCCAAGCCGGGCAGCAAGGCTGTGCATGCGGCTGAGAGGGTCTCGCGGTCCGGATGCGGCCATCGCCGTCAATCCGTCCCGCCGTCACCCGAGCCCCGCCGCGCGTGCGCGCGGCAGGCCCGCCGCGCGTCAGCGCGCCCGACCACCGACTGCCAGGTCAGCCGGTACCCGCACGCCGGTCTCAGCGGTCGGGGAGCTTGCCTGCGCGGGCACCGCTACCGGCACAAGGTCGGACTGTGTCTGCGCATCACGTGCACTGAGCTGCGCATGCCACGCCGCAACCTCCGCATGCCTCGCCTCAACCTCGCGATGCCAGCGCGTGAGCACCAGATAGAGCGGGATCGCGGCCCAGCACAGGAAGAACACAATCATCAGTGGCACATTCATCCACAACCAGCCCATTCTGGCTCCCCTCCGGCGATGGGCAGAAACGCTGCTTTGCACCGCACGACAGGGCGGGGCTCTCCCTTGCGCCACCCCACGGTGCTCCGGCACGCCTGAATACCTCTCGGGCGAAGCGATCAGTGCCCGCTGTCCGGACAATCGGAAATTGTCCGGACCGCTGACCGTTGCGCCCGGTAACTGACGCTAGGGGCCCGGTCGCTCGCTGCCCATCGGTAATTTCCCTAGGTTTCTCCCCGGGATGCGGCGCGCGGCGGCTCGGGGGCCTGGATGCGGGAGGCGAGCTGGTGGCGGCTGCTCACGCCGAGCTTGGCGAAGACACTCACGAGGTGGTACTCGACTGTCTTCGGGCTCAGGTACAGCCGTGCGGCCACCTCGCGGTTGGACAGGCCGCCCGCCACTGCCCTCGCCACCCGTAGCTCCTGCGCGGTCAGCCCCGGGAGTACAGGATCGCCGCCGTTCCGAGGATGCACACCCAGCGCGGTCAGCTCGGACCTGGCGGCAAGTACGAACGGGCGAGCCCCGAGGGCGGCGAAGATGTCAGCTGCCTCCCGCACCGCCGTGATCGCCGCCTTGCGCTGGTGCTGCCGGGCGAGGCACCGTCCGAGCTGAAGCTGTAGCAGCCCGCAGTGGAACGGGAACGTTTCCCGCCCGCACAGCTCGCAGCCGCGCATCAGCGCCTGCTGAGCCTCGTCCAGGTCGTCCCGCGCCATGGCCAGCAAGCCGCGCAGCCAGGCAGCGTTGATCAGCCCGAGCCGCTCGGCCCGGTCAGCCGCGCGGGTCTCGAACGCTGCCAGCGTGGTAGCCGCGCGGTCAAGCTGGCCGACGCGGACCAGCGCCCAGATCTGCAGCGGCCGCCACCAGAAAGCGGCCGGATCGTCGTAGTACTCGATGTCCGGCATGGCGAGCGCGGTGGCCGCGCCGCGCAGCGCCTCATCCGGATCATCCCTGGCGAAGCCAAGGATGCTGCGCGCCGACGCGGCGAATATCTCGGTCAGTCCGCCGAACGTGCGGGCGGTGCGCTCGGCAGTCTCGGTGTGGCTGGCGGCCACCGCCCAGTCACCACGGCAGGCCGGTACCCGGGCCGCCGCGCTGTGCACGAACGGCAGGTCGTAATGCCGGTCGGCATCGCGGGCCAGCGACACCGCCAGGTCGGCGTGGCCCTGGCTGTCGTCCCACTGCCCGAGCCGGAATTCCGCCTCGGCGAGGAACGCCAGCGGCTGCCCGGGAAACCGGAGGTGCAGCCCGGCACTCATCCGGCTCACGACCAGGGCCAGGTCGTCGGCGGCACCCGGCAGGTCGCCGGTCCAGAGCTTGATCAGTCCGCGGTAGGTAACGGAGTCAGTCTGCTCGGCCGGCACCATGGCTGCCCGCTGCGGCAGGTCGCTGAACAAGCCAAGCGCCCTGTCGCCTGCGCCGCTCAGCGCGAGCGGGACAGCATGCATGCTGCGAGCGGCGCCAAACCACGGCTCGCGGCCCCCGGCGCTGGCCAGTGCCCGGTCCAGCCAGAAGGCGGCCTCGGCGAACAATCCGCTCAGCCCCAGCAGAATTCCGAGGCCGAGGGCCGCCTCGGCGCCGTCAGCCGACTCTGTCACCGGATCGTGGGCGTCCCAGGCGGCGCGCAGCAGCGCCTGCGCATCGCCGGGGCGCGCCGTGACCAGGGCAAAATGACCCAGTGCCGCGTCCCGGCGGGCGCTGGCGGGCAGCTGCTCCACCGCCGGGCGCGCGGCCTCGGCCTCGGCCGCGTCAGCCGCCCGCACCAGCAGCTCGAACGACGCGAGGGTCCGGTCGTCGCGGTCAGGTCCGCGGGCAGTGACCGCCGCGGCCTGCTGGCGGTACCGCGCGGCGAGACTCAGGTTGCCGGCCGCGGCCGCCTTTGCTGCCGCTTCCTCAAGATCGGTAGCGAGGCGGGGGTCCGGGCCGACGGCTGCGGCGCTGCGGTGGGCGAGCGCCTCATCCCCGGCTACGACCGCGGCGGCACGAAGGTGGAGGGCGCGGCGCTGCTCCGCGCCGAGGTTCTGATAGACGGCCTGGCGGACGAGCAGATGGGCAAAGCTCAGCTGCCAGCCCGATGGTGCCTGCCGCTCCAGCAGCAGGCCCGCCCGCTCCGACTCGCCGAGCACGGCCGCCGAATCCGCAGCGCACGCCACCGCCGTCGCGTCGGACAGGGTGCAGTGATCGCCGAGGACGGCAGCGGCGGCCACGAACTCACGGGCCGGCGGCGACAGCGCCGCCAGCCGCTGCCCGATGACCTCGGCCAGCGAGCGGGGTGCCTGCAGCGAATGATGATTCCTTACGTTCAGCGCATCATCGCTGAGCTCCGCGAGCAGTGCGCGGGCGAGCAGGGGGCTGCCGCCTGTGTGCTCGCACAGGCTCTGTACGCTCCGGCGGGAGAGCCCGGGCCGGCCGAGTGCCAGGCAGAGCAGGCCCATTTCATTGGCATCCAGACCCGCGAGTGAGAGCCTGGTGACGCGGCGGTCGCTTGCCGGGAAGCGTTCCCAGCCGGAGCCGAGATGGGCGGTCGCGCCCGGCCGGCCACTGAGAATTACTAGCACGCGATCGGCGCTCAGCCGCCGCAACGCAAAGAGAAGGGCGCGCGCCGACGGCACATCGATCCACTGCAGGTCCTCGATCACCAGCGCGACCGCATCTGCCTGCAGGCTGGAGATCAGCGCTAGCAGCTCCACGCCGACGGCCAGCGGGTCGGCCTCCGCGGCTGGTCCGGCAGACAGCAGGCGCAGCTCGGCGCTGGCGTCAGCCGATACGGCCGTCCCGCCGGCCGCGAGCTGCCGCACTACGCCGTAGGGCAGCAGCGACTCCGATTCGTCGCCGCTGACGATGATCGCGGGCACGTGCCGGTTGCTCGCCAGGAACTCGGAGATCAGCGACGACTTGCCGATCCCCGCGTCGCCCTGGATCACGACAATCCGTGGCTCACAGGTACATACTGCGTGCAGTGCGGCCGCGAGAGATGCCAGCTCAGGCCTGCGGCCGACGAAAACCTCCGCCGGGCGCGCTGACTGCGCAGCACTGTCCATACCGGGATCCCCACCCCTGAGCATTCCGCTCCGTTACCAGTATGACGCGCACGTGTTACCACAGTATGACCTTGAACTCGACATATTTCGGCCCGGCAGACCTCTGTCGCCTCGGTTATCGCCCCAGGTCACAAGGCCTGCGGCGGCCAGTGCGCGGCGGCTGGCGCCGGCGGGCTGCCTGCCGCCTGCCGCGCGCTTGCAACTCCCGGAAGAGGCGCCGGCCGTGGCACGATGCTGCGAAGGGCCAGGCAGTTCCAGTGAGGCGGTGAGAACCCCGGATGGCCGAGCCGCAGACGCGCAAGCCGGGCAGCAGCTCCTGGCAATGGAGCCGGACCGCGCAGACACAGCGGGCGCTGCTTGACGCCGCCCGTGATGTGTTCACGAAGCAGGGCTTTGCCGAGGCCAGCATCGCCGACGTAGTGGAGCGGGCCGGGTCCAGTGTCGGCAGTCTCTATCACCATTTCGGCGGGAAGAGCGAGCTGTTCATCGCGCTCTGGCAGGAGCATCAGCAGGCCTATGAGGGTGCGGCCAGCGCGGCGGTGGCGTCGGCGCGGCAGTCAGGGGTGACCGACCCGGCCGGGCTGTTCGCCGCCGGGGCGCGGGCCTACCTGGACGGCAGCTGGCAGCGGCGGGACCTCGCCATGCTGTTCTCGGCCGGAGACGGACCGCCGGGCTTCGAGGTGATGCGGCGGCACCGGGGGCACGAGTGGATCAGGCAGAACGACGCGCTGCTGCGGCTGCCCGACACCTCGCTGGACCGGCTGTACGCGGCCGTTCTCACCTCGCTGATCGGCGAGGGCGCGCGCGAGGTCGCCGCCGCCCGGACCAGGGCCCAGGCGATGCACGTCATCGACGCGGTCATCGAGTACGCGCGGCGGCTGATGACCGGCGGCCCGGTCCGGCCCTAGCCGGCCGCTCATCCCCTTGACAGCGCCCGCGGGACCAGGATTTCATCGGTCTAGAATATGATTCTAAGATTTTGTCCGGTCGCAGATCCCGAAATCGGCCCCAGCCGGGGAGGCTCCATGGAACTTGACCTTGGCCCGGAGATCGACCACTTCCGCAGCGAGACGCGGGACTGGATCGCCGGGCACACCCCGGCAGGCCTGACCGATCTCACCGACTGGAACAACGTCGTCACCACCGGCGGCTACGGCAGCGAGCGCCGCGCCGACGCGATGCAGCATCCGGCCTACGCGCAGTGGGAAGCGGAACTGCAGGAGGAGCGCTTCATCTGCCCGCAGTGGCCGGAGCAGTTCGGCGGCAAGGGCCTGGACGCCGTCCGCGTCTCGGTCTTCAACCAGGAGCTGTACCGGGCGGGCGTACCGCGCGTCGTCCGCGGCATGGGCGAGAGCCTGGTCGGTCCCTCGATCATCGTGCACGGCACGCCCGAGCAGCAGGCCCACTTCCTGCCCAGGATCATCACCGGCGAGGACGTGTACTGCCAGGGCTTCTCCGAGCCAGGGACCGGCTCTGACCTGGCCGGGCTGCAGACCAAGGGCGAGATCGACGGCGACGAGGTCGTCATCACCGGGCAGAAGCTGTGGACCTCGGGGGCCGCGCGGGCAAACAAGATGTTCGTCCTGTGCCGCACCGACCCGGCCGCGGAGAAGCACGCCGGGATCTCGTTCGTGCTGATCGACTTCAAGGATCCGGCGGTGACCTACCAGCCGGTGCGGCAGATGTCCGGCGCGGCCGAGTTCTGCGAGGACTTCCTGGACGGCGTCCGGGCACCGATGTTCAACGTGATCGGCGGGCTGAACAACGGCTGGCGCGTCGCCATGACCACGCTCGCCTACGAGCGCGGCGGCAGCGCGGCCGTCATGCACCTGGCCTACCAGCGGGAGTTCTGGGAACTCGTCGAGACCGCGCGCAAGCGCGGGAACAACACCGACCCGATCATCAGGCAGCGGCTGGCCTGGGCGTACAGCCAGGTGGAGATCATGCGCTTCGCCGGCCTGCGGGCGCTGGCCGGCCTGGCCCAGGGCCGTCAGCCCGGCCCGGAGGCCTCGATCAACAAGCTGTTCTGGAGCGAGTACCACAAGAAGCTCGGCGAGCTCGCGATCGACATCGAGGGCACCGACGCGCTGATCCGGCCCGAGGGCGACGGCTACGCCACGACCGGCTGGCAGAACGTCTTCCTGGCCAGCCGGTCAGGCTCCATCTACTCAGGCACGAACGAGATCCAGCGCAACATCGTCGCCGAACGGGCGCTCGGCCTGCCCAAGGAGCCGCGGGTGCGAGCGTGACCGCAGTGACCGCGGCGACAACACCAGCGACAGCACCAGCGACGACGCCGGGGACGAAACCGGCGACGACATCAGGAACGACGCCGGGCCGGGCGGCCGCGCGCCAGCTGATCACCGCGGACCGGCTCGCCGGGTTCTTCGCGCCGCGCAGCATCGCGCTGGTCGGCGCCTCTGAGACCTCGGGCTGGTCCCGGTTCATCGTGGCCGCCAGCAGCGCCGCCGGCTATACCGGTCCGCTGCTGCCTGTCCACCCGCGGCACGAGACGATCTTCGGCCGCCCGGCGGTCCGCAGCCTGCGTGATCTCGCCGAGCCCGCCGACCTCGCGTTCATCCTCACGCCGACCGAGGCGGTCGCCACCGTCGTCGAGGACGCCGCGGCCGCCGGCGTGCGGAACCTCATCGTCCTCGCCTCCGGTTACCGGGAGGCCGGCAGCGACGGCCGGGACCTCGAGGACGTTCTGGTCAGCACCGCCGCCGGCCACGGCATCGTGGTCCTCGGGCCGAACACGCTCGGCTTCCTCAACACCGCGGCGAAGGCCGCGCCGTTCGCCCTCACCGTGCCGCTGCCGCTGACTCCCGGCCCGGTCGGGATCGCATTGCAAAGCGGCGCGCTGTCCAGTGCGCTGCTCGCGTTCGCCCGCGCTCAGGCCATCGGTGTCAGCACGGTCGCGAGCCTCGGCAACGAGGCGATGATCACGACGGCGGACGTGCTCGACTACCTGGTCGACGACGAGCAGACCAGGGTCATCTGCCTGTTCCTTGAGCAGATCGGCGACCCGGCCGCGTTCAGCGCGGCGGCGCAGCGGGCCGATCAGGCCGGCAAGCCGATCGTCGCGATGAAGGTCGGCAGCAGCCAGGCCGGGCAGCAGGCCGCCCTGGCGCACACCGGCGCCGTGGCCGGGGACGACGCCGTCGTCGACGCGGCGCTGCGGCAGCTGAACATCATCCGGGTGACCAGCATCGAGGACCTGCTCACGACCGCAGCCCTGCTCGGCTACCATCGGCGGCCGCAGGGCCGCCGGATGGGCGTGCTGACAGCGTCCGGCGGAGCCTGCGACATCATCGCGGACCGGGCCAGCGCCGAGGGTCTGGAGATCCCGCCGTTCAGCCCGGCCACCACCGAGGCGATCGACGCGCAGCTGCCCTCGTTCGCCACTGCCCGCAACCCGCTGGACGTGACCGGCTACGTGCTCGCGAACGCCAGGACCACGCCGCTCACCGCCATCGACTACGCACTCGACGCGGCCGTGCAGGATCCCGGACTGGATTTCGCCATCTTCACCGGGGTCACCGTGCCCGAGGCCAGGCCGCCGGACGAGGCGGCGGCCAGACTGCTGGAGGCGCGGGTTTCCTGGATCGCCGAGCGCATCGCCAGCTCCCCGATTCCGGTCCTGCCGATGGGAAGCACCTGCACAGACGTGACCGGCTACGCCCGCGAACTGCTGGGCCGCCACGGCATCCATGTGCTCGGCGGCATGGAACTGGGCATCCAGGCCATCGGGCATGCGCTGGACTGGCAGGCTGGCCGTGGTCAGGTGCGCCTGCTCAGCGGCCGCCCGTCCGCCCCGGCCGGCCCAGCCGCCGCCTGGACCGAGGCCCGCGCCCGCGACCTGCTCACCGCGGCGGGCATCCCGGTCGTGCCCGGCCGGGTGGCGCGCTCGGCGGACGAGGCGGCGGCGATCGCCCGCGAGCTCGGCACGCCGGTCGCGCTCAAGATCAACTCGGCCCAGGTCACGCACAAGTCCGACATCGGCGGCGTGCTGCTGAACCTGTCCGGCGACGATGCCGCGCGGGCCGGCTACGACCAGGTTGTCGCCGCCACGAAACCCCATCAGGGCGGGAACGAGGTACTTGTCACGTCGATGCGCACGTCGGGCGCGGAGGTTCTAGCTGGCGTGACGGTCGATCCGGCGTTCGGCCCGGTGCTGGCTGTCGGTCTTGGCGGCATCTGGGTGGAGCTGCTGCGGGACACGAGCCTTCGGGTGCTCCCGGCCGATGCGGCTGAGGTGCGGTCGATGCTGGCCGAGCTGCGGGCGCTGCCGGTGCTGACCGGCGCGCGCGGCGGCCGCGCGGCCGACCTGGACGCGCTGGCGGCAGTCATCGCCAGGATCGGCGAGCTGGCAATCTCGGTCCCCGGCCTGCAGGCACTGGAAGTCAACCCGCTGTGGGTGCAGGGTGACCAGGTAGAAGCGCTGGACGTGCTGGTCGTGGCTGACCAGGACACGGCTGACGAGTAATGCGATGACAGCAGTGACATGACGGCAGTGACATGACGGTACCGAGATGACGGTACCGAGATGACAGTACCGAGATGACAGTACTGAGATGACAGGGACGAACGGAGCCGGCCGATGATACTCGGAGTCAGTGCAGAGCAGGAGGAGCTGCGTGCCTCAGTCCGCCGGTTCCTGGCGGACCGGGCGCCGATCGCGACTGTCCGCGAGCTGATGGAGACGACCGACGGACTAGACGCCGCGGTCTGGAAGCAGGCCGGGGAGCAGCTCGGCCTGCAGGGAATCGCGATCCCGGAGGAGTACGGCGGCGCCGGGTTCAGTTTCGCCGAGCAGGCCATTGTGCTGGAGGAGCTTGGCGCGGCCCTGTACGGCGGCCCGTACCTGGCCAGCGCCGTGCTGGCCGCGACCGCGCTAATGGCCAGCACGGACGAGGACGCGCGCAAGGCCTACCTGCCCGGCATCGCGTCCGGCGAGGTCATCGCGACGCTGGCCTTCACCGAGGAAGACGGCTCCTGGGACCCGGCAGCGATCCGCCTGGCCGCCAGCCAGGACTCCGCCTCCGGTGGCTGGCGCCTCGACGGCCGCAAGAGCTTC
>Ga0302325_10024252_pt1 | contig 12624 bp, 10 predicted proteins | sample Palsa_T0_2_FD_201948 | JGI IMG/M metagenome (GOLD analysis project Ga0302325, IMG submission 201948) | Peat permafrost microbial communities from Stordalen Mire near Abisko, Sweden - Palsa_T0_2 | ecosystem: Environmental > Terrestrial > Soil > Palsa > Peat permafrost | place: Sweden: Abisko...
GCTGAGGACCACCGCCTGGATCTGGGACAGGTCGGCGCCGAGCCGGCCGGCGTTGGTGACCATCGCGTCGGGGGACAGTCCGGTATCGAACAGCAGCGTGGTCGTGGTGGTGCCGCGGCGCACGCTGACCAGTGCGGAGAACCCGTGCTCGGCCATCAGGCCGACCGTCGTCGACCCGCCCTCGAACTGCGGGGCCCGGGCCGTTCCGGCGCTGAACGGCGCCCGGGTGGTGCGGCCGTCGCCCGCGAGCAGGCCGTCGTACACGTTGTCGACCAGGGTCGTGATCACGATCTCGTCGACCGGCTCCAGCGTGACCGGATCGACCGCGGAGCCGGCGGCGGGCCGCGGAACGGCCGCGGCGACCTGCCGCGGATCTGCTGGCGAGTCGCACATCAGGAGCTGCTGGCATGCATGGGAGCGGCCGGGACGACGGTGGTGATCAGGCCGGTATCTACCTCGTAGACGTGGCCCGAGACTGTGATCGTCGGCGGCAGGATGGTGCTGGAGCGCAGCAGTTCGACATCCGCGCGGATGGTCTGCTCGGGGTGGACGACGGCTTCCGCGGCGAGCGCGGCGTCGTCACCGCCGATGAGGTCGGCGAAGCCGCGGCGGAAATCCTCCTCGGCGAGGAAGTGGGTGCCGCACTGGGTGTGGTGGATGACGGCGACCTCGAACCGGGGGCCGCCGGGGGTCACCCGCTTGGACAGGTAGCCGATGTAGGCCAGATCGGTGAGCACGTCGGGGGAGACGCGGCCGCCGGCGTTGCGGATCACCATCGCGTCCCCCAGCTTGAGCTCGAGGAACGCTGACGGGTCGGTGCGGGGGTCCAGGCAGGTGATCACGTAGACCGGGTGCCTCGCGACGATGCTGGCACCCTCGCGAGCGTTCGTGGTCGCGAAGTGCTTGTTGCGCTCAAGGAGCGGGTCGATATTCGCCATGTCCGGGTCCTTCCGTGTTGAGTCGTTGCCTTCGCGCCCAGTGCGCCGCTATAACGGTGGCCAGTGTGATCACGAATGCGGTCGTGATGGCCGCCAGAGACCAGGACCAGTCCCGCCACAGTGGGACCCCCTCGGCTCTGAGGCCTCCATCGTCCCGCTGGCCGGGCCCGCAGACCGGATCCTGACTATCGGTTCTGACGACCTGGCCTGGCTCGCCGCGGCGTCGCCTCCAACCGAGCTGCATCATCGCTTGATGACCGGCTATAGGTGACATCACGTTGTGAGGCGATTAACGCGCGGTCTGGACTGCTTGGGCGGCCGTCTTGCTGAGCTCCTCGCGGCTGATAGTTCGCTGCGGTCAGGCGGGGCGACGGGCGCCGCCCCGGCCGTAGGTTTTCAGAGTCCCCGCGCGGTCAGCCAGGCCAGGATGGCGTCGGCGACTTCTTTCCAGCCGTTGTCGATGGTGAGGGAGTGGCCGCGGTGTTCGAACTGCTTGAGCTCGGTGACCGCGGTGGAGTGGCGGTACTGCTTGAGGGTGGAGCGGGTGCTGACGTCCGGGACGGTGTGGTCTTCGACTCCGGAGGTGAGGAGCAGCGGGCCGCGGGTCTGGTTGCCGGTGTCGACCTTGGCCTGGGAGTGGAGGGAGAAGTTGGCCGTCGCGGCCTCGAACAGCGGCCGGGCCGGGGAGGGGATCGCCCATTTGCCGAACAGTTCGGCGGACTCTTCCTCGGTCAGGGCGTTGCCGAAGCCGAACCGGAATTCCTTCAGCGTCAGGGATACCGACTTGTGCAGGTTCGCGGGGTTGCTCAGCGCGGGCAGCGCGGCGCGGAGCTGGGCGAGCGGTAGGGGCAGGACGCCCTTGATCTGGGCGGGGTCGATGGCCACGCCGGCTATGCCGATGCCCTGGCCGAGCAGTTTCTCGGCGAACAGGCCGCCGAAGGAGTGCCCGATGAGGATCGGGGCGGCACCGAGGGAATCGATGATCTTGGTGTAGTGCGTGACGCAATCGTCGATGCTGGTGTTGGCCACCATCTCGGGGCGTTCCCTGGCCTCGATGACGGTGCCGGGCTCGCCGGGCCAGCCCGGGGCGATGGGGTCGTAGCCGGCCGCGCAGAAGAGGTCGAGCCAGGGAGTCCAGCTGGTGGCGTGCAGCCACATGCCGTGGATGAAGACGACGGGTGTGCGGGTTGCGGGCATGATATTTCCTGTCTGTCGCGAGGGATGGACGCTGGTTACTGCGGGGTGGTACCGCCCTAGCTAGCCGCAAGCGGTGGGTAGGCGCCTGGCCTGGTCCGGCTACGCGGATGACTGGGGTATCTCAGCTATGGGGAACTGCTGCGGGGATCTCGAGACCGATCGCAGCACCGTGGAGCTCGGCCGGTACGGGCACCTCGAGGTGCTTCAGAAGACCGGCGAGGGTCCGGTTAGCGCCAGCCCCGACGTCGTCGAGATCGGAGCGGCCGAAGACCGCCATCAAGTCTGCGGGCAGGTCGAAGCTGAGCTGCCCCGTCCCGTGGTCGGTCTCGGCGATCATGATCCGCAGTGGTATGTAAAGGAATGAGGCGGGATCGATGTGGAAGCCGCGCTCAGCCCGGACGATGTTGGCGGCCAGGTAGGTGACGCCGTCTCTGGTACTGCCGTTGAGTTTCATCAGCGGGCTGGGGTCGAAGGTGAAGACGTTGACCAGGCCTGCGCCCGCGGTCGCGTCGGACAGCGCGGTGACGCCGCTCCATCCGGCCCCGCTTCTCACCACGCCCATTGCCTCGAGGCGGTCGAACGCGGGAACCGCCGTCTCGTAGGCGGCCCGGAAGGCCTCGTAGGGCTGCCCGCTGTCGATACTGACGTGGCGGACGACACGCGGCCGGACTGTGGTGATGTCACTCATGAGATTTCCCCTAGTTCACAGACCTTGGATGTGCCGGGTATCAGTGCCATCACGGCGGATACCGGCGTCGCACCGGTTCCCGCGGCGCTGGCGGCGCCGTGGGGAACCAGTGCGCTGGCTATGACCAGGGTCAGCCGGTGGCTTGGGCGGCCTGGATGATGACGCTGGCCACGACGCCTGGGTTGGAGATCATGGACAGGTGCGGTGCGTCGATCTCGGTGATGTGCGCGTGGGCGCGGTGGGCCATGAACAGCTGCTCGGCCGGGGTGAGGACATGGTCGTTCAGGCCGATGATGTCCCAGGACGGGATGGTGGCCCAGGCCGGTGTCCCGGACGGGTCGGTGAACGCGTTGGTGGCCAGGGGCCGCTGGGTGGCGGCCAGGACCGCGGCTTGGCTGGCGGGCAGGCCGTTGGCGAAGCAGCCGGGGAACACGCTCTGCTTGACGTACGCTACGTCACCCGACGGCGAGCCGGGGAAGGGCCCGAAGTTGAAGACGGTGGATTCCTCGGAGGCCGGCAGGTAGAAACACGACCCGGCCGTGGTCAGGTCCTGCAGGTCTTCGCCCTGGGCGGGCAGGTAGGCGTCGTCGTAGACCAGGGCCTTGACCTGGCTGTTCCCGTCGGCGGCGTTGGTGATGACTTCTCCTCCGTAGGAGTGCCCGACCAGCACGACGGGGCCGGTGACGGACTGCAGGAAGTCGGTCAGGGCGGTGGTGTCGTCGGTCAGGCCCAGTAGCGGGTTGGGCGGGGCGTAGACGGTGTAACCGTCATGCTGCAAGATTGCGGTGACGGCATTCCAGCTGCCGGAGTCGGCCCACGCGCCGTGCACCAGTACGATCGTGGGCTTGGCGCCGCTGATGTCCGCGGCCACGCCGGTGCGCCCGGTGCGCAAGGTTGCCGCGTGGGCGGCCCCGGTCAGGCTGCTGGCGAGCAGCAGCCCGGACAAGGCGAGGGCACCAGCCAGGATGATGAGTAGCGGCCTGGTCAGCCGCATGGCTCGGATAGAGAACATGGCAGTCCTTTCAGAAGCTGTAGCGGGGATTAACCGGTTGGGTGGTGGCGCGCGTGCTGGCTATTTGAGGAAGTTGAGGAGTGCGGTGTTGACCTGGTCGGTGTGGGTCCAGGCGATGGCGTGCGGGCCGTTTTCTATGACGACGAGCTGCACGTCCTTGATCAGGCCGGGCAGCCGCTTGCCGGTGTTGGGGAAGGGCAGGATCCGGTCGGCGTCGCCCTGGATGACCAGCATCGGGACGTCGATCTTGTCCAGGTCGGCGCGGAAGTCGGTTTCCCAGGTGGGGATGCACGCCACCGCGGCGGTGGCCGAGGCTGCGGTCGCGACGTTCCAGCTCGCCTGGAAGGCCTGATCGCTGACCAGGGTGCCGCCCAGGACGTCCATGTTGTAGAAGTTGTCGAGGAAGCCCTTCATCCACGCCGGGGTATCGGACCCGGCCGCCTGGACGAAACCGTCGAACAGGCTGCCGGGCAGCCCCTCGGGGTTGTCGCCGGTGTGCAGCAGGAACGGCGGGATCGGCGACACCAGCACGCCCCGGGTGACCCGGGCGGGGCCGTAGGTGCCCAGATACCGGGTGACCTCGCCGGTGCCCATCGAGTGGCCGACCAGCGTGACATCGGTCAGGTCCAGCTTGGCCAGCACGGTATCCAGATCGGCGGCGAAGGTGTCGTAGTCGTAGCCGGATGCCGGCTGGCTCGAGCCTCCGAACCCGCGGCGGTCATAGGTGATCACCCGATGGCCGGCCTCCAGCAGCACCGGCACCTGCTTGTCCCAGGCGCGGCTGCTGAGCGGGTAGCCGTGAATGAGCACGACTGGCGTGCCCGTGCCGTGGTCTTCGTAGTACAGCTCGATAGGGCCGGAATTCTCTTGTCCTACCGTTATGTGCGGCATGCTGTTCTCCCTTGCGGAGTAGCGGTGGCTTTCTGTAAGCGACGCTAAGCCGCTCTGGAGTGATGGCAAAGGGAACTGCCAACGTCTTGCACGGCGTGCAGGCAACCGTGCTCATTTTGAGCAGTTGCCGCCCCGGGCTGGCAAAACCGGGAGGGTGCCAGTTATGCGCACCTTATGAGTGGCTAATGCTCAGCGCATGCATGGTTATCTGCAGGCTGCGCATGGTTCGGGCTTCGTTGGCCTTGAATATTCGGTAACGGCCTAATGTCATGCAGGAATGACGTAAGCACTGCCCGCGAGACAAAGGACACTAAGGAATGACCGAACCGGCCGGCACCCCTGCAGATTCCGGCGATGTGGTCACGGCGCCTCAGCTTTCCGCTGAGCAGTTCGCGCGGCTCACCGCCTACGGGGTAGCGCAGGAGGTACGAAGCCGGGATGTCGTGTTCCGGCCCGGCGACCCGGCCTACGATCTCATCGTGATCGAGGCCGGGTCGATCGAGATCGTCAGCCCGGCCACCGGTGATGAACCCGAAGCCGTGGTCGCGGTATACGACGCCGGCGGCTTCCTCGGTGAACTCAGCCTGCTGACCGGCCAGACCGCTTACCTCACGGCCCGTGTCGTGGAGGCCGGCCGGATCTACCGCATCGCCCCGGAGCGATTCCGGCGCCTGATGGCCGACGATCCCGAGATCTCCGACGTCCTGCTGCGGACCTTCCTGGCCCGCCGGGACCTGCTCCGGGACAGCCCGGCCGCCCGCGGGATCGAGATCGTCGGCAGCGGCAGTTCTGCCGACGCGCTGGCGCTGCGCACCTTCGCCGCCCGCCGACGGCTGCCGTATGTCTGGCTTGATGCCGACAGCGTGGCGGGCCGGGCACTCATGCGAGTGACGCCCCTGGCCGCAACCGACCTCCCCGCCGTGGTCACACCCCAGCGGGTGCTTCGCCGCGCCAGCCCCGGGCAGCTGGCCGAGACCCTGGGCCTGTCCTACCGGCGCACCGCCGCCAAGATAGTCGACCTCATCATCATCGGTTCCGGGCCCGCAGGCCTGGCTGCGGCGGTATACGGCGCGTCCGAGGGGCTCGAGACGCTACTGCTAGATGCCGTCGGGGTGGGCGGACAGGCGGCAGCGAGCTCGCTTATCGAGAACTATCTGGGCTTCCCGTCCGGCCTCAGCGGCCGCGACCTGACCCAGCGAGCCGCTTTGCAAGCGCTGAAGTTCGGGGCTCAGCTCTCGAGCCCCTGCCAGGTAACCGCGCTTGACACCCGGGCAGAGCATCTGCGGGTCGACCTCCGCGACGGAACCGGCATCAGCTCACGCGCGGTCCTCATCGCCACCGGTGCACACTACCGGGGACTGGCGCTGCCGCGGTGGGCCGAGTTCGAAGGCGCCGGCATCTACTACGCAGCCACCGAGCTCGAGGCCCGAGCCTGCGCCACTCAGCCCGTCACCGTGGTCGGCGGCGCGAACTCGGCCGGGCAGGCCGCGCTGTATATGGCCGCGCGGGGCAGTCCGGTCATCCTCGCGATCTGCGGGCAGGACGCCGCTACTGAGATGTCCTCATATCTCCTGGGTCGCCTGCACGCCCATCCGGGGGTCACCGTCCGCGTCTCGACCGAGGTCACCCAGCTAGCGGGCACGACGGCACTGGAGGCGATCACCCTCACCGACACAGCCGCACTCAGCAGCGTCGAGCACCTCTGCCGTGGCCTGTTCTGCTTCATCGGCGCTGAACCCGCAACGAACTGGCAGCACGGCGTGGTCCTCGACCGCGACGGATATATCTGCACCGATGTGCAGCTCGCCCCGGACGAACTCGGGCCGGCCTGGGCCGCGCTGGACCGTGTGCCCCTTCCGTTCGAGACCAGCGTGCCCACTGTCTTCGCGGCCGGGGATGTCCGGCATGGCTCGATGAAAAGGGTGGCCTCTGCCGTGGGAGAAGGAGCAAGCTCAGTCCGGTCTATCCATGCAGCCATCGGGATCCGCTTCTGAGCAGAGTCGCGTGCCCGTCGGAAACGGGCACCAGGCGGCCATGGTCAGATCAGCGGCGGGATTGCTCTCACCTCGCGCCATTCGCGAGGTGAGAGTCCGTAGGCGGCCCGGAAGAGGCGGCCGAAGCTAGACGCGTCGGTGAATCCGCTCCGGCGGGCGATCGAGCTGATGGTGTCCGAACGTGAGCGCGGGCTACGGAGTTCGTCGCGACATTCTTCGAGGCGGCGCGTCCGGATCCAGTCGCCCAGCGAAATGCCGCCGCGGGCCAGGACATTGTAGAGGTGCCGCACGGAGATGTGGTGCGCGGCGGCGATCTGCGCCGCGTTCAATTCCGGTTCCGGCAGATGTGCCCGCACGTATTCCATGAGGCGCAGCAGGAGCGTCGCCTCTGAGGATTCTTTGGTCAGACCGGAAGCGTCGAGGTGGGTGGTGAGCAGCGCGCGAACGAGTTCTATGCTCGGACGTCCGACGGCAGCGGCTCCTGGCTCCTTGAAAATGTCCGGCCGGGACGCCAGCCGCCGGAAGTAGGTTGACGCGAGGTCAGCCACCGGATGCCCCGGGCTCAGGGTGACCGCCGCTAGCTGCCTGATCGCGTCGTAGGGCAACGCCAGCGCCGCCATCGGGATGCAGAAGAAGTGCTGCCGGATGCCGTCGTTGTCGAGCAGTGCGTACGGGGTTGTCGAGTCCGAAAAGGCAAGGTCGCCTGGCCTCAGAACGGCCTCCCGGTCGCCCTGGACGATCAGGCTGGTCCCGGCGATTTGCAGGCCGAGAAAAATATAGGGCGCGTGCTCGTCAAGGGCCAGTCTCGGGGTGCGCTCGACCTTGATGGCATTCGACCGTACCGAGCAGACCTTGACCTGACCGACATCGGTGATGACGCCAAACGCGGCTGGACCGCCCACCGCCGGGAAGTCGATGTCCACGTGGACAACAGTGCGGGCAATGATCTCTCGTACCGCATCAGCCCGGTCCGCTACCGGAATCTGGCCGGTATCCAGAATGAGTGTCATGGCGTTGTACAGAGCTCACGATTGCTTGCCGCCGCATGGAGCTCCGCTGGTACCGACAGCCCGAGGTGCGTCAGCAGTCCGGCCAGGGTCTTGCCCGCCCCGGTGCCTACGTCGTCGAGAACGGACTGACCGAAGACCGCCATTAGGTCTGCTGGCAGGTCAGAGCTGATCTGCCAGGTCCCGTGCTCGGTCTCGGGGGCTGGGATCGAAGGTGAAGAGATGACCAGGCTGCTACCCGCTGTCGCGTCGGACAGCGCGGTGATACCGCTCCAGCCGGCCCCGCTTCTCACCACGCCCGCCGCCTCGAGCCGGTCGAAGACGGGGACCGCCGTTTCGTAGGCGGCCCGGAAGCTGGCGTAGGGCTGCCCGCTGTCGATGCTGACCTGCCGCACGCTACGCGGCCGGATGGTGATCGCGTCATTCATGGGCTTCCCCTCCTACGCCTATATCCTCACCGGTGGCGTGGCAGGTTCGTATCCGGTGAACCGCCTAGTCGTGGGTTCTCCCGGGTAACGCGGGTTGCAAGGGCCCACCGCGCGGACGGTCAAGCGCGGTCGAGCGGAATGCGCGCAAGCTGGCGGCGCGAGCCGACGCCCAGCTTCTGGAAGACCTTGCCGAGGTGGTATTCGACCGTCTTGGGACTGATGAACAGCTGTGCGGCAATTTCCGGGTTAGTGGAACCGGCCGCGGCCAGCACCGCCACGTGAAGCTCCTGCGGTGTGAGGCCGCCGTTATGCCCGGGGGAACGTGTGCGGGCCGTCTGTCCAGTCGCAGCGAGCTCAAGCCGGGCTCGTTCGGCGAAGGCGCCGGCGCCCATAGTTTCAAACATGGTGTGGGCGGTTAGCAGGTGCTCGCGCGCGTCGCGTCGGCGCTTGGCCCGCCGCAGCCATTCGCCGTACAGAAGGTGAGCACGGGCCAGGTGGCTCACGCCCCGGGCGTGGCGCAGGTGCGCGATCGCCTCCAGATACTGGGCCTCGGCGTCTGGCCCGTCGGCGAGTAGGGCGCGGGATCTGGCGAGCAAGCCCATCGCGAGAGGCGTGGGACTGGCAGCGGTGCGGAGCCCGACACGATCCAGAGCATTCTGGGCGACCGTCAGTTGGCCGCAGCGGACCGCGGCCTCGATTAGATCGGGCAGCGCGAACGCGCTCAGGATTACGTTCTCTTCGTAGCCGTGCGGTGCGGAGGCGAGCGCTTCTTCGTAGTGCCCCAGGCCGAGTTCCAGCACAGCGAGCGCGTACTCGAGCCACACCAGCTTCCAGCCCAGTCCACGCTCGGCTGCGGCGCGGGTGGCGGCTGCTGCCTGGGCGCGGGTATCACTGGCCAGGCCCTGCCACGCGAGGACCACCACCTCGCCGACGTCGCAGTCATCTCCCAGCGCCTCCTCGATCGCCCCGCGCTCGGTAAAGTGCGCCCGTGCCTGGCCGAGGGCACCCGCGAACAGCTCGGACACCCCGGTGAAGAGCAGGGCGTTGGATAGGGCGGGCACCGCGCACTGGTCTCGGGCTTGCTTCTCCAGCCTGCTGGCCAGCGAATTGAGGGCGTGGTCGTCACCGAGCGCGCCGGCGGCCCAGCAGCCAATTCCCGTCCAGGTCAGCAGGTCAGGAGAGTCCATCGGCAGCTCCTGCAAGGTGGCAACAGCGCGGCTAAGCAGCGGTGCGGCAGCCTCGAGGCCGTCGAGGAGCAAGGCCGTATCGGCGTCGAGGAGCAGATCGCCGATGCTCCCCGACTGCGCCGGCAGCGGCAAGGACCGGGCGGCCTGCGCGATGTCGGCGCTGCTGGCGCCGGTGGCGGCGAGCCGGCCGCTGACCCGGGACGCGGCGAGCGCGTCTAGAAGGGCATCGCGAGCCTGTCCGACATCGATAGGCGCGATCTGCCGGGCCGCACCGAGCAGGATAGAGGCGGTCTTCGCGGGCTGACTCAGCGCATAGTGAATGGCGCCCTGGAGACGCTGGGCCACGACGCGCTGGTGTGGATCGTCGATCTGGCCGGCCACGCTGTCGAGAAGGGCCTGGGCGCGCAGCGAAGCACCGGCGATGTTGTCGGCTTGGACGGCAGCCAGGACACGCCGTAGGCGTACCGCGGCATCCGGGGTGAGCACCGCGGACCGCGTGAGGTAGGCGCCGGTAGCGGCCCATCCACCTCGGCTCTTCGCCCGCTCGGCGGCGCGTTCCAGCTCGGCGGCGACAGCTTCGTCGGGCTCGGTTGCCGCCTCTGAGCGGTGCCAGGCCTGCAGGTCGGCGCTCGAACTAAGGTCGGTGGCCTCGGCTAGCGCATGGTGAACTCGCTGGCGATCCATAAGCGTGGCGCCGTGATAAATCGCGGAGCGGACGAGCGGGTGACGGAAGCTGACAATCGGCCCGAAGGTCACAAGCTCGTGGGCTTCGGCGGGACCGGCGGCGTTGAGACCAAATCCGAGATGCTGTCCGGCACGCCAGAGCAAAGCGGGATCACCGGTAGGGTCGGCGGCCGCCGTCAGCAACAGGATCTGGGTGGCTGCGGGCAGGCCCCGAACCTGGCTGAGGAACCGGGCCTGCAGGCTCCGACCTACCGGAAGCGGCTCTGGCAACGCGATCTGGCCGGTCAGCTGCCTAGGTGCAAGCTCCCGACCCAGTTCGATCAGCGCGAGCGGGTTCCCGCCGGTCTGGACGATGATCCGCTCGCTAACGTCGCTGTGGACCTCGTCCGCTGCGGTCGACGCGAGCAGCTGACGGGCATCGGCAGGGCCAAGCCCGGGCACGCGGAGGCTGGGTAGTCCGTCAAGGGAAACATGCCGCTCGGATGGATCCCGCACGGCGAACAGCATGCCGATGGCATCAGCGTGGAGACGACGCGCGACGAAGGCGAGAACACCGGCCGATTCCTGGTCGAGCCACTGCACGTCGTCGGCAACACACAGCAGCGAACGAGCCGTGGCCGCGCTGGACAACAGGGTCAGTGACGCAAGTCCTACCAGGAACCGGTCTGGCGGGCCCCCCTCCCGGAGGCCGAACGCGATCTCCAGTGCTTTGCGCAGCGGTGCGGGGAGATGGTCGAGGCGCTCTAGGAAGGGCAGGAGAAGCTGGTGCAGCGCCGCGAAGCTGAGCTCGGCCTCGGACTCGATACCTACGAGGCGGACAACGTTGAGATCCCTGGCCGAGTCGATGGCGTAGTTTAGGAGCGCCGTCTTTCCTGTCCCGGCCTCTCCTTGCAGCACCAGTACGGCGCTCATACCCTGCCTAGCTGATGCCAGGACACGATCAATCTCGACTCGCTCACCGTCGCGGTCAAGAAGGCTCCGTTCGGAGTCGGGCGAGAACGGCCCCGCCATTGACGGCACGCGCGTCAATCCGGTCGCGGTCGCGAGAAGTAGGCCTTCGAGTCAGACATGCGCTGGTTTTGACAGTGCGCACACGATGACTCCTCGCGCATGGCCAGAGTCACCGTGAGGTTGATTGAAGCTACATCGTCCCGGCGAGGGCGCTGGCCCGATCCCTGCTCTGCCGCCGGACAAGGGCATCCTTGATACGACAGATGTCGTCGCGGAAGTTGATGCCGGGCTATGTGAAGAACTCTCGCAGATGCCACGACCCAACCCATGAGTAATGAAAGGCTTGCCGCCAATCTTGCGATCAGCGTACTCGTCGCGAGCGAGCCTGGCTATCTGCACGTCCTGACCTCGTGAGGCGGCCGAGCGTCTCGATTCTACGATCGCTTTCGGGCCGAGACGGACTGACTGACTGCAGGTGTGTGGCCCTGACATGACACGAAGCGTGACAGAGATATCCACCGGCAAGAGGCCTACGGTTCTGCCCTCGTATCGATGATCTTGGCCGCAACTCCACCACCAAACGACCACTACTGTGTGTAGCGACGCGCCCGGTCCCGCTCAGTATGCCGAGGCGGGGTGACGTCCGGGCCGGCCGCGTCCTCTCGGCGGGCCCGGCTGCCCCGGACGGGGTGGTTGTGGGTTTCTGTGGGGATCTTGGCCCGCACGGGCGCTACGTGCGTCATGGGGCGTTCGGTCGCCAACTCCGGCTCGTCGACCGCCTCGGCCTCATCCTTGACCGCTGGGATCGCAGGCTTCGATCCGGCGTTACCCGCAGCAGGGACTTGACCGGGGTCGGCGCCGTGACCGAGCAGGTGTTCCAGACGGGTCACGGCGTTGTTCTTGCTAGGGGCGAAGACCGACATCGCGCTTCCCAGCGAGAACAGCAAATCCTGCTTGACGGCGGTCCGCGGCAGGTCACGTCGCTGCCAGTCGACGCGGACCACGTGGCGGCAGTTCGGATCTTCCTCAGCCGCGAGGTACTCATAGCCTTCGGTTACCCGTCCGATGGCGATCTGCTTGGTGGTCTTCATCGGCATGACAAGCAAGTCGCCGGGCTGGACCCGGCCGCGCGGAGCCCACAGCTGCCCGTGTAATTCGCAATCAGCGCATCCGAGCCAGGATAGGTATCGATAACGATCTGGGCGACCTGCTCTCGCGTGGCGACGTTCGTAAGATCGGAGACCTCCGCCCAGCCCCCCCGAGCAACCATGCTTCAACGCCCACGAATCCCGCTCTCCGTACCTGCCGAACCGGATCACCCAAGCCGTCGCCATGCCGACAAGGTTAGAGCGCCGCGCAAATCCCCGCTGTAAATCGCCCGGCAAGCGATCCTGATCATCGCCAACGCGACGTTCCGTCCTTAACACGATCACGAGCTCCTTAATCGCTATCCGCCGCCGCTTTCGTTTCTGATCTTGATCGCCCGTTTCGCCATCATTGAGTCATGAAGATCGAAAGCGTCACACCCATGCATCATCTTGATGATCATGGAAAGTTCTGTCACCCCGGCCTGCGGAGGCGCGGGGCTTAGTGGCGGTGGTAGCGACCCTGAGCAAGGGGTATGACCTTGAGTACATCTGGAAGCAG